>Ga0208603_1000026_pt1 | contig 21288 bp, 17 predicted proteins | sample MicForSoSWNC24_M_FD_188001 | JGI IMG/M metagenome (GOLD analysis project Ga0208603, IMG submission 188001) | Forest soil microbial communities from Harvard Forest Long Term Ecological Research site in Petersham, Massachusetts, USA - MetaG HF008... | ecosystem: Environmental > Terrestrial > Soil... | reverse complement strand
GTAAGACTTGTTTGTTCGGATTTTTGCTTTTTATTCGTTGTGCCGGGCGAATGCGGCTTGCTTGGGTGGGCGCGTGATGCTACCTTGCCCGATTTGCAGCGGACGGGCAGTTTGGCTGGCATGACAGGCGCGAACCGCTTTAACACGTAGGGCACGGAGACATGTCGGCACGGCGCATTTTGTGGCGTTAGCGAATGCAAATCGAAGAAAGGTTCCTGCCTGCGGAAGGCCGGCCTCGTCCCATATGCGGGTCGCATAAACCGCGCTACCGCTCGGGATGACAGACTCACGAAAGAGCAATTCGGAGGACTGATGGCGACGAAACAGTGGAGTTCGACGGCACCCCCTGGGGAGTTTCGGCCTTACGTGGACGCGTCGGAGACGATCGCTGAATTCAGCCTGCGGGCGGTGATTCTGGGCTCGCTGTTTGGCGTGCTGTTTGGCGCTGTTTCGGTCTACGTGGGATTGCGGGCGGGGTTGACGGTATCGGCTTCGATTCCGATTGCTGTTCTCTCGATCAGCATTTTGCGTGCTTTTGGCCGTTCGACAATTCTTGAAAATAACATCGTGCAGACCACCGGCTCGGCCGGCGAGTCGGTGGCGGCGGGCGTGATTTTCTCCATGCCAGCGCTGATCTTTTTAGGTTTTTCGCTCAACGCCGAATACTGGCGGATTTTTTTTCTGGCGCTGATGGGCGGATGGCTGGGCGTGCTGTTCATGATTCCGCTGCGGCGGCAACTGATCGTAAAAGAGCACGGCAACCTGACGTTTCCCGAAGGCACAGCGTGCGCGGACGTGCTGGTGGCGGGCGAGCGCGGCGGGTCGTTTGCCAGCCGCGTATTTTGGGGACTGGGGCTGGGCGGCGTGTACACGTTTTGCATGAACACGTTCGGTTTGTGGCCGTCGCAGCCGGAGTATCAGCCGAAATGGCTGCCGGGTGCTTCGTTTCGGGCAAACATCACGTCGGAATATTTGGGCGTGGGCTACATTATCGGGCCGCGCGTTTCCGGAACGCTTTTTGCGGGCGGCGTGATTTCGTGGCTGGTGATCATGCCGGCGATCAAATTTTTCGGTTCGCTTTCGGGCAATGTCGCGTTGTATCCGTCCACGATTCCGATCGGACAGATGACGCCCGATCAGCTTTACGGCAGCTACATTCGCTCGATCGGCGCGGGGGCAGTGGCCGCATCGGGGCTCATCACGCTGATTAAGACGCTGCCGACAATTCTTTCGGCGCTCACCGCGGGGATCAAAGATATTCGAGCGAAGCAGGCCGCGGCCGCGGCGGCTGTGAGTCGCACGGAACGCGATATGTCCATGCGCGTGGTGCTGATTGGCTCGGCGGTGATTGTGATGATGGTGTGGGCGCTGCTGAAATTCAAGCCGATTCCGGGAGCGATGACCAGCGGCTTCGCAGATTTTCTGGCGGCGGTTTTCGTGGTGACGTTCGGATTTTTGTTCGTTACCGTGGCGTCGCGCATCAGTGGGTTGATCGGAAATTCCTCGAACCCGATCAGCGGCATGACGATTGCGACTCTGATGGCGACGTGCGCGGTGTTCCTGTTGATTCATTGGACTTCGACCGCGGACCAAGTGCTGGCGCTGACTATCGGGGGAGTGGTGTGCATCGCCTCGGCGATTGCGGGCGCGACGTCGCAGGATTTGAAAACGGGATACCTGGTGGGCGCGACGCCTTACTGGCAGCAAGTGGCATTGGTGATCGGCGTGATGGTTTCTTCATTCGCGATCGGCGGGACGCTGATCCTGATGAACATTGGGCTCGCGCAATATAAGCCGCTGAAGATCGCGCTGGATATCGATCATCTGCAGCCAGGCGTGGACGTGCAGGAGCGCGGCTATACGTACAACGGGAAGACCTACGTGCTGGTGAATGCGCTGGGCTCACACGAAGTGCCGGACGGGAAATATTTGTACGATCCGGCGACGCGCGAAATCGAGGTGCAGTGGGTGCAAGGAATCGGCAGCGATCAGGCAGCGGCGCCGCAGGCCCGGTTGATGGCGACGGTGATCAGTGGAATTCTGAATCAGCGGCTGCCGTGGCGGCTGGTTTTTCTCGGCGTGTTCTTGGTAATCGCGATTGAGCTGCTGGGGGTTCGCTCGCTGCCATTTGCCGTGGGGTCGTATCTTTCGATTGCGACGACTATGGCGATGTTTGCCGGAGGATTGGTGCGTTGGCTGGCGGAGCAGGGCCTGGAGAAAAAGAGCGACGCGGAGAGCGAAGTGAGCCCGGGGTCGCTTTACGCCAGCGGATTGATCGCGGCGGGCGGCGTGTTTGGATTGCTCGCGATCATTTTGAATTTGATGCAGGACCCCGAGCTGAGCAAGCACGTGCCGCACTGGCTCGCTATTGTGTTTCGTTTGCCGTGGCCGGCGAAAATGTTTGCACTGGGAGAGAAAGTGCCCGGAATCAGCCACGTGCCCGCTGTTGGCGTGGTGTTATTCGTGTTGCTGGCGATTTCGCTGTTTGTATCCGCGCGCAAGAAATTGAGCAACTAGGCACTGCAGCAAGCGGTTTCGCGAATTTCGCGTGTCGTTCAAGCCGCGGATTTTGAGAAACTTGTCTCCATGCTTACAAAACCTCGGTGGCTGTTGCATCTGGAAGGGGCCTGCATTCTGGCGTTGGCGGTGGTGGTTTACCACGCGGGACATTTCCGGTGGTGGATGTTTGCGGTGCTGCTGCTTGCGCCGGATCTGGCGATGCTCGGTTATCTTGCGAATGTGAAGATCGGCGCGGCGCTTTATAACCTGGTGCACACCGAGGCCGGACCAGTTCTATTGTTGGTGCTTTGTGTTGCGGTTCCGCTTCTTTGGCTTGAGCCTTACGCCGTGATCTGGCTCGCGCATCTGGGCATGGACCGCATGCTGGGTTACGGCTTGAAATATCCCACGCGTTTCAAGGACACCCATCTGCAGCACGTTTGATTTGTGCGATGACATAGTGCGTCGGTCTAGCCGAGGGCTAGCACCGGCTCCCTCAGCGGCTAAGCCGGACCGATTTCGCACTGCTTGCGGCACGGCTGAAGCCGTGCCCTGACGAAAAGCAAATTAGCGTTTCGGTTTTTGCTCGCGCGGCGCGGATTCCTGTTGCGCCGGTGGCTTGGATTCGTGCGCGGCTGGCGGCTTTGACTCGTGCGTCGGCGCTGGTTTCGACTCGTGCGTGGCTGCGGGCCTCGATTCCTCGCGCGGCTTGGCTTCGGGCTTGGGCTCGTGTGTCGCTGGCGGCTTCGATTCAGTGCGCGGTTGTGCCTCTGCCTTGGGCTCGTGTGTTGCGGTTGGATGCGATTCCGTACGCGGCTGGGCTTCGGGTTTCGATTCGTGCGTAGGCGCTGGTTTCGACTCGGGGCGCGGCGTTGCTGCTGTCCTAGGTTCGTGAGTAGTTGCCGGCTTCGATTCTGTGCGAGGCTTGGGTTCGGTTTTCGGCTCGTGCGTTGTTGATGGCCGAGATTCCGTGCCCGGCGCGGCTTCGGGCTTCGATTCATGCGCGGCCGTGGACTTCGATTCCGTGCGCGGCTTTGTTTCGGTCTTTGACTCGCGGGACGTCGTCGCGCGCGATTCGGTGCGAGGCGTGGCTTCGGTCTTGGTTTCTGTGCGAGATTTGCCTTCGGTGCGCGAATTGTTCAAGCGTTCAGACGCCGACGCTTTAGCCGGGACTACATGAGCGTCCTTAAAATCACCGGGCCTGGGCGTGGCAACGACGCTTGGGCGTCCATGATTGACGGATGCGAACTGCTTGCGATCCGCGCGGGCCGCGTTGGCGTGTTCTTCTTGCGCAGCCGTTCGCTCGACGTGATGCTCGTGAGCGAATCTTTCCTGGGCGCCAGACGGACGAGCCGTGATGCCGCCGTGGCCGCCGTTGTAGCTGACGTGTGATTCGTGCACGACGACGTTTTTCTCATACACGTTGTGGACGACGGTGACGTTCACATTGTTCACGCGGCTGTTGTAATAGAAGTTGCGATCGCGCCAGTATCCGCCCTCATAGCCGTAACCGGTGTAGCCGAAACCGTAATTGATGCCGCCATAGAACCCGACTTCCGGGCCCCAATAGCCGGCGTTCCAGAGGTAGACACCGTTGTTCCAACCCCAATAGCCGGGCGTCCACAGAAAGCCGACTTCAGGCGGTTCAACCCAGGTGCCGGGCACCCAGTAATATCCGCCGTCATCGGTGTAGGCCCAGTAGCCAGGAGTCCAGATGTAGCCCGGCGCTGGACAGATTGGCTGCGTGTAAACCGGCAGAGCGGGTGGAGCGACGGAGACTGACACAACAACTTGAGCGGAAGCGGTGGAAGATGCGGCAGCGAACGCGAACAGTGCTGCGGCGAGAATCAGCCAACTGGAAAATCCGAATGATCTGCGTACGCGGCGGAGCGAGAAAAATTGCATGTGCATCACCTCGTGTTGTGGGCCGTCTACTAATAATTGTAGGAAGCGCGGCGAAAAGTGGCGATACCCTAAAGTCTTTAGCGCTAGAGGGACTTTACTCTACGCATTAAGTGTCACTTGCAGGCTGTCGAGACGCTTTCGCACGATTTTAGTTTGATTTGTGGCAGAGTCGAGGACGGCGATGCCCCGAGGGCCTGGAGCGCGTTACCTTCCCGTATGGCGCGAGGATTCCAGTGTATAATCCCGCCATTCGCATGGCGCGAGGCCGCAGATGGCTGCAGACGACTCTTCTAAAATCTGGGTTCCGGTATGTTGCGGACGAGTGATGCGCTGCAATATGTTCAGACAAGCGGATGGCGGAACATACGCGGCGCTGGTTTGTTCGGTCTGCAACAAGAACATTACGCTCGAGCAAGAGTCCCGCGCGGCTGCGGACAAATTCGGGGAAGGCTCGAACATTCTTAGCCTGATGGGATCGCCCAAGCCGCCCAAGACGGAAAGAAAAAAATCCTTCGCCGAAGCCGGTCCCGACGATCCAACGCTGTAGCCTAAATTGCGGCGCACCCGAAACCTTGCCTCCCAATGATTGGCCAAACGATTTCGCACTATCGCATCGTGGAGCAACTCGGCTCAGGCGGGATGGGCGTCGTCTTCAAGGCTCAGGACAGCCGGCTGGAACGCGCAGTGGCTCTGAAGTTCCTCCCTGAAAAACTGGCGCAAGAACCTCAGGCACTCGAGCGGTTCCGGCGCGAGGCGCGGGCCGCATCCGCTCTAAACCATCCCGGGATTTGCACGATCTACGATATCGGCGAGCAGGACGGCCAAGCGTTCATTGCCATGGAGTTCATCGACGGCGAAACGCTGCGCAATCACATCCATGGAAAGCCACTCCCTCTGGATGAAATCCTGGAGCTGGGGATCCAGATAGCGGAAGCTCTGGAAGCCGCGCATGCGGAAGGGATCATTCACCGGGACGTCAAGCCCGCGAATATTTTTGTGACGAAGCGCGGGCGAGCGAAGGTACTCGATTTTGGCCTTGCCAAGCTGGTTCCCAAAGGCGTCGGAAGCGCGGACGCAGAATCCGGCGATGACCTCTCGGATTCTAATTCGATCGTTGGAATCATAAGCGGCACTCCTTCGTACATGTCGCCGGAACAGGTGCGTGGAGACGCTCTGGACCCACGCACGGACATCTTCTCGCTCGGGCTCGTGTTGTATGAAATGGCGACGGGGCGCCAGGCGTTCGGTGGCGGCACGGGCGGGGCGATTATCGAGGCTGTTCTGACGCGGCCGCCCGTTTCGTTACGAACTATCAATCCCGCTATTCCCGCGCGGCTGGAAGAAATCATTGACAAGGCGCTCTACAAAGACAGGGAGCAGCGTTACCAGCACGCGGCTGACATTCTTGCCGAACTCCAACGACTGAAGCGCGATATCGATTCAGACTGCCGAGATCGTGATGAGGACACAAAATCAGTCCTCACGTCGACGAGTCCCTCGTCCTCGAGCAGCAACGCAGGGCCTCACAGTGCGACACATCAAACTGGCGCTTTCCGAGCACCGCGAGTTGCAAAGAATATCGGCTCGATTGCCGTTTTGCCTTTTGAAAACCTGAGTCGCGACCCGGAGAACGATTACCTGAGTGACGGGATCACCGGGAGCCTTATCAATATTCTGGCGACGGTGCCAAAACTGCGTGTGATGGCGCAGAGCACGGTGTTTCGTTTTAAGGGCCGGGAGATTGATCCTCAAGCCGTGGGTCGCGATCTGAATGTGCGCGCCGTGCTCACGGGGCGAGTGATGCAGAGTGGTGGTGCTCTGCGGATTGGCGCGGAGCTAGTGGACGTGGCCACTGGCTCTCGATTATGGGGCGCGCAATACGACCGCAAGCCCGGCGACATTTTTATGATTCAGGATGAAATTTCGAACGAGATATCGGGAAAGTTACGGCTCCAACTAACTAGTGCGCAGAAAAGACGGCTCACCAGACATCACACCGAAGATTGCGAAGCCTACCAGATTTATCTAAAGGGCCGTCACCACTGGAACCGCTGGACCGAAGAAGGGTTTTACAAGGCGATCGAGTATTTTCAGAAAGCAGTGGAGAAGGACCACGGCTACGCTCTTGCGTATGCCGGTATAGCCGATTCCTATGTGCTGCTCGGATGGAACAGCTATTTGCCGCCGAAGGATGCGTTCCCCAAAGGCAAAGCGGCGGCGTTGACGGCACTGCGGCTCGACCCCGATCTCGGCGAAGCGCACACACCCTTGGCGGCGGTGTTGTGGCTTCACGACTGGCAGTGGCACGAGGCTGAGAAGGAGTTCAAACGCAGCCTCGAACTTAATCCCACCTATCCGACTGCCAACCATTGGCACGCCGAGTATGTGATGACGATGGGCCGCCAGGTAGAAGCGATTGCGCTGATGAAAAAAAGTCAGGAACTGGATCCCTTGTCCCTCATTATCAACGACGCAATCGGATGGGCCAACTACATGGCCCGGCGATACGACGAAGCGCTCGAGCAACTTCGGCAAACGGTCGAACTCGATCCGAACTACCCGGTCACCCATTGGTGTCTCGGTGCGATCTACCGGGCAACGGGCCGCTACGAATTGGCGATTACCGAAGGTGAGACGGCGGTGAAGCTATCGGGCGGCAGTCCTCTGATGCGTGCGGCGCTTGCACATTCCTACGGAAAGGCTGGGAAGGCGAAAGAAGCGCTGGATATTTTGGATGATCTGACGAAACTCGCGGAGCGCAAATATGTCGCACCGCACTTCTTCGCTGGAATCCATATCGGCTTGGGAGAAGACGACCGCGCATTGGAATACTTGGAGAAATCCTACGAAGAGCACTCCCACTGGCTAATCTATCTTCATATCGAGCCGAGCATGGACAATATGCGCAGCGATCCTCGGTTCCAAGATTTGCTGAAGCGCGTGGGGCTTCCTGCGCCGTCGGACACCACCGCTTGATTCCAGTGACTTTGACGGGAGCACCTACGCATGATTTACGTAAAGAGCTTCCTGGTTGGGCTCGTGAGTTTGTTACTTGCGGCGGTCACCCTTGCTATTAGCCTGACGTTAGTGAACTTCTTGCACAAATCTCCGCCACACGGAGACGACAAGGCCGTCACCTGGGACGAAAATAGGTACCCGCGTGAAGTCGTTTGCGAGAGGACTTGGAGCGCGCCGAGCCATCTCTTGCTGGCGAAGGCCGCAGTCGCTTGGGAAGAAATCGACCACATGCACCAAGCGAGCACCCGTCGCAGGGGGCACGACACTTTCGGAAGAAGCCCCACAGTCAAAGCTAGGACGGTCCGGTGCACCAGCCGTGGATGGCATAAGCGGCGAAGACCATTGCCTATGAGACCAAGGTCGAAGCGGCATGGAGGCCACAGGACTCGCGCATGGGTCCGTAGTAGCGAGGATGGAGGGTAATGTCTCCGGAGCGAAGGGGCCCTGGGTAGTGGCGGGCGCGCCACGCACATCAGTCGGCACACTGTGGCCGGCACATTTTGGTGTAAACGAACGCGTCGAGCCTCGGAGCAAACATGGTGGTAGCCAAAGGATGCGTGCCATCGCTTAACGTGGCCAGCCATCATGGAAGACTCCCAGGGGAAAGCTGCTATCCCCAACCGGACCGGGGCAATCCCGCCGTCCGGGATGAAACGGGGGGACGTAGGAAACTGACCGAGGCGCGGAACGAGGCACCGGCAATCTCCGACGAGGAGCCGGTAACGGCAACTCCCCGCCGCCCATCGCTACAGCGTCTGCGTTCTATCCCAACCCGGATGCGGGAAACCCGCTCGTCCGGATCCGTGGAGGGGGTTGTGAGCAATCATGATCCCTACTCCGACTTTCATGTTGCAGTTTGAAGCGTTTCGCCCGATCGCGATGCTGAGTGTCCGAGAATACGATGCGGTTGCCCGGCTGGCGCAGAGACCTCAGCCAGCCCACGATATTTTTGATCCCCGCCTTTATCACTTTCGGATCCTGAGCATTCTTTGCCAGCGAGCCATAGCCTTCGACCATCGCAATCAGTAAGCCGGCGGCGTCATTGGGTTCCACGTCGCGGCGAACGCTTCCGTGGATCTGGCCCTGTCGCAAAACGGAGGCAACGGCCTCGCGCCAGGCATCGAAGATTGTCTCCAGCCGCTTCCGGAATCCCGCGTCAAGAGGAGACATTTCCTGCGCCAGATTGTTCAATTGACAGCCGCCGCATACATCCTCGGGCCGAACGGACAGGCGCTGAACAATGCCGATCAAAGCGTTGATAGGATCCTTGACGCTCTGTAAAGGCCGAACCCATGTGCCGCGGACATCGGGGGAGATGATCTCTTCGACGACGGCATATCCCAAGGCTTCCTTGTTTTTGAAGTGGTAGTACAGCGCTCCCTTGGTGACGCCAGCAGAGGCCAGAATTGTGTCTAGGCTTGCGCTCTGGAAACCCGATCTGTAAATCTCGCGAGATGCCGCTTGCAGCAAGCGCTCCCGCGTGCGCCCAGGATCACGCAGCCTAGTCGCTCTACGTTTCGGATTCTTGCGTGCTGCCAACATACCAGTCAGCATGTATGGTAACTATCCAGAGCGTCAAGAGAGATCTAACACGCGCCCCCATGACAGCCTAACGTACAGACCGGTATGTATGCTAATTGCCATCTGAAAGTCAATCACAATCGAGCGTTCTCGAATTTCATAATCTCGTGCCAGTGTGTATGAAAAGTTGGAGAAACGAGGACTCTAGCCGTTTTGGCATCGTCCCAGGGTTTTGTTAGTCCGCTACTCGTTTTCGAACTCTGAAGTGTTGGGCCTGTTGTGTCACGTAATCGTTGTGAACTTGGAACACCACCTGCCCCTCAGTTCTCGCTCACGAATGTGTGGAGTTGTGAGCCAATGCTGCTCTCAATTGCACACGAACTGTCGGAGCGCCGAGTGGTACCTGACGTAAATCGCCAGCCATCTCGGCACGGAGACTTTGCTCGGCCCAAAAGGAGAAGATATGAGCGCACTGAGAGGGTTGCGGATTTTCTCGATCCTGGTGGTTACGATGGTTGTTCTGGCTTGCTGCAGCGATGTAGTCGCTCAAACGAGCTACAAAGTCACCGATTTGGGCGCCGAGGGGAGCGACAATTTGGGTTGTGCCATGTCCGTCAATGATTACGGCTGGACGGAGATCATGGCTGGCAGCCTGCCGGCCGGGACGCAGGATAGCCTCCTCGGCACGCTTCTAAGCGGACGCGCTCTGGTAGACATCGACGGGTTCAAGCTCGATCTCGGTACGCTCGGAGGAAAGAACACCTGGATGAACTGGGGCGAGATCAACGACTTCGGACAGATCGTAGGTTATTCCGAAACGGCTGTCCCCGATCCGAACGGTGAAGACATTTGCGCCTTCGGCACACACGCAACCTGTCGCCCGTTTCTTTGGCAGTTCGGCCACATGAGCGCGCTCCCCACGCTCGGCGGAAATAACGGGCAGGCGAGCGCGATTAACACGCGTGGACAAGCCGTAGGCTTTGCGGAAAACGGTGCCGTGGACTCCTCATGCCCCGCTACCGCAACGAATAATCGGATTCAGTTGCCGGTGTTGTGGCAAAACGGCAAAGCCCACGCTCTTCCCACGGTGGATGGGGATCTGGACGGCGACGCATTTTGGATCAACGATCAAGGGGAGGCCGTAGGCGACACGGGAACCTGCGGCGGTGCGATCCTTCACGCAGTATCGTGGGAAAACGGCACTGCCTCCGTGCTTCAAGACTACGGAACGGGCGCTATCGCCCAGGGCATTAACAACCGGGGCGAGATTGTTGGGACGGTTGGCAGTGCCGACAACACCACGCAATTCGCCGCGATCTGGCAGAGCGGCGCGCTCACAAACCTCGGCACTCTGCCCGGGGACATTGCCGCCATCGCGAGCGGCATCAATGACCGCGGCCAAGTAGTCGGAAGCACCTGGGACGCCAAGTTCAACTGGTCCCATGGCTTCATCTACCAGAACGGCGTGATGACCGACCTGAATACGCTGTTTCCTGCAAGTTCCAACCTCTTCGCCACCATGGCCAACAAGATCAACGAGCGCGGACAAATTTCGGGCATGGCAACAGTGCTCAGCGGTCCGCATACCGGCGAGATTCACGCCTTTCTGGCAACTCCTGTGAACGAAAGAATAGACAGGTCGGTTGCGGACGTCGCACCTACACACCCGAAATCCAATTCGCCCGCGAATGTTAACAAACAGCTTTTGCGGAGATTCAGACTCGGCCAAGTCGAGCGATAAAGACATTCGTTCCCCTAGGTATGTGCCTGATCTCTGCGCGGTTTGATTCCCCCAGACGCGACGGCAGGCACGCTTAGGAACACGAACCCGTGAGGCGTGATAAACGGCACGCCTCACGGGTTTTTTTCGATACGGAGAATTTCTTGCAGGATGTCAATGTTGTGTTGCCCGGTCTGTGACGAATGACTCTCACATTCGCGTGACGGCCATGCGATGCGGCGAGTCGGAGTCAACTTTGGCTGGCGTAGGTACGAGCTGGTGGCCGGCCTTCGTGGATACGGGAAGCAAGTCCGAGCTGCCTGAAGATCCAAATGGTATAATAGTTGAGGTCGATTTCGTACCACTTCAGCCCATGCCGGGCGGAAACCGGGTAGGCGTGATGATTGTTATGCCACCCGTCTCCGAAACTTACCAGTGCGACCCACCAATTGTTCGTCGATGTATCGCGGGTCTTAAAACGGCGCGAGCCCCAAATATGCGCGGCCGAGTTGACGATCCACGTCGCATGAAGCCCCACGACGGTGCGAAAGAAAATGCCCCAAAGTACCAAGCGGAATCCACCGATAGCGAACAACACGACTCCGAGGATAGCCGTTGGGGCGAGATGGTACTTGGTGAGCCAGACGTGAAATTTGTCCTCCGCCAGATCAGGGACGTAGCGTTTCAGTGTCCCAACGTCGTAGCGCAAAGAATTGCCAAAAAAGACCCAACCCGCATGCGCCCACCACTTGCCATCGCGCGGAGAGTGCGGGTCACCTTCCTTGTCCGCGAATTGGTGATGCTTACGATGGATGGCCACCCACAGCAGAGGGCCCCCTTCCAAAGCCGTCACGCCGCAAATCGTGAGGAAATACTCAAACCACTTGGGTGTCGCGTAGGATCGGTGGGTGAGCAGGCGGTGATAGCAGACGCCGAGTCCCAGTCCCCCGGTGACCCAGTACAAAAAGATCGCGACGAACAACCCTCTCCAGGTGAAGAAGAAGAGTGCGGCCACAGCGCCGACGTGAAACAACGCCAGCACCGGCGCAATCGCCCAGTTCAATCGATTCTTTTCGGCCTGATTGTTTTGCACACTATTAGACTCTAGGACCGGTGTAGAGGTCATAATCTCCATTTCTAGTATGGATGTTCGCTGGACCACATCTGTTCTAAATTGGACACATCCGTTTTTGAGTGAAGCCGGTAGCCAGAACCCCAAAGCAAGCGCCCGCGTCAGAACCTTGATTCCGACGCGGGCGCTCGGTTGATGATGTTTGCTCAGCTTTAGTACGCGATTGCGGCTGCCTGTGTTTCTGCGGTTTCCTTTCCTAAAGGACGCATAAGAGGCCGCATGAAAAGAGGGAACGGCGAGTTATGTATGGGCGTCAGCCTACGCGCCCGTCATACGGTTGTACACATATATTGTTAGGCCATCGTGGCACCAGGTCCTGATACACGCCGTGACGGGGCTGAACCTCTCTGAAAGTTGTAGAGGGTCGCTGCCCATTGGGATATAACATGCGCAGAAAGGTCGGGAACGATCATGGACCATCAAGCGCCACTGACCTTTACGTTTTACATCGCTGCCAGCCCGGAAAGGGTGTGGGACGGCTTCGTATCGCGGGAATCAAACCGTATCATTTTTTCAGGCGCAGATTTTGAAGCGGACTTGAAGCCCGGCGGGAACCTCGCATGGGTCGGCCCAGGGCCCGATGGCAAACCTGTGGCCTATGTACGAGGTAAGGTCCTGCGGGTCGAGCCGCCGAAACTTTTCTCGTACACGTTTGCAATGGGCCAGAATGACAAGATGTCTCGCGTAACCCTGGAACTGGTACCGGAGACTGAAGCCGTACAAGTGAAAGTCACGCACGACGAATGGGTCGAGGGCGACTCCACATATGCCGCCTGCGCTGACGGCTGGCCCCGAATCCTTTCACGTCTGAAGACGCTAATCGAGACCGGAAAGACATTCAAACCGCATTGATTCGATTGTTAGTCGGACTGTTCATCGCCGACTGGCCAATTCGCTGAGGAACAGGAGGCACCATGGAAACCCTCCTCCAGGATCTTCGCTACGGCTTCCGGACGCTGCGGAAATTTCCAGGCTTCACCATTGTCGCGATTCTCACGTTGGTGTTGGCTATCGGCGCGAACACTGCGATCTTCAGTATCGTCTACAGCGTGATGCTCGAACCTCTACCCTATCCGCACTCAGAGCAGTTGGTAATGGTATGGTCCAAATTGAAGGGCGAAAGGGACCGCGTCTCTCCCGGCGATTTTCTAGATTGGAGGCACGAGACCTCGGCATTTCAGAGCCTTTCGGCGTGGACCGGCGCTTCATTCGATCTCTCGAGCAGCGGCGCCATCGCACAAGAGGTAGATGCTGAGATAGTCTCGCCGGACTTTTTCACCACCTTGGGCGACTCCTTTGTCCTCGGGCGGGGTTTCCTCGACGATGAAGGCGAGGTGGGCAAGAGCAGCGTCGTGGTCCTCACTCATAAGCTGTGGGGAAGCCGATTCGGCTCGGACCCTACTATCGTCGGAAAGCAAATCCGCCTAGACCGTCGGCCATACACAGTTGTCGGCGTGCTTGCTCCAGGTGAAAACGACCGCACCAGTGTCGGGCTCATGATCCCGCTCGTGTTCGATCCGGAGCAGATCAATCATAAAGAACATTGGCTCTGGGTAGTGGCGCGGATGCGACCGGATGTTACTGTGGCGCAGGCCGAGGCCGAGATGGATCTGGCGAAGCATCACATCGCCGCCGCACATCCTGATGATGAAAAGAATTGGACCGTGAGCGTCGAGCCGCTGCATGACGACTGGCTTCCCGCCTCTACACTCACTGAACTCTGGCTTTTCCTCGGCGCGGTCGGCTTCGTTTTGCTCATCGCCTGTGTGAATGTAGCCAACCTGATGCTGTCGCGCGCGGCTACACGCGAAAAGGAAATCGCGGTGCGTGCCGCGCTCGGCGCAGGCCGCTTTCGAATCTTCCGCCAGCTTTTAACCGAAAGCCTGATGCTAGCGATCGTGGGCGGAGCAGGAGGAATTGCTCTATCGGAAATAATTCTTCGCAGCATCCTGGCCATGGTTCCGGTATACACCTTCCCAAGTGAAGCTGACTTCCGCATGCACGTGCCGGTGCTCCTTTTCACGTTGACGGCCTCGATTCTGGCCGGAGTGCTCTTTGGCACGGCGCCGGCCTGGCAGGCCTCGCGTTCGAACTTGAATGAATCGCTTAAGGACGGCGGCCGTTCCAACATGGCAACGGGAAGCCGCGGCTTGCGCCGCGCGCTCGTCGTAGTCGAGTTTGCGATGGCCCTCTGCCTCATGACCGGAGCTGGACTGGCAATCCGCAGCTTTCAGAATTTGACTAACGAGGATTTGGGTGTCCGCACCGATCGCGTTCTTACTTTTGTGCTTAGGGCTTCCCCGCACCGCTTCTCGAACCCAGCGCAGATTACCGCCTTCTTTCGACAGATCCTCGCGAACGTCAAGGTCATACCCGGCATAACCCATGCTAGCATCTCCGGCAATTTGCCGGATCGCCACGCTTTTGAGGTGCCCTTCAGCATCGCCGGACGGCCCACCGACCAGCCCGGTTCGAATCCTATGTCTGGTATTAACGTCGTCGCACCTGAATACTTTTCCACCTTTGGTGTTCACCTGGTAGGCGGACGCACGTTCGACCAGCGAGACGTTGCCGAAGGAGCCCAGGTGGCGATGGTCAACGAGGCGTTCGTACGCCAATATTTGCCGAATGTTGACCCGCTCACGCAGCAGGTCGTGGTGCCACAATTTGATCCCGTCGGGACGAAAATAGGCTCTCCGGTCACGCGACAGATCGTGGGCGTTTTCCACGATGTCCGCAACATGGGTCCGCGACAAGCCGATGTTCCGGAGATTGACGTCCCGTTTTGGCAGTTTCCTCTAGCATTCGCTGCTGTAGCCGTGCACACCAGCGGCGATCCTCGAAACGTTATCAAAGACCTGGCCGCAGCCATGCAGACCGTGGATCCTGATCTGCCTCTCACACAGGTTCAGACCATGCAAGAAGCAGTCTCGCTGACCCTTGCAGGTGACCGCTGGATCACAGTCCTCTATGCCGGGTTCGGCCTGTCTGGTCTCCTGCTCGCGATACTGGGTGTGTACGGCGTCATGTCATACTCCGTGGCTCAACGCACGCATGAGATTGGCATACGCATGGCGCTTGGCGCAGAGCGGGTGGATGTGCTTCGTCTGATTCTTAAGGAAGGGTTGCTCCTCGCGGGCATCGGAGTCGTCGCAGGGCTTGCGAGTGCGCTCGTTCTGACGCGTCTGATGAGGAATTTGCTTTTCGGTATAAGCCCGACCGATCCGGTAACGTTTGTAGGTGTTGCGATGCTGTTAGTGGCCGTCGGCGTGGCCGGATGCCTGGTGCCGGCACAACGCGCAATGCGTGTGGACCCGCTTGTCGCCCTGCGTCACCAATGATTCTCCCAGACTGCTCAGATGCCGGCGTACCAGGCGTAGCCTGCTTCTGGGGCTGCGGAGCCCAGGCCCTTGCCGAACCTTTTCAGACTGTCGGTGACTGTCAGGTGCGTGAGGAATTTCACGTTCTTGTACCCGAGCTGGCGCGGGACTCGCATGCGCAGCGGGCCGCCGTGGCCCACGGGAAGTTCATCGCCGTTCATTCCATAGGTGAGAAAAGTCTGCGGATGCAGCGCGTCGGCCATGTCCATGCTTTCCCACCAGTCGGGCTCGATCGAAAAGTAAACGACGTATCTGGCTTGCGGCTGGATTCCCACAAGATCTAGAACATGCGACAGAGGCACGCCGATCCACTCGGCTATATACGACCAGCCCTCTTCACACTGCACCATGGTGATCTGACTGCGAGACGGGTAGCTCTTCAGTTGCGCGAGCGAAAACGAGGCGGGCCGATCGACCAAGCCGTCAACGGAGAGCCGCCAGTCAGCGAATCCTCCGGCCTGAAGGTGCTTGAACGCGTCACTTGGTGGGGCGATTTCGTTCGCGAAGGGAGGCTTTGAAATCTTGCTGCGCGGAAATTCGCGGGCCAATGAGTGCTTCGTTAGCAACCGCTGGGAAGCGTAGGTCAGCGTTTCGCCGAGGCCGTAGATTCCACCGTGATCGGGCGGGACCAGTCCATATTTTTGCGCAAGGTGCGCGGCCACGCCCAGGCCGGATACGCCCGCTGTGGCCGCGAGTCCCGTAATGATGAGCTTGCGGCGCGAGAGATCGGTCATATGCGCTCCTTCCGTGTACGGGCCCAGCCCGTGATCATCTTTCCTGTGATCATCGCTCGCATGCGGCTCCTGAAGCCCGCCAGATAAACCATCACGACGTGCACAAGCAGGAAGATTGTGAGAGCCAGCGAGACGAAAAAGTGAATCGTGCGCGCGGATTGCTGGCCGCCCAACAAAGTGACGCTCGCCGGAAATGCGGATACAAACGCGGGGGACATCGCCAAGCCCGTCCAGATTACTACGGGGAACAGAACAAAAATCACGAACAGGTAACTGAGCCGCTGGAGCACGTTATACGACCAAGCTTCCGCCTCGCTCGGCCGTTCGAAGCGCAGATGGCTTGCGATCGAGGTCGAGAATGCGCGCCACGAAAGATCGGCCCTATTCGGTAGCAAGCTCTTGCGGAAATGTCCTGTGACGAAGCCGAACATTACATAGAGCAAGCCGGTCAGTACCGCAACCCAGGCAGATTGAAAGTGGAGATAGCGGCTCCAGCCGTTCTGGTCCGGCAGGACGTACCCGTAGCCGCTCTGCACCAGTTTCCTTGAGGCAGGGATCGGAATTTGAAACAACGGAGCAGTCAATACGTTGCCGGTTTCGCCCCAATAGAAGCGCGGGTGAGAGATCACAATTTCCATTCCGCTAACGAGCGAGGCAATAAAGCACAGAGCGGTAATCCAGTGAGTGACGCGGACGAGGGCAGAGTGCCGCGACGTAACCGTGGTGGTGGGGACAACCGAGACAGAACTTGGGACGTACGCGCTCACGGGCACCTGCGCGGATTCCAATCTCGCCATTGATGGCCTCCTGCTGGCGCGGCGTTCCGGTGGCCTTCCTTACATGCGCGACATATTACCACGCCACCCGGACTGAAACGGGTGGTAGACTGCCGCAGCGAAGGTTGGGATGGGAGCACATGAAAGCGCCGATCCTCTATCGAATCTCTTCTGTTCTTCTGCTGCTATTTGCTGCCGGACACACGTTTGGGTTTCGCCAGAATAATCCGGAATGGGGAGCGGACGCAGTCCTTGGGTTAATGCGCTCCGTCCACTTTGACGCCCAAGGTTTTACCCGGAGTTATTGGGACTTCTTCAGCGCGTTCGGACTGTTTTTCACCGTATTTCTTTTGTTCGCGGCGGTATTAGCGTGGCTGCTGGCCGGACTTCCAGCAGAGACTCTGGCACGGGTGCGAAGCATTTCGTGGGCGCTCGCCATTTGCTTTGTAGCAGTCACAGCTTTGAGCTGGAGATACGCCTTCACCACCCCTATCGTTTTCTCAGTCCTGATTACAGTGTGTTTGACTGCGGCGGCGTGGCTGTCAGGTACGACGAGCTGAGAACTTCCCGCCCACTTCCGCAGTAGTCCTGCCCGCATCAGCACCGGTCACGCCGGGAATTTATCGGCAGCAATTTGGCTTACGGTGAGCGTCACCGATGTGTGGGATGCACGGGCACCCGTAATTGGGACGCGTTGAGATTTACTGTGTGCTGGTGGAGCGCGAGCTTCTGCGAGTTCTCTTCCCCGAGCGATGATGGTGGCTTTTCTTTTTCTCGGACGTTGGGGTCGGCGTGGGCGCTTGGGCCGGGAGGTCGGTGTTAAAAATGTCGGCTACCGTTTTCCAGGTGCCGTCTGCCTGCTTTTTCCAGACCTCCACGTACTTGCCGCGATCGGTTGTGAAGTTCGCATGAGCGTCTTTCGTCGTCAATTGATACACGCCCATCACGTAGGCCAGATCGCCTGAGCGCGCGACGTCTACTTTGCTGGCTTGCCAGCTCAGCGACGTGTCTGGCCCCAGGAGCGCGGCCCACGATGCGTGAATTCCTTGCTTGCCACTGACGGCCGGCGCGTTGGGAGCGAGCAGGGAGGCGTCATCGCTGTAGTACGAAATCGTCCCGTCCACGTCTCTGGCGGCAGCGGTCTTGGACCATTGCGCGTCGAGATCGCGAAGCGCGCTTTCATCCGCGGCGCGCGTATCCTTCGGTGCTTGCTGGCCGCATCCGGATACAAATAACACCAACGCGAAGCAGCCGAAGGAGATCGCAGCTTGAATTGAATTCCCCGTGAATCCATTCTTAATTTCGCGATGACCTACCATTTATGAATCCTCCAGTACAAGCAGCGCTTGCGCATGGAATCTTAGGTTGGGCGGCGAGGCGAGTCAATGCGGGCAAACCTAGGAACACGTTGGCACCCGTTCCCGCGGTCGGAGTTTGGGGGTTACCCTACAAGCTGCAAGGTGTTCATAATGAAACATCTATCGCAAGTTCTCCTTCCTAATGAAGATCAACGGATGGTATTGTCCGATCGAGGATGTTCGACAAAGATAGTGGATAGCCTCGATTCCCAATTAAACCTTCTAGCTGTTCCGCTTGGTCTTGCCAAGAGACGCCGTCTCGTTCTCCGGCTTCTAATTTTATTGTCGTTTATTGGTCTCGTCGAGAGGAACGCCAGCGCGGAGGCAGTTGCTCAGAATGCGCCTGCTAGTGCGATTGGACAGGGCCTGCCTTTTGCAGTCGCCGACTTCGATGGAGACTTTCGTTTTGATCTTGCCAGTATTGAATCCTGGCCCAATAACTCCGGCACAACGGATTATTGGATTCAGCTGCAACTTTCCGCGGTCGGGCACCAATCTATCCGGTTTGTCGGAGCCCCGGGCGGCCTCCGGCTTGAAGCGCGCGATGTGAATAAAGATCGTGCGGTTGATCTGGTCCTGGTCAACGCCTGGTCCAGAGAACCCGTGGCGATACTTCTCAATGACGGCCGCGGCGGTTTTTCGCGAGTCGAACCAAATGCTTTCCCGGAAGCATTCACAAATCTCGCGACGACTTGGTCTTCGACCCCCGATCGGGCATTGGATGCTTTCGGCGTTCCGCTGCAGTCGCGCACCGGAACCTGTTGGAACCCAAGGGTCTTGCCACAATTCCATCAGCGCGCGGACGCGATTCTAGCTGGAAGCGCAGAGCTGTTTTTCGGCTGCTTGCTAAATTCCCACGCAGGACGCGCACCCCCTTCCGCAGCTCATACCTCTAATCGCGATCAACCCATAGGTCCGCGGTTTCCCCCTCCTCAGTAAATCTTCCAGAGGAAACCCAGCCACCCATATTTTCAAACTGCTCAGGGCCCTAGGCCCTCACAACAACTGATCCCGCGAATCGTGTGCGGCGGTCAGGCGTGAGGTTACTCGATGAGATACACGAAGTGGCAGGATATTTTTCCTTCGTTTTCGTTCATGTCTATTTTTGGACGGGGTGGCAACGGCAACGAGGTTTCTGCCGCAGGAGTATCGCCGACAGAGGTTTGTGCTAAATCGAGCGCGGGCGCTACGAAATGACCAAGAGCGCCAGCCCACACATTTGCATCATCGTCGAGAACCAGCCAGTGCCTTTCGATCGGCGAGTCTGGCAAGAAGCACGCGCCCTGCACCAAGCCGGCTATCGAGTATCGGTGATCTCTCCCAAGAGCCCACAAAGCGAGGCGAGCCGAGAGACGTTAGAAGGAATCGAGATCTATCGTCATCGAACGTGGCCGGGCCACGGACGCCTGGGGTATATGTTGGAATACGCCTGCGCTTTCGCATCGGAGCTATATTTGGCGTTAATGATCTACCGACGGACGCCGTTTCGCGCCCTGCTGGCATGCAACCCGCCAGACACGGTGTTTGCGATTGCCTTCCTGTTCAAGCTCTTTGGGGTGCGCTTTGTCTTCGATCACCACGATCTGAGCCCTGAGCTCTACGATGTGAAATTTTTCCGGCGCGGATTCGTTTACAGCATCGTATGTCTCTTTGAGAGTCTCAGCTTTCGCGCAGCCGACTTGTCGATCGCTACCAACGAATCCTATCGGGAAATTGCGATAACGCGCGGCAAGATCACACCGGAAAGGGTCGTGGTCGTTCAAACCTGTGCCGATTTACGGGCAGTCAACGGCACGCAGCCAAAACCTGAACTGAAACGCGGCAGGAGGCACCTGGTGGTCTACGTAGGCGTCATGGAAATCCAAGATGGGGTCCAGTTATTGATCGAGTCGATCGAATATCTTGTCAAGCAGCGCGGCCGCACCGACATACAATTCACTTTGATCGGTTCTGGGAATGAAGCGCCGCGTCTGCAAGCGCTGGCGCACGAATCTCGCGTGCAGGATTTCGTCCAATTTACGGGCTTGCTTCCGCACGAACAGGTCGGTACCTATCTTTCGGCGGCGGATGTATGCGTCGCGCCTGACCCAGTCAACGCTCTCAACGACAAATGCACAATGATCAAGAACCTCGAATACATGGCTTATGGAAAGCCGGTTGTATCTTACGATTTAAAAGAAGGCCGACGGACTCTCGGAAACGGGGCTCTGTATGCGCGTCCTAACGACCCCTGCGATTTTGGTGACAAAATCGAAACCCTATTGGACTCTGAATCCCTGCGCACGACGCTCGGTGAATCGGGCAGGACACGAGTCGAAGAAGGACTGAACTGGCAAGTCCAAAGCGCAAAATTGGTGACTGCATTCGACGATCTTCTCGGCGATAAGTCACGCGCCTCAGACCTGCCAGACTATATTTAGAAACTAATTTTCAGGATGAGATTAAAAGGTTATCTGCGGTCTCGCGGATGGAAGGATTTCATTTTCGTATGCTTGGCCGTCACGCTGTGGACCGGGATAAGGCACTACTTATCGCCGCCTAGCGATTACGCCAAATGGAAAATGCGGGTCAAAGCTGCGCCTGATCTTTCGATCGCACAGGAACCCGGACGTAGCGGCCTTCCACCCTGTTTTTTCATCGTGCGCCCGAAGGCAGTTAACGTCCCATCGATCGATTCCGGGTCCGTTGATGACTGCCTATCGTTGTTACCGAACGGGCACAGGCTCGACGTATTCGAAATCCCTCTCGAGGGAGGATTCCTTCCCATCAAGACGGATTTGTATGTGCCGGATATAATCCCTCTCGCCTTCACTCGAACCTACGTTCCGCTGACCGTGTGGTCCGAGCAATTCCAGGTGTTTCTTCCGCATGTGTACGATCCGTTCCTTACGGGAAGCCGTTTTCCTTATACATATCAAGATTGGCGATTACCGGATGGCCAATCCGTTCATTACCAACGGATTTCGCCGGGAACCGGATTTGCCGATGCAATTTTCGGAGCGGATTCCTCCAGCCGAATCTTTGCGAATTCCCGCGTGAACCGGAATGGGTGGGGCTGGGATTGGACGCTCCCGGATGGCACCACATATCTTTCTCCGGAAGCCTTCAGCGCCACACGGCCTCAGCAGGGTTCGCTTGTCGGAATTTTCGATGCGAACGGGAACGAAGTTCGCCTATCACGTAGCGAGCGCGGCGAATTGACTGAAATCAAATCCCCAGGCGGACACTGGATCCGGCTTGAGTAC
>Ga0208603_1000025_pt1 | contig 21469 bp, 14 predicted proteins | sample MicForSoSWNC24_M_FD_188001 | JGI IMG/M metagenome (GOLD analysis project Ga0208603, IMG submission 188001) | Forest soil microbial communities from Harvard Forest Long Term Ecological Research site in Petersham, Massachusetts, USA - MetaG HF008... | ecosystem: Environmental > Terrestrial > Soil... | reverse complement strand
GCTTCTCCGCGCACATAGACGTGATAGAGGCAGGAAATATTGGCGACGAAATTAATTTGCCCCAACTCGATGGGGGAGGCAGCTTGCAATGTATTCAGGGCGGCAGTCGGGTTCTTTTTATTCAGCCCCAATTGCCCCTGAATCGCAGGCAGCCAAAGCGACTGCATCTGCGTGTCCAGCGGGTAGCGTTTCCCTAAATCTTGGGCCAAAGATTCGGCTCGCGCCGTATCGCCCGCCATGGCAAACGCCAGCGCGGCTTCCACCTCGACGCCCTGACTCGCCGGAGCCAGCTTCAAAGCCTCTGCCGCTTGCTGCCGGGCGTCTGTAGCGTTGCCGTAAGCGGTCTCCCGCTGAGCGGCAATCGCCTGCCAGATGGCCGCACTTTCCATGCTGTCAGCCCGGATAGCGGAGTCCACAGCCCGCTTGGTCAACTCCCGCGTCTTGCCCAGATGACCAGCATAAGCCTCGGTGTCGGATGCGAGCGAAAGTCCATCGTTCTCGTACTCTGGCTTGCCCGCAAACCATTGCTGTTGTTCCGCCATCGCTGCAGAATCCGCCCCGAGGAAGGCAAGAGCGTAGAGAGCGTTGTGAAGTATGAAATCATCCGCTTTTCGTGCCTGCGCCTCATGAATGGTCTGCCGCGTCTCGTCGAAGCGCTGCAGGGCAAGGGCGTAGTTCGCGATATTGTCGTACAAATTTACACTATCCGGTGCAAGGCGCAGGGCTTGCCTCGTGACTTCATCAGCCTTCTCATACTTCCCCTGTTCGGCGAATATGGTGCCCAAATTGGCATACGCTGCGAAATACCGTGGGTAGCTCTCAATCGCTTCCTGATACGTCTGAACCGCCTTATCCAGTTCTCCGGTTACGCTCGAATAGTAGTCGGCGGCGATTGTCAGCTTTTCCCGTTCGCTGGCATGCTCCCGCAACTGAAATGCCTTCGTGTAGTATTCGCTGGCCCGCCCTACCTCGCTAAGACCGAAGTAGTCGCTGCCCACTGCGTTGTAGCCCAGGGCAAAATTCGGGTCAAGCTGGATGGCACGTTGATGGTCAGGCAGGGCTGCGGCGGAGCCTTTCTCGTTTTGGGCCTTATTGCCAAGACTGTAGGCTTGCAGAGCTTCGAGCGAAGACGTGGTGGCCTGTGCGAGCGGAACATCAAGCTTCTGCACCGTGGCCAGCGATTCGCCCAGTTCGCTGCGCAGTTTGGTTGCCGCTTGGCCCAGCGTGTCTAGCACCTTCTCCTTGGACTCCGCCGTCACTTGCTCCTCGGCCAGCGGGTCTCCACTCTGGCAATTCACCGCCTTCAATCCCAGCACGTATTGGCTGCCCAGACTGGCAATCGACCCGGCAAGGTACGCCTTGCTGCCCGCCCGCTGGCAAAGTTCCCGCGCAACGTCGGGCGTGAGCTTGGTATCGCGAGGGCGCGTCATCAGTTTCAGAGTTGCCGCGACCTTATTATCGGAAAGCACATTCAGAAACGGCGACTGGTTGAGAGCAATGCTGAGCGCCGTCTTGAGCGTGTCGTCGAACACCGCATCGCCCGTGCTGTTGGCGAAATCGGCGAGCACGATGGTGTCCTTCTCGGTGAGGGCTTGCGCCTTGCGAGCAAAATAGAGCCACGCGCCCACACCCAGCGCGACGGCCACCGCCGCAAGGGCGGAAATCGCCATCCATCGACGACCTGTTGATTTGGTGGCGGGCCTCAGCCCGGCTTCGGCGGTTGCGACGGCTGTGTGCCCTGATTCGCTATCCCGTTTCAGCCGCTGCAAATCTGTTCGCATGTCCGCAGCCGATTGGTAGCGGAGCTTTTTGTCCTTCTCCAGCGCCTTGCTGATGATGTGTTCAAGTTCAGCTGGAACTTCCGGATTCAATCGCACGGGAGCGACGGGCGTGCGATTCAGAATGGCATCGAAAAAGTCCGCCGAACTGCTCCCCGAAAACGTCGGTTTTCCCGTCGCCATTTCATAGAGCACCAAACCGAAAGAAAAAATGTCCGTACGCCTATCCAGTTCTTTCCCACGCGCCTGCTCCGGCGACATGTATGCCAGCGTGCCCATGGCCACGCCCGGCGTACTCAACTGCTGCGCCTCCTGCGTAAGCGTCGCATCGGCATCAGCTCCTGCCTTTGCTTGCAGCTTCGCCAAACCGAAGTCTAGAATCTTGGCGTGTCCACGCTTGGTGACAAAAATGTTCGCAGGCTTGACGTCGCGGTGAACAATGGCTTCCGCGTGTGCTGCGTCGAGTGCGTCGGCAATCTCGATGGCCAAATCGAGCAGAACATCCGTCTCGACCGGCTTTCCATCGATGCGATGTTTTAGCGTTGCGCCATCCAGAAACTCCATGGCAATGAACGCCTCCCCGTCCTGTTCGCCCACGTCGTGAATCGTGCAGATGTTGGGGTGATTCAGTGCGGATGCGGCTTTGGCTTCACGGCGAAATCGTTCCAAGGCCTGACGGTCATGGGCTAGGTCTTCAGGCAGGAATTTGAGAGCAACAAAACGGTCGAGCCGAGTATCCTCCGCTTTATAGACCACACCCATACCACCGCCGCCGAGCTTTTCGACGATGCGGTAGTGGGAAATCGTGCGGCCGAGCATTGATGAAGAATCAGTCACAGGCGGTGTGCATGTTAGGCCGCGTCCAGAGGCAAGTCAACGCGCAGAGACATCAGCCTTGCATTCGGCAGGGCCGTTGCATAGAGTCCGCTATGTACATATATATGCCTGTATGTTATTCTATATGCCTATCAGAAGGACGGCACTATTCCTCAAGGAACAGCAGCTGGCGAAACTCCAAGGGGCCGACCGTCCTGCCCACCCCAATCTAGTGTTCTGCGGCTTTTCCCATCGACGCCGACTGCGAGAGTCGGACTTGACGCGCAATATTGCGAACTGGCTTCTGTCGGGAAGAGAGTGGAGTTAGTGATTCGCACGCGGCCGATGCTACCAGATCCGAATGACGAGATGGCGTTGGAAACAGCAATCCATGGTCGCGCCGATGCGATCGGGACTTTCAACGATCGGGACTTTAGGCCTGTGGCGGCGCGTTTTCGCTGTTCGGTGCTGCGGCCGGGGTAGTGATTCGGGGATTAGCAGAAGAAACCAAGTGATGGCGAGAGAAGGAGTGAATTCATGAGACGAAGCAATTTTGCTTTGCGGGTACCGCCTACCCTATTGGCCGAAGCGCGTAAGGCGGCCGAATCGGAAGGAGTAGCTCTCAACCAGCTGATCACCCTCGCACTTGCAGAAAAGGTTTCCGCTATGCGCACCGAAGAATACTTTGAGGAACGTGCGCGGCGCGGCGCGCCGATCCGGCAAAGGTCAGCCGGATTCTAGCTCGCGTGGGTAAGGGAAATCCGCCCCTCGAAGGTGATGAACTCGCGTTGGAGTTCGCAGCAAGGAAAGTGAAGAAAAAGAAGTGAAGAGAGACGTCGCTATCCCCGAAGTCGGGAAAGGGCTTGCTGGAGAAACCTGACGCCCTTGCGAAGCTTGCGTTGCTGGCGAAACATGGGCGGTACCAGGATTCGATTATCGAGGACGCGAGACTAAATTGGAGGCAAAGTCGTGAGCAAGACGATGAGCGTTCGCATGGATCGCGAGAACTACGATTTCCTTCACCAGATCACAAAGGAAGAGGGGAGTGATTTGTCCAAGACTGTTCGGGACATGGTGACTCGCGGAAGAATTCTGCTCGCTGTCGAGAGATACAAGAAGGGAGAGGCCTCGCTCGGCGGGGCTGCTGAGTTGGCGGGAGTGCCGGTCGGACAAATGATGGCGATCCTGGTGGAATTCGGGGTCGAAAGCAGACTGGAGAAGGAAGACTATCTGCAGGGCTTCAGAACTTGCAGAGGGTCTGGTAATCACTTCCCGCTTCAACCATCCGGCGTTGGTTGAAATGACAATTTTGACCGCGCATCCAGATGACGTCGCTCAAAGCATATAGGTGAAATTATATGGCATTGTTTTCTCAATATAATATTGCATATTGGGCCTCTTCGCGGGCAGCCGGAATCTGCAGGGCTAGACGAGCCTGACTTTCGGCCCCTGCGCGCAGTCCACAATTTGCTGAAATCTGGCTGACTTCAGAGATTTTGCTTTGTCTAAAAGGCGATGTCCATTACGCGGTCTTCGGATGCCAACCAGTTTGCGCCTTCGCTGAGAAGAAGCATGGGGCCCAGCTTGTGCATAAGGTCTGGGGTGATAGCAGGTACTGACGATTGCCGGCGGTAACCGGCCCAGTGTTGCCAGAACCCAGTCATTATTGCCGGCTGCGGTCTCGATAAGGATGCGCAATACGGTCTCATTGGCGATCAACCGCAATGCTTCAGGAGCCGCCGGAGCGCGGCCGGGATCGGCGGGTCTGGGATCCAACTTCCATTCCGAATCCCGGTTTGGTCGAGGTCGCGAATTTAGTTCCGACCGATCAGTTCACGATTGCTGTTGAAAAGAACTAAAAGCCGGGTTTGAGAAGACAGAGAACCCAGTTCTCACGAGAAACCCGGCTTTATCCACTCCTTTAATTACATCTTAATGAACTCAATCGTCGCTAGAGGAGCTGTGACCTCAAAGACTTTCTCTTCTAACGCGCTCTTGAAATCTTTGCTGACCGCCTCTGAAAAGCCACATTGTTCTCGTTCAGCATCTTGGCCATGCCGTCGAGTTGCTCAATGCGCCATTTGTGGGATTTGGCGGCACGGTATTGAAGTAGTCTGTTTGTCAAAGATTGGTTGAAATTTGTTCACTGTTTTCCCTGGGCGCTGACCTGGACCTACTTCTTGCCGTTGACCAACACCACGGAATTGGGGGTGGGTAGATCGGATGTGAAGCGAGAATTGCGGCCCGAACTCATCGGCGAACGTTGACTGGCATCATTTCTTATCGAGCGTCATCGACATGAAGACCAAGGGAAGATAAACGATCGAGGCCGTGAGCAGTTGGCGCGCCGCTAGGTTCGACCTGCGAAAAGCAAAATGTGTGCTGTAGTAGAGAAAGATCGAGCCACAGATGAGGGCTGCGACCGAGTAGACGAGGCCCGATTCGCCGGTGATCGCTGGAACAAAGCTGACCGCGAGCAGAGCGACCGAAGGCGCGAGGCTCTGCCAAATCGCAAAGCGATCCCTCTGCTTGCCAGCAGGTAAAGTCAGATATCCCGCACGGGCATAATCTTCGCGATACATCCACGCGATAGCCATGAAATGGGGAAACTGCCACAAGAAGACGAGCGCATAGAGCACCCACGCTCCCAGATCCAACCGTCCGCACGCCGCAGCCCATCCGATCAGCGGAGGCACAGCGCCGGGGAAGGCGCCGATCAAAGTGCAGAGAGGCGTTTTTCTTTTGAGCGGCGTGTACAAAAACAGATAGCTAAGCAACGTGACGACAGCGAGTAAAGACGCTAGGACGTTTACAGCCAAAGCCAGGTACACGGCGCCTACCACCGACGATGCAATTCCGAACCAGAAGACGTGAGATGCTTTGAGCCGCCCCGAGGCAAGAGGACGCCGCGCTGTCCTCCGCATCTGCGCGTCGAACGACCTCTCGATGAATTGATTTAGTGTACCGGTGCCGCCAGCCATGAGCCATGTACCCAGGAGCGTGTGAAGCGCGAGCGTCATAGGAAATCCATGAGGTTTGGTTCCAAGGGCCAGATAAAAACCTGCAAAGGTGGTGATGAGAATCAAGAAATTCACTTCTGGTTTGGTCAGCGCCCAGTACTCAAATATGGCCGCAAAGAAGCGGCGCGCCCGCTTTCGCTGTGCGATTGGTGCTACGTTCAACAAGTCGATCTTCGACTCAGTCGCCATGTTTAAGCGACCTCCGGCTCAGCGGCATCAAGCGGCTACTCAATCGAATGGAGCTTCATTTCTTGCGTCAACTTACAGCTCGTTCTTGATGAACCCAGAACCGCTCACGCAGTAATCTCTTTAGTATTTTGCCGGAGCCGCCTTTCGGTAACTCTGTGTCCAAAAACTCGACGCGCCGCGGCATCTTGTAGCTCGCAAGGCTTTTCCGGCAGAAGGCGATCAGGTCATCGACGTTGAGTGTGCTTCCGGGCTTCAGCATAACGCAAGCCATCACAATTTCTCCCCACTGGGGATCGGGTATTCCGAAAACTGCAGCTTCACGAACTGCCGGATGCGCGTAAATTACAGCTTCGACTTCACCCGAATAAACATTCTCGCCTCCAGTGACAATCATGTCTTTCGCGCGGTCGAGAATGTAGAGATACCCCTCAGAATCCTGGTAGCCGATGTCTCCGGTGCGAAAAGAACCATCTCGAAACGCAAGCGCGGTCTCCGCCGGATTATTCCAGTACCCTCGCATGAGATTGGCGCCGCGAGCCACCAACTCGCCCGGCTTTCCAGCATCGACCTGCTTCCCTGCATCGTCTGTAACCTGCAGATCGATGCCAGGGCAAGGGCGACCGCAGGACAAAAAGCGGTCCTCCGTGTGCTCCTGGTCCTGCAGACCTGTGAGAAACCCGCTCTCGGTGAGTCCATAGACCTGGACAAGTTTCACATGCGGCAGAAGCTGCCTCGTACGCCGGATTAGGTCGGGGGCCATCGGAGATCCGCCGTATGCGAGAACCTCCAGGCTGCTCAAGTCATACTTCTTGACTTCCGGAAACTGCGTTAGCAAATTGATCATCGTCGGAACCAAAACGGTGTGGCTCACACGCTCACGTTCGACTGCCTCGCAGAAGCTCCGCGGGTTGAACTTTGGAAGCGTGAACTGGGAGGCGCCGAAAGATGGAGCGGCAAATATCGCGGGAAAGTCAGCAATATGAAAGAGCGGCGCCGCATGCAGGTAGATTGCGCCTTCCGCGTAACGCATCCAGTAATTAAAGTGATGAACATCCGCCAGAATGTTAGCGTGAGTTACCATCACTCCCTTGGGCCGGCCAGTCGTACCACTCGTGTAAATGAGAGCAAGCACCGCGTCCGGGTCATAAACTACGCTGGAAGGAAGATCGTTTTGAATCTCCAAGGGCTCTTGATCGAGTACCCGCTGCCAAGACATCGGCACGGTTGGAGTCGGCAACGAGGAATGACGGACCAGCCCATGCGGAATCGCATCGGCGAGCACCCGATCAATCTCCCCCAGCGACAGGCGAGTGTTTAACGGAACCGCTATGACTCCGAGCCAGCTACATGCATACACCAACTCGATGTACTCCGGACTGTTAGGCAAAAGAAGGGCGAGGCGGTCTCCAGCCTTGAAACCGTCCGCGCGGAGCGAGGCTGCTATGCCTTTAACGCGATTTTCCAGCTCTAAGAAAGACAAGCGACCACCCGCAGGAGCGAGGGCGGTCCGCGCCGAATAGTATCGAGCGGCGCGGCCAAGTGAATGGACATAGATCATTGCTCGTTCCCCAAGAACTTAGACATCGGGCGTGCAGGAACCCTCGCTGCGGTTCATGCGCCGCGGGCCTGTTTCGAGCCGCTCGCGACAGACGGCTCCGCAGCCTGAGCTGCCTTCTCGCCCTTCGCGCGCGTGGCGAGCAATTCTAGGAGCATCGTATCGCGCTCTCGTTCGAGTTCTTCGATCGAGCGGCCGTTGGCCTCTTTCAGAACGCCATCCATGATCGTTTGCTTCACCTCGGGACTGAACTCCGTGATCTTGCCGAGATCTTTCCACCAGGTCGCTACCGGGCCAGAGAGGTGCTCCATGAAGTGTTGAATGCCAGCTTGACCGCCTGCGAGGTGGAACAATAGGTTTGGTCCCATCACTCCCCAGCGCAGCCCCGGTCCCCAGCACACCGCCACATCTGAATCCGCAACATCCAACACACCTTGCTCGATGAGATATACAACTTCACGATACAGCGCAGCCTGAAGGCGGTTTGCGACGTGGCCGACAACCTCTTTACGGAGACGGATGGGTTTTTTGCCGATCGATTGATAGAACGAGATCGCCTGATCGACCGTCGCCGGCGATGTTTTTGCGCCGGCAACGACTTCGACCAAGGGAATTACGTGAGGAGGATTGAATGGGTGACCGATCACGCAGCGTTCGGGATGTTTACACGCCGACTGCATCACGCTCATGGTCAGCCCAGACGAACTCGATGCGATGATCGAATCAGGAGGAGTAGCTGCGTCCATATCCGCGAACAGCTTGATCTTGAAGTCCTGGCGTTCGGGCCCGTTCTCCTGGACAAAATCCGCATCCGATAGCGCCTTCTTCATATCGAGCGTGAACTTGAGGTTGTCGCGCGATGCGTTTGATGAGAGCCCAATGGTTGTGAGGTCCTTCCAAGCGGCATCAATGTACTGGCGCAGGTTTGCTCCCGCGTTCGGCGCTGGGTCTGTCGCGGTGACGTTAAAACCACGTGCCAAGTACAAGGCCGCCCAACTCGCGCCAATCACGCCCGTGCCCACGATTGCTATGTTGCGAATGTCCTTGCTCTTTGCCATATGATTCTCCTTGAGTTGCTTGGTCCAAAAATATTCTTCCCTTGAGACTCCTATTTGCTTGCGACCGCCGCTTTGGTGGCGCCATCGGCGGCTGGCGTCCCAGGTTCCGACCCGTGGTGATTCACGATCAACCGGGAACCTCGTTGGCCGGTCACGTAGGTCCACAACCATTGCAGGAAGACTGTTAAGCGAAGACTCGATGTCGCCAGAAACTGCAGATGGACGGCGGCCCACGCGAGCCAGGCGCCGAATCCGCTTACCTGAACTTTGCCGCTTTGCAGTACCGCAAAGCCCTTGCCCACCACCGCCATGCTGCCTTTGTCAAAGTAGCTAAATGGGCCTGGTGCGGGTTTGCCCAGGATGCGGTTGTGAATCACCTTGCCTGCATAGCGGCCCCCTTGAATGGCTACTTGCGCGACGCCGGGAAGCGGTTTGCCGTCCTGATCGTGCGACGCGGTATCGCCAACCACGAAGATCTCTGGGTGTCCGGGGACTGTGAGATCCTTTTGAGTACGCACCCGGCCGGCACGGTCGGTTTCCACTTTTAGCCACTTGCCCGCCGGCGAGGGTGCCACTCCAGCAGTCCAGATCACGGTCTTGCTCGCGATTCGCTCTCCTGCCACCACGATTCCGTCAGCGTCGATCTGATCGACGCTATGTCCCAGTCTGACTTCGACGCCCAAATTCTCGAGCCGCTGCTTTGCTGCTTTGGAAAGGTCCTCCGAAAATGGCGGCAGGACTCTGGGTGCCATGTCCACTAGCACAATTCGAGCGGAGGCAGGATTGATCCGGCGGAAATCTGATTTCAGTGTGGTTCGCACCAGAACCGCTAAAGCGCCAGCCATCTCCACACCTGTGGGGCCTGCGCCGACTAAAATGAAGGTCAGGAGATCTTGGTGGCGGCTCGGGTCTTCTTCGGCCTCCGCCAGTTCAAACGTCTGCAGGATTTTGTTTCGAGCTGCCTCGGCATCCGCAAGACTTTTCAATCCGGGCGCAAACGCCTCAAATTCGTTGTGACCGAAGTAGCTGTGAGTGGCACCCGTTGCGAGGACGAGATAGTCGTAAGCAACTGGCACATTCTGCCGGTCGCCGTCGCTCACAAGCACGCATTTGTGATCCTTATCCACGCCCGTGGCTTCGCCAAGGATCACCGTCGTATTCTTCTGCTTGCGAAGAATGCTGCGGCTTGGCGTTGCAATCTGACTCGGCGTCAGCGCTGCTGTTGCTACTTGATAGAGCAAAGGCTGAAATAGGTGGTGGTTTGTGCGATCGATCAAAGTAATTTCGGCGGGCGTGTTCTTCAGAGCCTTGGCGGCTGCTAATCCGCCAAACCCCGCACCGACAATGACAATGCTTGATCGCGCCATCTCGTCCTCGATTCGATTCCGCTGATTAAAACGAGAGCTGCCGGCAAGCCGGACTCTCAGCTTCCATATTTGAAAGACAGCAACACGCGCGTGCGATATGCCTGCACCCTGCCGTCCTTGACGGTCATGTCCGTCTTCACAACCTCTGCTACACGAAGATCCCGCAGCGAATGTCCGGCGGTCTCCACTGCATGCTTCGCTGCATCCTCCCAGGACTGCGTGCTGGTTCCGATGACTTCCACTACTTTGTAAACGGTGTTCCCAACTCCAGATTGTTTGGCCACGATTCGCTTCTCCTGTTAGCTCTCTGCCGCTGCAACAACGATTAGCCGGCAGTTGCGGTCTGCTTTCTTCTCGTGAAATCTGGCGGGCGCTTCTCGAAGAACGCCGCCAGAGCTTCCTTGGCATCAGGAGAGCGAAGTAGCGCGGAGAATTCTTCGAGCTCCGACTTCGCGGCTCGTTCCAGCTGCTCACGAGTCGATTGCCTCATCAATCTCTTGCACGCCCGCAGCGCCTCGGCGGGCTTTTCTGCCAACTTCTGCGCTGTAGCGGTAGCCGTCGCAAGGAGGTCCTGTTCATTTACGACTTGTGTCACCAGCCCGAGTTCCGCCGCACGTTTAGCATCGAAGCTTTGTGCCAACTGAATCAACTCGGCCGCCCGGAGATATCCGATCCGAGCGGGAATCGAGTAGCTCGTTCCGAATTCCGGCACCAAAGCCAAATTGATGAACGGCATTTGGAACTTCGCGCTCTCGCCTGCGTACACAAAATCGCAGTGCGTCAACATGGTGGTACCACCACCGATGGCGGCGCCGTGCACGGCCGCGACAATGGGCTTATCGAAATTGATCAGCGCCTTGATCAAGCGGGACTGGGGGCTGTCACCCGGTCCGATGGGGTTCTTAAGAAAATCCTCCAGGTCGTTGCCCGCGCAGAAGGAGTCTCCTGCGCCGTGCCAGAGCACAACTCGTACGCCATCGTCATTGGCCGTTGTATTGAACAGATCGGCCATGGTGACGTACATCGCAAAAGTCATCGCGTTCTTCTTTGCCGGATGATTGAACTGAATTCGCAGGATACTTCCGGAGCGTTCTGTAACAATGTCACTCATCTTCCACCTCCGGTAGCGGCCGATTCCACATTCGAAGCGCGCGGGATTGTGCCGCTCGCACGAAAACCGTCGATATCGTTAGTCGTAAAACCAATCTCTTTCAGCACTTGGTCGTTATGTTCGCCGATTCGCGGCGCGCGCCTGGCGGGTACTTTCGTAACGCCATGCACCTGAATAGGACTGCTGATGGTCGAGGTCAACTTCTCGCCGGCCCCTTCGAGCGGAACGACGATGTCATTCGCTCGCAATTGCGGATCATTGACGACTTCCTGCGGCTCACGCACGGCGCCGAAGGGGACGTGAACGCCGTTGAAGACCTCATACCAATGCGACATTGGCTGCGAACCAAAGATCCCATCGAGCATTGCCGTCAGTTGCGGGCGGTTTTGCGCCAGCTTGGCAGGATCCGAGAATCGCGGATCCGTTAGGATATCCTCACGATCCATTGCTTTCAGAACCGCTGGTATCTTGTCCGGAGTGGCTACAAGAACGAACCAGGTGCCATCGGAAGAGCGATACGTGTTCAGAGCTGCATTTGCGGGATGTGTTCGATCGTGCAGCCCATAGAAACTCGCACCGCATAGAGCAGCCTGGATAAACACGCTGGCCGACCAGACACCTGAAGCGAGGAGCGAAGTTGTGACGTAGGATCCTTTGCCTGTGCGTTCGCGACGATAAAGCGCGGTCAGAATCGCGGCATAAATGCAGACCGCAGTTGCATTGTCGCCGCTACCGGCCACTGGCCAGGTCGGCGGCTCTCCAGCATCGCGCGTCATGAATAACAAGCCGCTTCGCGCCCAGTAGGCCGTCAGATCGAATCCCGGAAGATCGGCGTCCGGACCTTTCTCCCCGAAGCCGGTGAGATCGGCATAGATCAGACGCGGATTCCACTTCGCGACATCGTCATATTCGAGCTTCAATTTCTTGCGCGCAGGATGCGGTGTGTTGACGATGAACACGTCGGCCCACTTGGCTAACCGCTCGAGAACCTGCTGCGCGCTCGCAGCTTTCAGATTGAGCGCAACGCCACGCTTGTTTCGATTCGCCAATTGGAAGGGATAAGCCTCTTCCGAATGCGGCTGCGGCGGGATCTTCTGCCCGCTTCTCCACAGCTCTCCTCCGGGCGGCTCGACTTTGATCACATCCGCGCCGAAGTCAGAGAGGATCGTCGCCGCACCGGGGCCCGCAATAAAGCTGGCCAGGTCCACCACCTTCAAACCTGAAAAAATGTTTTCCTCCGCCATAAAATCTCCTTTTCGTGAAACCAGCAGAGTGCAACCGAGGTAGGTTCGATTGCACGGCTCGGGACGCGCTAGCGTCCTTGGAATTTCGGCGCACGCTTTGCCAAGAACGCGGACGTACCTTCCTTCTTGTCTTCGGTCCCCGCGCAAATCGCGAACAGTGAAGCTTCCAGGAGCAAGCCCTCCGCGAGGCTCGTATCCAATCCCTTGTTTACCGCCTCAATGGAGTGCTTCACGCCGACTGGAGCGTTGCAGATGATCTGGTTGAGTATCGCTTCCGCTCTTGCGAGCAGACTGGCAGCTGGGACGACTTCGTTCACCAGGCCAATGCGATAGGCTTCTTGCGCGCTGATGATTTCGCCGGACAGAATGAGTTGCAATGCGCGGCCTTTCCCGACCAACCTCGGAAGACGCTGCGTTCCCCCATACCCTGGCATGATTCCGATCTTCACTTCGGGCTGACCGAACCTCGCGGTTTCCGCGGCGATTCGAATCGTGCTGGCCAGAGACAGTTCACACCCACCACCGAGCGCAAAACCATTCACAGCAGCGATGACCGGCTTGCCGAGGTTTTCAATGAGGTCGGTAAGCGCTTGGCCGGATCGCGTTTTCTCTTCGGCCGTGAGCGGAGTGTCGTTGGCCACTTCGCTGATGTCCGCGCCCGCCGCAAACGACTTATCCCCCGCTCCCGTGAAAATCACTCCACGCACCTCGGAATCGTCGCGGGCGACTTCGAACGCGGTTCGCAATTCGGAAATGGTTCTCGCATTCAAAGCGTTAAGCACTTTGGGCCGGCTGATGGTCACATAGGCAATCGGGCCCTTCTTCTCGTACAAGACGTTCTCAAGTGTGAAAGCAGATGCCGGCGAACTCATTACGATCTCCTTTTGGATTGTGAGGCCGGTTGAGGCCTTCGTTAAGAACTTGCGGGAATTTCGGCGTAAGCCACGCCGGCCAGATTCCCCTGGGCAAAAAGCAAAACCTTCTTGTTTGATCCATCGAGATTGGCGCTGTAAACGTTGCCGCCCAAATCAGTGACGAACATGCGCTCATTTTTCGCATCCAGAAACAGTCCGATCCCTTCCATCAAGTCGTTTAAGACAATCTCCGGATCTTTGCGCTTGCCGGTAGCCGCATCCATGGGCGCCCGATTCACCGTGTTGCCGCGCGGCGGATCACCGCGATCGGTCCAGTAGATGATTCGGTTGGCAACGTCGAGATCGAGGTCTATAGGTTCGGGCAGATTTTCATAGAGCACTTCAATATCGTTGCGGTCCGCCGGCGTCTGCCCCTTGGGGATTTCCAGATTGGCGCGGAAGATGCGGCCCCGTCCGGCATTGTCCGGGCCTTTCTGAGTCCAGTAGAACTTTGCTCCGTCAATGTCGAGAGCGATACCCACGCACCATTTGGTCTGGTCCGGACCGGGGCGAGCGTCGCCCTGGCTGCTGTCAATAAGGGTCTCAATTTTGGAGCCGTCGAGATTGCATCGCATAACTCGCATGCCTTCGCGATCACACCAGTAGAGTTTGCCGTTCTTTTTGTCCAGTTGGAGCTGCTTGGGAGTGAAGGTGCCACCCGGAGACACAATGTGTTTGAGATTTTTCCCGTCGAGATCGGCGCGCTCGATGGAGCCGTCGTTCGCCTTTAGACTGCCCATATTGGTCCAGTAGATGTGGCCGGCTTCGACATCAACGACGATGCCGTCTGGAAGTCTTCGGCCCTCACTGACAATCGTTTTCAAGTCAGAGCCGTCTGGCTTGCAGGAGAGCACGCGGCCGTCGCTAAGGTCCAAGACGAACAGGCGTCCCGAAGTTGCTTTCGTTGTTCCTTTCGAAGACTTTGACTTCGCAGCACTGGAAGACATTGAATTCACTGCTCCTTTTCTGAGATCGAATTGCAAAAGCAACATCTCAGCGCGAACTTCCGAAAAGATTCGCCTTTCAAAATCCGTTATACGAACGCGCTCAAACCGGTGATGGCTTTGCCGACAATCAGGTTCTGCATTTGAAACGTGCCTTCGTAGGTGTAGAGCGCTTCGGCATCGGCGAAGAAGCGCGCTACGTTGTAGTCTGCGACTATGCCGTTTCCGCCCAATAGCTCCCGGGCCCAGGCCACTGTCTCGCGGCACTTGGCCGTGCAGAAGGCCTTCGAAAGCGCCGCGTGTGCGTCGGTCATTTTTCCTTCTGCCTCCAATTGAGCCAAGCGAACCAGCAGGCACTGCGCGGCTGTAATGTTGGCAAGCATTCTGGAGAGGAGATCCTGGATGAGCTGAAACGAGCCGATCGGCTTTCCAAACTGCAAGCGCTCCTGGGCGTACTTAAGAGCATTCTCGTACGCGCCCATGGCGCATCCGGTCGCTTCCCAGCCGACGAAATAGCGCGTCCCGCGCAAGACTTTGGCCGTATCGCGGAACGATTTGTCTTCTTGGAGACGATTTTCCTCCGGGATCCGGCAGTTCTCCATGGTGATCAGGCCGTTCTGAACTACCTTAAGTGCAATCTTGTTCTGAATTTTTTCGACCTTAAAGCCAGGCGTGGTCTTGTTCTCCACGATGAATCCCTTGACCTGATTGTCGGCAAGGTCGCGCGTCCAGATGATCGAGATGTCGCACCACGGGGCGTTACCGATCCATTTTTTCTGGCCGTTGATAATCCATGTGTCGCCCTCGCGTTTGGCGGTCGTCAACAGGCCGCCTCCTGCTCCCGAACCCACCAGCGGCTCGGTCAGACCGAAGCAGCCGATCTTCTCCATCCGGGCCATCGGCGGAAGCCACTTCTGTTTTTGCTCTTCCGATCCACCGTAGTAAATTGAAGACATTGCCAGGCCGCTGTGCACACCGAAGAAGGTCGCAATAGATGCGTCGATGCGTCCCATCTCCATCGCAACTAAGCCGGCTAGCAACCCGCCACCGCCTTTGCAGCCGTAGCCTTCCAAGCCAACGCCACCTAGGTTGAGCTCCTTAATCGCGGGCAATATTTCGAACGGAAAGGAATCTTCGACCCAGTATTTCGTGATGATCGGCGCAACTTTGGTCTCCATGAAAGTGCGCACTTGCTTCACAATCGCCAGTTCCTCCGCCGGAAGCGTCTCGGCGAGTGCGTAAAAATCGCTATTCGGCGCTGGAAGTACCACGGGCTTCTTGCCGTCTTTCATTGCACTGATATCTTTCGATGGACTCGCCATGCAAACCTCTCCGAACTTAAGATTTGTTTCTTGTTGTGTCGTCGCAGCAAATGCGGAGCTCTTGTGATCCGACTCTCTCGACCTTTACCGCTCCACGGCCACGTGACTTGCAACGTGGCTAAGTGCACTCCATCGTCCAATTGGCCGTTCACTTAGGTTGTTCAAAAAAAGTGTCTTATCTACGAGGCGTAGTCTTGTGTTCAAGAAAGCGCTGTCAACATGCTCGCAATTACACAACTGCGGACAACTGCTGGTAGCGTTAACCGGGCTTTCGAGGGTTACGATCAGGCTCTGGGCACGTGACTCAGCCTACGACTGCGAAATGAAAGTAAATGCTCTGTCCGCTCGTGGCGCGCGTTTGACGCGAACCAAGCCCTTTGAGCAGATGCCGAATACCTCAAGGCAATTCTTAGGCGTGGGCCGGAGGACGACTGGACTTTCCGAAGGTAGGCTGGGTCAGAGTCCGCGCAAAACGTGCCCCATCTTATTTTTTTTCGTTGTCAGATAGCGCAGCGTGGAGGCCGACGCGGGGATCTCAAGGGGCAACCACTCCGCCACCGACAGCCCATATCCTTCCAGGGCCACTAGCTTGCGTGGATTGTTGCTCAGAAGACGCATCGAACGCACGCCGAGCTCCCGCAAGATCTGCACGCCAATGCCGTAGTCTCGCTGATCGGCTTGGAAACCCAAATGCTCGTTGGCTTCGACGGTGTCGTATCCTTCATCTTGCAAGGCGTAGGCAAGAATTTTGTTCGCTAGACCAATCCCTCGTCCTTCCTGGTTCAGATAAAGCAGCACGCCGCGTCCCTCAAATCCGATGCGGTGCAGGGCTTTATCAAGCTGTGCGCCACAATCGCAACGCGCAGACCGCAACGCGTCGCCGGTGAGGCACTGAGAGTGGACGCGCACAAGCACGTTTTTCCCGTCAGAGATGTCACCGCATACAAGAGCCATGTGCGTTTGTTTGTCGATCTGATTCTCGAATGCGTGAACCTGGAACTCTCCGTATTCGGTTGGGAGTTTCGCCGATGCCACGCGCCTGACCAGCGATTCGGTGCGCATCCGATAGGAAATCAAATCGGCGACCGTGATCATTACTAGATCATGCAGACCTGCAAAGCATGCGAGGTCCGGCACCCGGGCCATGCTGCCGTCCTCATTCATGATTTCGCAGATAACACCCGCCGGGGAAAGACCGGCGATGCGAGCCAAGTCAACGGCGGCTTCTGTCTGTCCAGCTCGCACCAGCACTCCCGCGCTTCGCGCTCGCAGTGGGAAGATGTGGCCTGGACGGACGAGATCCGAAGGCTTCGTGCCCGGGTTAATCGCTGCAAGCACTGTCGCAGCGCGGTCGGCGGCGGAGATGCCAGTGGTGGTTCCCTGCTTTGCCTCGATGCTCACGCAAAACGCCGTTTCGAAGCGTGAACTGTTCTGCGGCACCATCAGCGGTATCTCGAGTTCGTCCAGCCGCTCGGGTGTCATCGCTAGGCATATCAATCCACGACCGTACCGCGCCATGAAGTTGATGGCCTCAGGTGTGATTTTTTCGGCGGCGATGGTCAGATCGCCCTCATTTTCGCGGTCTTCATCGTCCACTACGATTACCACTTTGCCCGCGCGTATGGCTGCAATGGCATCTTCGATCGTGGCGAATGCCCCATTACGGTTTCTGTGTTTCCCAACCATCTGAAGCTGCTGTTTCATGGCGCGCCTCTAATGTCCTTCTCGCAGCGATGATCGAATATTGATTTCCGATTCCGGAGCACGTGCCTCGCCTGAACGTAATCGAGCTGCGACTGCAGAAGTTGTGTGTTGGCATCGAATTCCTGAACGATGGCTTACCTCACTGTCCAAGCATTCCAAGGCCCGACACGACTCCATATCGACTTCATTGAAAAGAATTGTCTTACGATTCCGGCGGCATGGTTCGTGCAAGCAGAAGTGTCAAGCTGTTATCATCTGCGAAGATTTTTGACTGGCGTCGGACAGAGTTGTCGCTGCTACGTACCGCGACTTGGAAGAGATGATCCAAAACCGTAATTTCCGCGACGACTCAGTGGGGGGTGCCGCCGCACACGTATCTGTTGCGGCGGCGCTTGGAACAAAATGTGTTCTACTGAGGGAGACACATACTCCGTTGTCGGAAATTGCCCAGGCGACTGGTTTTTCTGACCAAAGCCATCTCCCGCGGCACGTCCGGCGGTGGGCCGGAATGTCCCCGCGCCAGGTCCGCGGGAACGGAAGGTAGCCCCTCCCCACGACGTAACCCTTTGCGAAAAAGTAACTTAGTGACGTAAGGGCCCGGACAAGGCAGAAACGTCTCTCCGAAACCTCCTCCAGCCGCACCGCGCCTGAGACGCATCCAGTTGTGACCCAGTCACAACCCGTCGGAAACATCCCAAACACGCCAAGTTTGTTCAAGACGACAGAATTCCGGCAGTGCCACAATCGGCGCGCATCACCGAAAGGAGGGCAAGGCAATGAAGGACGCCGAGGCCACTCAGGTTCAGCCGCACTCACGTACAACCATGGAGCCAGCCGGTGCATGCCGCTTCTCTGGGTGTATCATGCCCGCCATGGCCTCCTCAGGACAGGGATCCGAGCATTTGAATGCCCAACTCCTTGTCGACTCGATTCCTGCGCTGATTCACACGGCCACGCCAGACGGTTACCTCGATTACTTCAATAAGCCTTGGCTGGAATACTTCGGCGTCACTTTGGATAAAGTGGCCGGCTGGAATTGGACCGCTTACGTTCACCCCGAAGACGTTGACGGGATTGTGGCCAAGTGGCGAGCCTGCCTCGCGACTGGAGAAGTCTTTGAGTACGAAACTCGTGTCCGCACCGCGAACGGAGAATACCGCTGGATGTTCCACCGGAAAGTGCCACTTCGCGATGCGAACGGCAACATCGTCAAGTGGTATGGATCGAGCCTGGATATTGACGAGCGCAAAACGGCGGAAGAACAGCTCCGCCGCAACGCCGAGGAGCTGCAAACAAGCGAGTTTTATCTTGCCGAAGGGCAGCGTCTTGGCCACATGGGAAGCTGGGCCTTTAATCCTAACGGTTTCTACTATTGGTCTCCCGAATTATTTCGGATGCACGGACTCGATCCGGCCAGCAAGCCGCCAAGTGTTCAGGAATACCTGGATTGTGTCCACCCGCAGGACCGCGAATCCATGGCAGAGATAATCAAGCAAATCTTGACGAACGATACTCCTTTCGACGCTACGAAGCGCATCGTGCGACCCGATGGTGAGGTCCGCCATATTCGCTGCGTCGGTGTTCCTCTTGTGGACCATCAGAATCTGAAGAAGTACGTCGGCAGCGCGATAGACGTTACCGAACACGAACTTCTAACACGGGATCTGCACCGTCGCGAAGCGTACCTGGCCGAAGCACAGAGGCTCAGCCACACGGGCAGTTGGGCCTGGAACGTGCGTACCGGCGCTCTGTTCTGGTCGCCAGAGATTTTTCGCATTTATGGCTATAGCCCGCAAGAAACCGGTCCCGCTTGGCAGCAATTCCTGGAGAGAGTTCATCCTGAGGATCGAGCACAGATTGTGCAGAGAGCAAAAATAGAGACTACCAGGAAGGAGTGGGTAGACTCAGTCGGGGATTTCCGAATCGTTCTTCCAGACGGAACGATAAAGCACCTCCATTCCGTTGCTCATCCTGCTAAGGACAGTTCCGATGAAATTACGGAAATCATCGGCACCGTCATGGACGTTACGGAGCACGAGCTCTTAACTCAGGAACTGCGGCGCCGCGAAGCTTACTTGGCCGGAGCCCAAAGACTCAGTCACACAGGCAGCTTCGGATGGAAGCCTGACACTGGCGAGATTGTCTGGTCAGATGAAACCTACCGTATCTTCGAGTACGACCGCTCTCTCAAGCCCACCATAGATTCAGTGATACAGCGCGTCCATCCGGAGGACCGCGCCGACTTCAAAGAGGTCATTAATCACGCTTTTGTGGGAGCGCCAGATTTCGAGCATGCCTATCGCTTGCTACTGCCTGATGGGCGAGTCAAGCACGTCCACGCCATAGCTGACGTTTTAGAGGATGCATCTGGCAATCGCGAGTTTGTCGGGGCGGTGACTGACATCACCGAACGCAAGACGGCTGAAGGAAAGATCCGCGAGCAGGAAATGGAGCTCCGTCAAATGCTGGACCTCGCGCCTCAATACGTTGCCGTATTTGGACCCGGTGGTGAACGTCTTTATGCCAACCGCATTGCGCTCGATCACATCGGCCTTACTCTTCAAGAATGGCAGCAAACACCCGGAGGGTTTTTTAGCCCCGGTTGGTTCATTCATCCTGATGACCGAGAACGGGCGGCGCGCACTTATTTCGATAGTGCTCGCTCCGGTGGCTCCGCTTACGAGTTGGAGTTGCGGGTGCAGGCAGCTGATCGGAGTTATCGCTGGTTTCTTGTTCGTTTCAATCCGGTGCGCGACGAACAGGGACACATTATGCGCTGGTATGTTGCGTCTACGGATATTGATGAACGCAAGAGAGCCGAGGAGAGAGTGCTGCATGAGAACGTCGCCCTCCGAGAAGAAATCGACAAGGCCTCGATGTTCGAAGAGATTGTCGGAACCTCTCCAGCTTTGCGAACTGTGCTATCGCGCATTTCCAAAGTTGCGCCAAGCAATTCTACGGTCCTCATAACCGGCGAAACGGGAACGGGCAAAGAGCTTGTTGCGCGCGCCATCCACCGACGATCAGATCGCCGCTCGCGCGCATTCGTCAGCGTGAACTGCGCCGCTATCCCCCGTGACCTGATCGCCTCGGAGTTGTTCGGCCATGAGAAGGGCGCCTTCACCGGCGCGACTCAGCAGCGCTTGGGTCGCTTTGAATTAGCAAATGGCGGCACGATCTTCCTTGACGAAGTCGGAGATCTTCCACCCGAGACTCAGATTGCTCTGCTTCGTGTTTTGCAGGAGCACGAGTTTGAACGCGTCGGCGGGACACGCCCGATACGCGCTGACGTTCGGGTGATCGCCGCCACGAACCGTGACTTGCAGGCCGCTATCGGCGCTAGGACGTTCCGCAACGATTTGTTTTACCGTTTGCATGTGTTTCCGATTGAAATTCCTGCTCTTCGAGAACGAAAAGAGGACATCCCTCTGCTGGTGGAGTATTTTATCGATCGCTACGCGCGGAAAGCGGGCAAGCACTTCAGGAGTGTCGAGAAGAGAACACTTCAAGTACTTCAGTCATACCCTTGGCCCGGAAACATACGCGAACTACAGAACGTTATCGAACGCTCTCTAATCGTCTGTGAAACAGCGAGTTTTTCGGTGGATGAGAGCTGGCTGTCCCAGTCGCCGGACAGGAAAGCGGAGAGCCAGCTTTTTCTCTCTGAGAAGGTGGCAGCTCAAGAAAAGGAAATCATCGAAGCGGCTTTGCGAGAAAGCCAAGGACGAGTGTTCGGACCGTCGGGTGCAGCGGTCAAGTTGGGTATGCCGCGCTCCACGCTGGAATCCAAGATTCGGTCGCTCAAAATCGACAAGAATCGCTTTAAGACTCCGTCGGGAGCTTGAGCGCTCCCATCTCCTGCACATTACCCTTTAATGTGGCACCATATTTCAGGTCGGCAGGTCGAGCTTCTTCAAGAAATGCGTCATTTTCGGAGCTTGGCGTACTCGGCTTTGGCTTGCTGGTAGATGGGAATGTCGGGATCGGCGTTCTTCCACAAATCCAAGAAAGTCTCGTAGGATTTCCGTGCAGCGGCTTCATCGCCCATCATCTTCTGCGCGCGGCCGAGTTGGAGTCGGGCCAGGGGTCCGATGACATGTCTCACGGTAAAACCGGGATTGTCGATCAGCTTTTGGAACTGAGCCGCAGCCGATTGGCCGTCGCCGAGCCCCACGAATGCGAGTCCGCGGATGTAGGCGGGGTACACATAGTTGAACCCTCCGGTAAACGCCAGATCGTACTTGGCAGTGGCGCGGAGCAGATCGATGGCTACGGCCGGATCATGTTGCCGCAACTTGATCGCGGCCCGGATGGTGGGAATGAAGTAATGCTGCACGAGCGTATCCTCGGGCCTTTCGGCGCTGATCTGGTCCGCGAGTTTACCGGCTTCCTCTATTTGGCCTGACCTCGCGAGAGCGAGCGCAAGAGCGAGCTGGCCATTGCGATC
>Ga0208603_1000024_pt1 | contig 22196 bp, 13 predicted proteins | sample MicForSoSWNC24_M_FD_188001 | JGI IMG/M metagenome (GOLD analysis project Ga0208603, IMG submission 188001) | Forest soil microbial communities from Harvard Forest Long Term Ecological Research site in Petersham, Massachusetts, USA - MetaG HF008... | ecosystem: Environmental > Terrestrial > Soil... | reverse complement strand
TCTTCATCGAAGGGCAGCTGACCAGCACCGACAACCGGCATCGTGAGCTCTACGAGCAATATCGCAAACGACCTCAGGCCGCGCCGCAGACAGCGCACTAAGCGCCTCTCGACGAACTTCACAAAAGAGGTTGGACATGCAATTCACTCGCACACATCTTCGCGTGGCGGTACTTTTACTTTTTGCGGCGATTTCATTTGCGGGCTGTGGGAACCGTGCCGCTCCGGAAGAGGAATCCGCGAAGAAACCTGCGGGACGGCCGACGATCGTGTTTATGACCGATTTCGGCACGGCGAACGATGCCGTGGCCATTTGCCGGGCGGTGATCGTCGGAATTGTGCCGGACGTACGCATCATGGACATCACGCATCAGGTGACGCCGTTTTCGATCGAGGAAGGAGCGCGGTTTCTGGCGGGCGTTACGCCGTATTACCCGGCGGGAACGGTGTTTCTGGGAGTTGTTGATCCTGGTGTCGGCACCTCGCGCAAGGCAGTGATCGTGAAATCGAAGAAGGAGCAATATTTCGTGGTGCCTGATAATGGCCTGATCACGCCGGTCGCGGACCGCGACGGCGTCGAAGGCGTCCGCGAAATCACGAATCCTGCGTGGATGATTGGCGACAAGGTGTCTTCCACATTTCATGGGCGTGATATTTTCTCGCCGGCTGCGGCGCATCTGGCTGCGGGCGAGGATTGGACATTAGCAGGGCCGACCGTAGACACCCTGGTGCGGCTGAGGCCCGCGACCGCGACGATTAATGCGAAGGGAATCACCGGCCAGGTGATGGGGTTGGATGATCCATTTGGAAGCTTGATTACGGACATTCAGGGCGATGATTTCAAGAAGCTGGGTTATTCGCTCGGAGAAAAAGTGCCGGTAAAGATCGAGCAGAAATTGTATTCGTTTCCTTATGGGAAGACTTTTATGGATGTGCCCGTGGGGGAGTCCTTGCTTTATATTGATTCGCGGGGGCGTGTGGGGTTTGCGGTGAATCAGGGCAATTTTTCAAGAGTTTACAAAATTACGCCGCCGGTTTCTGTTCTTATCGCTCGGAAGAAGGGGTGAATGCCGCCCGTGTGGGATGGAGTCAAAGTCAGAATCGAAAGACTTAACGCTGAGGACGCTTTAGAAAGAGCAGAGAACGCAGATAAGACAAAAGCAGTGTCGCAAGATTTAACGCAGAGGAAATCCGAGAGCACGGAGATACGCAAAACCCTCGCTCGCCATTGCAGAGCCGAGCGCCTTCGTGAAATCTTCGCCTGGCACGTCTTAGCGTGCGATATTTTCTAGGTTTCGGCAGACTTCGCAGATTCTCCAGCGCGTGCTTCGCGCATGCACAGCGTTGGTGCCTAAAGCGTTCCCCCCAAGTACCAAAGTACCATTGCCGCAAATTGACACACCCCGCGAAAATTCATCTATTAATGGGATTTTAGGTATTTCTCTGGGGGCATGGCGTACTACCGCCAAGGACCATGGCGCCACTAACAAAGGATTCAGTCGAAGTCACAAATTCCGGAACTCAAACGGCCGTTCCGCAGGCTGGCGCTCTGCCGAAACAGGCATCCGCGGGCGGCGGACATTTACGCGCTGATGCGCTTTCTCTGGAAGTTCCCGTCAAGGTACACGGCTCGCGCGTAACGGAAGTCGCGCGCGGCGTCGCTCCACGCACGGAGCCATTCGAGGAACAAACCAGCACGATGATCGTGTTTCCGCAGGGCGCCGTGCTCAGAATGTCGACGGCAGTGAGCGCTAGCCAGATGCTGGTGGTGACGAATTTGAAAACGCGCCAGGACGCGATTTGTCGCGTGATCAAGGTGCGCACGTTTTCGAACATGCAGGGTTACGTGGAGGTTGAATTCACGCACAAGCAGCCCGGATATTGGGGAGTGAATTTTCCTTCCGAGGGCCCAGCCCCCTCGAATCAGGCAGCGCCAGCAATTCCCGCGGTCACGCCGATTGCCGTCCCCGAGAGTCCGGTAAAAACAAGCGCGATTCAGAATGTTTCGCCGACGCCGGCTACTTTGCCATCCACAGTCGCGCCTGCTCCGCCTCTGGCGCCGGTTGCGGCACCGCCGCCCCTCGCTTCGGCTCCAGCAGCGTTCACTCCGGTGACACCGACGTCGGTAGCGCCCGCATCAGTTCCACCGAGCAAGCCTGAATCGAACTTCGCTCCGATAGGCACGCAGGAGGAAGTGCAGCCTGCGGCTTCGGCGACGACGCCAGTTGCTGTGAAATTTGTTGCGCCCGTGCGACCTATTCCTTCGGCGCCGGTATCCGCTTCCACGCCGGCGCACACCGAACGCGTACACGAAAAAATCGTACCGGAAATTCCGAAGCCGAGCATCGCAGCACAAGCGCTTGCGGAAGCAAACATTGACATCACCGCAGAGCCAGCGGCGCCCTCGACTCTTTCCTTGAACGAGGTTCGCGGAGACGAGTCAGCGGCCACGGGGGTTCTGGCTGCAGACGCAGGGCTCGCGGCGGCCGAAGAGCAAGATGAAGCATCCGCTCCAGCGGCTTCGCTGACCGGGAGTGGGCATGGAACGTTCGGAAGCTTTAGTGGCGGCGCGGCACTCGGCAGCGGCCGCGCGGCCTCAGCGGATGGTTTTGGCGCGCGACTGGATGGGAGTTTAGAGACATCCGACAGCCACACAAGCCAACCTCGCGGCAATAACTGGATGTTGATCGCCGCGTGTGTTGCCGTGCTGTTTGTGGGCGTGTTCGGCGGCGTATTTTACTTCCGTTCGCAGTCCGCGAATTCAACGAATAGTTCCGCGCCGAAAGCGAACTCACCGGCAGTACCGCAGTCGTTGGCATTTCAATCGCCGTCGGCGATTTCCGATCAGCCATCGCCAAGTGCTCTGGCGCACAATTCGGCGACGAATCCGATTGCGATTGTCACGCAATCGAGCGCGCCAGCGGCGACGGTGAGCGCGAGTTCTTCGGCAAGCGGCTCTGGCCCACGTGTAGTTGAAAGGCAAAATTCGAAAATTACGGACGATATGGTGAGGCAACAACTGGACGTGCATCCAGTTGCTCCGCAGCGTAGCGGAGCGGGCCAAACGGATGCGGCGCCGGCTGTAGACGCTGCGCCCGCAGCCGATTCTTCCGGTACCGGTGCGTTGTCTGGGATTATTTCGCCGAACGTCGCAGCGCCGGCGGCGCCTGAGATACGTCCGGACACGGACGGCCCGGTGAAGGTAGGTGGGAACGTCAAGGAGCCGCACCTGGTGTCTCGCGCGATGCCGGAGTATCCGCTGGTGGCGAAAGAAGCCGGCATACAGGGTGACGTGGTCATGAAAACCACGATTGATGCGAAGGGAAACGTGGTTAACGTACAGGTGGTGTCCGGCCCACAAATGTTGCGCGGGCCGGCCATGGCAGCTTTGCGCCGCTGGAGATATGAACCCTCCACGCTGAATGGACAGCCCATCGCCGTGCAGATGCTGGTGACGATTAAGTTCAGCCGCTAGCTGCTGTCGATTTCACTTCTTTGATGAGCAGCGCTCTTTGTTGCTTTTCCCCACCTTTTGCATCCAATATAGTTGGACGATTCCGCTTTCTAAGAGCGACCAGATTGGTTTCGAGGTGAAATTATGCGCGAAGCTGTGATTGTTAGTTCCGTGCGAACGGCGGTGGGGAAAGCCACGAAGGGAACGTTGCGGGCGACGCGTCCGGACGACTTGGCGGCAACGGCCATTAAGGAAGCAGTGACGCGCGCGAAGGGTCTGGAAGCGAAAGAAATCGAGGACGTGGTTTTGGGCTGCGCGATGCCCGAGGCCGAACAGGGAATGAACATGGCGCGTATCGCGTCCTTGCGCGCGGGATTGCCGGTGGAAGCGTCAGCGATGACGATTAATAGGTTCTGCTCTTCGGGATTGCAGGCGATTGCGATCGCTGCGGAGCGAATCATGGCGGGTCATGGGGAAGTGGCCGTCGCCGGCGGCGCGGAATCCATGAGCATGGTCCCGATGGGCGGCAACAAGGTCGCACCGAATCCTTGGCTGATGGACAATTATCCGGACGCGTACCTGGGCATGGGTCTGACCGCGGAAAATCTCGCCAAGAAGTATGGGATCACGCGCGAGCAGTCGGATGAATTTTCTTTCGCGAGTCATCAGAAAGCGCTGGCGGCAATTGCGGCGGGAAAATTCAAAGATGAAATCGTTCCGGTGGCGGTGAGCTATACGGTGTTGGAAGCCTCTGCAAACGGGGCCGGGCCGGGGGCAGCAAATGGCTCGAAGCCGAAGACGGTAAAGGTTTCGTTCGATACCGATGAAGGGCCGCGCGCGGATACTTCGGTGGAAGTCTTGGGAAAGCTAAAGCCGGCATTTCACACGCACGGCGTGGTGACGGCGGGGAACAGCTCACAGATGAGCGACGGAGCCGCCGCGGCGGTGGTGATGAGCGCGGAGCGTGCGCGCTCGCTGGGGCTGAAGCCGCTGGCGCGGTTTGTGGCATTTGCCACGGCCGGATGCCTGCCGGAGGAAATGGGCGTGGGACCGGTGTACGCGATTCCGAAAGCACTGAAGATTGCGGGGCTGACGCTGGATCAGATGGATGTGATCGAACTGAACGAAGCGTTTGCGGCGCAGGCGTTGAGCGTGATTAAGCTAGCGGGGCTCGATCCTGCGCGTGTGAACGTCAATGGCGGCGCTATCGCTCTAGGCCATCCGCTGGGTTGCACAGGCGCGAAACTTACGGCGACGATTTTGCGCGAACTCGAACGGCGCAACGCGCGTTATGGGTTGGTGACCATGTGCGTCGGCGGTGGCATGGGCGCGGCGGGCATTTTCGAGCGGGCCGCTTGAGCCGCGCGAATGCGGATTCGAGATTGGCGTCTGCGAAGAATAGGGAAACTGCAGGCGAGACAAGCTCGCCTCTGCAAAGGCGGATGCAAGCTTCCGCACTCCAGGATGGCGACATTCTTACATTCAGTTGGCAGCGGGTTTCCAGAGGCCGACCGTGTTTCCTTCGGGATCCTCATCCACGCCAACGTGCCGGTGGGAATTGGCACCGGAGGCACGAGAGTTATTCCGCTCAGTGAAGCTGCTTTGTCGAGATATGCCTGCAGGTCGTCCATTTCCACGTAAAAATTGTGTTGCCGAGCGTGGTGACATGGCCGGTGATTCCTTTGCCGGTCTCCATCATTGCAGCGGGGTCCTGTTGCGCGATCTTCCAGCTGAATAGGCTGGAATAAAAATCCTAAGTCTTCTGGCTATCTCGGCAATCGATTTCGAAGTGAACGACGGGTTGTCCCATGGGTGATGCTCCGACTTCAGGCGAGGATGCGCTGCAGTTCGGCCGCCCGGGCGTATTCGATTTCGGCTACGCGGTCCGGCGCCAAGGCGTAGGTGGGGAACCATAACCTAGCTTCGGAATTTTGGTTACAGTCTTCGACGGTGAGCCGCACGCGAGAGAGCTTTACTGGGACGAGGTTTCGGTGAGTGGGCGCTTTGGCTAGTTGGCCTATTGTGCTGCGCGGGGATGCGCGAGAGAATCGGTGGGCACGGAAAGCCACCTGTACGGAGAGAAAACTATGGCCACGACGCCTGTATCCCAGATGCTGCATCGCGGCGGCGAATTTCTGATTGCGACGAGCCGTCCTGAGGATGTCTTCACGCCTGCCGATCTTTCCGACGATCAACGCCTGATTGGCCAGACGGCCGACGAATTCGTCCAAAAAGAAGTGACTCCTGCGATTCCCGAGCTGGAAGCGCATAAGGACGAGCACCTGATGGCGCAGATGCTGAAGAAGGCTGGCGAGATTGGGCTGCTGGGCGGCGGAATCCCTGAGGAGTATGGCGGTTCGGGACTGGATAAAGTATCTGCGATAGTGCTGGCGGAAAAGCTGGCGGGATATGGGTCGTTTGCGGTGTCGCACGGGGGACATGCGGGAATTGGGACGGTGCCGATCGTTTATTTCGGTACGGAAGAGCAAAAAAGAAAGTATCTGCCAAAGATTGCTTCGGGTGAATTGCTTTCCTGCTATTGCCTGTCCGAACCGCAGGCTGGATCGGATTCGCTCGCGGCGCGCACGCGCGCGGTGCTTTCGTCGGACGGCAAGAACTACATTCTGAATGGGCAGAAGATGTGGATCACCAACGGCGGATTTGCGGACGTTTACGTGGTATTCGCGAAGATTGATGGCGAGAAATTTTCCTGCTTCATCGTCGAGCGCGGCACGCCCGGATTTTCGTCCGGCGCGGAAGAAAAGAAGATGGGCATCAAGGGCAGTTCGACGACGCCGATATTTTTCGAGAATTCGCCGGTGCCCAAGGAAAATCTTCTGCACGAGCCCGGCCGCGGGCACGTGGTGGCGTTCAATACGTTGAACGCGGGACGCTTCACATTGGGTGCGTATTGCGTGGGGGGAGCGAAGAAGATTCTGGAAGCCTCGTCGAAGTATTCGAAGGAACGTACGGCGTTCGGTAAAAGACTCTGCGATTTCGGCTTGATCAAGGCCAAATTGGGCGAGATGGCGATTCGCATTTACGCCATCGAGTCGGAAGTGTACCGGTCAGCAGGAATGATTGACGCCGCAGTGTCACATCCGGCGCCGGGCAAAGACAAGGTGCAGCAAGCGATGCAGGTTCTCGAGGAGTATGCCATCGAGAGCTCCATCAGCAAAGTGGCCGGCAGCGAAATGGTGGATTACGTGGTGGATGAAGCCGTGCAGATCTTCGGCGGTTATGGTTTTCACGAGGACTATCCCGTGGCGCGGGCGTATCGCGATAGCCGCGTGAACCGCATTTTCGAAGGCACCAATGAAATCAATCGCATGCTCATCATTCAGATGCTGATGAAGCGCGCGCTCGGGGGCATTTTGCCTCTGATTCCGGCGGCGATGAAGCTAGGCGAGGAAGTGCTGGCTGGACCGTCGTTTGAGGAGGCGCCAGCCGGGCCTTTTGCCGAAGAAGAAAAATCGCTGGAGCAGGCGAAGAAGATTTTTCTGCTGGCCTCGGGTACGGCGATGCAGAAGTTCCGCGAGCAGCTCGCCGATCAGCAGGAGATTGTGGCGTCGCTCGCGAATATCGTGATGGACGTGTATGCGATGGAGTCGTCATTGCGACGCGCTCAGAAGGCTTCGGCCACACGCGGAGACGCAGCCAGCGTGATGTGTGACGCGACCCGTGCATTCATCTACGACGCGATGGACCGTGTGGAGACGGAGGCGCGCACGGCGCTCACGGCTACGGTAGACGGTGATACGCTGATCACCCAGCTCGCGGTTTTGCGGCGTTTCGCCAAGCATGCTCCGCTCAATACGATCGCCATTCGGCGGCGCGTGGCGGAGGCGGTGCTGGCGCAGGATCGTTATCCGTTTGAAGGGCGCTAAAAAATCGCGCGCCGAAAAAATTGCGTGCGCGAAAAAAGTGCATTGCATTTTGCTTCGCCGCTCAACAAAAAATAGCACGTAGTTTTCACGAGAATGGGAAAAAACTGTAGACAAAAAACGTCCGGCGAGCTGTTTCATTTTGGACTAGCGCCTTACACACATCAGAGAAACGATTTTCCGCTATTTACGTCGATCTAATCTTTGCAAGTTCTCCGACCCTCAGTTATCAACGACTTACGCATGGTTCGTTTGGACTCGCTCGTGCATCTGTTGTTAGTGAGGGTAGGGAGGGTCATGACAACGCAATTGGAAAGCGCAAAGGCATTCATCGTTGGAGTCGGACAAAAGGCGAAGGTTCGCAAGGGCATGTTGTCGGCGGTGGCAGTATTTCTCGTCCTGCAGATGTATTTCGTGCGAGAACTACTGGCCGCAGAATTGCTGTTTGGTCTTGGATTCGCGGTACTGCTGATGCTCGGCGGGCTTTTTTACGTGGTTGGCACAATCGGCGAGAAGGGACTGGATTGGGCTGAAGCTGGCGTGCGCGTGATTTCCACTTCGGCGCGACGCGGCTATGCGAGCCTGGAAGAAATCAGTAGAAAGCCATTCCGCCATCCACGTTCAGAGTCTGCCCAGTAATCGCACTGGACAGATCGGATACCAGAAAAAGGGCCGCGGCAGCGATTTCATCCGTTGTTTGCGGCCTTCCTTGTAAAATCCCCTGAGAAACTTGTTTGGATACGGTCTCGGCGTCCGCCTGGAAATGCGCAGCGAGACCCTGGCCCAGCTCCTGAAACATTTGCGTTTCATCCACAGGCCCCGGGCCGAGTGCGTTCACGCGCACACCTTTGCGTGCTCCCTCGGCAGCCAACGTGCGGGTTAATCCTACCAGGCCTGCTTTCGACGCAGCGTAGGGGCCATTCAGCGGAAATGCAGCTTTTGCGGCAATGCTCACGATATTCAAGATGCAGCCGGAGCGGCGTTGATACATTTCCGGCAGCACCAGCCGCGCCAGCAAAAACGGTCCGCGCAAATTCACGGCGATTACTTCGTCCCAAGCTGCAGGACTCAGATCTTCGACTGGTTGCACGGGTCCGAGGACCCCGGCGTTATTGACGAGGACGTGGATGGCGCCGAAGGCCTTGCGCCCCTCGTTTATAATTTTTTCGCAGTCGGATTCACGTGAAACGTCCGCTACGACGAAGGCGGATTGACCACCCGCGTCGGCGATTTCCTTGGCAACCTGGGCGACCTCTTTTTCGCTGCGCGCGGTGACAATGGACTGCAGCGCCCGCCGACGCGAACTTCTTGGCGATGGCGCGGCCGATGCCTCTTCCGCCGCCGGTTACAACCACCACCTGTTCCTTAAGTAGCAACGCCCACCTCCGAACACGCCTATTTTCAGAGGCATTTTAGCATTAGAGGCCTCTAGAAGCCCTGGAGGGCCTTGGCCCATGAATTGTCAACGGTTAGCCGAACAAACTAGCAGGGAAGCGGCGCTTCAGGTAAAATAAAAGCAGTTACGGAGAGCGAATTGACGCTGACGACAATTCATGGCACCAATCACGGGGCCAAGACGCTGGTACGGGTACGACCTCGCGGATTTTGCGCCGGAGTGGTGCGCGCGGTGGATATCGTGGAACTGGCGCTGGAAGCCTACGGCAACCCGGTTTACGTACATCACGAAATCGTGCACAACCGCTACGTGGTGGACCAGCTCCGGCGGCGCGGTGCCATCTTTGTAGAGACGATCGAGGAAGTACCGGTAGGTGCGGTACTGGTATTCAGCGCGCACGGTGTGCCGCCTCGAGTGCGCACCGAAGCGCAGGAGCGCCAGTTGCGTGTGATTGACGCGACTTGCCCGCTGGTGACGAAAGTTCATCTGGAAGCGCTGAAATTTGCGCGCGAAGGGCGCACGCTGATTTTGATTGGCCATCGCGACCACCAAGAGATTGTGGGCACTTCGGGCGAAGCGCCGGACCAGACGGTAGTGGTCGGCAGCGTGGAGGAAGTGGATGAGCTGGTGGTACCGGATCCAAATCGGCTGGCGTTTCTGACTCAGACCACGCTGTCGCTTTATGACACGCAGGAAATTGTCGCGCGGTTGCGCCAGCGCTTCCCGGCGATCGTGGGGCCTGCGTCCGACGACATTTGCTACGCCACGCAGAACCGGCAGGAAGCCGTGGAAGCGCTGACTCGCGAAGTGGAATTGATCCTGGTGGTCGGCTCGGCGAACAGCTCGAACTCGAATCGTCTGGTGGAAGTGGCCAAGCGCGCCGGTGTGGCGTCGCGATTGATCGAAGATGCGAACGACGTGGATGCTTCGTGGCTGGAAGGCGTGAAGACGCTGGGACTAACGGCGGGAGCATCGGCGCCGGAGATTTTGGTGGAGCAAGTGAGCCAGCGGCTTTCGAATTTTGGATTTACGAATCAGCGCGATCTGGATTTGATTCGCGAGGATGTGCGTTTCACTTTGCCGCCTGAATTGGCCGCGCGCCAGAGCGCGCACTAGAATGAATTGCGATCGACTGGATGAGAACTTGGGGTGTGATGGAAGGTTTTGAAGGAGCCACTGAGTGGCGGTGAAAATTGTCCGCCAGGCCAATAAGATTGCTCTGCTAGGAGCGCCCACCAGCGCGGCCGCGATGTCCGTGGGGCACGAAGGCGCACCTGCTGCGTTGCGAGCGGCCGGCTTGACCGCGGGGCTGCGAGAAATTGGTTATGACGTCGCCGATCTCGGCGACGATCCCGTCCAGCTCTTCAAACCCGACGAAGAAAGTCCCCGAGCGCGAAACCTTTCGCGCGTGATTGCCTCGCTTGAGGCGCTAAAACCGCGCGTCGAGCAGGCGGTCAAATCTTCCGCGCTGCCGCTGATTTTGTCCGGCGATTGTTCGATCGCGCTTGCGACCGTGGCGGGCGCCCGCCGCTACTTCCGCAAGGTCAGCTTGATTTACATGGACGGCGACGCCGATTTGAATACGCCTGCGACGACTCCCTCGGGATGCGTGGATGGCATGGTTGTTTCGCATTTGACCGGACGCGGGGCCGCGGAGATGGTGCGTTTCTGGGGCGAGCCTCCGCTGGTGCGCGAGCCGGACTTGGCGCTTTTCGGAGTCGCGCGCCTTGACCCTCCAGAGGAACAGATTCTTGCCACATCACCGCTGCGCCGCTTTCTGGCTGCCGACGTGAAACGCATGGGTCCGGCGGCCGCCGCACACGCCGCGATTGATCGCATCAAGGGTAACGGCTATCAGTTCGTGCTGCACCTTGACGTCGACGTGATTTCCGATTTTTTGGCGACGAATTATCCGGGTGCGGGTGGATTGTCACTGCATGAAGTGCGCGAGGCCTTGCTGGTCTTTGTGCAGCAGAAGGAATTGGCCGCGCTCGAAGTCACGGCCTATAATCCCACAAAGGATCCCGACGGAAGCGGGGCGAAACTCATCGTTGATTTGCTGGCGGAAGCGCTCGGAGCGCGCCTTGAGGCTCTGAAAGGTTACGAACCTGCGGTTGCTGCTGCTGCTCCTGCTGCCGCTGCTGCCGCGGCGTCGCAGGGTTCTGACTCATCTTCAGCGAAAAAAGCTGCGGAGCCGGAGTTATCGACTCCCTCGCCGGGCGAAGCGTGGTCTTCGGAATCGCTTGAAGAGCCGTCGGACTTGGAGTCGGATTCAGAATCGACGGACGACGATTCCAAAGACTCCGGCGCGTCCGAGGAATCGAGCGGCTCCCATTCCTGATCCGCAGAGTTCACGCAATAGGCAACCATTGCGCCTTCCCTTGATTCCATGAAGCCTTATCCTTCCGTGATCATTTTCGACGTGGACGGCGTGCTCGTAGATACGCGCGGTTCGTTTCAGCGCACCACGCTCGAAACCGTAAATTTCTTCACCAAGAGGCGGGTCACCGCGCGCCAACTGCACGGGTGGAAAAACCGCCCCGGCTTCAATGATGATTGGAAACTTTCCACGGCATGGGTGAAGGATCTCGGCTTCAAATTCGAATACGAGGAAGTGAAGGCCAGGTTCCAGCAAATCTACTGGGGCAAAAAAGGCAAAGGAAATGTAGCCCGCGAGAAATGGCTTTTGGCCAAGCCGAAAATTGCTCGCCTTGCGAAGCTGGCGGAACTGGCCATTTTCACCGGCCGCGTTTGGCGCGAACTGGATTACACGCTGGACCGCAACAAACTTCGCGGAGTTTTCCAAACGATCATCACCGTGGAAGAAGTTGAGAATCCAAAGCCTGCTCCTGACGGCCTATTGAAAATCCTGAACGGACGGGAGCCGAGCGAGGCGCTATACGTGGGCGATAACGTTGACGATGCCCTCGCGGCGCAGGCGGCAAAAGTGCCTTTTGTCGCTGTTCTGCCGAAAACAGGGCACGAGCGCCGCGAACGTAGTACTCGGCTTCGGCAGCTCGGGGCTCTTGCTATCCTCTCTAGCGTCAATGAGTTAGAAGGTTGGTTGCGGAGCTCGTACGATGGTCAGACGAATTTCCGCGCATCCCGCCAAACTCGTTCCAGGACTAAGCGTTAGTACCAAACAGGACACGCGTACCATTGTCCCTCCCGTTGTGAACACGCACACTTACAGGTAGAGGCGGGGCTTCAGCCCCACGATTCTGATGAACGAGAACACACGCACTGCTGCTGCGCGCGCCTTCGTCCGCAGCCTCAACATCCTGCTCAAGTTCGCGCGGATGTATGACTTCGGGCATCCACGCACCGCGAAGCAATACGAAACCGCCTGGACGGAACTGCGCACGGCGTTGGGAGCAGGCACCGACAATGAGGCCGGCGTGTTGCTGGCTGTATCCGGCGATCAGCTGTTACTCGATGGCACCGCACTTGAGTCGGCCCAATCAGAAAAAAGCTTCGCGCGCATGCTGTCCGCCGCCGGCATTGCGAGCATTCACTTTGCGCCGCAGGTTACGCAAGCCAGCTTGGCGCGTTTCGTACGCGGTTTTCCCACCGGCACAGGCGCAAAGCCCGTGCAACTTGCAGAACAGTTGAAAGCGGCGCTGCAAGGCGACCCGCACATCCACGTCAATGAAGTATGTTTCGTTCCGGCCGACTCGGCTGTGGCCAAGTCCACGGTCGCGGCGCAGCTGGCGGCGCGCACGCTAAGCATGAACCCGGGAGCTTCGGAAGAGCTCTTTAACGACCCAGAAAAGCTATTGCAATTAATCGTTGCTGCCGAGGGAACGAAAGGAAATGGCGGTGGCCCGGGCGGAGGTGGTCCCGGCAACGGCGGCAGCGGCGGTGGAAACGGCGAAGGATGGGGCGACGGCTCCGACGAAGGCAGCGGAAATGGCGAGGGTAACGACGGAAGTGGCCGAGTTGGTTCCGGCTATGAAGTCCGCGGGTCACGGCGCGGAGGCGCGCGCCGTAGAGGTAAACGCGCGGGTAGCGGCACCGGCGCCGGAATCGACAGCGGAACAGATGCCAGCCGATCCGCAAACGCCCCAGGTGAAGACGGACCAGGTAGCCACGATTCTGAATCGAGAGCAGATCAGGGAAGCGGCTCTGAAGCTGCATACTACACGCCCGAACCAGCCGAAATCGTGCGAGATTTTCCCGCGGGCAGCGAAATCTCTGGAGGCGGGAATCCAGTTTTCGTGAGCGGCTCGACAGGCGCGGCCTCGGGTTCAGGCCATGCGGAAGGCGGCGGAAACTCCGCTGCTGACGGAGCTGGTCCGAACACGTGGAATATTGTCGGCGGCAGCGGAGGCGGGACACCGCTATCGCCCGACGCGGCGGGTTTCTGGTTCAACAAAGGCGGCGGTGGCGAATCCCCTTCGGGCACGGGCACGGCATCCGAGGGTGCGCTGAACGGCATTTCGATTCAGGGTGCTGGCGGCACTGGTACGTCGTCAGGCTCAGGACTGGCGAGCGGATCAGGTAACGGCGGTTCGGGCGGTCGATCTGGCCGCGGTGGTGGATCTGGTCACGGCGGTGGTTCTGGCCAGGGAGGCGGATCCAGCCAGGGCGGTAAGTCCGGTCAGGGTTCTGGCCCAGCAACCACGGGCGGCTCGCGCACGCGTGGCTGGAACCTAGCGGGCGCTGTCGGTGGTGAAGTGGAGAGCGCCGCGCCAAGCCGTTGGGGAAATGCGACGGCGGGGATTCGCGGCAGCCGATCCGCGCGTGCAAGCGCCGGGTCCATGGCTGTGGAAACCGGCTTGATGACGCTGCACGAAGACGAACTGAAGGGCATCTTGCAGATGCTGGCGCAAATCGCGCGCACCAGCGAAGCTTCCGGTAGCAAACTTGACGCAGAACCTTTCCAATCGCGACTCTCGACCTTGCCACGGCGCGCTCGCTTCACCGTCAGCCAAGCCCTTTCTGCTTTGGCGGCGCAGGCGCCTTCGGAATCCTCCGACAAACCGACACTGCTGAAGTTGGCCGAGCACATCGCGATTCGTTTCGCCATGGAAAGTTACGAACGCGGCGACATCGAAGTGAACGCGGTCCGGCAGGTCATGGACGAAATGAGCCAGGAGCTGGACAGTCTGCGCAAGATCATGGGCGTTTACGAAGAGAAAATGGAGCGCCATGGGATCGCGGTGCAATCGCACACGGACATTCTCGCGCAGCAATTCTGGGCGCAGATTCCGGATGAAAAAAGAAAGGCCGTGCTGGAATCTTCCGAAGCGTGGTGTGTGCCTCCCGCACAGGTGAAGGGCTACGTGGAGGGACTGCTTTCGCGGAAAGAAAATGATGAAGCGGAGAAAGTCCTAACGAACTACGCCAACTGCGTCACCAATAAATTGGTGGAGACTCGCCGGCAGACGTCCATGGGCTTAGCGGAACTTGCCGGACTATATGCCAAGTGCGATGAACGCCTACTGATGAACACGATTCGCATGGTGGGCATACAACTCGCGGAGGAGCGCGATTCAGAATTGCAGAGCCTGGTGAGCGCGGCGTTTGTCCGTTTGTCGCAGGAGGCGGCGAGCAAGCGTTCCTATCCCGCGATTCAGCGTTCCGTGGAGTTGGTGGAGTATGTGGAAACCGAGCGCCCGGGGCTGGGAAAGAATCTGCGCCCGAGAATCGGCGTCGAAAATCGCCTCCCCGAGTTTATCGAAGACGCGCTGAAGACGGGCGAAGTCCCGTCAGGACTCAAGGATCTCTTGCGCCGCATGCCCACGGTTGCATCGGTACATTTGGCCGGACGCTTCAGCCGCGCCGGCTTCCGCGAAGATTGCGACGTGCTGATTTCGATGATGCAGGTGCTGGACGTCGAGGGCCTGGAGAACCTGCGCGAACAACTGCGCAAAGGCGGCCCGAACGAAGCCATCGAAACGCTTGGCTTGCTTACGAGATTGGATCCGGATACGGTCGAGCAGGTTTTACCGCAACGCGTCGCTGAGTGGAAGCGCGTCGCCCATGACCGCGTGGTTCGCCAGATTGCTTCGAGTGGCTCACCGGAGCGCGGCCGTCTGCTGCTGCAGCTTCTTGACTTCCTCGATCCGCTGATTCGTCCTCTGGCCGTGGATGAAATTGGCATGTCGGGCGATCGATCGGCGGACATGCGGTTGCTGCGCATCGCCGAAGGTGATTTGCCGAAGGACGGCACCGAATACTTGCGATTGAAGGCCATCGAAGCGCTGGGCCGTTTACGCACGACGGGTGCGGAAGCGGTTCTGCGAAAAATCGCCGAGGCGCGCCGTGCGTTTCGCTGGGCCAGCCCGAGCGAACTGCGGTTGGTGGCATCGCAGGCCATGGAGAAAATCGATCCCGAGTGGTTACGCAGTTTCGTGCCACGCAGCGGGTTAAGCGTGGCGGAATTTTCGATCGAACCGCTCGATGTAGATCCGAATTCGTCAGCCATCCGGCAGCGCCGCTATCCGCGGCTTCGCTTGGAGCGTCCCGTGCCGGCGACGACCACGAACTTAAAAGAAAATTGCCACATGGATATTCCCGAGCTTACGCTGGGCGGCGGGGTGGCCATTTGCGAGCAGAGTTTGCATCCAGGCAGCGTGGTGAATATGAAGCTGGTAACGTCGCAGAAAACCGTGAAAGTGCAGACCATCGTCCGCGACGCAAACACACAGGCGCGCGCTTTTGAAGTTGTGGATATGGAACTGGAAGAGCGGTCCAAGCTCCGCAAGCTGCTGGTGCAACTGGGCAATGCGCAGAAGCAAACTTCTCCGAAAGAACGCGCACGCCGCGGCACGCGAATGATTTTCTCCCAGCCGGCGTAAGGCGCGGGCAGGTTAGTGCGTCGCACGCGCGGCGAATTCAGACACTTGCTTCGATGACTCGGCGGCTCAGGCGCCTGCGGGCGAAGTGACCCAAGCCACAGAGCAGCCCACAGAAGCGTCGCCGCTGCTCCGATCCCGATTATCATCGTTTGCTTGAAATTACCCGTGGTGGCAAGACATCCTAATCCCGCCAGCAACGCCGTCAGCAGGTAGCAGGTAAGCGCCACTCGCTTCGGGGTCATCCCGCCGCCGCCGAAGATCGTAGAAATACCGGCGGTCTCCATGGAAAGGACAACGTCCGCTCTCCAGGCGTCGCAGAATCGTCAGAATTGCGTCAAACAACGGCAACGCCGCAACCAGCAAGGGAAATGCCAGAAGGGGCGAAGCGTTGCTTGCGCCTTTTGTCGCGATGAAATCCAGGCCGAGGAATGCGACGCTGAAGCCGAGCACTTCGCTGCCTGAGTCGCCCATAAATATTTTTGCGGGAGGGAAGCTAGAAAATTAGCAACCCTCTACACGCTCCGAGCGGGCTCCAAGCCAGTGCGCATCCGACGACGCCGACGGCCGAGCCTGGGAAAATGATATAGGCCAGGGCGATCACACCTGCGATGCCTGCGGCCAGCCCATCGATCCCGTCGAGAAAATTGAAAGAGAAAACGCGTGCGGTGATGTTGCTGGCTGCGCGCGAGCGCGCGCTGGTGGTTGTCGCGTTCGTTGCGGCGCTCACGGAGTGGTCTTTCGCGACGAGCCGCTCGAAACTCTCTTGAAATGAATCCACGCGGTGTCATCGGGGGCAAGTCTGGGCCATTAGCGAGCAGCTCGGTTACTTGATTGAAGCGCTTGCCCGGATGAAACCCATGAACCTCCAGGACGCTCGGGGCGCAAATCTTCTTTCGAAGCGCGAAGAAACCGTGGCGCGTCTTGTAGCGGAAGGCCTGACGAACAGGGAAATCTCGAACGAATTGCGCCTGAGTGAACACACCGTGCACAACTACCTTTTGGGGGATTTTCGACAAACTGCGGGTGTCGTCACGCGTGGAATTGGTGCTCTATTGCTTGCAGGATCGGCGTGCTGGAACGGTCGAGCTCGTCAGCTGACACTCAAGCCAGGCACTCCGGTGTGAGCGAGGGTTAGGTTTCAGTGCTCCCCGCAATGGACAGTGCGCCAACCGGCACGATAAAGTACTAGGCGCATTGGGACTAAGTCTCAGCAAGAAACGCATCTTTCCGGCAGCGTCGGCGTTCGTATTTGTGGTGGTGTGCGCCGCAGGCAGCGCGCAAAACCCCAACTCATCCGCGCGCGTGCCCAAGTTCGAGGATATTTCCGCGCGTGCCGGGCTCACCGTTTCACACATTGCTTCACCCGAAAAGAAATACATCGTCGAATCGATGAGCGGAGGGGTCGGCTTCATTGATTGCGATAATAGCGGCACGCTGTCAGCGCTCGTGGTCAATGGCTCGACGGTCGAACGCTACAACCAGGGCGGCGACCCCATGGTTACGCTTTACCGCCAGACGGCTCCTTTGAAGTTCGAAGACGTCTCCAAGCAAGCAGGCCTGACGCGCAAGGGCTGGGGCATGGGCGTGGCGGTCGCGGACTTCGATAATGACGGCCTGCCGGACATCTTCGTCACCGGCTTCGGCGGCAACGCGCTCTATCGCAATCGCGGCAATTGCACTTTCGAGGACGTCACCGACAAGGCCGGCGTGCGCGGCAACGGCTTCATGACCGGCGCTGCCTGGGCCGACTACGACAGGGACGGGTTCGTGGACATATTCGTCTCGCGCTACGTCCACGTGGACATCAGCAATCCCGGCGCGTTCGGCTCTTGCAAGTTTCGCGGCATCGTGGTGCAGTGCGGTCCGTGGGGCATGACGGGCGAGACAGACTTGCTCTATCACAATCGCGGGGACGGGACGTTCGAAGAAGTTTCGCAGAAGGCGGGCGTCAACGATCCGAGTAAGTATTATGGACTTGGCGTCGTGTGGGGCGATTACGACAACGACGGCTGGCCCGACCTCTACGTCGCGAATGACACAGGTCCGAATTATCTTTACCACAACAATCACGACGGCACCTTCACGGATAACGGTATGCTCGCGGGCGCGGCGCTCAGCAGCGAAGGCGACGCCGGCGGTTCCATGGGAGTTGACTTCGGCGATTATGATCACGATGGGCGGCTGGACATCTTCGTCACGAATTTCACCGAACAAGAGGACAACCTCTACCACAATCTGGGCGCAAAAGGTTTCGACGACGTCAGTTGGAAGGCAGGAGTGGCCAAGCCCAGCTATCCCTACGTGAAATGGGGCACGGGCTTTTTCGATTTCGATAATGATGGCTGGGTGGATCTATTCGTCGCTAGCGGGCACGTGTATCCGCAAATGGATAGCTTGCCTGACCCGCGCTCGCACTATAAGGAACCGCTGCTGCTGCACATGAACAATCACGACGGCACCTTCACCGATTCGACCGTGGCTGCGGGACTGGATGCAGTGCCCATGCAGTCTCGTCGCGGCGCGGCATTTGGTGACATCAATAACGACGGCAATATCGGCGTGTTGCTGTTGAACGTCGGCGAGCCGCCCACTCTGCTGCTGAATCATGGAGTAGCAGGAAACCACCGCGTGGAGTTCAGGCTGGTCGGCAGCAAAAGCAATCGCGCCGCTATTGGAGCGCGGGTGACGGTGCAGGCGGGAAAGCTGGTGCAATTCAATGAAGTGCGCGGCGGCGCGAGTTACCTTTCGCAGAACGACCTGCGCCTTCATTTCGGCCTGGGCAAGGCAGAGAAGCTCGATTCGGTCGAAATCCAATGGCCCAGCGGCGCAACAGAAAAATTGCAAAATCTGGCCGCCGACAACATCTACACCATCGTCGAGGGCCAGAGCATCCGCGCCACGAAACCGCTTCCAGCGCCGTAAATTCCGCATTTGCGAGCCCGGTCGGGAGGGAAACGGAACAGAGGTCTCTGCCTGCGGCAGGCAAGGCCTCGCTAGTCTCGGGATGACACTTCGTTGAACCAACAGAGTGTCCGCGCCAAAATGAAAAGGGCGCTCCAACCGCGAGCGCCCGTCCATTTTCAAGCCTTAGATTTGGGACTCAGAACCTCTGTCTCTCAGAACAGCAGCTTCAACCCAAACTGAAAGATGCGTCCCAAGTGTGCACCGGAGGGTTGCAGAAATCCGTTTCCGAGGCAGGCTGGATCTCCTGCGGAGTTGTTAGCTCCTCCGTAGCACGAGCTTGACGCATTCACTCCCGACCACTGCGTGTGGTTGAAAATGTTGAAGCTCTCCGCGCGGAACTGCATCGAGATAGATTCGTGAATGGGGAAGTTCTTGAACAGCGCCATGTCGAAGTTCAATCGGCTGGGATTGTTCAACGAATTTCGTCCCGATGCTCCGAAGGTCAATCCTTGCGGCTGCGCATACGCAGCTGGATTGAACAGCAAAGGCCCGGAACCAGGTACTAAGGTAGCCGCTGGGGGCGCTGCATGAGGATCACCGATCAAATCGGCGTAAGACCCGTTCGTTCCGACTCCATTGGCGACCCCGGCGTTGTCGCCGAAAATGCCGTTCGTTACGCTGAAAGGCGTTCCGGTGTTGAAGGTCACAATTCCCGAATATTCCCAGCCGCCCAGAATCGCCTTCGCGAAGCCGGTCTCATGGAAGGACGGGATGTTGTAAACATAGCTGACGGTCAGGATATGGCGCTCGTCGAAGTTTGAACTGGCACGATTCGCCGCCAAATTGAACGAGTTCACGAAGTTCGCATCGTTCCAGTCTGAGGAATCGTCGAGCGAATGGCTGTACGTGTAGGCCACCGATAGCGTAAGCGGGGCGATTGTCCGGCGGACCGATACCTGCAGGGAATTGTAAATTGAGTTCGCCTCGTAAAGCTTCCTAGTGATCGTTCCGTAGCCAACGAACGGACGGTTTGGCGATGGATCATTGCCACAGGCCACGCCGAGATTGATCGCTGTTTGCCCTGTGACAGCCGCTCCGTTAACCGTGAGGGCGTTGCAGTCGGTGTTCACCGTCTGGCCGGTACTGTTAAGCGCTGGATTCGGAGGCGTTGCCTGGTCCTGCGTGACGATGGGCTCTGCAGGATTGTAGGGATTGGTGCCGGTGATCGGCTGCAGTTGGTTACCGTCGAGCTGCAGTGCGAGATGAGTTCCTTTGCTACCGACATAAGAAATCTCACCAACGGTATTCTTGAAAAACTCATGCTGTACGCTTAAATTCCACTGCTGTGCGTAGGGCCAAATCGCCTTGTTGTTGATAGAAACTACGCTCAACGGGAACGCCAGAATCGGTCCAGCGCCCGCACCTACGCAGGTATACCCGGTCGGCTGTGTGCACGTTCCGACGCCCGAGGCGATGTTGGATTGCGAAGGATTCTGCACAAGCGGTGGGCTGCCCTGCAATGACTCGGAGTTCCCCTCGTTGCCTTGGCCGTGATCGTAGAAAATTCCGTAGCCGCCCCGCAGCGACGTCTTTCCATCGCCTCGTGGATCCCACGCAAATCCAACACGCGGTGCCGGATTCCATAGGTGCCCCTTCAGACAGCCGCGTGGCACTCCTGGAGCTCCGCACTGCTGAATGCCGTTGTACAGAAACACGGCGTCCGCTGGGTTCGAGGGCGAAAGAAATATGTTCGTGTTTGTGGGATTCACCAATGCACCCGAACCGTTCGGATCAAGCGCTGGAGCGTTTGCCGGGTTCCAAGCGTTAGGATTGAAATTAAACTCAGTGCCGTATTTATTGTAATAGGTCCCAAACAGGCTGATGCGCAAACCCAGGTTTAAGGTCAAACGTGAGTTGATGTGATAATCGTCCTGGATGTATGGCTCTACAAATTGGTAGCGGTCGTAATATTTAACGTTGTGACTGGCCTGTGAAAAGGACGAAATATTCCCCAGCAGTAAATCCGCAAATGAATTTCCGGTCGACACGTTCGAGTTCGTCGCATCGAACGTCAGCGCGCCACCGTCCTGCAAGCTGGACAACTGATTTTTCTGCGCCAGCACAGCGTAGGCGCCGAACTGCAGGTTGTGCTTTCCAAAGATCTTGGTGACATTGTCCTTAATCGTGTAGGTCGGATTCGCGTTGTTCCAGGGTTCGTAGGAGGGATCGGCTGTGAATCCGTACGCATTGTTTCCTGACAGGGTGATGGCGGGAAGCTTCGTTGCGAAACCAGGTGCGCTAGGAAAAATTCCCGTCATAGTCATGCTGGCCGGCTTCGCAAACGGGCCTTGATTGGTCAGGAAGATATGGTCGCTCGTGTAGCTAAACACGAACTCGTTAACCAGCGATGGCGATGCTGTATATGTTAGGCGCGCGACAGCACTGGTTGTCGGTCCCACAAACTTCGTCTGAATGTTGGGAACGGTGGCGTTGGACCACAGCGTCAACGGCGTAACCGTATTCCACGAGTCATGAATGTAGTGAAACGTCGCTCGCAGATTGTTGGTGATGTTGTGGTCTACGCGCACCAGCTCTTCCCGCCAGTAGGTGGGCTGCGTAAATGTCGTGTTGAAGCAGGAACCTATTGGGGAGGGACATCCTGTCGAGCTATTTGGCGTTGGGACCTCCGCCAGCAGCGCCGTTGCGTTGACGCCAATCGACGCCGCCGGAATCACGGTCCCGCCGCCTGGTAAATTCGGACAATCCGGGCCGGGGCATACATCGGAAAAATTTCCTCCCCGTTCGGCGACTGAGGGAACAGGTATGTTTGCCGGATCACCTTGCGATGCGAGCCAAGCCGACCCCGGTACGCGTTCCAGTCGCCATTCTTCCGACCAAAAGAAAAATGTCTTGGACTTATCCGTATTGTAGTGGCCGGGAATGTAGATGGGACCGCCTATCGTGTAGCCGAAATCGTTCTTCTTGTACGCGGGGGCGTTAGGCGAACTCTGGTCAAAATAACTTCGAGAGTTGAACAAATTGTTGCGGTTGAATTCGTAAACATCGCCGTGAAAACTGCTCGTGCCGGACTTAATTTCTGTTTCCACTGTGCCGGAGGCATTTCTGCCGTACTGCGCGCCGTAGTTTGAGGTGAGCACGCGAACTTCGGCGATCGAATCGACGCTAGGAAAAACGTTCAGGGAGTTGTTGCTGCCGTTGTCCATATTGTCGCCGCCGTCCACTTCCCAGTTATTGTTCTCGCCTCTTCCGCCATTGATGCTGTAAACCACATTTCCGAGAATGCCCACCGTGCCTTCATCCTGGGCCGTTTGGTCGTTCACGCCGGGCGTCAGGGTGACCAGTTGCGTGAAATCGCGCCCGTTCAATTGCAGTTGTGTGATTTCGCTTCCCGTTATCGTTCCACCGATTTCCGACGATTGCGTATCTACCAGTGCCACGTTCTCGCCGGCCACCAGCACTTCGCTCGTTACCGCGCCTACCTCAAGGTTTACGTCCACACGCGCCTTCTGTCCGACGCGGAGCACAACGCCTTTGGCTTCGAATCTCTTAAATCCTTTCGCCGTGACGCTGATGTCGTAGCTTCCGATCGGCAGATACGGCACGACCCAGTCGCCATCGGAATTGGAGGTCGTTGTCTTATTGATGCCGATTCCGGAGCTGGAGACGGTTACCTCGGCGCCCACGACCACGGCGCCCGTGCTGTCGTGGACAGTTCCGGTGAACGTGGCCGTGTCT
>Ga0208603_1000023_pt1 | contig 22275 bp, 18 predicted proteins | sample MicForSoSWNC24_M_FD_188001 | JGI IMG/M metagenome (GOLD analysis project Ga0208603, IMG submission 188001) | Forest soil microbial communities from Harvard Forest Long Term Ecological Research site in Petersham, Massachusetts, USA - MetaG HF008... | ecosystem: Environmental > Terrestrial > Soil... | reverse complement strand
CAGATAGTTGTCGTAAGCTGCGTCGCCGCTGACTTGGCGAAGCCATACCCAAACGCCGCGCGCAAATCCGAACGCGGGGAATCGAGGGACGCTCATCGTTTTGGCACCTCGCCCTGTGGAACTTTTTCACCCGGAGCGGGCCGCGGCGGCGCGATGCCGATTTGCATCGCCGTGTTTTTGGGGAAGGTCAGTTCTGGACCACGCGCGACGAAGTTCACGTAGATCGAACGGGCGGCGCCAAACGATCCCATGGCCATGCCTAAGGCTTGCGAGTGCACCGCGAGGCCGACTGCAATTCCGATCAGTTTGTATCCGCCTGCGCCGCCAGCCGCGCGAGGTCCGGTATCGCCAAACGTATCACCCAGGAAAGAGACGGCGCCCAGCCCGACCGCGACAGTAGTAGTTAGAAAGCGCGTCTTGGGAGGAGCGGCTTGCGCACCGCCCTCGGCGTCGAGAGTTACATTCTGCGAACGGCCGGCCTGCACGCTCTCTAGGCTCGCTTCAATTTTTCCCTGGACGCCATCTTGCAGCACCATATCGTGGAAGGCGATGCGGAGTTGGCCGCTGCGGGCCAGATGCGAGGCCGGGCGCACTTGCAGAACCGAACCTTTCAATCGAGTTCCTTGCGGATAGATCAGGTGGTTGCTGGCGAAGAGCGGCTGTGTGACGATGGCTTCAACATCATCCCCGTTATGAGACGTGCCCGAGCTTAGCGGAGTGATCAAACGCGCGTGCACAAAACTGCCCGGCGGGGGCGCCGCGCCGATGGAAGAGGCTAACTCAGGCGTCAAAGGCTCGCTGCCAAAATCCAAAGGCTGTAGAAGTTCGGCGAAATAGACCGTGCCGGCGTCAATGTACTGCGGATGTACGGGCAATTGCGCCACGGCGTAGCGCTCGATGCGATGCATTTTCCCCGGCGCCTTCACCTGTTGCATGGCCGCTCGCCACTCCTGCTTGGCGGCTTGTTTAGCCTGTTTGGCTTTTTCGGCAGCGACATCTTTCGCGCCCGAAGGGTTCTTCGAGCGCTCGTCGGCGCTGGAAACGAAATCGAGAACCTCACCCGAGCCGGGCGTGATCGTGGCCTGAAATGGAATATGCTTGCCGTCGGGAAGGATCAATTCGTCGAAGCTGACTTGGAATTTGCGAGCCGGCGAGAAATTGGCATCAAGTGCCGCGGCTGTGCGTTTTCCCGCCGAGACCGGATCGATCGCCGTGATTTTCCCATTTACTTCCGTGCCGACCGGGATGACCAGCTTATCGAACGCGTAGACGGGTTCAACGATGCGCCCGCGCAGAGCTTGCCCGATTTCTTTGAGGCGCACTTCCTTTTCGAGTGCGATCTGCAGCGGCGTATCTTTAGCCACAGTCAGTGCAATCGTGGGCGCAGCAGCGGCCGCGGGCTGCGTGTTTTCCGGAGGCGTGGCCGGCGTGGCATCCTGCGCGTACGCGGCGCCACATAGTGTGCTCGCCAGAAGCACCGATCCGAGCTTGTAGGCGATCTTCAGCCGGTTGTTCATGGCGTCACGGCATCCCCGCGCATGAGGACAACGATGCACGCGCCGCGGAGACAGTTGCACGTTTTGACTCCGTGAGGGCTGAGTTCTTATTTTAGTCCCCTTCAGCCCAGCGTGTCGCGATGTAGGGCGATTCATGGAGCACGGCTTTCTTTTTGCCACTAAGGATCACGATCCATTCGCCAATGGCTTCGACGATCAAGACTAGAATCATTGTCGCCAGGACAGCAGTGACCACCGCGTCCAGGTAATTATTGAAAATGAGGCGCTGCGTCGCCGCGATTTTTTCCGCCGGTACGGCGCCCGAGGCAATCTGCGCGGCGAGGACGCGAGCCTGCGCGAGAAATCCGATGCGGGGGCTCGGGTTGAATATTTTCTGGTAACTCGCAGTCATGGTGATGGCGATGAGCCAGACCATCGGCGCGAGAGTAATCCATATCCACCGCGCCCGGCCCATCTTCAAGAGAATCGTTGTAGCGACTACCAGCGCGACGGCGGCGAGCAACTGGTTGGCGATGCCGAACAGCGGCCAGAGCGAATTGATTCCGCCGAGCGGATCTTGCACTCCCTGCCATAAAAAGTATCCCCACGCGCCGACCATCAGCGCGCTGGTGGCGAGAATTCCACCCGTCGAACCCGATTTACCGAGCGGCTTCCAGACGTGGCCGGCGAGTTCCTGAACCATAAAGCGGCCGACGCGCGTGCCGGCGTCCAGCACCGTGAGAATGAAGAGCGCTTCGAACATGATGGCGAAGTGATACCAGATGCTGAGTAGGCGTTCGCCGCCGATGGTGCCGCTGAAAATTTGCGCCATGCCGACAGCGAGCGAGGGCGCGCCGCCGGTGCGGTCCAGCAAGGTATGTTCGCCGACGCGCTGCGCGAGTGATGACATTGCTTGCGGATCGAGCGCGAAGCCCCAGGAACGAATCGTCGTTGCAGCGGCATCGGCGGTCTTGCCGACGATCCCCGCGGGGCTATTAATTGCGAAATAGATGCCCGGCTGCAGCGCGCAAGCCGCCACCATCGCCATCACGCCGACGAACGATTCCATCAGCATGGCGCCGTAGCCGATCATCCGCGCGTGGCCTTCGCGCAAAATCATTTTCGGCGTGGTGCCGGAGGAAATCAGCGCGTGAAAACCGCTGATGGCGCCACAGGCGATGGTGATGAAACAGAACGGAAAGATTTTACCGGCGAAGACGGGACCGTTGCCATCAACGAAGCGCGTGAGGGCAGGCATTTCGAGGGTGGGGTGCACGATGATGACGCCGCAAGCCAGAGCGGCGATGGCGCCGACTTTTATGAACGCACTGAGATAATCGCGCGGGGCAAGCAGCAGCCATACGGGCAGCGTGGAGGCAGCGTAACCGTAAGCGATTATCGCGAGCGCGAGCGCAGGACCTGAAAAGGTGAAGGCGCGCGACCACGCAGGCGACACGTTGACCCATTGGCCGGCGACGACTGCGAGCATCACCAGAGCTATACCGCCCAGTGATGCTTCGAGCACGCGACCGGGACGCAAATAGCGCAGGTAAATTCCCATCAACAGCGCGATGGGGATCGTCATCGCCAGGGTGAAAGTTCCCCACGGCGACTCTTTCAAGGCTTTTACAATCACCAGTGCGACGACGGCGAGAAGAATGATCATGATCGCGAGGACGGCGAGGAGAGCGATCATTCCGCCGCGCTTCGAGACTTCTTCACGCGCCATTTGTCCCAGCGATTTTCCGTTGCGGCGAATCGAGCAGAAAAGAATGATGAAATCCTGTACGCAGCCGCCGAGCGCGGCTCCGACGATGAGCCAGAGAGTGCCGGGCAAGTATCCGAACTGCGCTGCGAGCGTGGGGCCTACGAGTGGACCAGGTCCCGCAATCGCTGCGAAGTGGTGGCCGATCAGAACCCATTTATTTGTGGGAACGAAATCGCGGCCATCTTCGAGGCGCTCGGCCGGGGTGGCGCGGCTATCGTCGAGAGCGAGAACTTTCGCGGCGATGAAATTGGAGTAGAAGCGATACGCGACCAGGTATGTGCAAATGGCCGCCACCACGAACCAGACCGCGTTGAGCGGCTCGCGGCGTTCGAAAGCGATGGCGGCAAGTGCGCCTGCACCGGCTAGTGCGATGGCTATCCACAGAATTGTTTTGAGGAGTGGTTTCATGGAGCGACGCGCGCTCCCAGACCCTGTTTTTGGTGCATGCCGCGCATCGTACGCAAGGGTAGCGGAGGCGTCAATCCAGACTTGCTATCACTTGCGACTACGATTCGAGCGGCTTCGCTTCAGGTGTAGGCTTGGCGGCAGGTTTCGTGTTCACGGCAGGACGCGGGGCAATTCGTTTTGTCGATCAGGATGTAATTGTGGCAAGTGGAACAGACCACGCCGTAGATTGTTTCGCTGAACTGATCGTGGGTCGTGCTTGCGGTGTGTTCGCTGCGCGCCTGTTCGCGGCTAATGGCCATGGCTTGGCTCCCATGTGCTGACGAAAGCATTGTAGCCGAAGTTGCGTTATGAAAATGTATGTGCGCACGAGCCTGCAAGTGGAATTAAACAGTCCGATGACCCTTTGCTTGAAGTGCGTGCCTGCGTGTATGTGATTTTGGGCGAGGCATCGCCAGGGCGACTTCGCAATTCGTGTCTATTCCCGATATGGGAGAGTAATCGCGGAAGTGGAACCGATCACGGCATGGCATCCCGGCGCTCCCGGCGCGGCAGTTCTCGCTGCCGCACCGGTTCGCGGGTCGGGTGTTACATCCCGGCTCCGATGTAGCCATCTTGAGCCGTGATCAGTCCGGTGTTGGGCATTTCAGTTTTTACTTTCACCGGTTCGAGAGTCGGCTTCTTTGCACCCTTGGCAAGAAACGTGACCTCGTACTGGTGCTTCAGGCTGTTGCTGATATCCTGCAAGTACGGAGTGATATCAACCGGAGAGCCGAAGGCGAGGTAGTACGTTTCTCCGCCGGTCCTTTGAGCCAGCACATCGAGACCAGTCTGTGCCAGATCAGTGCGGAGCACACCACGCCCGCCAAAGCGGCCAGCTCCGGGCGAATAGATCGAGTAAACGATAAACCCTCCTCGCTGCGCTTGTTCGGAAGCTGCGTCGAGGTAGGGATTATTGAACGGATCGTTGAAGAATCCGCCTCCGAGAGGATCGGTTCCGCTGGTAATCATCAAAATCTCGCGACGATCTTTGGTCGCCGGCCACCTCTTCATCAGGTCCGACAGCGCCAGGTAAGGGCTCGTGAATCCCACCGAAGCCCCGATCGGCAACCGCAGCGATTTTTCAACCAAGGCACGGTCGGTCGTCAAGTTTTGGGCCGTGAAGACCGCGCCGTTACGCATATAACCGATGCCTATAGCCGTCGTAGCTGGCTGCTCTTCGATGAATTTCGCAAGGGTTCGGAACTGCAAGGCGAGGCTGTCTCGCGAAGTATCGTCGATCAAAATGAAGAGCTGCAATCCGGCGCGATCACCCTGCAGCGGGACCCAGCTTGTCACCATGTCGCGCTTGCCTTTCTGAAACACCTTCACATCATCTGCCGCGACGGCCGGAACTTGTGCGCCGTGGTGCGGCTTCACGGTCACCACCATGTGCACAGGCACGTCGGTTGAGGAGTTGGTTTGCTGAGCTTGCTGAGCGAACGCCGGCACCGGTGCGGAAATTATTCCGAGAACCAGGCCAAGCATCGCTCCCAAGCTTATAGAGCGTTTTGTTATCAAGCTGCCCATCTTCATGCTTCGCATTTCGTCTATCCCTTCTCTCGAATCCGAGAGGTTCGGCTGGCCTTAGCCTGGATCTTGCTGAGGCTTGGTATTGCCAACCGAGTCATAACATTTCCCCCCAATCAATAAGACGCTGCGTCGGAAGCGTAGGGTACGCGCGCAGACGTCGCTAACTATAGGCTTATCAGCCATTTGCAAGACTGGCAGTTTTGGGTGAGCAGTGGGTCAGCGCAATTCAGTCGATTTCATGGGTGTTCGCGGCCAAGTTTGAGCGTGCCAGTTGGCTATCCCCGAACGGCAAGTCTGTGCTAATTTTTCGCCTGCTCGCGCGCAGGTAAGCACTCTTGGGAGTTCAAAGGACGATATGAAAAAGATTGCGTGGTTGACGCTTCTATTCGCGTTCGCGGTGGGCTGGCATGCCAACGCAGATGAAGAAAAGAAAGCAGAGACCACCAAGAAAAATCAGTGGACGGCTGAGGACGTTGTGAATCAGGAAGAGGCCGGACAGTTCCGGATTTCTCCGGACGGGAAATTTGCGTTGTGGGTGAAGGGCACCGCGGACAAGGACAAGGATGTGCGAGTGAGCAACTTGTATCTTTCGGGTTTGAACGACGGGAAGGTGGTGCAACTCACGCGCGGAACCGACGATATTTCGAATCCGCGCTGGTCGCCTTCGGGGGAAACAATCGCGTATCTGACGAGCCACGCGCTGCCGAAGCCCAAGCCCGACGCTGGATCCATGCAAATCTGGCTGCTCGCGAGCGCGGGCGGGGAACCGTGGCCCGTTACGGAATCCGAGCGTGGCATCAAGCAATTCGAGTGGCTGGACAACGACACGATTCTTTTCAGCGCGGAGGAAGATCCTTCGCTCTACGAGCGGCAAACGAAGGAACGCAAGGACGATTCGAATGTGGTGGACGATACGGCGCATACGGCACCGGTCCGGCTGTTTAAGCTGTCGGTGAAGGACAGAAAGGTTGCGCGACTGACGGACAATACCGACTGGATTCTGGATTTTGAAATCTCGCGCGACAAGTCCAAGGCCGTGGCGGTGGCGCGGCGGGAATTAAGTTTCGCGTGGGATCAGAAGATTCCTCCGGCGACTTACCTCGTGAATCTCGCGAACGGCGATCGCACGCAGATATTCACGAACGAACGGATCCAACCGAGCGAGATCGAGTGGGCACGAGATAATTCTGGGTTTTATGTGGTTGCGCCATTTTCCAGCGATCCGCGATTCCTGGTCGCCACTGTGGAGAGAGTTTATTTCTACGATCTAGCGGCCGCGAAATCCGCGGAAGTGAATCTGGACTGGGATCGCGGGTTCGCACGTTCTTTGCAGGCGACGAATGATGGATTCATTGCCCTGCTGGCGGACGGCGTTTATGCGAAGCCGGTGCGATTCACACGGCACGGGGCGACTTGGTCACGAAAATCCATCTCGAGCGACGATAACCGGCACTATTTCAGTTTCGAGCTGGGCGATGATGGCAAGACGCTGATTTACGAGTACTCGACTGCGAGTGTTCCGACGCAATTTTTCCGTGCGCGGCTGGACGGCACAAAAGTTTCCGGACCGCTGCAGATTACCGATCTGAACCCCAGCTTCAAGGGCAAAACGATCGCGAAAACTGAAGTGCTGCACTGGAAAGGCGCGAATGACGATGACGTGGAGGGGATTCTTTATTACCCGGACAATTACGAGGCCGGGAAAACTTATCCGTTGATCGTGGCGACACACGGTGGGCCGGCCGGCGCGGATCACGATCAATGGACGGAGCGCTGGGCCTATGCGCCCAATCTGATGACGCAGCGCGGCGCGTTCGTGCTGAAGACGAATTATCACGGCAGCACGGGCTACGGGTTGAAGTGGGTGGAATCCATTTGCTGCGGAAAATATTACGAGCTGGAAATTCCAGACATCCAGCGCGGAGTGGATAATTTGATCGGCAAGGGATTGGTCGATCCGGACAAGATCGGCGCGCAGGGATGGTCGAATGGCTCGATTTTATCAATTCAATTGACGGTGGTTGATCCGGACCGTTACAAGGCCGCTTCAGTCGGCGCAGGAGATGTGGAATGGCTGAGCGATTGGGCCAACGTGGATTTTGGCGAGTCGTTTGACAACTATTATTTCGGGAAAACGCCGCTGGAGGATCCGCAGCTTTATCTCGAGAAGTCGCCGCTCTTCAAGATGGACAAGGTGAAGACACCCACTTTGATTTTCTTTGGCACGATTGACCGCCAGGTACCGACCGAAGAAGGCTGGACGCACTATCGCGCGCTATATTCGATCGGCAAAGCTCCGGTCAAGTTTGTTTTGTTTCCAGGCGAGGCGCACGGGCCGCGGAAGCTGACGCATCAGTTGCGCAAGATGAATGAAGAGGACGCCTGGTTCGATCTGTATTTGTTCAAGACCAGTAAGCCGGAAAACGAAGCGCTGAAAAAGGGTTCACCGCTGGACGTGGCGCTGAGGCGCAACGATGTTCAGAAATCGGGAGCGCTATACGGCGTGGCGTTTCGTCCGCCTTCGATTCCGGAGAATCCCGCGCCGGACGTGCTGATTCCGGAAACAGTGAAGCGCGGCAGCATCGAGATTGGACGATTTGAGGTGACCCGCGCCCAGTATGCGGCGTTCGACAAGGACTACAAATTTGCCGCTGGTATGGAAAATTATCCGGCGAACGCGATCACGCTCGAGCAGGCGAAGGCATATTGCAAGTGGCTGAGCGACCTGACGGGCGAAACGTACCGGCTGCCGAATCAAAACGAAGTGATGGACTCATATAAGCCTCGTAGCGGAGAGAACACGCTGGATTATTGGGCGGGCTATTCAGTGAACCCCGAGGACGCGCAAAAGCTGGAAGAGAAGATCAAGGAATTGCCCGGGGACGCACCGCTGCTGCGGGAAGCGGGAAGTTTTGCGGCTGAGGGTGAAGAAGGCGAGGAGTTGATCTTCGACCTCGGCGGAAATGTTGCGGAGTGGGTGGTCGCTGCGGATGGTTCGGGCAAGGCGGAAGGCGGCAGCGCCGATCGTCCGTCGGACAACAAAGCCGGATACCACCCTCCGGACGCGACCTACATCGGCTTTCGCGTCGTGCATATGGCGGTGCCGAAACCTGCGGCCAACGCAGACACTGCCAAGCCGTGAACTATCACTTCTGTGATTTGTAGCGGCGCAGCGGCGGCGGACGCGATCGATGTCGCGCCTTGGGTTGATGCCGGTCTGAAGACCGCCACTAGGAAAGCTCCCACCGGACAGCGAGCGTTGGGCCAGATTGGCCCTTGCGGCGAGGGCCTTTGGGGACATACGCTCGACGCATGACCCAATTCACTCCCACCAGGCGCACGAAAGTGCAGCGCCTGCCCGATCGCGGCAAGTACGATCGCGAAACTGTTTTTTCGATATTGGATGAAGGGTTTGTTTGCCACGTTGGATTCGTGGTGGATGGCCAGCCGTTCGTTATCCCCACGAATTACGCGCGCGTAGATGAAACGCTCTATCTCCATGGCTCGTCGGCCAGCCGGATGCTGCGGACGATTTCAGATGGCGTGCAGGTGTGCGTGACGGTGACGCTAGTGGACGGGCTGGTTCTGGCGCGCGCGGCGTTTCATCATTCGCTGAACTACCGGTCGGTTGTGATGCTGGGGCGGGCGGCACTCGTCGAAAGCGCGGAAGAAAAGATGCGTGCGCTCGAAGCGTTCACCAATCACGTGGTGCCGGGCCGGTGGAAAGATGTTCGTGAGCCGACGGAATCGGAGTTGAAAGCGACGTCCGTGCTAGCGTTACCACTCGAGGAAGTTTCGGCGAAGGTGCGCGTGGGTCCGCCGAAGGACGACGAAGCGGATTACGCTCTGCCAATCTGGGCGGGCGTGCTGCCGTTGCAGGTGGTGCCGGGCGTGCCGATCTCAGATCCGCGATTGATTGCCGGCCTGGAACCGCCCGCCTACTTGCGAGGCTATTCGCGCAATCGCAATGGCCAAAGTGACGGAAGATCCACTCAGTAAGATTCGCTCCACTGCATCGAGCAACGAAGCGCGCGCCGAGCGGGCGCGGCAAATCGCTGATGCAATTCGCGCGCTCGGGCCGTATCGCTGGGTTGGAGTTTACGATGTGAGCGCCGAGTTGGTTTCGATCATTGCGTGGAGCGGGCCGGGCGCGCCTGCGTATCCAACGTTTCCGGTTACGAAGGGGCTGACGAGTTCGGCCATTCAGCAGAAGGCAACGGTTGTGGTGGGCGATGTGCGCAGCGATCCTCGCTATTTAACTGCGTTTGGGAGCACGTTTTCGGAGATCATTATTCCGATTTTGGATCCGCGAGATCAGGTCGTGGTGGGGACTATTGACGTCGAAAGCGAGCGCGCGAACGCATTTTCAGATGCTGACCGGAAAAATCTTGAGGAATGCGCGCGTGCAGCTTTGGCGCTTTGGTTCAAGGCATAATCTTCCGCGGTCGCTTGCAGTGTTTCGGCTTGTCCTTTTCCTTTTGATCCCTCTACTGTTCGCAGCAATTACTTCAGCACAGCAAGAAACGCCTAGCGCAGCGGTTGCGGGCTTTGTCGCCGGCTCCTACAGCAGCCCTAGCGGCGAAGCGATGCAATACCGCTTATTTGTTCCGCCGGGTTACGACGCGAGCCGGAAATATCCGATTGTTTTGTGGCTGCATGGCGCGGCCGGTCGCGGGTCGGATAATTTTTCGCAGCTTTCGGGCGGGAATTTCGCGGGATCGCATGTCTGGACGACGCAGGAAAATCAGGCGAAATACCACGCATTCGTGCTGGGGCCGCAGGTAGACGCTGCCAAGGGTTGGGCTCGCCCCCACACCAATACCCCACCGGTTTCGATACGGCTGGCGCTGGAAATTCTGGATACCGTGGAACAGAACTACAGCATCGATCGCGCGCGGGAGTATGTGGCGGGGCAGTCCATGGGCGGTGAAGGAGTGTGGGCAGCGCTTTCGATTGCACCCACGCGGTTTGCGGCGGCGATTGCGCTGTGCGGATATGGCGATGCCTACATGGTTCCGCGCATTGCGAAAGTGCCGGTGTGGATATTTCAGGGCGAGCAAGACCCGGTGGTGCCGGTCAGCCGGGGGCGGACGTGGGTGGCCGAATTGCGCCGGGTGGGCGGCGCACCAAAGTATACGGAATATCCGGGGATCGGCCACAATGCGTGGGATGTCGCGTTTAAGGAACCGGAGCTGCTGAGGTGGTTGTTTTCACAGCATTTGGGGAAGGCTGATTAGCAGCCAGGTTTTAGTGGCAGCCGCAGCCACCGCCTCCGCAACACCCGCCGCCCCCTCCGTTGAACCCGGAAGGCGTGGTCTTGGCACCGTTGGCAGGCGCGGCAAACACGGAAAGCTGGATGGTGTGTTTCGAGCTCGCGCACTTCGGGCAGGTGATGGTCGTGCTCTGATTCATCACAATGCGCTCGTAGTGTTCGTTGCAATCATCGCAAACGTATTCGTAAATCGGCATGTGCGGTTACCTCGGAATCTTGAAAACGCAGATCCCGGCCTGCGGCAGGCAGGCCTCGCTGCGTTCGGTGTGACAGACCTTCGTTACCGGCCGGCTCCAAACGAATCCATTGTAGCAGACGAAAATGTCGAAAATAAAAAGCAACAGCCCCGGTTTTGGCCGGGGCTGTTGGACATATTCACCCTGCGGAGGTGGTTATGGTTAGTCGCCGGCTACTGCGGCTTCCGCTTCGGTCGTCTCGACCTTGGGAGCGCCATTGCCGTTTGAGTGGCCCTTGCTGTTGCCATTGGCTGGGGCGATCTGCACTGGCTTGACGTTTGCGCCGGGGACCGCGCTCAAAATCTGCTGCATCGAGCCGATCTGAACGACGGGTTCACTGGACTTCTTCAGCACCAGCTCTTCGTAAATCTTGCGGACTTTGGCGGCTTCTTCGAGCGCTTTCTTGCGGCGAATGCGGTCTTCTTCTGCCGCGGTCAGCGGGATATCGTGCTCGAGGTGGCGAACGCGCGCGGCGTCTTCGGAGTCAATCCGCAGCGAGTGCTCGTAGCTCTCCAGATTGACTTTCTTGCCCTTCGCGAAGATGTCATGCTTGCCGTGCTCTTTGTACCACTGCGCGACGGTCGCGTTCTTGTGCATGTTCTCGATGATTTTGCGCCAGCCCACACCGGTGTTGTACGCGCAGAAGGAAATTTCGCCCTGCTGCGTGGCGTAGGGGATGATGCACATTTCGGTGCGGCGGAAATCGTAATTGAAAAGATCCTGGAACCACATGCCGGCGATGAAAAGGAAGTTCCAGGGATCTTCAGTGCGGCGCTTCATAGCATCTTCGTACGTGCGATCCGGGTTGGACTTTCCGTACTTCACATCGGCATTTTTCGAAAGCGCCCAGGTCTTATCGAACTTCATCCACAGGTCTTTCAATCGCAAACTCGGCGGCGCCTGGAAGGGGCTGTAATTCTTGAGCAGCGCCAGGGCCATCATGAAGTTCGAAAAATTCTTGCTGCGGGCTGCGTCGGTGATTGCCAAGACGTCCTTGGTCAATCCCTGTGCATTGAGGAAGCGCGGAACCGGCGCCCACTCTTTGGTTTCCTTGTTGATCATCAGCGCTGTGCCGACGCCGCAGTTCGGGTGGCAGCCGCAGGAGAGCGAACCCCACTGCGAATCGGGACCGTGCACGAGATCGGAGAAGCCTGCAAACGTGCTGATGAAGGAAATCGGGAACCAATCGCGCGTGGGCTCGACTTTGCCCACCTGCGCGCTGACGTCTTTCGCCAGGTGCGAAAGCGTGTAGCGCTGGCGGATGCGGCGCTCGGGAGTGATTTCCTCGTCGCGTCCTGTGAATGAAACGGGCTGGAAGGAGACAAAGGAAATTTTCTTGGGGTTTTCCATCGCGAACTTCACGATCGGTCCGACTTGATCGTTGTTGACGTTGTTGATGATGGTGGTGACCAGCACGATTTCGATGCCGGCTTCGTGCATGTTCTCGATGGCGCGGAGTTTCACGTCAAACAGGTTGCCGACCTGGCGATGGCTGTTGGCGTCGTTGCCGATGCCGTCGAATTGCAGATACGCGTAACGCATGCCGGCTTCGAAGGCCTGTTTGCAGAACTCCTTGCTCTTGGCGAATTCGATTCCGTTGGTGGCTGCCTGCACGCTGTTGTAGCCGACTTTGCGCGCGAAACGCACCGCATCGAGGAAACGCGGATGCATCGTTGGTTCGCCGCCGGAGAACTGCACGGACATCTGGCGACGAGGCTTGATCTTGGTGGCGTTCTCCAGAATTTCCTGGATTTCCTCCCAGCTCAGTTCGTGGACGTAGCCGACCTGGTTCGCGTCCATGAAGCAGGGATCGCACATCATGTTGCAGCGGTTGGTAAGGTCTACGGTAAGGACGGAGCCGCGTCCATGGCGTACGGTGCTGGAGCCGTGACGATGCAGGCCTTCGTCGTTATGCGCCGGGATGTCGCGGCCCGGGAAATTCTTTTCGATCCACTCAAGGAATTTTGAGTCCACAGCCATTAAGTCTTCGTACTTTCCATGGATGGGGCATTCCTTGACCATCCAGACCTGACCGTCGCGCTCGATGATCTGTGCTTTGATTTCGCCGACTTTTTCGTGGACCAAATCGGTCCAGTCCTTCGTGCCGTTCAGAATCAGATCGCGCGCTTCGCGCACACAATCCGGACAAAGAGAATCCGTGGTGCGCGGCCAACCGAGCGTGGGCTTCGATTTCTCCCAAGACTTCAGCAGCGGCTTATCGGACCATTTCGGGGTGAAGGAAGGATTCGGGTTATGCTTGTTGAAAAATTGAATCGTGTTGTAAGTGACCGCTGCGGTCTTGCACAGCGCCCAATCAAACGACTTCCAAACTTTCGTGCCTACCGAACTCGGCATAATTGCACCTTTCCCTTTCGAGCTTCGCCTCTGAATAGGCTGGTAAATCAACTAGGCTGATGAATCCCCCGGAGCCCTGAACCCCAGCGGGCGTACGCACGCGCCCGCAAACGGTTACAGTACGTGAGTTTGCATGGTTTGCCGGGGTGCGTCTAGGAAGGTGCGCTTAAGGGTACATTTTCGGGGTTAAACGGTACCCCGCTGCAGGCAACGGGGAGGGTACTAGGGCGCCGAAGGCCGCCGCCCCGCTCGCAGCGCGGGAGCCCGCGGTTCATTCAGATGGCGCTGCATTTGACGTTTGAGATAACGATCAGCATTTGAGTGGGCGGCTCAAAGCCGCTCCTCGGCGCAACAGGTCCGACGCCTTGCGGTGGCGCGGCGCATCACTCACTAACGCGGGTCAATCAAGATTCAGGGGCGTACGCAGGACACCTATGGCGAAGTGGGCGAGGTGCGGGGCGTCGTCGTCTAGCTGGATCCAGCGGACTACGCAGTGGTCTTTCAGGTATTGCGACACTTTTGCTTCACCGATACCTAGATGCTCGGCGAGTTTCGTCTTCAGGCCGCTATCGAAGGCGGGACGCCCACCGCGTGCAACTTTCGTGGTGCTGCGTCCGCTGCCACGGGCGAGGTTTCCCAAGCCGACGCGCAGCGTCTGGCAAGCTTCCACGTAGTAGGAAGTGATCTGATCCGAATCGGAGAGCAGGAACACGCCGGGGCCTGCAGGCGCGGATTCAAGCTCGTCGAGACGATGCAGCGGGCTGGCAACCAGCCTGCGCAGCATGGACTCAAGCTTGGACATGCGCGAAGCCAGGGCGGGATCGCCCGCGCGTCCATGCGCGGTGCGTTCGGAAGGCAACATGGGAGCGGACGGTTCGACCTCCGCCTTGCTGCTACGCGCGCTGCGGTCTGACTCGTGCTGCGCCGCTGAAGCGGCTGGCGCGGGTTCGAAAGGTTCAGCGCGAGGAGCGGGACTCGGGCTTTGCGTGCGGGGTGCCTGGGCGCGTGATTGCGCCGCCGCAGAAGGCGCCGCGGAAACCGAACCGGCATTGGTAAAGGCTTGCGAAGGCAAGCCAGGAGCAGGCGCACCTTTGCGCCTGCGGCCCCTGCCACCGCGACGTCCCCGTCGGCGTTTTTTCTTGCCCGTCGCGTCGCCCGCATCTGCTGTCCCGGCTGCTTCGTGAGACTCTACTCCGAAGGAAGCCGTGGCGCCTGTTTCGCCTTCGTCGGACACCTGTTCCGACCTAGTTTCTCCCAGGGCGAGGCGCGCTTGCGCTTCGCCCGGATCGTGGGAATGGGCGCTAGCAGGACTCGATGCGGATTCATCTGCGTGTTGCGTGGGGAGATTCGGCTCCGCGCTCGGCTTAGCTCCCGGTGCGGGCAACGGCGCGCCCAGGCGCGTCAACGCTTCTTCTGCTTTTTTCTTCCAGTCCGCGCGGCGGAAACGCTCCGCGGCGATCGTGAACCACTTCACGGCGTCCTCATTTCGTTCGGCTTTCTCTTCGACAACCCCGAGCTCCCAGGCGACCATCGCGTCGTGGGTGCGTTGATACAGCTCGGAAAGTTTCGCTTTTGCGTCGGCGCTGTTCTTCGCTTTGCGAATACGCGCCTGAATTTGCCGCCAGTCAGCCATGGCGGGCATTGTAACAGCCGATTATAGGATAGGCCAACGAAAGGAATGTTGCGCCCGTGCGCCTTAAATGCTCGGTTGATGGCATCATTGCGAAATGGATTTGGATGCACGGACGCGATGGATTTGCGAGCAGGCGCGCGGGCTGGGGTTTGATTTGTGCGGCGTGGCGCCGGCGCACGCTTTCGAAGAGTTGGCGATGTACTCAACGTGGCTGGACCGCGGGTATGCAGGCGAAATGGATTATCTAGGCGACCCGCGGCGCTCCGATCCGCGAGCGGTGCTGGAGGGAGCGCGAAGCCTGATTGTCGTGGCGCTAAATTACAATTCCGCGCAGCCGTATTCCACCGAGCAGGCCGGGATGCAGATTGATGATTCGCCGCGCGGATGGATCTCGCGTTACGCGTGGGGCCACGATTACCACGAGGTGCTGCGCGAAAAGCTGAACGCGCTGGTGGCCCGGATGCGCGAACAGTGGCGCGAGCCGTTCCAGGCGCGTGCCTACGTGGACACCGGGCCGGTCGTCGAACGCGTGGCAGCGAAACACGCGGGGCTTGGCTGGCTGGCGAAGAATACGTGTCTGATCAACGAGGAGCTTGGCTCGTGGCTGTTTCTTGGCGTGATTGTCACTACGTTGGAACTGGCGCCTTCGCTCGCACCAGGCGAGCCGCCCGCTGCCGATTTGTGTGGGAACTGCAGGTTGTGTCTCGATGCTTGCCCCACGCAAGCGTTTGCCGCGCCGTACCTGCTGGATGCACGGAAATGCATCTCTTACCTCACAATTGAGCTGCGCGAAGCGATTGCGGAGGAAATGCGGGCAGCGATGGGCAACGCAGTGATTGGCTGCGACATCTGCCAGGACGTCTGCCCGTGGAATCGCAAGTCGCCCGTGACGCAGATCACGACATTTCAGCCGCGGCGTGTTGAGGCGAAAAGCGGAAGCGGAAAAGAGAAAATGGAAAATGGCGCAACGTTGTTGGCGCCGGAGCTGGAATGGCTGGCCGCACTTTCGCAGGAAGAATTCAGCAGGATTTTTCGCGGCAGCGCAATCAAGCGCGCGAAGTGGCGTGGGCTGGTGCGCAACGCTTGCGTCGCGCTCGGAAATTCGCGTGCAGCGCGAGATTCCGGATCTCACACGCGCATAACAGCCTTGCTCGAGCGTCTCGCCACATCGCCCGACGAAATCATCGCGGAACACGCGCAATGGGCGTTGGACAGGTTGCGCGTGTTGCGCAACTCAAGCGATTGACTTGCTGTTTCCGATTCCGATAGCGTAGCGACGACACGCTTCTTCCTGAATTTTGCAGGAGGCAACTGTATGAGTTTTTCTTTCCTCGCAATGGCCGCACACGCGCTGGGGCCGCAGTTCAATTTTCCGCAAGGCTCTGCCACGGAACTGATCTTGCTTCGCTGGTTGCATTTTATTTTTGGCATTGTCTGGATTGGGCTGCTTTACTTTTTCAACCTGGTCGCCTTTCCCACGATGAAGCAGCTCGATGCGGCGGTGCGCGGCAAGGTGTATCCGGTGATGATGACGCGCGCGATGGGCTGGTTCCGCTGGTCGGCGCTGATCACGGTGCTCGTGGGGTTGCGCTACTACTTCACGATTCTGTCGGCCGACGCGCACAATTCCGGAAATCCCTCGCTGACGCTGCGCTGGTTCGGATGGTGGCTGCTGGTGTGGCTGGGGGCGTACGCGTTGATCTATCCGTTCCAGTTGCCGAGCAAAAGCATACTCGATAATCCGTTCGTGCGAACGATTGCAATCGCGGCGATCGTGATCGCGGCATCGTGGATCGTGCTCGATCTGAACAGCGGGCCGCAGGTTTCAAATGGGCATTTGTGCATCAGCGTCGGCGGTGGGCTGGGATTTCTGATGCTGATGAACACGTGGGGCGTGGTGTGGCGCGTACAGAAACGGCTGATTGCCTGGACGCGCGCGAGCGTCGAGCAAGGCACGGCTATGCCACCAGAGGCGGAGCGGCTGGCGCGCTGGGGATTCATCGCATCACGTGTGGGATTCTGGCTTTCGTTTCCCATGCTCTTCTTCATGGGTGCGGCGGATCATTATCCGTTCCTAAGCAATATCGCCGATTGAGTCCGCTGATTAACGTTGCGGTTGACCTCCGCGAACGAGGATGTACCCATTCGTTACAGCTATTGCGTCTGTATCAGCAGCACACTGAGGACCGCCATGAGAGCACGCGCCCAGTTTGGTCCCGCCGCATCATTCGTCACATCATCCGCCGCAATCGTCGCTGCAATGATTATCGTTGTGGCTAGCGCTTTGATGATTGCGCTGCCAGCTCTTGCGTACCAGTATCCGCTATCCTCGACAGACATTCGCGACGCTTACTTCATTGGCGCGCGGAACGACGAGCTGACCTCCGCATTTTTCTCGGACTACACGAAGCATCTGCCGATGCCGGAAAGTGGTCCGTACGTTTCGGACGTCAGCATAGACACGCCGTACACCCAAGTCGTGCGGCGGTCCATGGGCGCCGTCAATTACAATTCCGTGGAGGCCGTTGATGAGTTTGACGGCAAGCCGATGGCCTTTCGCGTGGAGGTATGCTTCTATTTCACAGATACGTACACGCCAGCGCCTTTGGTCCACACCGACGGTATCTCCCTCACCGTACCGCCCTACCCGGACTTCTGGAATGATTTCAAAGTGCGACTGCTTCAGGACAAACAGATTCGCCCAAAAGCAGTGCGTGGAGCGGCGATCTATCCTCTGTGGTCGGGCGACGACGGGCCGCCGCCGCTACCCGTGGGCGGGAAAATTTGGCTTGAGTTCGATGCTGAGAAGATTGACACCGCAGACGCGACGGTCGAAGTACTTACGCCGGACGGCCAGGACATCCACGTGCCGTTCGACCTAAGCCGGCTGCGGTAAGCGATCGAACCGCCATACTCCATGGAGCGTTACGACCGCCAGCGGAGTCTGACTGGGCCTGACATTGGATGGCGCATCGGAGCGCCGGTGCGTTGCGATTCCTGGTAGGCCGTCTTCAGTTCGAAGTACCAACGCGCTTGGCGGTCGGCGTCGTCAATCAGCATCATGCGGTCTTCGTATTGCAATCCCATGGCTTGCTTCTCGATCACCTCGGTATCTTGGCGGATGAAGCGCGGGCCAAATACATTAATGATGAAGGAGACGATCGGAAACCACGGCAAGATGTTCCACGCCGCGCAAAAATCCAGGCGGCACAGATCGCGGCGGATGGGCGTGACGGTAGTGCGGCTGGAAAGCCAGTAACGGCCTGCGCGAATTTGTTCGAAGCGCTGATTGGGCAGTACGAAATCGATCATCGTGGTGGCCGGCTCGCCGGTAAGGAATTTCAGAATCTTATAAGGCGCACTGTTGGCCGAGGGCGCGTGCGGGCTCATGCGGAAGCCGTTCGGGATGGGCTCAAAATTTTTCTCTTTGTCTCGAATGCTGCGGCGACTGCGCCACCACCAAGCTTGATGCACGAATGGTCCGTGCGCGGGATCCATCAGGCCGATAATAGCCTGGTCCACGCCACAGGGCAGATCGGCATAGAGGTGCGCGATTTTGTAGCTCGCGCTGAAGGTAGGCAGTTCGGGCGGCACGGGAGGCAGGTGATCGAGCCCCCGGCCTTCTGGATTGGTCATGTACGCCCAGACGTAGCCGTCGCGTTCCGCGCACGGAAAGCTGCCCGCGTAAATGCGATCGCATTTGAGTTTGGAATCGTCGGTGAGCGAAGGAATCACGCGGCATTGGCCCGTGTGTGCGTCGAATTGCCAGCCGTGGTAGGCGCACTCCACATTTTTGCCGTCGAATTGGCCGAAGGAAAGCGGGAAGGCGCGGTGCGGGCAGACGTCGCGCAATGCGAATGGCTTTCCGGCGGCGTCGCGACCGAGCACCAGCGGCACGTCGAGCAACATCGCGCGGACCAGCTTGTGCCGCCGCACCTGTTCCGAGCGTAGCGCGGGATACCAGAAGGCCCACAGCATGTCGCTCGAGCGCTGGCTGGTGCGCGAATTTGCTGAGTCACTCATTGTCGCGGCCCATCGTAGTACACACTATTGTTAGCGCAAAGGTCTCCGGATCGTGCACGGTGCCGTTGATCTGCCCGCATCTAATTAAAATTGTAACCAAGTTCCCAAAGGAACTGGTGATTCCCGTTCGTTACGCCCGCGTTTCCGATCTGATAGGCAGCGTACAGAGTAAGCTTTGAATTGACCTTTATGATGGCGCCGGGATTCACATATCCGGCGGCTTGCTTTCCCGTGTACCATTCGGCCGCGAGCGTCAGGCGATTGGTCGCACGCTGCTCGAAAGTAAACTGTCCACCGGCGCGATCGGCGTTGGCGACAACGTATCGCGTGAAGTCATATCCGCCAAATGTAACGCGCGTGCCGTGTGTCCATTCTTTCGCGAAGGCCGCGTAAGAATAATTTCCGACGTGGTAGGTGCGTCGGCGGACAGGAAAGAGCAGGTCGTCGCCGACGTAAAAGCACCATCCCGAGGTTTCACTCTTCCAGGGCCGCCACTTCACCGTCGGAGAGATATCGAGTTGGTCCGACCTGGGCGCACTCAGGCCGTCGAAATTCATACCGATTTCGATTTGGTGCCCGATGCCAACGACGACTCGCGGTGTAAACGTGGCCAGGGGATCGACTGGCCGCACCGTGCCATCCAATTCGCCGTAGACCTTTGCTTTGTCCAAAACGTCCGCACTGGGAACATCAAAAACAGTTTCCTGCCCGTAGGCCCGCGCGGCTGGAAAGACGAGCAGAAGAAACACCAAGGCCTTCGAGGTGCTAGATTTTCGTAGAGGGAACAAGGGCGCTCAGGATAACCCGGCCGGAGGTCGGTTGCCACCGATTGGAAACTCCTTCGTTGTTGTTCCGTTCACTCAAATTGACATGGTCGTTCTTTGCCACTAGTATGAGGGTAGTGATTACTACAATGTTTGCCGCGTTCTATTAGGGATACCTCTCGACCCCGCTTGGGGTTGCGCTTCCCCATAGATGTACCCGAATTTCCAAATTTCCTTCTTTGATTTTCTGCATTTACGAGGTCTCGCCATGGCGAACTTGACGCTGTTTGAAAAACTCGAAAATATCGAGTCGAAGTACGAAGAGCTGACGCAGCAGCTTTCCTCGCCCGAAGTGCACAACGATTCGGCACGTTTCCAGAAGCTCGCAAAGACGCACGCGGATATGGCCCCAATGGTGGCCAAATACCGCGAGTGGAAGGAAATCGAAAAAGGCTTGCAAGGCACGCAGCAACTGCTGATGGAAGCGGAAGACGCGGACATGAAGCAGATGGCGCACGACGAAGAGCGCGAACTGGAAGCGCGGCGGGAAAGCGTCGAGCGCGAACTGAAATACCTGATGCTGCCGAAGGATCCGAACGACGACAAGAACGTGATCGTCGAAATTCGCGCGGGCACGGGCGGCGATGAAGCTTCTCTATTTGCCGGCGAACTTTTCCGGATGTATTCGCGCTACGCGGAAACGCAAGGCTGGAAAGTGGAAATTCTGGAAAGCTCGCCCTCTTCGATCGGCGGAATGAAAGAAGTGGTTGCGGCGATTCAGGGCAACAAGGTTTATTCCAAGCTGAAGTACGAGAGCGGCGTGCATCGCGTGCAGCGCGTGCCAGCCACCGAGCAACAAGGGCGCATTCACACGTCTGCCGCGACTGTTGCGGTGCTTCCGGAAGCGGACGAAATTGACATCAAGATCGAGGCGAAAGACCTGCGGATTGACACGTTCTGTTCGTCGGGACCCGGCGGGCAATCGGTGAACACTACTTATTCGGCCGTGCGCATCACGCATATTCCCAGCGGCTTGGTGGTTTCACAGCAGGACGAAAAATCGCAGATCAAGAATCGCGCCAAGGCCATGCGCGTTTTGCGAGCGCGACTCTACGAGATGGAGCAGGCCAAGCAGCACGAAGCCATCGCTGCGGAGCGGCGCGACCAGATCAAGACCGGCGACCGCTCGGAAAAAATTCGCACGTACAATTTTCCGCAGAATCGCGTGTCCGATCATCGCATCGGCTTGACGCTGCATCAGCTCGATCAAGTGATGGAGGGCAAGCTCGGTCCGATCGTGGACGCGCTGTCGGCACATTTCGAGTCCGAACGCCTGAAGCAGGAATTGATCGAGGCGTAACTGCCGCGCGTTGTCGGACGTGTGGAATTGTTGCCCTGCACTCCAAATTTGTCCGCATTCAAAACGCCGTGGCAAATCAAATAGACATTCGAGGCGCGCTGAAGGAAGGTATGGCCCGTCTGCGCGCGGCAGACACTCCTTCGCACACACTTGCGACCGAATTGCTCTTGATGCACGCGCTGGGCCGCGATCGCGCTTGGATGTACGCCCACGTGGAAGAACGCCTCGATGCTGCTAAGTCTGAGGAGTTTTTCGCACTGATTGCGCGACGCGCCGCTGGCGAGCCGACCCAATATCTCACCGGGAAGCAGGAATTCTGGGGACTGGAATTCGAAGTGACCCCTGCGGTGCTGATCCCGCGCCCGGAAACAGAGCACGTAATGGAAGTGGCGCTGGCGCGATTAGGCGAGCGCGGACTTAGGATTCACATGGACACCGGTGCGCCGCGCGAAAGATTGCGCGTGGCTGACGTTGGCACGGGTTCCGGATGCCTGGCCGTCGCGCTCGCTTATGAATTGCCTCACGCGGACGTGTATGCCACGGATATTTCCGCGCCGGCGCTCGAGGTCGCGCGGCGGAACGCGGTGCGTCACGGGGTCGCCGAGCGGGTCCATTTTTTGGAGTGCGATCTGCTGGAAGCCCTGCAAAACTCGAATGAATCGGGTGTAGGGGCACGGCATGCTGTGCCGGCTTTTGCGCCGCACGAAGCGCGTTTCGATCTAATTGTCAGCAACCCTCCGTATGTTGCGCTCGAAGAGGCGCCGCAACTACAGCGCGAAGTCCGCGACCATGAACCGCATCAGGCGCTTTTCGGCGGGCGCACGGGCGTTCAAATTTACCGGCGGCTCATCGAACAGGCGCGCGAGTTGCTGCGTGATCGTGGAATACTGGTCCTCGAACTGGGCCATGATTCCGCGGACTACGTTCGCGGGATTTTTGACAAGCAGTCCGGGTGGACCAAAGTTTCAATTACGATGGATTTGGCCGGAATCCCCCGCGTCCTCGCCGCCGAGCGCGCGCGCTAGTTCGCGTGAACAATGATTTCCGTTTGCTGCGCGTCCTGATTTAAGCTCGATTCTCCGATGCCCAAGCTGGCGCAATTTCGAGCGAAGCACGGCGCTCCGTTAGCCCCTGCCGCCGATTCCTCCGCCTCCATTCTGCACATCGATATGGACGCGTTTTTTGTGTCGGTTGAATTGCTGGCGCGCCCGGAATTGCGCGGAAAGGCGGTGATCGTCGGCGGGCAACGCGACCAGCGCGGCGTAGTGACGTCCGCGAGTTACGAAGCACGCAAATTCGGCGTGCATTCGGCGATGGCGCTGCGCACTGCTGCGAAATTGTGCCCGCACGCAATTTTCCTCGATAGCCATCACGAACTCTACGGGCAATGG
>Ga0208603_1000020_pt1 | contig 23513 bp, 22 predicted proteins | sample MicForSoSWNC24_M_FD_188001 | JGI IMG/M metagenome (GOLD analysis project Ga0208603, IMG submission 188001) | Forest soil microbial communities from Harvard Forest Long Term Ecological Research site in Petersham, Massachusetts, USA - MetaG HF008... | ecosystem: Environmental > Terrestrial > Soil... | reverse complement strand
CGGAATTGAGGTTGCGGAGGAGCTTCAGAGGCGAGGCAACAAAGCCAAGGTCGTGTTTCTCACGGTTCATGAGGACCGTGACATTCTGAGAGCCTGCCGCGCCGCAGGAGGGCTGGGATACGTGATCAAGGTACTCATGGATACCGACCTGATGCCGGCAATGAATGACGCGCTGGCTGGTCATATATTCACGTCTCGCTTTCCTTCCCAGCAGGACATGCCTTGAGCCGACTTGACAAAATAAAATTCTCGATCGCTTGCTTCAGTAGTTACGAACCGAATCAGTCTGCTCTCGACGACGCGGCTAAGGCGGACCTCAACAAGCTCGCTGCTATCGCGTTGTCAACCAAAGAATACCTGATTGAGATCGCGGGCTACACATCCAGCACCGGCACTCACGACTCGAATCAGAAGCTTAGCGACGAACGGGCCACTACAGTCGCCGATTATCTGCGCGCTCGAGAGAATATTCCGATGCGGCGAATTCTTGTTCCGGCGGGCTACGCAGCGATGCACCCTGCCGCTACGAATGCCGATGCTCAGGGCCGTGCGCAGAATCGGCGCGTAGACGTAAGGATTTTGGTGAACAAGAGACTAAACGCGCAGATGTAGATGGCGGCAACCCCGCACTCCCCGGCGCGTTGGTGAGCCGGAGAGTGCGGCCGCGATCGCTCTTGCCGGTATGCCTCGCGGTAGCACGAAAACAAACTGCCATCTCTGCTGGCAGCTCATCGAACCCCAGGAGACAACTCGATCAGGCCGCAGGAATCTTCCGATGCCGCATGAACGAGATGCGAGATCCGCTTTTGCGCTTCCGGAAGGACTACCAGTGAATCGTCGTGGTGGCTGGTTGTTGATGGCTCTTCTGCTGTTAGTGCACTGTCCGCTTGCACACGCCCAAACATCGGTTGCGGAGTTCTTACCTGAGATCGATGCGCATTTCACACTGAATTCGAATGTCCGATTTGTTTTCCAGGCAAAGGACACGAGAGAAGGCGGTGACCCTACTCAAGCAGAAATAGGCCCTAGCGTCGAATTCTACTTGAAGCCTTTGCTCAAGCTGAAAGATGTCACGCTCTTCGACTTGGAGGATTCGAAATCCAGGCCCTTAGTTTTCGCAGTGGGATACCGTTATGTGCCTTCACCGGGCAAGCCGACTGTAAACCGCTTGGAACCCGTCCTTACGTTTCATCTTCCAGTGCCGGCTCGGATGCTGATTTCCGACAGGAATCGCGCCGACCTTGATTGGTCCTCTGGAAGCTTCGCGTGGCGCTACCGCAATCGCGTGACGCTCGAACGCCGTGTCACCGTTCGCTCATATCACCCCGCGCCTTATGCCAGTGCCGAAGCCTTCTACGAGAACCGCTTTCGTAAATGGAGCTCCACCAATCTCTATGTGGGCTGTCTTCTACCGGTCGGCAGACACATCGAATTCGATCCCTACTACGAGCACGAGAACAACACAGGCAAGCGTCCTAATCAGCAAGTGAACGCTGCCGGACTCGTACTGAGTCTTTTCTTTTAGGGCATCGCATGGGAGGACGCTGAACCGGTGGAGATTGTCAGTTTTGACAATTTGATCCGCTGACGGCATAGGGCAGCATCGGCGAATCTTTGAGATTGCCCTCACTGTCCAGCATGGGGCAAGAAGAAGGAGTTTCTCTTGACGTCAAATCAGAAATTCACAGTATCCGGACTTTTCTTAGGATTATTTCTGCTGGCGGGTGCTGGTCAATGCCGCGCTCAAATCACCTCGCCCCCCCCAAACGCTTACCTTCTGAAGCCCGTCGAACTGAACCCAGGTACCGTGCCGGATTCTGTGCGCACAGATCACGCAACGGCCGCGGAATCCTCCAGTTCTGTTGCTGCCCAGGCCAGTACATCCGCCGACGATGATGGATGGCATTTTGCTGTGAGCCCCTATCTTTGGTTTCCAGGAGTGCACGGAACAATTGGCGCGCGCGGCCGCGACGTCAGCTTTAAAGCGAGCCCAGGAGATCTTCTCTCGCATTTCCGTTTTGGGCTGATGGGGGTATTAGAAGCTCGCTACAAGCGCTTGTTGCTGCCGCTCGACATCATGTGGATCCGACTCGGAGATAACAAAGCGCTCCCGTTCCCGAACTTGATGGTCAACACCGCAAAACTCAAAGCGAGTGAGTTCATCCTGACTCCAAAAATCGGTTATCGGGTGATCGATCAGGAGAAGATCAAGATCGACGCCCTGGTGGGATTCCGGTACTGGCACTTCGGAGAAAATCTGAAGTTTGTTCCCTCCAATTTCAATTTGAATTTCTCGAGCTCGCAGAATTGGGTGGATCCGGTGGTCGGAGGGCGCATCACGGGAAATCTCTCGCCCAAAGTGGTAGCGGTAATTGCGGGTGACGTGGGCGGCTGGGGTACGGGATCGCAACTGGATTATCAAGTAGCTGGCATTCTTGGTTACCGCATAAAACCCAATGTGACGCTGCAGGCGGGTTATCGCTATCTATACGTGAACTATCGCAGCGGAGGCACGATCATACAGCCCACCACCTCAGGCGTGCTCTTTGGCGCAACCTTTAACCTTAAATAGATTCTTTTTGTCTTGCCCCTGGAACGACAAATTCGTACTGCATTGGGAACCTCCTTTTCGTCAGCGTGGAGGCGACCGCCTGAGCAAATGTTGACGTCATTCCATTCAAGAAACGAATAAAAGATGGGCTTTTTGCCCGAACCTTTTCAGAAAGACCTGTCAATCTTGACAATACCCGCGAACTCGCCCGCATCGTAATCTGCTGGTGGCTGGGTTGGAGGACTCGGGTGGAGATTGCTCCCGCGTCGATCTAAAAGAGAGGTGCCAACACCTCTCCAAAGACTCTTTTCCGGGTCCTCCAACAACTCAGGCTAGAAGAGATCACGGTGGCGTCCTCTGGTGGGATCTGTTCGACGTGACGTGTGCGCGACGGGACGACCCCCAGATCGATCAACGCTTTCTTGGAAATCATGAGATCGCAATTCGATACAGTGAGCTCCGACCGCTGAGGCGTAAGCCGCAGCGGCGGCGCGTATGGGTGCTGACCGTTTAGGCATTTGAGATTAAGGAGAATTCCATGAATCATACTGTTGCAATGTCGAACGGAATGCCCACTCACACGAGGACGGCTGTTGCGATTAGTAAACGGGTGATAGTTATTGGTGCGATAGCGCTTGCGGCAAGTGTTGCCGCCATCGCGCAGAATGGTGAGCTGCAGCAGAAACTCGCAGCCGTGAAGCAGGCTGCTGCTGAAAATAAGCAGCAGCTCCGCCAGTATCAATGGACAGAAACCACGCAGCTCACGCTGAAGGGAGATCCGAAACCCGCATCTGAAAAACTATGCCAATACGGTCCTGACGGGCAGGTTCAGAAAACTCCGATCGGTCCCCCGCCGCAAGAACCGAGCGGCGGCAGAATGAAACAAAGAATAATTGAAAAGAAAAAAGCAGAAATCGCGGATTACATGGGTGATGTCAAGTCTCTCCTCGGCATGTACATCCCGCCCGATCCTCAGAAAATGCAACAAGCCTTTCAGGCGGGCAAAGTTTCATTCAATCCCGCCGGCGGACTCGTGAATTTGATTTTCACTGATTATGCGCAGCCTGGCGATCGAATGACCCTGGCTTTTGACCCGGCCACGAAGAAGATCACATCCTTGAACGTGAATACGTATATGGGAGAAACGAAAGACGCGGTGACGTTGCAGGTTCAGATGGCTAGTCTGCCTGGAGGTCCTAACTATGCGCAGCAGACGATTCTTAACGCCAGCGCCAAACAGCTCGTCGTGACGACGACCAACTCCAATTATCAGAAAGTTGGCGGGTAGTGATCGCTCGGGAGGCCACTATGGAAGGACGCGGCTCGCCGGTTCAACGGTTCATCGTGGTGATTCTCGCGGTTTGTATGAATCTGAGTCTGGCGAACGGAGCCGCGGGTTTCCCTCAGTCTGGAAACTCATCCGCAATGACGCCGGAAAAGCTCGATAAACTTCTTGCCCCAATCGCGCTATACCCAGATGCGTTACTGATGCAGGTTTTAGCCGCTTCGGTGAACTCTCAGGAAGTTCTGGATGGCGGGAATTGGCTGCTGCAAAACAAAACACTGCAAGGCGACCAACTCGATAGCGCCTCAAAGAGTGCGGGATTTGGTCTGGCGATGCAGGCCTTGATGCACTTTCCCCAGGTCGTTGACATGATGTGCTCGGAGATGGATTGGACGAACCAGCTTGGAGACGCATTCAATGCGAACCAGAGTGCGGTTCTTGACTCGGTCCAGCGGCTCCGGCTACAGGCGAAACAGGCCGGAAATCTGCAAACAACTCCGCAACAGACGGTGGTGACGCAGCAAGCCAGCGGACAACAGGTGATCGTGATTCAGCCCACCAATCCTCAAATCATTTACGTGCCGCAATACAATCCTGTACAAGTTTACGCTCCGCCCGCAGCAGGGCCACAGAGCTCGGGAGTGAGCACCGAAACGGCGGTGGTGGGCGCCCTCGTTGCATTCGGCGTCGGCATGGCGGTCGGGTCCATGTTCAGCAGCAACAACTATTATTATCCGCGATGGGGGCACGGTGGTGGCGTGTATTACCGCGGCGGCGTTTGGGTATCCCATTCTTACGTCTACCGTCCCGTGTATGGCGCACACTACCACCGCGCGACCTTATACTATCGTCCGCCGAACTACGCGTACGCCTACAACCGACCGTATCCGGGTAACGCCCACTATAATTCGAACAACTACTACAACAGTTACCGCGGCAACACGAACAATCAAAACAAGAGCAATAATACGATCAACCGAAACGTCAGCGGGAACAACGTCACGATTAATACCGGAAGCCAAGTCAACAATCAGGGCAATAAAACACGGAATACAGCCGCAAACAGCGGTAACTCTCAATCGAATCAGAGCTGGAAAGGACAATCAACCTACAACGGCGGCAACAAAACGAATGGCAATTCCTCTAACAACACGTCCAAGAATCCTTCCACCACGAACTACCGGGCCAACTCTCCCAACCAGACCAATGCCCAAACCGTGAAGCCTGACCGAGGCTATTCGCCAGCGCCGGCTTCGACCCCCGCACAACGCACGAACTCGGGACAGACCGCTGCCTCTAGACCTGCCGGAGCGTTCGAAGGCGCCGGAAACAACGGCCGGGCAGAGCGAGCATCGAGCCAGAGGGGCGCGGCAAGCACGCAAGGGAGAAGAGGAAGCCAATGAGAATCCGACCATCAGCTCGTCGCCCGTTATTGAACGTCTCGCTGTTTTTGTTGACGGCTCTTTCGTGTCTAATCGCATCGGTGCCACTTTTCGGCCAGGCGGTCAGTGGACAAAAAACTTTCGCCTCGCCGTTGGAAGCGGTGAATGCCCTGGTGGAAGCGGCGCGTTCGGGTGATCCTGCACTGCTCGTCCCGCTACTCGGATCGCAAGCGGCGGACATTATCTCCTCGGGCGATCTGGGGGTAGCCAAGAAAGTTCTCGCAGACTTCGTCAAGGCCTACGGTGAGAAACATTCGCTCTCCGTCGAGGCGCAAGGCTTCGAATTCCTCCAAGTGGGCCAAGGCAACTGGCCGTTCCCTTTTCCGATCGTCCGCGACGGCCCTGTCTGGTATTTCGACATCGAGCGTGGCAACGAGGAAATCCTCGATCGTCGAGTTGGTCGGAACGAACTCGGCGCAATTGCGGTGTGTGAAGGGTACGTGCAAAGTCAGGGGGATTACGCTTCGAAGGGACGTGATGGCGATCCCCAGGGCATCTACGCGCAGCGGTTTCTCAGCACTCCAGGCAAGCAGGACGGTCTCTACTGGCCCGTGTCAAAAGGTCAGCCCGAGAGCCCGATGGGCCCCTTGGTCGCGAGCGCGGCTGCAGAGGAAAATTCGAAGCAATCAGCGAGAAGTCCGGCGCCCTATTACGGTTACCTTTACAAGATTCTCACCGCGCAGGGGCCGGACGCACCCGGCGGAGCGAGAAACTACGTCGTTGATGGAAAACTGACGGAAGGCTTTGCTCTCATAGCTTACCCGGCGCAATACCACTCAACCGGTGTCATGACTTTTATTGTCAATCAAGATGGTGTTGTATATCAGCAGGATCTGGGAGACCAAACGGGCGAACTTGCGTCTCACATCACTGCTTACAATCCCGATAATTCGTGGCGGGCAGCTCAGGAGTAATTCTCACTTACGGTCCCCGCAAATTGTTCAGCGAATGGATCCAAATCAGGCGGTGGGCGGCGGAATTGGTCCGCGCGAGAATGTGGCGCTGGTCGGCGCGTGCATCAGTTCGCTGGTTGGAATCTATGGCACTAACTCGCGACTGAAAACGAGTTTTTGATTGAGGCAGCTGAACCGGGTCCCGCGGCCCAAATTCACACGAGCAAGCCTAAGAGGACGAGGATGGGCTCCGTCGCAGTCAGCTCCATCGTGTTCGCGTGCGTGTCTGCCGGAGCCCTGTTGGGTATCCTTCTTCGTGTCGTTCTGCCCGAGCGTCACTTGAGTGCTGAGTCAAGAGACGCTGTGAAGCTGGGGATGGGATTGGTGGCCACGATGGCAGCCCTTGTCCTCGGGCTAATGACCGCGTCCGCCAAGACTTCATTCGACATGCAGAGCACGGAACTGACCGACATGTCCAGCAAGATTGTCGTGCTCGACCGCATCCTGGCCCATTATGGGCCGGAGGCCAAAGAAGCCCGCGATATACTGCGCCGCTCGGTTGAGCAGGTACTCGATCAGATGTGGCCGAAAGAACGCAGCAGTCCTCAACAATTAGTCGTGGCGGACCACAGCCCCGAGATTCTGTACGAGAAGACAGTGGAGCTTTCGCCGAAGGATGACGCGCAACGCACCCTGCAGGCTCAGGCGTTGACTCTTGTAATGGCCCTCGCCCAAACCCGCTGGTTGATTTATGAACAGCGAGTCACCGCGATATCCATGCCGTTCCTCGTCGTGCTGGTTTTTTGGATCGCCGTTATTTTCATCAGCTTCGGCCTCTTCGCCCCTCTCAATACCACCGTAGTTGCCAGCTTTCTTATCTCGGCGCTTTCGGTTTCCAGTGCGATTTTCCTGATTTTAGAGATGTACACGCCTTACGGAGGCCTGATTCACGTTTCGAGCGCTCCGTTGCGTGCTGCTCTCGCGCAGTTGGGCACTTAGGCCGAGGTGCGGGTTTACTCGGTGGAGGGAAACTCTTGTCGAGAGTTACGCAATGCCACCGGAGATCGATCAGCTTACGTCGTTCTTGACCGGACAAATCGGACTGTCAATTCTGACAATAACAAGCCGCGGGATTCACGATGTAGCATCGGCCCACCTGCAGTTGCACGCGCCGTTGCGAGAAGCAATCGACAGCAGGTCTTTCGATTAGGCAGGAATCGAAGAGGAGTACATATATGAAGTGGATTGCAAGAGCTACACCAGTTGCGCTGTTTGTCACTGTGCTGGGACTTGCAGCGTCAGCAGCCCGAGCACCGGAAGCCCCTGTTTTCGTGATTACGCCGGAAGGGAGCTCGATAAAGTTCAACGTAAAGGCTTCGGTAGCGATAGACGGTACCTTCGACAAATGGAATTCCACGCTGACATTTACGTCTCCGGACGTCGACACAGGCGTTTTGGACGTCAAAATTCAGGCCGACTCGGTGAATACCGGAAGCGGCATGAAGGACGGCAAGCTGAAGGGCAAGGACTTCTTCAACGCCAAGGATGATCCGCTGATCACGTTTAAGTCAAACAAGATTGAACAGACCGGTCCCAACACCTTTGACTTGCTGGGCGATTTTACGATACGCGGAGTGACCAAGCCCGAGAAGTTGACTTTTACAGTTACCGGCAGAGGAACTGGCGAGGGTGCAATTACGGGGACGATGGCCTTCGATCGCAAGGACTACGGCATGAACAGCGGCATTCCGTTTATCAAGATTGCCGACCGAGTCGAGGTGACCGTTGACCTCCATGGAAAGCGAGTCAGTGGTCCTCCGGTGGTTTTTAAGCAATAGCCAGTCTGGTTTGAATGGTGGAGTTCCCGCAACGGCAGTCGCCCGCGACTGAGATGAGAGTGCTTTGTTTTGTCGACGACGTGAACACCAAATCTCCTAAAGGAAGGAACCTTCCGTGAACAACCAAGACAATGTTCAGCGAACAGTTCTCCCCATTCCTGATCGACCGCGGACCGGGCTGGTGACTTATGATGCCAAGGATCCAGATACAAAGTTCCCGCCGATCACTCAGTTGCGTCCGCCCAAAGGTGCGCCAAACGTCCTGATCATCTTGCTCGACGATGTCGGCTTTGGTGCGTCCAGCGCCTTTGGCGGCCCGTGTAACACGCCGACGGCGGAACGCTTGGCGTCGGGCGGCCTGAAATACAACCGCTTTCACACCACGGCGCTCTGCTCGCCCACGCGACAAGCCATGCTGACCGGACGCAACCACCACACCGTGAGCATGGGCGGGATCACGGAAATTGCGACCTCGGCACCCGGCTATAGTTCAATTCTGCCGAACACGTGCGCGCCAATCGCCCGGACTCTTAAGCTCAACGGATATGCGACGGCGCAGTTTGGCAAGTGCCATGAAGTGCCGGTCTGGGAGACAAGTCCGGCCGGCCCCTTTAACGCGTGGCCTACCGGCGGAGGCGGGTTCGAATATTTTTACGGGTTCATCGGCGGCGAGACAAACCAATGGTATCCATCGCTCTATGAAGGCACTACACCGATCGAGGTCAAGAAGACGCCCGAAGAAGGCTACCACTTCATGGAAGACATGACGGACAAGGCCATTAACTGGATTGGGCAGCAGAAGGCGCTCATTCCCGATAAGCCGTTCTTTGTCTATTTCGCTCCTGGTGCGGTCCATGCCCCTCACCACGTTCCAAAGGAATGGGCGGATAAGTACAAAGGCAAGTTCGATCAGGGCTGGGACAAGCTCCGCGAGGAAATTTTCGCTCGCCAAAAAAAGTTAGGCGTCATTCCGCAAGACTGTCAGCTCACGCAACGGCACAAAGAAATCCCGGCGTGGGATGAAATGCCCGCCACACTCAAGACCGTGCTTACCCGGCAGATGGAGGTTTACGCCGGCTTCTTGGAGTACACCGATCACCATGTTGGGCGGTTGGTGGATACCCTAAAGAAGCTCAACGTGCTCGATGACACGCTGATCTACTACATCATCGGCGACAACGGCGCGTCTGCAGAGGGCACGCTAAATGGCACGTACAACGAGTTGATGAGTCTCAACGGCGCGGCCGCACTGGAAACTCCCGAATTCCTGATGGCGAGGCTGGACAAGCTGGGCGGGCCGGAATCCTATAACCATTACGCTGTGGGTTGGGCGCACGCCATGGATACGCCGTACCAGTGGACCAAACAGGTCGCCTCGCATTGGGGCGGCACGCGTAACGGGACGATCGTGCACTGGCCCAAGGGGATCAAAAGCAAAGGCGAGGTCCGCTCCCAATTCCATCACGTGATTGATGTCGCGCCAACCATTCTGGAAGCGGCGGGGCTGCCTGAGCCGGTGTTCGTCAACGGAGTCCAGCAACACCCGATCGAAGGTGTAAGCATGGCGTACTCGTTCAACGACGCCAAGGCGGCCGAGCGGCACGAGACGCAGTACTTTGAAATGTTCGGCAACCGCGGCATCTACCACAAGGGCTGGGCCGCGGTGACGCGACACAGTACGCCGTGGCTCCTCGGCGGCGAGAAGATCCCAGCATTCGACGACGACAACTGGGAACTCTACGACACCAGCAAAGACTGGAGCCAGGCGAACAACCTGGCCAAGCAGATGCCTGAAAAGTTGCACGAACTGCAGCGTCTGTGGCTGATCGAGGCGGTGAGGTACAACGTCCTGCCCCTCGATGACCGGAGGGTCGAACGACTGAACTCAGATATGGCGGGCCGTCCGCTGCTGATCAAGGGCAAATCCCAAATTCTATTTGGCAGCATGGGACGCCTATCTGAAAACTCGGTTGTCAATATCAAGAACAAGTCGCACTCCGTGACCGCCGAGATAGTGGTGCCCGCAACAGGCGCTGAGGGCGTCATCGTCGCTCAAGGCGGCAACGCTGGTGGCTGGAGCCTGTACGCGAAAGGCGGCAAGCTGAAATACTGTTACAACCTGTTCGGCGTCCAATACTTCTACGCCGAGTCGAGCAGCCCGCTGGCTGCGGGCCAGCACCAAGTGCGTATGGAGTTTGCGTATGCGGGTGGTGGCCTCGGCAAGGGTGGCACCGTGTCGTTGTTCGTGGATGGCAAGAAAGTCGGTGAGGGCAAGGTGGCTGCCACGGAACCCATGCTCTTCTCTGCCGATGATGGTTGCGACGTGGGGGTGGACACGGGGGCTCCTGTCTCACCGGACTATGGGTCGCGCGGGAACGAATTCAACGGTGTCGTCAAGGGCGTGCAGCTCGCCATCGCTGAGGATGCCGTGAGCCTCGATCACCTTGTATCGCCGGAGGAGGCAGTGCGCGTTGCCATGGCGCGGCAGTGAACTGAAACCGCCCAAGTACTGGGATTGTTCCAGCGGTCCGTCGGCGCTCACTGCTGGTACTCACGGCCGTTGAGCGAGAGGACATTTCTCGAGGGCTCGCTTCTGGTTCGTCGATTCGCGATATAGCCAAGGTCTGGAGCGCGTCGCGTCGACAGTGAGTCGGTCGAGCCCAGGAAGCCGATCACCAAGCCTGGGACTCAGCCCTGCGGCCCAAGCGCTGCCTTCTGGCCATTCACGTGAAGTTGCGGAAGCTGGTTGCGAGTAAACTGATTCTGGATTGGTCGCCGGAACAGATTTCTGGATGGCTGAAGATCCCGTATCCCGCGGACGAGAGCATGCGCGTGTCCCAGGAAACGATCTACCGTAGTCTATTCATCCAAGCCCGCGGAGTGCTGACGAAAGAGCGGATGGGGCACCTACGATCCAAGCGCCGCATCCGCCGCTCGCAGCACTCGCGGGTCTTTAAAGACTCGCGCGGTCAAATCGTAGATGCCATCTCCATCCGGGAGAGACCTGCAGAAATCGAGGACCGCGCCATTCCCGGTCATTGGGAGGGCGATCTCATTGGTGGCACAAAAAACAGTCACATCGCGACGTTGGTGGAGCGGCATTCGCGTTTTACGGCCCAGGTCAAGGTACGAAGCAAAGACACGGCTGCGGTCGTCACCGCATTGAGCCGGCAAATTCGCAGGCTCCCCACATCCCTGCGGCGCTCGTTGACGTGGGATCGCGGGCTGGAGATGGCTAAACACAAAACCTTCACGGTAGCCACGAATGTGAAAGTTTACTTCTGTGATCCGCACAGCCCCTGGCAGCGAGGAACGAACGAAAACACCAACCGCTTGCTGCGACAATATCTGCCGAAGAGAACCGACCTTTCCGGCTACACACAATCCCGAACAAGGTGGCCGCTCCCATCGCCAACAAGATGTTCGAATGCGGCATGATTCCCTAAGCAACATCGTCTTGCATCCCACGGGCAGGCACAAAGATGCGAAGGGTCTTGAAAGTTGCTCTGCTTTTCGCTTTCTTTTTTTCAATAACAGTTACGGCTCACGCCCAGGACCCCGAACCTAGCTTTAATAAGGAGCTGGATCAGGAGACGCCCCAGGAGCAAAAGAAGGAAGCGCAAAGGCCAGACGCCAAAGCTTCCGCTGGAGATCTCGCCAAAGCCACTCAGAATCCCGTCGCAAGTCTAATCAGCGTTCCGTTACAGAACTTCACCGATTTCAACATCGGTCCATTCAATCGCAATCGCAACACGGTGATCCAGGCGCAGCCGGTGATCCCCATTTCGCTCGGCCAAAACTGGAACCTCATCACCCGCACCATTGGCGCGCTGGTCTTTCAGCCGGACATCACTCAGCCACACCAGGGCACTTTTGGACTGAACGACATCAACCCCTCATTCTTTTTCTCCCCGGCAAATCCTGGAAGGCTGATCTGGGGCGCGGGACCCACATTTTTGATTCCTACAGCGACGGATAACATCCTTGGAACGGGAAAGTTCAGCATTGGGCCGTCGGGGGTCGCGCTGGTTCAACCTGGGAAGTGGACGCTGGGCGTGCTGGTAAGCAACCTGTTTTCGGTTGCAGGTCCTTCGGACCGAGCTAACGTTAATGCCTTCACCTTACAGTACTTCATCAACTACAACCTCAAGAAAGGCTATTACGTCACACTTGCGCCGATCATCACGGCCAATTGGAATGCTCCGAGCGGCAACGTTTGGCTGGTTCCCGTCGGCGGCGGTGTTGGAAGAATCATGCGCTTGGGTTTTCAGCCTGTAAACGTCAGCGTCCAAGCCTACGGCAATGCCAAGCGCCCGGACAATTTTCCGTCCCCCACTTGGCAGTTGAAATTCCAAATCGCATTCTTGTATCCGAAGAGACCGAAGGGATAGTGACGAAAAGGAACCACTGAAGAAGGGATTGACTCGAAACCCTCCCGCAACGCGATTTCTGTGAGAACTGTCAGTTTTGACAATTACGGAGACGGCTGGTTGCTCATAGATTTACTCGACCCGACTGTGAGCCCGTCGGCTCTTGGACTAGGAACTTCAGAGAAGGAAAAACTATGAGCGCGGATGACAAAGCAATCAAGCAGGATTCCCTGCCTTTCCCTCCCACGCCATCGGCGAGCATCGCCGGCCGTACGATGCAGGAATCGGTCTACAAGCGGCGCGTCGAACCGCGTCGCCTTCCCGTCGGTTCTCCGAACATCCTCATCGTGCTGATCGATGATGCAGGTCCCGGGCTGCCGTCGGCCTTTGGCGGCGAAGTCCACACTCCGACCTTGGACCGCGTCGTCAACGAAGGGATCGCATACAACCGCTTCCACACAACGGCCATGTGCTCTCCCACACGGGCGTCAATGCTGACAGGCCGGAATCATCACCGCGTAGGCAACGGGCAGATTGCGGAGTTGGCGAACGATTGGGACGGATACTCGGGCCGCATCCCGAGGAGTAGCGCCCTTGCAGCGGAGGTGCTGAAAGATTATGGCTACAGCACAGCGGCATTCGGCAAGTGGCACAACACACCTGCCGAGGAAACCACGGCCGCCGGCCCCTTCGAGGAGTGGCCGACTGGGCTGGGTTTTGAATATTTTTATGGATTTCTGGCAGGCGAGGCCTCCCAATATGAGCCCAACCTGGTGCGTAACACGACCGTCGTACTACCTCCCCAGAGCCCGGAAGAGGGCTACCACCTGAGTGAAGACTTGGCCGATGACGCCATCAGCTGGCTGAACAAGCACAGAGCCTTTCAACCGGATAAGCCGTTCTACATGTACTGGGCGAGCGGTGCGATCCACGGACCGCACCACATCATGAAGGAGTGGGCCGACAAATATAAGGGTAAGTTCGACGACGGCTGGGACGCCTACCGTGAGCGCGTCTTCAAACGCGCCAAGGAGAAGGCCTGGATCCCCGCCAACGCTCAACTCACGCCGCGGCACGAAACGATGCCGTCCTGGGACAGCATCCCCGAGGACGAGAAGCCGTTCCAACGCCGCTTGATGGAAGTGGCCGCCGGCTACGCCGAACACGTGGACGCCCAGGTCGGCCGACTCATCGACGAAATCGACAAACTCGGCTATGGCAACAACACTCTAATCTTCTACGTCTGGGGCGATAACGGTTCCTCGTCGGAGGGACAGAACGGCACGATCAGCGAGCTGCTGGCGCAAAACGGCATTCCCACTACTGTCAAGCAGCACATCGAGGCACTCAATGAACTCGGTGGACTCGATGTGCTTGGCTCACCCAAGACCGACAATCAGTACCACGCCGGATGGGCTTGGGCTGGCAGCACTCCTTACAAGGGGACCAAGCTCCTCGCCTCGCACTTCGGCGGCACACGCAACCCGATGGCCATACGTTGGCCCGCCAAGATCAAACCCGATACCACACCGCGCCCACAGTTCCATCACTGCAATGATATCGTCCCGACAATCTACGAAGTTCTAGGCATCACACCACCGCTGGAGGTCAACGGTGTTCCCCAGGACCCGATCGATGGTGTGAGTTTCGCCTACAGCTTTAACGACCCGAAAGCCAAGGGTCAACTGCTCACCCAGTATTTCGAGATCATGGGCAGCCGCTCAATCTACCACGATGGCTGGATGGCCTCGGCCTTCGGCCCGCGAGCCCCGTGGGAGGCCGGCGTGCCGCCGGGCATTAGGGAATGGACGCCGGACATAGATGCCTGGGAACTCTACCACCTCGAGGAAGACTGGACCCAAGCGCACGACCTCGCTGCAAGCATGCCGGACAAGCTAGCCCAAATGAAGGATATCTTTCTCGTCGAGGCTACGAAGAACAAGGTGCTCCCGATCGGAGGTGGCCTTTGGGTTCCGTTGCTACACCCCGAGATGCGCATAGCTCCTCCCTATGCGGCGTGGACCTTCTCCGGAAACACCGTCCGCATGCCGGAATTTTGCGCGCCAGCCCTGGGCAACAAACCCAACGTCGTCAGCATTGATGCCCAGATCCCGGCCAACGCCAACGGAGTGCTCTACAAGTTGGGCGCGAACTCCGGCGGCCTCACTTGCTTTGTGGAGAACGGCGTTCTCTGCTACGAATACAATCTCTTCATCATCCAGCGCACGAAGATCCGCGCAAAGCAGAAGCTTCCCGTTGGGAAAGTGAAGATCGAGGTCGAGACGGCGTACGCAGTGCCGCGACCCGGTGGCCCGCTCAACATCACCATGAAGGTCAACGGCGATGTAGTGGCGACAGGTCAGGTGCCGATATCCGCACCCTTGCTCTTCACTGCCAACGACTGCCTCGACATCGGCATTGCCCTCGGTTCGCCTGTGTCGCTCGACTACTACGACAAGATGCCGTTCAAGTTCAACGGCACCATCGAGCAGTTGCGAGTTGAGTACGTCACAGCGAAGAAGGAACTAGCGGCTACGGCCCATGATTAGCTTGGCCACGTATCGCGGCGGCGCAGGGTCTACCTGTTACTTTTGACAATTAGAAGCCGTACGGACTTGTGTCACTGTGCGGCAGTGCTAGGTGACGCTATAACCATGATGACTTCTCGTTGCGGTCGTAAGTGGATAACTAGTCTTCTCGTGACCGTCGTTCTGGTGGTCGCGGCGTTCAGAATCGGCGCGCAGGACAAGCCCAAACGGGAAACAATTCAAGCGCAAGCCATGGGTCAGAACAGAGCGGCAGGCAAAACGTTTAATGTGACGGTTTCAATCGATTCGTATTCCACACCTGACGATCAAAAGTTATTGATTAGTGCCTTCAATCAAGGTGGGCAGGCCGCCCTTTCAAAATCTTTGTCCAAGATGGAATCTAAGGGTCGGGTAGCAGTCACCGGCACTCTGGGTTACAACATCGCGTACGTCCGCACGTTTTCTACCGAGAACGGCCGAAAAATTCGGTTGATTACCGATCGGCCGATCCAATTTGCAGAAGCCCGTAATAATGGACGCTCGACCGACTATGACCTGTCCGCTCTCGAACTGAATATCAACGATGATAAGTCGAAGAGTTCAGGAAGCTTAATCATTGGACTGCGAGTGAAGGTGGATAAGGACAGTCAGTTGATTTTTGAAAGTTACGGTTCGGGACCGTGGAAGCTTGTGAATGTAATGGAACGATGAACTATGGGATTGTGTCTGGCTTTGGAGATACCAAGCCGCAATGGGTCAAACGATCTGCCCTTTACAGGAGGATTCAAGATGAACAAGCGAATCGCAATGTGGCTTCCTTTGTTGATACTCGTCGCCACTTGCCCTGGGGCTCGGGCACAAAATAAGGCACAGCAGCAAGAGACAAAAGACCAATCCGCGACGGTGTCCTTGACCGACGCGCAGAAGAAGAATATTCAGGCGTACGTCGAACTCATGCGAGCCAATGTGCGTGACCAGAAGGCGGAGATAATGGGTTCGGTCATGCAGCTGAATATCGACGATGCGGCGAAATTCTGGCCGATCTACAGCGAGTACGACGCCGAATTAACCAAACTGAATAATCTGAGGGTCCACAATATTACGGAATATGCAGAGAATTACTCACAAATGACCGACGAAAAAGCGGACGAACTGATTCAAAGCGCCTTGGACTACCAGAAGCAGCGCGGTGAACTTCTAGCAAAATATTATGAACGCGTGAAGCAGGCACTGGGCAGTATCACTGCCGCACGTTTCCTTATGGTCGAACACCAATTGCTTTTGCTCATCGATCTTCAGATCGCTTCGTCTCTGCCGATTGTTGGAGAAGGCTCGTGAACGCAACGAAGGAGAGAAAAGACATGCGAAATCTGCTTGTTTGTGCCGCGGCCATACTGTTGGCACTTGCATCTGCACTGGGAAATTCTCTCCGGGCCGCCTCGTCCGCCGGTTTGAAAACGGCCCCCGCGGGAGCTGCCTCTCCCGCGGCGCAAAGCACGAAGACGATCAGCGTGCCCGCGGGGACGCGCATCTTGATACGCACGATTGATCCCATCGACTCGAGCAAGCAACAAGCCGGGTATCGCTTCACCGCGAGCTTGGAAACAAATCTCCAAGTGGACAACGTCGTGGTGGCGCCGAGAGGGACGAAGGTGTACGGGCGTCTAGCGTCAGCTGAGTCGGCCGGCCGAATGTCAGGCAGCTCCGAACTGACGCTTGAGTTGACCGATATCATGATCAACGGCACCGCCTATCCGCTTCTGACCAGTACCTATGAGGTGAAGGGACAAGGAGAAGGCAAGAAGACGACCAAGAAAGTTGTCGGCGGCGCAGGGCTGGGCGCGCTGATTGGAGGAATCGCAGGAGGTGGAAAAGGTGCTGGAATCGGTGCGCTTGCTGGCGCTGGCGCTGGAACAGCGATCGCGGCCTCAAAAAAGGGCCAGCAGCTCACGATACCGAGCGAAACTCTACTCGAATTCCGTCTGCAGCAGCCTGCACCGCTGCCGCGCACCGTTTAAGTCGATTGAACTGGGTCGCTGCAGTCCTCTTGCGGCCGGCTCTCGGTTTTGCTGCGACCAACATCTTACGAGATCGGCGCGGAACTGGAGGTTTCAACTTCGTTTTGTCGCATCGGCTCCAATAGATCTCTCCCATTTTCAGCCGCAACAACATTGCTTTGCTTTCCTCGTCCGAGATTTCGAGAGCCGTGCTTCGCGGCCATCAGCTTCTGTACATCGGCACGCGTCAATAAACGTGGCCCGCCGAGCGATTCCGCCGTAAGCATCACCCGGGCGAAATGCTCAACCGTTTCCATGTGTTGATATGCCGTGATAAGGTCTGGCCCGCAAGTCACGACGCCGTGATTCTCGAGTAGGATCGCATCGTGACTCGGTACCAGAGGCTCGATTCTCGCGCAGAGTTCCCATGTGCCAGGGGTGCCGTACGGAGCCAGCGGAATTTTACCGAGAGTCGTTACTACTTCCGGAAGGACTGTTTCTTCAAGCGCGCGTCCCGCAGATGCAAAACCCGTCGCTGTCGGTGGGTGAGCGTGACACACGGCCCGCACCTCTGGTCTTAGACGATAGTAAAGGAGGTGCATTTGCAGCTCCGAAGACGGATCTCCCGTTCCGGAGAACACCGCTCCTTCAAGATCGGTAATCATCAAGTGGTCCGACAAAATTCGACCTTTGCATGCTCCCGCAGGCGTCACTAGAATCCGATTCGCATCGAGACGCACGGATAGATTCCCCTCCGATGCGACCACGAATCCCTGCCTATACATCCAGCGTCCGACTTTGCAGACCTCTCGCCGGGCGTCCGTTTCACTCTGTTTGTCCTGGCCCATCATCAATACAAGATCACGAATCATGAAAGCAACTCCTTGAAAGCGGTCCGGCGCTCCACAATCTGCAGCAGATTCGCTCGTGTTTGGAGACTAGTTTAGTGATTTGGCGGAGCCCCAGAAACTGTCAGTTTTTACAGTGTGGGCATTCATCCTGACCAAGCTGCGGAGCAGCGGCTCGGAGCAGTACTTATCAGAGATTTCAAATAAGACTGTCAATACTGACAGTTCTCGGCATGGAGGCCCGGCGGTAGGGTCGTCAAGTGCCGGATGTAAGGGCCCGGATTGTGGCTTCCCCTACCCCAAAGGCACGTCCGGGCCCTTCAACTTTTAGCCGGCTATTGCGCCCGCAGGTTCTGAACGAGACTTATCAGATTTTGCGGTTGCACGCGAATGACGCCTCTACGCGGGCTGTCAATATCCGCGATGAGCAAGAACGAGATCGACAGGAGAAGCGGCAGGACCAGGAAGTGAAGGGCTCCCGTTTTAACGCGGTGCGCAGCGTAGCCAACTAGTAGGTTAGAGCAAATGGCGATCGCTACCATCAGAGCCCAGGCCGCAATCGGGATTCGGTTCCGCCACGCGGCTTGCGTATATCCCTGCGAGTTCAAAACATCGTTCATTCCTGAAACGGCTAGGCCAATGACGGGTGTAGGGTGCGCCGCCGCTGGAACCTGGACCGCCGACCACAGTTCGCTCTGCAGTTGAGCGGTATAGTCATTGATCTTCTGGAGTTCGTGCTCATCGCGGTTCTGATAGAACAAAATACGTTGGCCCAGGTAGTTTTTCAGCAGCGCGCGCACTCTCGCGGCATCGGGGTCCGGCAGCAGGTCTGCCCGAACGTACTCCGTGCCGATTGCGTTGGCCTCTGCTTCCTCGTAATTTTTGCGCTGATCGTACCGGTTGATGGCCATGGAAAAACTGAATCCAATAATGAGGCCGAGCAATGTCAGCGCCGCAGCCAAGATGATGTCCAGATCCTCGCGCAGGTCTTCTTCGATGACCTTGCGGTTGCGTAGCAGTGTGCCGATCCACACTGATAGAGCGAGTGCGATGAACGAAACAAAAAAAATGAGGAATGGGAAATTCATTTGTGCGTCGAAATGCGATCGGTAACAGGCGTGCCCGTCAAAACACTTTTATGATTTCGTACATGGATACGAACAGAAATGTTTCTCTGCCGGTGAGGTCGCCGCCGGCGGTCCACGCCCGACACGTGCAAACTTTCTTCCCTCGCGACCCACACATTCGGCAATCAGACTCTTCGGCAAATGTCTCGCGCTGCTATTTTGCGGACGAATCTAACTGTTGACCTAGTTGGTCCAGCTTCGCCTTGTTTTGCCCATAATCGATGGTCGCATCGATCTCATCCCCGAGGTCGGTGACGATTCGCGTATTCGCCTTTAGATACTCAGGATAGGGCGGTGTGGTCGGGCGGCTCTTGCTCTTGTTCAGGCGATCGATGGTGGCGTTCATATTCGTAGCCAAATCATTCGCGAGCGCGGTTACGCGATCGATTGCTTCCTGTTGCCAGGAACTCGCTATGGTTCTGTGTGATTGTAGGCCTCGCATGTTCTGCTGCAGCTCATTGACATCAGTCTTGATTTTCTCGAGCGCAGCGGCATGCGTCTGCCAACTCAGCCCGGTGGTTTGCGCATAAGACTGCATCTGTATTGCATCCTTTTTGATTTTCGCTACGATTGTTTTGGCGTCGTTCAATTGGCCGGTGACGCTGGGATTGTCACTCGTGGCCTGCGCATACACGGTGCTTGGGATAACGACACACACGAGCCCTAGTACCAAACCGCAGAGTGCTTTTCTCGCGTTCATATTTTCCCCTTTTTTGTTAATTGGCTAAATGCGTGGCCCAAAGTCCGTTTGCATCCGTCTACTCCAATACAGTCGCGCTACCTCTCGCAATGTCGTAATACCCGGCGACAACCTTGAGCTGTCCCCGACGGAGTCGAAGTCAAACGCGGTGTCCGGATCTCCTTATATGTCTTCGCGCATTGCTCGAATTAGGACCGTCGAATGTTCGCTTGGACACGACGGCCTCGCCATTGGTAATAATGACAATGGACGATCGAACCTAGCGGTTCGCGCTTGGAGCGGCTGCTGCTCGCCGAATATCGACGTGATCACCCTTAGGTCCGGAGAGGCGAAGCTAGCCTCCGAATCATCTGTCAAGGACAGCTGTTAGTTTTGCCAGTACCCGGCGGAGTCTTCCCCTTCTACCATCTAGCTGTAATCTATAGGTTTCGCAAGTTTGGATGAAACCTCGCGGTGACTTCCATGCGGACTGCCTCGATCGTCAGCCGGTGTTGTAATCGAAGGTTGGCTAGGTGAAAACCGGCGAGAAGATCATATGGGAATTGAAAGCGGCGGGGCTGCTCGAGAATCCGAAAACTGGCCGCAGGCCTGAGCCTTTGACCGAATCTGTTCACCGCGTTTTGTTTCTGTGCGTGGCGCTTTTCTCTATCAGCCTCTCGTGTTTCGGTCAAGAAAATCCACAGTTCGAGGAACCATTAGTAAGCAGAGCTTCACAGACGACGCCGGTTTCCCCGAGGATACAAGGACAGGACACACAATCAAATGCTCCCGCGAAGGTAATCACACCCGCCCAACCTGCGGCGAAGACAGAAAAAAAAAAGAAGGTTGGTGGGCGAGGGACGTTCGTAGTCGCGCCTCTTCCGATATCGAGCCCCGCGATTGGTTCGGGAATTGTGCCAGTACTTGGCTATATCTTCCCCTTTAGCATCAAGGACAAGGTATCGCCCCCTTCCACGATAGGGGTCGCCGGCCTCGTGACGAACAACGGCAGCCGGGGATTTGCAGTCGGAGGGCAACTCTTCCTGAAAGAGAATACCTATGAGGTCACATCTGGTTTCGCGCGCGGCAATGTAGACTACAACATATATGGCAACGGAATTGCCAGCGGCCTGAAACTACCGCTGCAGCAAACCGGCCAGGCGTTCTTTGGGGAAGTCCTGCGCCGCGTTGGATGGAAATTTTTTGTAGGCCCACGATTTATCACGGGGCGTTCCTTTGTTACGGTCAGGCCAACCAGTGTCAGCAACTTCCCCATCCCTCCGGAAGCTGGGCTGCATACCAATCTCACGTCCATCGGTGTTCGGCTAACCAGGGACACCCGCCCCAACCACTTCTACCCGATTGGCGGAACTTTTTTTACTTTCACATCTGATTTTTTCTCGCAAGCATTAGGCAGCAAGTATTCCTTCCAATCTTACAGAACTGAGTTCGACAAATACTTGAGTTTAAGCACGCGTCAGGTCCTGGCCTATGACGCCTATTTCTGCGCGACGGGTGGACAACCTCCCTTCTATGGGAATTGCATTTACGGGACCAGTAACGAATTGCGAGGCTATACGGCGGGGCGCTACTTCACTCGCTACTCGCTCGCAACACAATTGGAATATCGGCTGGTGTTGCCCAAGAGGTTTGGCTTGGTCGCATTCGGCGGCCTTGGCGGCACGATTCCGGGCGGAAGCCAATTGTTACAGCGAGTGCAGACTAGCCATTTCCTGCCTGCTGGAGGCGGGGGATTGCGGTTTGAGCTAAGTAAGAAGTACCACGTCAATCTGCGAGCCGATATCGCAGAGGGCAGGGACGGTCACACATTTGGGATGGGTGTTGGCGAGGCGTTTTGACGCAACCAGGACCCATCGGGGGGCCGGATTCACAAGACGGCCCTGGATCAATCCTCAACCGCTGAGTCATCGACAGCTACACGTCGGATTTACTGGGTCGTTTGGCGTCGTCGTAGGAGTCCCAAAATGATCTCTCGAATTTCTGCCTTCTCTCGCGCAAGCCGTACGGTGTTTCTAGCGGTTCTCGCGGCGTTGGCCTGCTTTCCAGCTCAAGCAAAACGAAAAGACGTGGTCGTCATGAACAACGGAGACCACTTCACGGGAGAAGTAAAGCGTCTGCAAAATGGCTTGCTATTTGTCGAGACGGACTATGTATCCGGCAGCATCGGACTGGATTGGAATCAGGTGCAGTCCGTTCAGAGCACTGCGACTTATCGGATTGTGTTGAACAACGGTAAGAGAATAGAAGGAAAAATCGAGAAGGTTTCCGGGGAAAAGAAGAAGCAAGAGGACTTTGTAATTCGAGAAGCGACAGAAGAAGTGCAGATTCCCTCGACAGAAATTGTCAGCATGGAAACCAAGAAACCCACCTTCTGGCGGCAGTTGCAGGGATCCATCGATCTTGGTTACAGCTTCTCCAGCGGGAATAGCCAAACCTCGTTGGACGTCGGCACGAGTGCGGCATATCGGACCGCGGAATGGGAGGCCGCGACCGCTTACGATTCCACGTTTGGCGGACAGGCAGGGGCGCCCAAAACAAACCGTCAAGACTTGCAGACAACGTTTGCCAAATATCTAAACAAAAATTCGTACGTTCTAGCTCTGTCTGATTTTCTCCACAGCAGCCGGCAAGACTTGACCTTGCGCACGACTCTTGGCGGCGGTTACGGTCGATACTTGAAACGAACCACTAACAGCAACCTATCCTGGCTTGCGGGCGTTGTTTTTATTAACGAGTCCTTTGACACCAACGCGGGTCGACCGTCAGACCAGAATGCTGAGGCTCTGGTTGGCCTGCAATACAGTTTGATCCGCTTCAATTTCGGATCATTTAATTCGCAGCTACTGACATTTCCGGGGATGACGGACACGGGCCGTGTTCGTATTACGACAAATAATTCACTCACTATCAAGCTTAGAAATAATTTTCATTTTGCATTCACCTTCTGGGACAACTTCGACAGCAGACCCCCCGCGACTGCTAAGCGGAATGAGCTAGGAGTGAGCTCAGGGATCGGCTGGTCTTTCTAGACAGTTCCCTCGCCGACGGGATGTTGGTGGAAGGCTGCACGCCACTCTAGAGCTGTCATTTTTGACAATTACGGCTCATAGTCTCTAGCGCGAAGATCAACCATCTATTTGCAGGCTCCGGTGGTGAGGCATAGCTGGCAACGCGTACAGGAGACATAACTTGAGAAAACGCGCGATCTTTACTCTAGCGATTTGTGCCGCGCTCACTTCTGTGTACGCCAAGTCCACAAAGTTCATGTTTACATGGACGAACCCGAATTATTCCGGGGCACATTTCGCGAACATTCTTGTGCTGGGCATAAACGGGAAGGTCGAAAACCGGGCCGAATTTGAAGATCAACTCTCAGCAGCGATAGCGAGACCCGGAATTCAAGCCATTCCCAGCTATTCGCTTCTTCCGAGACCCGATTCGACGCCAATTGATATGAATCAATTGAGAGATGTCATTCGGGGTCAAAATATTGACGCGGTCGTGGCCTCCCGGTTGATCAAGGTCAGCCAGAAAGTTACAGTGATTCCGGGGCAGCCGATTACTCCTTTTCCCTATTACTACAACACGTTCTACGGCTACTATGGCGCGATCTACCCCGTGGTGTATTCTCCCGACTACCTGCAGGTGGATAAGACCGCGCAAATCGAAACAAATTTCTATTCGACAGCCAAGCCAGACGGCGAGCTTATTTGGACCGGAACAAGCGATACAGTTAATCCTCGTTCACCGCTAAAAGCTATTGATGCGGTTTCCAAACTTATCGTTCAGGAGCTGGAGAAGCAAAAAATCATTTAGTTGACCTGCTGAATTGACTGCTTTCGATCGCAACTGTTCGACAAGTTGGGTTTGAACTTTCCGTTCGAGGAAGCAAGGAGTTCTATTGATGAAGTTCAAGCGGCTTGTCCGATTTCTT
>Ga0208603_1000018_pt1 | contig 24108 bp, 23 predicted proteins | sample MicForSoSWNC24_M_FD_188001 | JGI IMG/M metagenome (GOLD analysis project Ga0208603, IMG submission 188001) | Forest soil microbial communities from Harvard Forest Long Term Ecological Research site in Petersham, Massachusetts, USA - MetaG HF008... | ecosystem: Environmental > Terrestrial > Soil... | reverse complement strand
AGTGTGGCCGGCGAGAACGAAATCCATATCGCGCGCGTTGAGCCTGACCCCAGCGTTGCGGGCGGCGTATGGATTTGGGGCGTCGCCGATAACCTGCGTCTAGCGGCCGTGAACGCCGTGCGCATCGCGGAGGAATTGGTTGCGAAACCGGCTGTGCAGTAGGAGTTTGATCGCGATCGTTGCGCTGGCTACGGCATTGATTCCGGTTGGCTGTGGCTATCACGTTGCGGGCCGCTCAAGTGCGTTGCCATCCGAGTGGAAGACAGTTGCGATTCCCGCATTCAAGAACGATACGACGCGGTACCGCATCGAACAGCGCTTCACGGCGGCGGTGATCCGGCAATTTCTGCAACGCACGAAATATCGCATCGTTCAGGATCCCACCTCCGCCGACGCTGTTCTTCACGGCGAAGTGCTCTCGATCGAAACGAATCCGATGCTGTTTAATGCCACCACTGGACAAGTGACGACCATGCTGGTTACCGTGCACACCAAGGTCGAACTCATCGACAACCAATCGCAAAAGACCGTGTACCAGAACAACGACATGGTATTTCGCGACGAATACCAGATTTCTTCCGACGTGCAGAGCTTCTTCGAAGAGCAGGATCCGGCGCTCGAGCGCATGTCTCGCGATTTCGCGGCGCAACTTGTTTCCAACGTGACGGAGAATTTCTGATGCCCGAACTTTCGCCGGATAAATTGATCGAGCGGCTGGCCAAAGGCAAGACGGTCCCGGCGATTGTTTTGGAAGGTACCGACCCGTATCTGCGCGAAATGTGCCGCAACCAAATTATTGATTCCTACGTGCCAGAAGCGGTGCGCGACTGGGCGCTCGGTCGCATCACAGTGCGCGGTGGCGAGTGGAGCGAATTATTTCAACGCGCCGAAACGATGCCGATGCTGGCCTCGTGCCAGGTGGTGCTGGTTGATGGCGCAGAGTCCATTCAATCGCGCGCCAAGGATGGCGATGACGCTGATGATGAGGACGACGATGGCGACGATCCGCGCAAAGACACGCTGAAGGCCCTCGCGGAATATCTCGCAAAGCCTGCGCCGTTCACGGTGCTGATATTCGAAGTGCCGAAGCTTGATCACCGGCAGCGGCTTTACAAAGTGCTCGCCGAAAGCGCGGTGATCGTCGAATTGACGCTGGGCAACGAGTCTGCCGCGGCGCTCGCCGAACAAATGGCCAAAGAATTGGGCGTGGAAATCGAACGTGCGGCCGCCAACTTGCTCGCGGAAATTGTTAATAGTGAGCCGGCACGCATTCGTGTCGAGGTGCAAAAGCTTGCGGCGTATGTTCAGGGCCGCCGCGGTCGCATCACCTCTGCGGACGTCGAGGAACTGGTGCCCAAGGCGCGCAAGAACACCGTTTGGCAGCTCGCCGATATGCTGGCGACTCGCCGCCGCGCCGATGCTTTCGAATTTCTGGAGAATTTACTGCGCGAGGGAGAAGAACCGATCGGTTTGGTGGGTGTGCTGGCCTGGATGTACCGTAAGCTGATTGAAGCCCGCGATCTACCCGCGGGCATGAACGGTTTTCAGGCGGCACGCCCGCTGGGAATGCGTCCGGATGCCGCTGAAGCTGCAGTCCGCAATGCGCGTCGCATCCCGAAGAAGGATTTGCTGGCAGGCTTGTTAGCTCTTGCGGAAACCGATAGCCAACTGAAATCTTCGAATCCCAATCCTCGCGCGCTGATGGAATTTTTGATTGCGCGCCTTACCTCATCTGCATCTTCAGCGGCTGCTTCGTCCTGATCGCGCCCACCGATCCGCGCCCACCGATCTACAGATTCGTTATGAGGTTATTATTAGGATCCGCGGAATTGCGTTCGCCCACAGTTTCTCGCACGGCGCATTGCACGAGGTTCTACGCAGACGCCCCCGCTGCTCCCCGCGTCGGCTCAGTGCCTTGCTTTTCGTAAAGCGTGTAGAGAGCTTGGATATACTCTGCCTCGATGCGCACTAGTTCCGCGAAGGTTTGCGTGGCGTCGCGGGATCCATTCTTATGCAGCGCGAACGCCTCGTGCCGCCGTTCCGTGAATCTATCTTCTAGTATTTGCCAGGCTTCTTCGTTCATTCTGTCTCCTCTTGAGAGCACCACGTGCGCCGATTCTACACCAGTCCGGCCAATGCTATACCAGGACAGATCGCCTTCCGGAACTATTCTCGGTTCCGACGGAACCTAGTTTTTCGAGTGTCAACCTGGCTTGATTTCAGGGACTATTTCGCTCGGCTTGAACAACGTTTCCGCGGTGGCGCCAGTTGCGCGCGCGACTTCCGCGGCGATCTGCTCGAGATCGCGCTTGGCAAACCCCTCCGAAGTCACTTGGATTTTGCCATCGGGAGAGATCAGAAAAATCGAAGGAACGGAGGTGATACCGTATTGATTCGAAACGGGGTAGCCAGTGGAGTCGATTAGAGTAGGAAACTCGACATCGAATTCCTTGAAGAAGTCGCGTGTATCTCGAGCATCGTCCTGCGAAATACCCCACAGCGTGAATTTAGGACCAGCGTATGTTTGGTGCAGCCGCTCGAGGAACGGCGCCGTGAATTGGCAGGTCGGGCAGCTGACCTTGAAAAATGCGGCAACGACCGGCCCTTTTTTCAGCGCCTCTGCAAGTGTCACCGTTTCTCCGTTCGTGCTTGGCAGCGAAATCGCCGGCGCCTTGGCTCCTACAGGTAGAGCAGCCATTGGGTCCCTCCAAGATTTAACGAATGTGCCGCTTCAGGTTCATCGGTGCAGCCAACAACTATTGGATGTCCTGAAACACGCGCGGACGCACCTGTGAATCACCAAAGACCGGGGCACTAATGAATATTGCGGGTCTTCTTGCCGACATAATCCATCAGGAGGTATTGCCCGAGCGTGTAGGGAGTAGTGAAGTAGGCTTTGCCGCGGCAGAGCTCGGTGATCTTCTGAACGAAATGGACCAGGCTGTAGTCGCTCGAAAGCATGAAAGTATTGATCAAGATTCCGGCGCGCTTGCATTTCGCCACTTCTTCCATCGTTTGCGTGACGACCAGCGGGTCCAGGCCGAATGCGTTCTTGTAGATCCGTCCATCTTCGAGCGTCAAGGCGGAAGGTTTGCCGTCGGTAATCATCACAATTTGGCGCATGTCCTTTTTCTGCCGCGAGAGGATCCGCTGCGCCAGGCGCAGCCCTTCGCGCGTATTCGTGTAGTAAGGACCAACCTGCACGCGAGCCAACTTGCCGAGCGGAATCTCCTCCGCGCTATCGTGGAACAGTACGCAGTGCAGCGAATCGCCCGGATATTGCGTGCGAATCAGGTGTGACAGTGCGAGCGCCACGCGCTTCGCTGGCGTGAAGCGATCTTCGCCATACAGAATCATGCTGTGGCTGCAATCCAGCATCAAAACCGTGGCGCAGGAACTTTGGTATTCGCACTGATGAACCATCAGGTCGGGATAATCGAGCTCAATCGGAATTTGCGCGCCGTTGCGCTGCACGGCGTTGAAAAGCGTTCCGCTGATGTCCATATTCAGCGTGTCGCCGAATTCATAAAGCTTTGAGGTACCTCCAGATTCGACGCCGGTCGCGAGGTCGCGCGTATCATGCCGTCCAAAGCTGCTCTTGCCGAGCGACGCGAGCAAATCTTTGAGCGTCTTGAATCCCAGGAAATCCAGTGCCTTGTCGGTAATTTCAAAACGCGCTTCGATGTTCGGCTGAGCCTCGCCCACCTGACCGCCGGGAGTCTGCGACGGAGGCGGCGTCACCTGCGCGGGCCGGTCCGGGCGGGAAATAAATCCTTCCTCTTCCATGCGCTGCATAATTTGATTCACGATATCGCGCAATTCCTGATTCTGCGAAAGATCGGGATTCTGCAGCATCTGCTCCATCAGTTCCGGTGGAAGCAAATCGCCCTCCTGCAGGGCGCGGAGGATGGCTTCGCGAAGTTCGTCCATCATCTGTTCGCGGGAGCGCTCGGGATCCATCTCGTAGATTCCAAACTGCGATTCGAAGCCGCTTTGCAGCAGAAAATCCGAAAGTCGGCTCATCAGCTCCTGAAGATCGATATCATCAGCAGCGTTGGGCGCGTATTTTGAATAACGTGTAAATTTCATGAGTCCCTGCTGCTCTAGCGCTGAATTTCTTCAGTTAAATTGCCGGCGCGGCACGCGGCCCGACGGCTCTCGCGGGTCCCGGGGCTCTGGAGTCTTGCGCGCATCTGCGAAAAACCCGCGCTCCTCGCTACGATTGATGCGCTTATGCGCCCAAAGACCTTCGAGAATAAATTCTGCCGCGCTGGCCACGATTCCGGTGTCGTCTTTCTGGCTGACTTCGAGAACGCTCAAATTATCGAAGAGACCTTGAATTTTCTTCAGCTCTGCCACTACTTCGGAACTGGAAGCATTCGCGGGGATTTTCAGTTCGCCGCCCAGTTCGAACCACTGAATCACCGGTTGCATATTCGCGCCGGTGAAATACTGCGTGTAAGTCTTTCCGATGGCTGCGCGGATCAGTTCGCGGGCGATATTCTCGGCGCCACGAAGTTCGCCCTCATATTCCAGCTCGAATTTTCCGGTCATGGAAGGAATCGCGGCGTAAACGTCTGCGACACGCGCCACTACCGCGGAATCGCGGCTGCGCACAGCTCGTTGCTCGGCGCTACTCAACACGTTTTCAAGCGCGCTTATGGGTAGACGCTGGCTGACGCCGGAGCGCCGATCTACGCGCTTATCTTCGCGCGCCTGGAAGGCAACTTCTTCAACGATCTCGCGGACATATTGCGGAACTTCGACGCGCTTCCTATTGTCGCGCTCGGTCCACGATTCCTGCGAAGTGATCGACATGCCTTCTGCAACCGTGGCCGGATAATGCGTGCGAATTTCCGAGCCGATGCGATCTTTCAGCGGCGTGATTATTTTTCCGCGCGCCGTGTAGTCTTCCGGGTTCGCGGTGAATACTAGCAAGACGTCCAGCGCAAGCCGCACAGGATAACCTTTAATCTGCACATCGCCTTCCTGCATGATATTGAACAGCCCGACCTGGATTTTTCCAGCGAGGTCCGGCAGCTCGTTGATTGCAAAAATCCCGCGATTGGCGCGCGGCAACAGGCCGTAGTGAATCGTGAGTTCGTCCGAAAGATTTCTTCCGCTGCGCGCGGCTTTGATTGGGTCCACGTCGCCGATCATGTCCGCGATGGTCACGTCCGGCGTCGCGAGCTTTTCCACGTAACGCTGGTCACGCGGCAGCCACGCGATGGGCGTAGCGTCACCTTCCGCGGCAATGCGTTCGCGGCAGACCCGGCAAAGTGGCGCGTAAGGATTGTCGTGAATCTCACAGCCCTCGACCACCGGGATATGCGGGTCCATAAATCCGACGAGCCCGCGAAGAATTCGCGATTTCGCCTGCCCGCGCAGCCCGAGCAAAATGAAATGATGCCGCGACAGGATCGCGTTGATGATTTGCGGCAGCACGGTGTCGTCATAGCCGTGCACTCCGGAAAACAGCGCTTCGCCCTTTTCCATTTTGCACATCAAATTTTCACGCAATTCCTGGCGGACGGTTCGGCGCGCGATTCTTTCTTCGGACCACTGGCTGCGGCGAAGTTCACCCAGGCTTTTCGGCAGTGAAGTCATGAGGGCCTCAGTTCCACGGAAGAAGCAACGCTCAATTTCGAGCGTCTCCGCTCATTATAGAGGAACGGAGGCTGCGGCGATACGTTCGTTTGGATTGATTCGATAGGCTAATTCACGCTGTGGCCGTTGCCCGCGGCTCTCCGGCGGACTCGGTGCCGCGGCTCCACGCGAGCAAGCAGGTTATTCATCCATTGCATGAGGAATTCCTGGCGCTGCGGCTCCGACCTGATTTCGAGCAGCGCTTGCTTTTCTTCGAGTTCGATCGGCAAACGGCAGGCAAGCTGATAAGAAAGCGGCCACAGCGGCTGTCGGCCGGTCGTCACCCAGAGCTGGCCGTGAATCAACGAATGACATTCCTGAAACAGCCCCAGAAGGCCCGCTTCCTCGCAGTCATCTATGGATTCGTGCAGCGGCGCCGCGGGCTCCGGCAGGTATTCGACGATCGCTTCGTGGTATTCCTTTTCCTGTAGCAGTTGCAACGCCCGGAATACGGCGCGCCCTTGGGTCAGGATGTCCATGCGACCGTCCGGATAGTCCTTGATCTTGCGCATGATCGCTGCGGTACACCCGAGAGTGGCAGCGCCTCTCTCGCTGACCAGAATGATTCCAAACTCATGGCTCTTGCGGAGGCAGTGGCCGATCATCACTTTGTAGCGCTGCTCGAAAATGTGAAGCGGGAGAGTGGCGCCTGGAAAGAGCACTACGTTCAGGGGAAAAAGCGGAATACGATTGGCTCTCATAACTGTCGGCTAACGACCCGCACTCGTGTGATCTGCGTGAGACTAGCGCATCAACGCCAGCGCGGCTTGCATTTCATCTCGCGCGTGCATGTCTCCTGCCTTCTGAGCCACCAGAATACCATCGGAGAGGAGTTTGCGCGCCTGTTCTAGTTTTCCGATGCGTGACAAATGCTGGCCGAATTGAAAGTAGCCAGCGACGTAGCTGGGGTTTGCGTCCAGCAGCTTTTCGAAATGGTCTGTGGCGGCATCATTGTCGCCGACTTTCATACACTCCAGCGCCAAACCGTAGCGCGCGAATGCGTCGGTTGGTTTTTCAGCCACAAATTGTTCCAAAACTTCGCGTCGCGACTTCTGCGTTTGGGTCATAGGCTCAAAACGCGTATTATAGCGGGCTTGAGCGCGCCCGCCAAGCCCGCACGATAGCGCATGTTTGCGTTTCACGCCCCGATTGGTTCGAGTGAATGGCAAAGAAAACGAAACCGAGCACAAAGGAATCTGCGAAGCCCACCGCTGGCAATGCGTTGCCGGGCAAGCCGGTCAAGGCATCGTCCTCCGAGATCGTCGAAATCGTGCTGCCGAACGACGCCAATTTGCTGGGCAACATGCTGGGTGGGCGCGTGATGCACCTGATTGACATTGCCGGTGCTCTGGCGGCGAATCGCCATTCCAACAGCCACGTGGTCACCGCTTCGGTAGACTATCTCGATTTTCGGTTTCCCATTCGCGTGGGGGAGTGGATTGTCCTGAAGTCGAGCGTGAACCGCGTATTCAACACGTCGATGGAAGTTGGCGTGAAAGTATTTGCGGAAAATATCCTGACTGGCGAGCGGCGCCACACCAGTACGGCATATGTCACGTTTGTGGCACTGGACGCCACTCACCAGCCTCATCGTGTGCCGCCGCTGATTCTAGAGACCGAGGATGAGCGCCGGCGCTACCGCGAAGCTGGGGAACGCCGCCGCGTGCGATTGCAGATGCGCCACAAGCTTCCGTTGGCGGATGCGTAGAAGCCTGTGAGATTGTCTAAAGTGTGCGCCCGTAACTCGCAGCGCGGTTTTGCCTGACCCCGAGGCTCGCGCGTCCGCATCAAAGCGATTGCAGATATTTTGTGACCGCTTCCGCCGCGTGAAATCCATTCTCGACGCACTTTCCGATCGCGGGGCCTTCCAGATAATTCCCGGCAAAAAATAATCCCGGTGTCTGACGTTCTGTTTCGCGAATCGCTTCCACGATATGCCCGTGGCCTAGATTGTACTGCGGCAGTGCGCGCAGATATCCCCAGACCGCGGTTTCTATCGGTGGCCCGGTGATCCCCAGGATGCGTGCATTTTCGCCCTGGACGAGTCGCGCAATCTCCTGTTCGGAATGTTTCACGACGTCTACATCCGTAGCGCCGCCGATAAAGCTCGTCGTCGTCACGGTGCCTTCACGAGCACGGCCCGGGAAAAGCGACGAATTCCACACCGTGCCGAGCGTCCGTATTTTTTCGCTGCGTGGGACTAGGAATCCGAAACCTTCGAGCGGATCGCCGACTTGCTGGCGATAATAGTTAGCCGCGACAACAGCCACCGGAGCATACGGAATGCCGCAGAGGACGTGCGCGAGATGCGAGGACACCGAAGAAGCGAGCATCGTTCCGGCGGCGTACGCGGGTGCGGCAACGACAACCGCGCTCGCGGACGCGTGTTGCTCGCGGCTCTGCCGACGCGCACGAATTTCATAGGGACCGCCGTCAGCTCCACGAGCACGGCGAATTTCGAGCACCGATGTTCCCGTCTGGAGACGCTCACCGAGGCTGTCAGCCATTGCGCGCGGCAGAGCGGCTAGGCCGCGCCGAAAGGAGCAAAGCGACGGCGGACCGCCGCCTTTTGCCTTTGGCGGCCGAGATTTCATTGCTCCGCGCAGGACGCTGCCGTATTCGCGTTCCCACTCGTCGAGCGAGGGGAACGCAGCCTTCAGGCTCAATTGTTCGGGATCCCCTGCGTACACTCCGGAAACGAACGGCGCCACGAGGTATTCCAGAATTTCGTGTCCAAATTTGCGGCGAACAAAATTTGCTACCGTTTCCTCTTCGCTTGGCGGTTTTGTGCGCCTGAAAGCTTCGGTCGCAATTTTCCAGCGCGATCCGGGGCGGAGCAACGAAGAAGCAAGCAAGGCCTGCGGCGACATCGGGATTTTGCGCAGATGCCCGTGAAGAAAGACATATCGCGGTGCGCGAGGGTCGGCCTTTTGTAGCTCACCTTCAATGCCGAGCTCGCGGATTAGCTCGAGCAGAGCATCAGTACCCTGAAAACTCTGGGGCCCGGCTTCGAAAAGAAGCCCATCCTTCTCGACGGTATCAATCAGGCCACCAGGGCGATCGGAAGACTCCAGAAGAGCGACGTCGACACCCGATTGGTGCAAACGGTACGCACAGGCCAATCCGCAAATCCCCGCGCCAATCACGGCCACTCTTGTGGGATTTGGCATCTGCGCGGCTCGTCAGAGCGTCTTCGAGAAAAGCGGCCGCTGGTCCATTTGTTGTTCGTGGAGGTAGCGATCGAAGGTCATCGCGATGTTGCGTATAAAAATGCGGCCAAGAGAAGTGACCCTAATTTGACCTGAATCGAGCGCGACCAGCCCTTCGTCACGGGCTTCTTTGAGCCGCGTCAGTTCGGACGCAAAATATTCGTCGAAAGATATCGCGAACTGCCGCTCGACCTCGTCTTTCGGAATCACGGTGTGGCACAGCAGCCTACCGATCACTGCGCGGCGAAGCACGTCGTCGGCCGACAGGCGATAGCCGCGCATGGTGGCGATTCCGCGCGCGCCGACGGTATCCTGATAAGCCGGGACCTCACGGCGATTTTGCGCGTAAGCTTCGCCGATCGAACTGATGGCGCTCACGCCCATGCCGTAGAGGTCCGCGCCCGCCTTCGTCGTATAACCCTGAAAATTCCGGTGTAGCGTGCGATTTTGCTGGGCAATCGCAAGCTCGTCACCAGGCCGCGCAAAATGATCCATCCCGATGTACAAATATCCTGCATCGAGAAACCGTTCGAGGCCTACGCGGAAAATGCGGAACTTCTCCATGCCTTCGGGTAGATACATCTGAAACGAGCCCTGCTGCTTCTTCAACCACGGCACGTGCGCGTAGCTGAACATCGCGACGCGGTCCGGGGCAAGCGTCAGGGTACGGTCAATCGTGTCTTTAAAACTCGCAGCGGTTTGATGCGGGAGGCCATAAATTAGGTCAACGTTGAGGCTTTCGAATCCCAGCTCTCGGGCGGCAACTATTAGATCGCGGGTGAGATCGTAAGGCTGCACGCGGTGAATCGTTTCCTGCACCTTCGGCTGGAAATCTTGAATGCCCATGCTGAGGCGGTTGAACCCGAGACGCCGAAGGCTTTCCAGATGCGCACGATTGGTGACGCGCGGATCAATTTCAATTCCGATCTCGGCGTCAGGTGAAAATGAAAACCGCTCGCGCGTGTAACAGAAGAGGTCTTCCATCTGCGCGGGTGTCAAATAAGTCGGCGTGCCGCCGCCCCAATGAAGTTGAATCACCGGACGCTTTTTGGAAACATGTCGGCTGACGTGATCAATCTCGCGTTTCAGTGCCTCGAGATAGGGGATTGCGACTTTCTTGTCTTTTTGAATGGAGACGTTGCAAGCACAAAACAAGCAGAGGCTTTCGCAGAAGGGGATATGCATGTAGAGCGAAAGCGGCGTAGCCTTTTCCTCGGCACGCGCATAGAAGGATTCAAGATCGTCGGGACCGAAATCATCTTTCCAGACAGGAGCCGTGGGATAGCTCGTATAGCGCGGGCCGGGCCGATTATATTTTTCCAAAGTGGCGTCGGTGAGCTGCCCGACCTCGAATTTGTCCGCCGCTTTCGTCGTTGCGTCCGCCATACCTGATCCGTTCAACCGATTTCCGCGCGCGCCGGCACTCGGGCCGCTTTGCCCGCTTCCACGAATGCTTTCGCATTGGCTACTGGAGTCGTTGGCAGAATTCCGTGGCCCAGATTCAAAATATGCCCAAGGCCACCCGTTTTTTCCACGGCAGCCTGCGCCGCCTGACGCACAGCAGATTGAGTGCCAAGCAAAATCGCGGGATCCACGTTACCTTGCAAGGCCACGTTGCGGCCAAGCGTCTGACGAGCTTCTGCCAAATCCGTACGCCAATCCATGCTCACCACGTCCGCGCCCGATCGCGCGAGGCCTTCGAGCAAATGCCCTGAGCCCTTTGCGTACAAAATATTCGGCACACTCGAGTGGCCGAGCAACTCATAAACCATTCTGGTCGCAGGGAGCTCGAACGCATCATAATCCGCTTGACTGAGTTCCCCTGCCCAGGTGTCAAAAAGTTGAAGGACTGCCGCGCCCGCCGCGATTTGGGATTTCAAATACTGCGCGGTGGCACGCGCGACGCGCTCGAGAAGTTCTCTCACAATTTCAGGTTCCGAGCGCAACATCTGCTTGGCGTACGAAATGTCGCCACGCGTTTGGCCCTCGATCATGTAACAAGCGAGCGTCCAAGGGGCAGCAGCGAAGCCAATCACCGGCACGTCCGGTCCTACTTCCTCACGAATGAGACGAATCGCATCGCCAACGAATCGCGTCTCGCGCTCGGGGTCAAAATCGCGCAAGCGCCGTACAGCTGCCAAATCTCGCACCGGATTCGATAGAATTGGGCCTGAATCCGGCACATCCAGTGGCAACCCCATCGCTTCCGCAACAATCAATATGTCGGAAAAAACGATGACGGCGTCCACATCCAGAACGCGAAAGGGCTGTAGCGAGACTTCCGCCGCGACGTCAGGAGTTTTGCATATCTGCAAAAACGAATAATTCTTGCGCACAGCCTGATATTCCGGAAGGTATCGCCCCGCCTGGCGCATGATCCACACCGGAACGCGCTCGACCGGTTCAAAGCGGCAGGCGCGCAAGAACAGCTCTCTACGGTTTTCTACAGGGGTCATAGATTCCAAGTCATGATATCAGAAGGGGTTTGGACGCGCACATCGACGAACGGGAGCCGGCAGGAACTAGACTGCGCAACGCCCGCGCGATTGGCGCATCATAAGAGTTATAATCTACAGGCCGTTAGGGGAGTTTTCGCTGTTGACGACACACCTTCTGGGCGTTTTGAGCCTGGCACTGTATCTGGCGAGTTTTTTCTTCTATGCCAGAAATCTGTATGTGCCTAGTCTTTGGATCGGGCGCTTGGCCTCGCTCCTTCTCGCGGCAGGAATCGCGGCTCAGTATTGGGAGCTTTATCAACGTTCGCTCGCGTTGCACACCGTCCCCTACGACGATTTGTATGGCTCGATGTCGCTTTTTGCGTGGCTGCTCGGGCTCACGTACCTCGGCTTGGAAGTATTCCATCGTCAGCGCGCGGTTGGGGCGTTCGTGACGTTGCTTCTGGTTTGTTGGATCGTGCTGCTCGATGTGCTGATGCCGCATTCGCTTCCAGCTCCCTCGGTGCCTCGCGGGCCGATGTTTGCATTCCACGTCACGCTGAATACTTGGGCGTACGCGGCGTTTGCGCTTTCCTTTGTGCTTAGCGTGATCTATCTCGTCCAAGACCGCTTGCTGCGCTCGCGGAGGCTGGGCGTCCCGTTCTGGCGGTTCCCAGCGCTGGACGTGCTGGATCGCATGGCACGCAGCAGTGTGTACGTTGGCCTCGTCGCGCTGGGGTTTGGCGTGGCGATGGGCCTCGCCTGGGAGCATCGGCTGAGCGGCGGTTATTCGCTGGGCGATCCGAAAGTGATCATCACGGTGGCAATCGTGGGAGTTTACGTCGCCTATTTGCTGCTTTCCCGGAACGCGAGCTGGCGTGGCGCACGGGCAGCGCTGCTATGCTCGTTTAATTTCCTGATGGTTCTTTTCAGCTATACATTTGTGAATTTGTATTTCACCAGGTTCCACCGATTCCTCTGATGACGACGACGGCAACCAATCCGATTCGTGCCGGAGCAATACGCATTCGTGTAGCTCTTATCGGCTGCAATCATCGCACCGCTCCGGTTGAGCTACGCGAGCGCATCGCGTTTTCGTCGCAGCAGGCCCTGCAAGCAGCCGATGAACTGCGGGACCGCGGAATTCTCGAAGAAGCCGTGGTGATTTCCACCTGCAATCGCAGCGAACTCTACGGCGTCCCCGGCGATCTCGCGCCATCGGCCGCCGAAGCGATGGAAGAGTATTTCACATCGTTCCATCGCATCCCGCGCGGCGAGCTCGAAGGCCGCTTCTATCGCTGGACCGGGCCCGACGCTGTGCGGCATCTTTTCCGTGTTGCCGCGGGACTCGATTCCATGCTGCTCGGCGAAGCGGAAATTCTCGGACAGTTGCGTACCGCTTACAATCAAGCGCTCGATCACGGCGCTACAGGCCCCGTGCTGAATCGCATCTTCCAGGGCGCACTCGAAGTCGGCAAGCGTGTGCGCAGCGAAACTGAAGTTGGCGCGCGGCCGATGTCCGTGGCGCTCGCCGGCGTAAAACTAGCGGAACGTGTTTTCGGCAACCTCAAAGGACATTCCGCGTTAATTCTGGGCGCTGGTGCTGTGGCGGAGCAAGTCGTCGAGCACATGCGCAATCGCGGCATTGGGAATCTGCGCGTGATTAATCGCTCGTTCGATCGCGCCGCCGAACTGGCGCAGCGCGTCGGTGGCGAAGCAGTCGCGTGGGAATCGCTTCAGTCGGTATTAGGCACGCCCGACATTCTTGTTACGTCGGTGAGTGCAACCGGACACGTCCTCACTCGCGAGATGCTGGAGCGTGCGATTGCCGCCCGCTCGGGCCGCCCGGTTTTCGTCGTGGACCTCGGCGTTCCGCGCAACGTGGCCGATAACGCGTCCGGACTCTATAATCTCTACCTCTACAACATTGACGACCTCGGAGAAATCGTCGAGCAGAATAAAAAAGCCCGCGAATCCGAAATCCCGCGCGCCGAAGCCATCATCGCCGAGCACATTGACAAATTCGAAGCTTGGCGCGGGGCGCTCGAGGCCGGCTCGATCGTCAACGATTTGCGCGACCAGTTCCACAAGCACCGCGAACTCATCATCCGCGAGAAGCTCAAGGACATGGCAGACGTCTCGCCCCAGGAACGCGACCGCATCGCTCACATCACCGAAGAATTGATCGAGCGCCTGCTCGAAGAGCCGCAGGAAAAATTGCGCCACGGCCGGGGAATGCGAGGTCGGCTCGCCGGTTTGGAAGCGATACGGCATCTCTTCGGCCTGGACGAAGGCAAGAAGTGAAGCCGCTGCGAATAGGCACGCGTGGCAGCACACTCGCGCTCTGGCAAGCCAATCACTTCCGTCAAGCGCTCGAGAGCTCGTGTGGGATCACTGCTGAGATCGTGGTGATCAAAACGTCCGGCGATCAGTTTGCGACGGCGCCACCCGATCAGATTGGTGTCAAAGGCATATTCACCAAAGAACTCGAAGACGCCTTGCTCGAGGGGCGCGCCGACCTCGCCGTTCACAGCATGAAGGATGTTCCGACCGAGCTTTCGGACGTTTGCCGCGTGGCCATCGTTTTCAAGCGGGAAGATCCGCGAGACGCGCTGGTATCGCAGCGCGGCGAAACGCTCGAAAAATTGCCGCGCGGCGCGCGAATCGGAACCAGCAGCCTAAGGCGTGCATCGCAACTTCGCTTACACCGGCCAGACTTTCACATCGCAGAGTTGCGCGGGAATGTGGATACGCGCCTGCGAAAGGTCGCTTCCGGCGAATATGACGCGATCGTACTGGCCAAGGCCGGCATAGATCGTCTCGGTTTGTCGTCGCGCATCACGGAGGTTCTCTCGCCAGATATTGTGGTTCCCGCGGTCGGCCAGGGCGCGCTGGGCGTCGAATTTTTCGAGCAGCGCGAAGATGAGTTCAAGTTTCTCGACAAGTTGGTGGACAAAGACACGATGCGCGCGGTAAAAGCCGAGCGCGCGCTGCTTGCTGAACTTCAAGGCGGTTGCCGCTTGCCGCTGGGTGCTTGGGCGCGGTTCGAAGGCGAGGCGATGATCTTGGATGCTTGCGTCCTTTCCGCCGACGGCGCCGAATCCATCCGACGCCATGGCGAAAAAAAGTGCGTGTCAGTATTGGAAGCTGAATCTCTCGGGCGAGCCATGGCCGACGAACTTCTCGCCGCCGGCGCCGACAGGCTTCTTCGTCTCGCGGGAAGGTCCGTTGGTCAGTCGCAATAAATCAGACGCGTCAGGACCGCTCGCTGGCAAGCGAATCGTGATCACGCGCGCGCCAGAGCAGGCAGGGGAGTTGGTAAACGCGCTGGAATCGTTGGGCGCACACGTATTCTTGCTGCCGACCGTTAGTTTCGCTCCGCCCGAAAATTCCGCCGAGCTCGACGCCGTGCTCGGGCGCCTCACCGACTTCGACTGGATTCTATTCACCAGCCAGAATGCGGTACGATTCTTCTGCCGCCGCTGGACAGAAACTGGCCGCGAGCGAGCGGTGCTAGGCTCGGTACGCGCGCGCCTGGCTGCAGTAGGCTCCGCGACAGCGCGGGCTATAACAGCAGAAGGGATGCGAGTGGACTACGTTGCACAAACTCAGACAGGCGAATCGCTCGCCGGAGAGCTCCGCGATTCCATGGCCGGCAAGGAAGTTCTGCTGCCGCGCAGCGACCGTGTGGACGATCGCCTGCCATCGGCCCTGCACGAAGCTGGCGCTCGCGTAACGGAAGTAGTCGCATATCGCACACTGCGTCCGGAAAAACTCGATCATGAAATACTGACGAGCGTTCGCCACTCTGAAATCGACGCGATCGTTTTCGCCAGCCCTTCGGCATTTCATAATCTGGCAGTATTCGTGCCGTCCACGGAACTAGCGGCGCTTTCGAATCGAATTCAGTTCGCCACGATCGGCTCCACCACCACGCGCGCGTTGCGCGAAGCTGGGGTGCGCGTAACGATTGAATCGAACGATTCGTCCTCGGCCCGGTTGGCGGACGCCATCGCCAAGTACTATCAGCGGCAGACATCAACAGTGAGGCATGCATGACATTTCCAGTTCATCGTCCGCGCCGCCTGCGCCGCACCGAAGCGCTGCGCGGGCTCGTGCGCGAAACGCCGCTGACGACCACCGGCATGGTGTACCCGATGTTTGCGTACCCTGGAAACAAGGTCCGCAAGGAAGTCAGCTCGATGCCCGGCATCTATCAGCAATCTCCGGATCAGATTGTCGAAGAATGCCGCGAAGTGGCCGATCTTGGAATCCCTGCCGTTATTCTGTTCGGGCTGCCGGAACACAAAGACGAACTCGCCTCCGAAGCCGCAGCCGCGCACGGTGCAGTGCAGCGTTCGATCGAGGCAATTCGTAAAGCGAAGCTCAATCTGCTTGTGATCACGGATGTCTGTCTCTGCGAATACACGAGCCACGGCCACTGCGGCGTGATCAAAGATGGCGAAGTGCTGAACGATCCGACCCTGATCGTGCTGGCAGACGCAGCGCTTTCCCACGCACGAGCCGGAGCAGACATTGTCGCACCGTCGGACATGATGGACGGGCGTGTCGCCGCCATTCGCCAGCGGCTTGACGAAAATAGTTTTGAAGATGTCGCCATTCTTTCCTACGCCGCGAAATATTGCTCGGCCTTTTACGGGCCGTTCCGCGAAGCCGCGCAATCCGCGCCACAATTTGGTGATCGCCGGAGCTATCAGATGGATCCCGCAAATGTCCGCGAAGCGTTGCGCGAGGTCGCACTCGATATCGAAGAAGGCGCGGACATCATCATGGTCAAGCCCGCGATGCCGTACCTGGACGTGATTCATCGCGTCCGCGAGCAATTTGACGTCCCGGTGGCCGCCTACAACGTGAGCGGGGAATATTCCATGGTGAAAGCCGCGGCGATCAATGGATGGATTGACGAGAAACGCGTGGTGCTGGAAATTCTGACGGGCATTCAGCGCGCCGGCGCCGGAACGATACTGACCTATCATGCGAAGGACGCTGCGCGCTGGCTGAAGGCATGCTAGGAGCTAGCGAGCAGACATGGCGAGCGAAACGGTGAAGAGCGCAAAGGAAAAAGTGGATGGTAGCGTGCGAGATGCGCGTCCGCGATCCGCGGAAATCTTTGAGCGCGGAAGGGAAACGCTGGTCGGCGGAGTGGATAGCCCCGTGCGAGCATTTCGCGCCGTCGGCGGCACGCCGCTGGTGATTGATCATGCCGCAGGTACACATCTTTACGATGTGGACGGTCGGGAATATCTAGATTACGTCTGCTCATGGGGTGCATTGATCTTAGGCCACGCGCATCCGGATGTGGTCGCTGCCGTTTCCGATCAGGCGGCGCTCGGCACTAGCTACGGGATGACTTCGCCGCTCGAAATCGAGCTGGGTGAGAAAATCACTCGCGCCATTCCTTCCGTCGAGATGGTGCGCTTTGTGAGTTCCGGCACGGAAGCAGCCATGTCCGCCGTCCGTCTGGCGCGCGCTTTCACCGAACGCGATCTGGTAATTAAATTCGAAGGCTGCTACCACGGACATTCCGACGGATTCCTTTCGGAGGCAGGCTCGGGCCTCGCTACGCTCGGCATCGCCGCTTGTCCGGGAGTGCCCGACGCATTCGCACGCCTCACGCTGAACACGCCATACAACGATATCGGAAGCGTTGAAACATTGTTCCGCCAGCATCCCCAGAAAATTGCGGCGATCATCGTCGAACCCGTCGCGGCAAATATGGGCGTAGTCGCGCCTGCTCCCGGCTTCCTCAAAGGACTGCGCGAAATCACCAAACGCGAAGGCGCGCTTCTGATTTTCGATGAAGTGATTACCGGATTCCGCATGGCCTACGGCGGCGCTCAGCAAGTCTACAAGATCGATCCCGATCTCACTGTGATGGGGAAAATTATCGGCGGCGGTTTGCCCGTGGCGGCGTATGGCGGCAAACGGCACATAATGGAACGCGTCGCGCCACTCGGGCCGGTCTATCAGGCGGGCACGCTTTCGGGCAACCCACTCGCGATGCGTGCCGGCCTCGCAACTTTGCCGAAACTCGAAGCGTCCGGATTTTACGAGGCGGTGAACAGCAGGACGGAGCGATTGGCCGAAGGCCTGCGCGCTGGTCTGAAAGAATCCGGCGTCGAAGGCGTAGTGAATGTCGCGGGCTCGCTGTTGACCATTTTCTTTGCGAAAGGTCCCATTCGCAATTACTCGGACGCGAAGAAATCCGATGCGGCGCAGTTTGCGAAATTTTTTCAAGCGATGCTGGCACGCGGCATTTTCCTGCCTCCCTCACAATACGAAGCCCTTTTCGTCTCGGCTGCTCACACCGACACGGACATAGGCCAAACGATCGGCGCCGCCCACGACAGTTTCCAAACGCTCAAAGCCGCCTAGGCGTCGCAGTCAAATAGCGAAACTGCTGCGAACGTCCTCGCCCTACGTGGTTCCAAATCAGGAACTTAGCAGTGGTAACCCCGGTACTAGTCGAGGAAACGCTTTTCCTTTCATAGCCCCGTGAGCTCCCGAAAATTGGCTAGTTGGAGCCTGCCCCTCGGTTAAGTGCTGCGAATCCAGCGTCCCCCGGCTGGCAGCTGGATGGTCCAGTCCTTGCAATCTGTTCTGCGTTAGGCGAGTACAGGAGACCCCTTCTCATGGTGTTAGCCGTCGCTGCGTTTTTGCTTCAGTTCCAGGGCGTAACCCCGGCGGTGCAGACGTTGCGTATTGCCCCCACGGCGATCACTGCTAGCGTCGCCGGCGTTGCTTCCACAGAAGGCTCTTCGGCAACTCCTAACCCGACCGAGCGCACAGACTACATCTCAGCGACTACAGATTCTTCGACGAGCCGGATGAATTTGGCCTCTGTGCACTTCGATAGCGCGGATTCAAAGACCCACGTGCCCGGAACCATGACTACCGTAGCGCTCGACACAACACCGGACACGCAATCATTTTCAACGGTTCGGATCCCGACTCCTTCTTCCAAGGAACACTCAGTCACGCAAGCGATGTCGATGCCGTCGCGCAACGCCTGGATCGCGCTTTCCATCGTGCAGCACGGCGCGGCTGCGTTCGACGCCTACTCGACGCGGCAGGCCGTAGGACATGGAGCAGTGGAAGACGATCCAATGATGCGTCCCTTCGCTCATTCGCCTGCGATCTATGTGGCGACGCAAGTCGGCCCAGTCATTTTTGATCTGCTCGCACGCCACATGCAGCGCAGCGAGTATCCGATGGTGCGCCGTCTGTGGTGGATGCCGCAGGGCATGAGCGCGGGACTATCGATTCTCTCCGGTGTCCACAACTTGAGCGTAGCAAGCAGCAAGCCGTAGGTACGGCATTCAAGGGTCAATCGGTCTTAGGTCTTTCTCTGGCGGGGAAGACTTCATCAAGGGCACCGGGTCTCTCCCCCGTTGCCCTTTTTTTCTGCGTGCAGATCTTTATCCTACGTTGAAACGCCAGCCCAGGATTTCGCTACTGCCCCCGTAGCTCCGTTCGTCTTCTTTTCGACCCATTCCGCCGCGCGATGCGCGGCTTCCACTGCTCCGGGCAGATCGGACTCTGGCCCGACCGAATCCGTATTCGCGAAGAAAATCCTATCGAGCGGCTTGTTTGCGGCAGGAATTGCTTTGGTGAATGTACCGGGCAGCGAGAGGAAGAGCGGATGGCCGCGGCGATAGAAATGAACTTCCATCGGCTCAGCGGTAAATTCCGGAAGTAGTTTGTGAAAGTCGCGGAGCACGTTCGCGGCGATATGTCGGCACCGGTCGATCCTCAGGAGCTGGTCGCGTTCCAATTCTGAAATCGGCGTGTAAAACGACAGGATGCTGTTCTTTTGCTGGTATCCGGGCTGCTTGAGCCCCACCCAATCAGCCACAATCATGTCGGCAAAAGTATTTCCCGGGCACCAGGTGTCGTATGCACGGCTGTACACGGGCTTATCGAAGACCATGTTGATGACGGCATAGGGGCAATAACGAAAGGATCGCATCACTTCGGTTTGAGCGTCCGAGAGTCCAGAAACAAGCCGCCAGGTAATGAATTTGGGAGTGGCCATGATTACGAACTTGGCGGCAACCGTACGCACGGCCCCTGCGTGAACGTAAGTGACGTGGACTTCGTCCTTCTGTGGTTCGACGGCCACAATCGTCGCGTCAGACGTCATCCGCTCGGCGTCTTTCGCGTGCAGTGCCTCTGAAAGTTTCCGCACAAACACTGCATTGCCACCCGGTAGTGTTACGCGCAAGTCATTTTGCGCTGCTTCCGCCTGATCCTTCAGTTCGACAAGCGCCACCATCGTGGATGTGTCCGCCGATTTCGCACCATAGTTGGACGGGCCATAGCAATCCCACCACTGCTTTACTTCTGGTGCGTAGCTTCTTAAATATTTCGTCAGGGGAACAGCGTCAAACTGTTTCAAGTTCTTGTCCGCGGCCATTTTCAGCATGTCGTCGCGGAATTTTTTGAAGCTGGCGCGAACGTCGTCTGGGTACGGCAACTGGTCGAGGCCCGCGCCCCATGTATCGGCAACCCATTTTCCGTTAACGATCGTCGGGTCTGGGCAATTAATGGGCAGCGGATTCAATCCGAGTTCGCGTGCGAGTTGGTCGCTGGCGCTGCCCTTATAGTCGAAAGCGGAACCTGTGCAGAATGGCTGTCCCTGGTATTCCTCCATTGTGGCGTTGCCGCCCCAGTGTGGTTCCTTTTCGAGCAGCAAGAAATCATGATCCCTCAAAAAATATGCGGCACTAAGTCCGCTCGCTCCGCCGCCGACGATAACGACGTCGTGTTTCTTCGAAACCGGCGACCTAGCAAAGCTCTTGCCGTCGCGAACCTGATGGCATATTTCGAAGTGGTCACCATCGATCCCCGGTTTCGCCACGGAATCAGCCGCGAGAAGCGAAAGGTCAATGGGACAACCCGCCGCGACCGACCCAGCCACGATGAATTTCAGAAATTCCCTGCGCGTTTCGGTCACGGAGTCTCTCCTTCGAGCGAGGGGAGTAATGGCGCGGCGGAATCATCGGAACGCTGCGCGCGCGTGCGCAGTCGGTACCAGATCAGAATCGTGCCGATGGAAAACAGCAAAATGAGTGTCGAGATGGCATTGATCTCCGGAGTGATTCCCCGGCGCAAGCGCGACCAGATCTCCAGCGGCAAAGTGTTGTCGCGCCCAATCAGAAAAAAACTAACCGCGATCTCGTCGAGCGACAAAGTGAAAATCAACAAGCCCGCGGCAATCAGCGAAACGCGCAGATTCGGCAGGGTAATGCGCCAGAATGTTTGCCAATGATTCGCGCCCAGGTCCAGCGAAGCTTCCTCTTGCGCGCGTTCCAGCGTTTGGAGGCCGGCAAAGATTTCCGTGGTCGCGACGGAAATCAGCGCAGTCCCGTGGCCCAGCATAATCGTTACCAAGCTGAGTTTCATTCCAACCGCTACGAACAGCATCAACAACGAAAGGCCGGTGATAATGCCGGGCAGAATGAGTGGCAGGAGCACGAGGCGGCGAAACAGGGCTTTGCCAGGAAAATTCGTGCGGTCGAGAGCAAGCGCAGCCGGCAGCCCCAGCCCCAAAGCAATCGCCACGGCAACCGCTGCGACTATCATGCTGTTGAGCACTGCATCCCAAAGCGCGCCGTCGGCAAATAGCTGGCGATACCAATCGAACGTCCAGCCAGCAGGTGGAAATCCTCCCACCCCCGAACCGTTAAACGAATACACCACCAGCACGATGATGGGGAAGTAAAGGAACGCATACACCAGAAACGCGTACGCGCTCAATAATGGGACGCGCCGCGACTGCAGTCCACCGCTCATGAAATCGTCAGCCTTTTTTCCAATCGTTCCGTCGCGAAAAGCAATGTAATCACAAGCAGCATCATGCAAAACGATATGGCAGCTCCAAGCGGCCAGTTGTACGCGGCCCCGAAGAGGCTCACTACAATATTCGAAATCATGATTCCGCTCGGTCCGCCAACCAGCAGGGGCGCGAGAAAATCGCCCAGCGTCAGGACGAAAGCGAATGTGGCGCCTGCTAGAAGTCCCGGCAGCGAGAGCGGTAATATGACGCGCCGAAACGTGGACCACGGCGACGCACCCAGATCGTGCGAAGCTTCCACCAAATTCCGTGGAATGTGTTCGAGCGACGCGTAAATCGGCAGCAACGTAAAGGGCGTATAGATGTGCGTCAAAGTAATGATCACCGCGAACGGGCTGTAAAGCAGGAACTCCATGGGCCTATTGGTTATATGCAGATATTGCAGTAAACCGTTCAGTACGCCATCGCTGCCCAGAATCGTCTTCCACGCATAGCCTCGCACCAGGTAGCTGGCCCACAGAGGAATGATCACGAGCTGGTACAGCAAGTCCTTGCGTTTAGCCGCGTGAAACGACAAATAGTAGGCGAGCGGGTATCCCAGAAGCAGCGCGCATAAAGTGACAGAAGCAGCGATGCGCATGGAACGAAAAAGCACTTGCAGGTAAATGGGACTGCGGACCAGTTGCACGTAATTCTGCACAGTCCAGGTGTGCACAATCACTTGCATCGAAGAAACCGACCAGAAGCTGTAGCAGAAGAGGATGGCGTAAGGGATCAAAAGAAAAATAGTGACCCAAAACAACGGAGGAATCGTGACGGCGGTTTTGTACGTGCGCGAGTACACGGTTAGGCGTCCTCGCCTTCGCGCACAAGCGTTGCGTCACCGGCGTTGAACTCGAACTCATGCTCACCGGAAAGGACTCCGGGATTCGGTATGCGAACGCGTATCACGAGCGAATTGTCACAATCGACTTCAACCAGGTCTGTTGCGCCGCCGAAGGATTGATTCCGAACGCTTCCGCGAAAACGTGCAACCGAAGCATCGGGCGAGGCAGGCGTCACGGATCCATGCGCTAGACGAATACATTCGGGCCGGAGAGAGTAAGTGGCCTCACCGGAGCCACCTGAGGCGCGCCATGCAATCGTTCCAGCGGTCGCGACGCCGTCTCGCACCTGAGCGCGCAGCAAATTCGTCTGCCCGATGAATTGAGCCGCGTAGGCCGTAGCCGGCTCTCCGTAAATCTCCCGCGGCGGCGCGACCTGCTCCAATACTCCGGCCCGCAAAAGCGCCACGCGATCGGAAAGCGCCATGGCTTCTTCCTGATCGTGCGTGACAAAAATGAATGTGATGCCGACTTCGCGCTGCAGCGACTTTAGTTCCACCTGCATCTGGCGACGCAGATTTGCGTCCAGCGCCGAGAGCGGCTCATCCAGAAGCAACACGCGCGGACGATTCACCAGAGCACGAGCGAGAGCGACGCGCTGTTGCTGCCCACCACTCAGCCGCGACGGCGCAGCCTGCGCGAATTCGCCCATTTTCACCATCGCCAAAGCCTGCGTCACTCGCTCGGGAATCTCGCCCTTGGCAGTATTCTTCGCGCGTAGGCCGTAAGCCACGTTTTCGAATACTGAAAGGTGAGGGAAGATCGCATAACTCTGGAAAACGGTATTCACCTCACGCCGATGCGCTGGAATCCTATCGATTCGTTCGCCGCCCATCCATATTTCGCCGCTGTCCAGTTCTTCAAATCCGGCGATGAGCCGCAGCAAAGTCGTCTTTCCAGAGCCGCTCTCTCCGAGAATCGTCAAAAACTCTCCGGACGCAACCTCGAGGCTAATTCCGCGCAGCACAGGACGTTTGCCGTATCGCTTGATGACTTGCCGAATGGACAGGAGAGATTCGCTCTCCGCAGAAGATGCCGCGAGGGGATCACGCGCAGCAATCACTGCGCGGCCTTCACTTCGTTCCATATTTCGTTGTACTTGTCGCGCCGCGGAACTTGCTGCCAGAAGTAAATGCGCTTCATGTACTCGTCCACGTCATCCAGGTGCAGTGATTTCTTTTGGTCGTCAGTCATCGAATCGGCCACGCGCGGATTCGCGGGGTCGTATCCGGTGACGTCCGTGACCATCCTCTGCGTTTTCGGCTCGATCATGTATTCGAGGAATTCTGTGGCGAGTTCTTTGTGATCGCTCGCGGCCGTGATCATCAAATGGTCAATCCATCCGGTCGTATTTTCCTTCGGAATGGTCTCCGCGATGGGAAGCCCAGCTTTGCGAAGCTGATTCGTCATCAGCGGCCATCCCATCGCTGCGACAACCTCGTGATTCTCGAAGAGATTTGTGAGCTCGCCGCCCGTGGACCAGAACTTGCGAATATTCGGTTTTAGCTCCAACAGTTTCTTTTTCACGTTCTCAAGTTCTTCGTCGGTGAGATTGTAGAGATGATTGGGATCGGGCTTGTCGTATCCGAGGACTTGCGCAGCCATGTAAATCGTCGAGAGCTCATCCCAAGCGGAAATCTTGCCTTTGAGCTTGGGATCCCAAAGTACGGACCAGCTATCGGGCGCCTTTGCAAAATAAGTTGTGTCGTACAGCAGGGGATTAGGCCCCCACGTAAACGGCACGCCGTACACATTGCCGTTCACCCGCACCAAAGGCATCGAGCGCAATCGCTCGGACAATTGCGGATAGGTCGGCACCTTCGAAAGATCAAGCGGCGCGGCAAGGCCCGACGCGGCGATCATCGTGGCCACGTCGCTCGAAGGAGAAATCACATCGTAGTTGCTCGCGCTGCCGCCGCGCAACTTTGCCACCAGCTCGTCGCTCGAGCCCATGTATGACGCGCTGATCTTGCAGTTGTGCGATTCTTCGAAAGCGTGCACGTAGGAAGGATCGGCGTATCCTTCCCACACCAGCAGACTCAGCGTCGGAGTTTTCTTCGCGCATCCGAACGCGCCGATCGTGAACGCTACCGCAACCCCGGTCAAAAGTATTCGCA
>Ga0208603_1000016_pt1 | contig 24503 bp, 20 predicted proteins | sample MicForSoSWNC24_M_FD_188001 | JGI IMG/M metagenome (GOLD analysis project Ga0208603, IMG submission 188001) | Forest soil microbial communities from Harvard Forest Long Term Ecological Research site in Petersham, Massachusetts, USA - MetaG HF008... | ecosystem: Environmental > Terrestrial > Soil... | reverse complement strand
CTGATCACGCCGGTAGCGCTAGAGAAGGGGTTGCGGTTTGCCATCCGCGAAGGCGGACACACGGTCGGAGCCGGCGCGGTTGCCGAGATCATCGAGTAAACGACAATGCGAGAAATCATCACACTCCAGTGCAACGATTGTAAGAACCGGAACTATACGACCACCAAGAACCGTAAGAAGCATACCGAGCGGTTGGAGACGTCGAAGTTTTGCAACACTTGCCGGAAGCATACCGGGCATAAGGAAGTTAAGTAGTTGCGTTAAGCCGAAATTCAGGGGAGTAGGTTTAACGGTAGACCATCGGTCTCCAAAACCGAGAGTGGGGGTTCGAATCCCTCCTCCCCTGCCAGCTCTTTGGGAGGGCGCGCGCAGGCCAGCGGGTGCTGAGGTAGGGGAGCGGTGGGTTGCGGGTTGGTAATGATGGGTAGGGAATATGTTGGCTAGAGGGTGGTCGGCAAGATGGCACAGGCGGCGAAATTGAATAAGGAAGAGTCAGATCGCGTAGACGGATTTGCCCTGCTGGAACCAGTGGGGAAGCTGGCGTCGTATCCGAAGCGGTTTCGATCGTTTCTGCACGATGTGCGCGTGGAAATGAGGCAAGTGAACTGGCCGTCGCGCCAGGACGTGATTTCGACCACGATCGTGGTGGCGCTGACCGTGGCGTTTTTTGGCGTGTATTTCTTTTTCACGGATTCGATTTTTGGGAAAGCCATCAGCTGGTTGATCGCATATGCAAAGAAACTCTGAAGAAACCAACGCACGGCCGGAAGGTAACGAAGTGACCGAACCTCGGGCAGAAGGCGCGGAAGCGACTGCGAGTTCCAAGCAGTGGTACATCGTCCACACCTACTCGGGCTTTGAGAAGAAGGTTAAGGAGAGCCTGGAGGGCCGCGTGGCGGCATTCGGGCTCACCGACAAGATCGGGCAAATCATTATCCCGACCGAATCGGTGGTGGAAGTGCGCGGCGGCAAGAAAGTGATTTCGCCGCGGATGTGTTACCCGGGATATGTGCTGGTGGAAATGGATATGGACGACTACACCTGGCACGTGGTGCGTTCCACACCGCGGGTGACCGGGTTCGTCGGGTCGGGGCAGACGCCTTCGCCGCTGACCGAAGAAGAAGTGCAGAACATTTTGAATCGCGCGACGACCACGGCGGAAAAGCCGAAGCCGAAGCTGTCATTTGACCGCGGCGAGAAGGTCCGCATCGGCGAAGGGCCATTTGCGAACTTCACGGGCGTCGTGGAGGAAGTGAATTCCGACCGCTCGACGCTGAAGGTTTCGGTGACGATTTTCGGGCGCTCGACGCCGGTGGAACTGGATTTCGCGCAGGTGGAAAAGGTCGCATAGATTTCGGCGATCGCGGCGTAACGAAGAGAGATTCTTCGCTTCGCTCAGAATGACGGACCGGAATAGAGGAAGAAAATGGCGAAGAAAGTTCAAGCGACAGTGAAATTGCAGTTGCCGGCGATGAAAGCGACTCCGGCGCCGCCAGTAGGCACGGCACTCGGCCCGCACGGCGTGAACATCATGGATTTCTGCAAGCAGTTTAATGCCAAGACGGCCAAAGAGCCGGACGGCATGATTATCCCGGTGCTGGTGACGATTTACAGCGATCGCACCTTCACGTTCATCATGAAGACGCCTCCTGCGTCCGAATTGATCAAGCGCGCGGCGGGAATCGTGAAGGGTTCGCCTGAGCCGAATCGCAACAAAGTGGGCAAGCTGACTGCGAAGCAGGTGGAAGAAATCGCCAAGTTGAAGCTGCCGGACCTGAACACCATGAGCCTGGAGGCGGCAGTCCGTTCGATCCGGGGCACGGCGCGCAACATGGGCGTTGAAGTTACCGAGTAGTTTGGCAGCACGCGCAGGAGTCCGAAAAGACATGGGACGCAAGCAGTTCTTGACTGCGTAGGAGAGAAAAGACGATGGGCCGCAGCGCAAAAGTGGGTGGAAAGAATATTGACCGCGCACGAAAGATGGTGGAGGCGCGTCCTTATAAGCTCGAAGAAGCCGCGGAATTGCTGCGCAAGGCGCACTTCGTGAAATTCGATGAGACGGTCGAGCTGGTTTTGAATTTGGGCGTCGATTCGAAGCAGTCCGACCAGATGGTGCGCGGCACCGTGGTGCTGCCGCACGGCCTGGGGAAATCGAAGCGCGTGGTGGTGATTGCGGGCGGCGACAAGATTCGCGAAGCGCAGGAAGCCGGAGCGGACTTCGTCGGCGGCGAAGATATGGTCGAGAAAATTCAGGGCGGCTGGACGGATTACGAAGCGGTAATTGCAACGCCGGACATGATGAGATCCGCCGGCAAGCTGGGCAAAGTACTCGGGCCGCGCGGATTGATGCCGAATCCAAAAACCGGAACGGTGACTGTGGACGTAGCGAAGGCCATCAAGGAAATCAAGGCCGGTAAGGTGGAGTTTCGTCTGGACAAAACCGGACTGATCCATTCGCCGGTGGGCAAGATCAGTTTTTCGGCGCAACAATTGGCCGGGAACGCGCATGCGTTGCTCGCGGCGATCATCAAGGCCAAGCCCGCGGCGGCCAAGGGCAAGTACATCAAGAAAATCACGCTAACTTCAACCATGGGGCCGGGCGTGCCGATTGACGAAACCGAAGCCGATCACGCCGTGGCAGTAGCAGCGTAACCAGGCAGCACGAGGGAGATTTTGGGATGAAGAAGAAGTCCGAGAAGGTGACCCAGGCAGAAGAGCTGAAAAAACAGCTTGCGACCGTGTCCACCGTGATTCTTTCGACGTTTCAGGGAATCACCGTCGAGCAGGACACCAAGCTGCGCCGCAGCGTGGAAGCCGCCGGCGGAAAATATCAAGTGGTGAAGAACACGGTGGCGGAGCGCGCTGGAGCAGGTACTCCCACCGAGGGATTGCTGAAGGGCCTGAAGGGCACGAATTCGATCGCGTACACCAAGACGGATCCGGTGGCCTTGGCCAAGATTCTGACCAAGGTGGCGAAGGACGTTCCGGCATTCCAATTTCGCGCCGGTTGGGTGGAAGGGCGCGTAATTTCGATTCAGGAAATCAAGCAGCTCGCGGATTTGCCGAGCAAGGATGAACTGATCAGCAAGATCATGTTCCTGCTGAACGCTCCGGCACAGCGCGTAGCGACCGTGCTGGCGGCGGTGCCGCGGAATCTGGCGGTAGTTACCAGCGAAGCCGCCAAGGCCAACAAGTTCGGAGCGGGCGGCGCGGCACCTGAAAGCGCACCGGCACCTGAAGCGGTTCAATCGTAAGTGGAGTGAGCAGGGGAATTCGTAACGAAGTCCGGCAATCTTGCTTTTACGAGATTTGGTTGTTCAATTCGGAGGAGGATAGGAAACAGCGATGGCCAGCAAAGTAGAAACAATTCTGGAAGAGATCAAGGGTCTGACGCTGCTCGAAGCTTCTGATCTGGTCAAGAAGATGGAAGAAGCTTTCGGCGTCTCAGCGGCAGCAGCGGCGCCCGTGATGATGGCGGGCGGCGGAGCAGGCGCGGGAGCAGCGGGCGCGGCCGAGGAGAAGACGGAATTCTCCGTCGTTCTCACAGAAGTCGGCGCCAACAAGATCAACGTGATCAAAGCGGTTCGCGAAGTCACCAGCCTGGGCTTGAAAGAAGCCAAGGATCTGGTGGATGGCGCTCCCAAGACGGTGAAAGAGGGCGTCAACAAAGACGAAGCCGCCACGATTAAGAAAAAGTTCGAAGAAGCCGGGGCCAAAGTCGAAGTCAAGTAGCTGGCTGCCCCTGCGGCCCTCGCAACGTGAACGGGCCGCGAAGGAATTCGCGTACGCGCGCACTCCTTAGGAACAGTGAACTTCACAATACGTCCTTCCCGGACTAACGGGGCGGGTGTCTACCCGTGCCGTCATTTCCGGCATGAATTCATTTACGAGGATGGTCCATGAGCAATCGCAACGGTAATCGCGCCACTCGGGAACGGGCACGCCTGGACTTTGCCAAAATCAAGACCACGGTGCAAATCCCGAACCTGATTGACGTGCAGAAGAAGTCGTATCAAAGGTTTTTGCAGATGGATTTGCTGCCGAGTGAGCGGGAAGACACGGGCCTGCAGTCGGTCTTCGCATCGGTGTTTCCGATTCAGGATTTTCGCGGCTTGTCGCAGCTGGATTTCGTGGATTATGCGATCGGAAACTGGGAGTGCAAGTGCGGCCATTTGCGCGGCCTGCATCACTTGCGCGCCACCTGTAGGAATTGCGGAGCTTCGGTCGTCACGAATCCCTACAAGACGGGCGACGTGCTGTGCACGAAGTGCGGCACGTTCAACAAGAACACGCCGACGTTCTGCAACAAGTGCGGCGATCCGGTCACGCTGCAATTGAAGTATGACGTGAACGAGTGCCAGGAACGCGGGATGACGTATTCGGCGCCTCTGAAGGTGACGATTCGTCTGACGATTTACGACAAGGACCCGGATACCGGCGCGAAGTCCATCCGCGACATCAAAGAGCAGGAAGTTTTCTTCGGCGATATTCCGCTGATGACCGAGAACGGCACCTTCATCATCAATGGGACCGAGCGCGTTATCGTCAGCCAGCTGCATCGTTCGCCAGGCGTGTTTTTCGAGACGGCCAACAATCGCAGCTACTTCCTCGGCAAGATTATTCCTTACCGCGGATCGTGGGTGGAGTTCGAGTACGACACCAAGAACATTCTGTACGTGCGCATCGACCGCAAGCGCAAGTTCCTGGGCTCGATTTTCCTGCGCGCGCTGGGATTGAAGTCGAACGAAGACATCCTGCGCACGTTCTATCAAGTGGAGCGGATTTCGCTGCGCGAAGGCGAGCTGTACTGGAACGCTTCGGAAGGCTTGATTGACCGCAAGCTGTCGAAAGAAATCAAGCACCCGAAGACCGGCGAAGTGTTGGTGGGCGCGCACAAGCGCATCAGCGATCCGCTGTACAAGGAAATGGTGAAGGCGCGCGTCACGCAGGTGGAAATCGGCGTGGCGGATCTGGAAGCCGCGGTCACAGTCGGCGAACTGGTGAATCGCCAGACCGGTGAAGTGCTGCTCGAAGCCAACAAGCCGCTGTCGGCGGAAATGTGGGCTTCGATCGCGGAAGCCGGAATCACGGAAGTGGATGTGTGCTTCCCGGATCGTGACGACACCGGCATCATCGTCACGCGAACGTTGGAAAAGGACACGATCCGCTCGCCGAAGGAAGCGCTGATCGAAATCTACCGCAAGCTGCGCCCGGGCGATCCTCCGACTCTGGAAACGGCGACAGCGCTCTTCAACGGGATGTTTTTCGATGCGCGCAAGTACGATTTCAGCAAGGTCGGACGGCTGAAGTTCAATATCAAGCTGGGACTGGAAACTCCTCTCGAAAAGCGCACGCTCGATCCTTCGGATTTCGTGGCGGCGATCAAGTATTTGCTGAAGCTGCGCAAGAACGTGGGCTCGGTGGATGACATCGACCATCTGGGCAACCGCCGCGTGCGCGCGGTGGGTGAGCTGCTGGAGAACCAATTCCGCATCGGCCTGGTTCGCATGGAGCGCGCGATCAAGGAAAAGATGTCGGTGTATCAAGAAATGTCTACGGCCATGCCGCACGATTTGGTGAACGCCAAGCCGGTAATGGCTGCCATCCGCGAATTCTTCGGCAGTTCGCAGCTTTCGCAGTTCATGGACCAGACCAATCCGCTCAGCGAAATCACGCACAAACGGCGTCTTTCGGCTCTCGGGCCGGGTGGTTTGTCGCGCGAACGCGCTGGGTTTGAAGTCCGCGACGTGCATCCGACGCACTACGGGCGCATTTGTCCGATTGAAACGCCGGAAGGCCCCAACATCGGATTGATCAGCTCGCTTTCGTCGTACGCGCGGATCAACGAGTTCGGCTTCATCGAATCGCCGTATCGTAAGGTGAAGAACGGGCGCGTGATCGATTTCGTGCAGATCGTGAACGCGGGCGATAGCGAATTCAAGGCCGGCGAAATCGTCGAGAAGGAAAAGGTGGAGGATGCCAACGAAGAGTTGAAGCGGCGGCGCGTAGTGTGGGATCCGCATTGCTTCTATCTTTCGGCGTGGGAAGAAGACCGCTACGTGGTGGCGCAGGCCAACGCTTCGCTCGATGAAAAAGAGCGAATCACGACGGAACTAGTGAACTGCCGCCAAGCAGGTAACTTCGTTCTGAAGAGTCGAGAGGAAGTCGATTACATCGACGTTTCGCCGAAGCAACTGGTATCGGTGGCTGCGAGCTTGATTCCATTCCTTGAGAACGACGACGCGAACCGCGCGTTGATGGGGTCGAACATGCAGCGTCAAGCCGTCCCGCTGATTCGTGGTGACGCTCCGCTGGTGGGAACCGGCATGGAACGCGTTACCGCTCGCGATTCCGGCGCGGTGATCGTCTGCAAGCGCGATGGCATCGTGGACCAGGTGGACTCCGAGCGCGTGATCGTGCGCGTGGAATCCGATCAATCGGGCGTACTGAGCCGCGAAGTCGGGTCCGACATTTACCTGCTCACGAAGTTCAAGCGCTCGAACCAGAACACTTGCATCAGCCAGAAGCCTTTGGTTCGTGCGGGCGACCGCGTGAAGCAAGGGCAAGTGCTGGCCGATGGACCTTGCACCGACCGTGGCGAACTGGCGCTCGGGCGCAACGTGCTGGTGGCCTTCGTGCCATGGCGCGGGTACAACTTCGAGGACGCGATCCTGGTCAGTGAAAAGCTGGTCGAGGAGGATTACTACACTTCGATTCACATCGAGGAATATGAAATCGAAGCGCGGGATACCAAGCTCGGTCCCGAGGAAATCACGCGGGACATTCCCAACATCAACGAGAGCTTCCTGCGCAACCTCGATGAAAGCGGCGTAATCCGCATCGGTGCGACGGTAAAGCCGGGCGACATTCTGGTGGGCAAGGTGACGCCGAAGGGTGAAACCACGCTGACGCCGGAAGAGAAGCTGCTACGCGCGATTTTCGGTGAAAAAGCTGGAGACGTGCGTGACGCTTCGCTCTACTGCCCGCCGGGAATCGAAGGCACCATCGTGGACGTAAAGATCTTCTGCCGCAAGGGCGCGGAGAAGGACGAACGCCACAAGGCCATCGAAGCCGCGCAGGTCGCTAAGCTGGAAAAGAACCTGGCGGACGAAATCCGCATTCTTACTGACGAACGTTTGAAGCGCTTGAACGACTTGCTCGGCGGCCAGAAGCTGGTGGCCGACCTGCACGACGAGCGCACCAACAAGCGTTTGCTGACCAAGGGCGCCGAGCTGACCCGCGACATCCTGGAAAAGATTTCGACGCGCAACTTGAAGCGCTTGCGGTTAAACGATAAGGACCCGCTGCTCATCGAGAAGATCGACGAGGTCGAGGAAATGACCTCGCGGCAGATTGACGTGCTGCGGAAAATCACGGACGAGCGCATCGGCAAACTGAAGAAGGGCGACGAGCTGCCCCCGGGCGTGATCAAGCTGGTGAAGTGCTACATCGCCATGAAGCGCAAGCTTTCTGTCGGTGACAAGATGGCGGGCCGCCACGGCAACAAGGGCGTGATCGCGCGCATCGTTCCGAAGGAAGACATGCCGTACATGCCCGACGGCACACCGGTGGAAATCGTGCTGAACCCGTTGGGCGTTCCTTCACGTATGAACGTCGGGCAGATTCTCGAGACACATCTTGGCTGGGCTTCGAAAGAACTCGGCGAGAAGATCGGGAAGCTGCTGGACAAGGAAGCTCGCGCGGAGAGCGTACGCAAGTGGTTCAAGGATGCGTTCGGTCCCACTTCGGTATGGAAGACCATCAGCAGCCTGGATGACGACGCGATTCTGGATTTGGCTTACAGCTTCCGCGAAGGCGTGCCGTTTGCAACGCCGGTGTTCGACGGCGCGCGCGAAGCGGACATCCGCCACTTGCTGGAATTCACGGCGCTGCCGGAGAGCGGAAAGATTTCGCTCTACGACGGCATGACCGGCGACTTGTTCGCGCAGCAGGTGACGGTCGGCTACATCTACATGCTCAAACTCTCGCACTTGGTGGACGACAAGATTCACGCTCGCTCCATCGGACCGTACTCACTGATCACGCAGCAGCCGCTGGGCGGCAAGGCGCAGTTCGGCGGGCAGCGATTCGGAGAAATGGAAGTGTGGGCGCTGGAAGCTTACGGCGCAGCGCACATCCTCCAGGAATTGCTGACGGCGAAGTCTGACGACGTATATGGCCGCGCGAAGATTTACGAGGCCATCGTCAAGGGCGAGCCGGGAATCGAGCCCGGCGTGCCCGAATCGTTCAACGTGCTGGTGCGCGAGTTGCAGTCGCTGTGCCTGGACGTGGAATTGATGAAGCGCCAGAAGCCGCAACTGGAAAAAGCGGAAGCAGCGGATTAATTGATGCACGCGCTCCGCGCCGCAGCAGCGCGGAGCGTCCGACATTATTGCAGCAAGTGGTTTTTGGTCCGGCTTTGCCGGACAGGAGGATCAGCCATTGTACCGATCAAGCCCATATGACCGCGCCAGTCAGATTGCGGATTTTGATTCCATTCGCATCAGCCTGGCAAGTCCGGAAAAAATCCGGTCCTGGTCGCACGGTGAAGTGACCAAGCCGGAGACCATCAATTACCGCACCTTCAAGCCGGAGCGCGACGGACTGTTCTGCGCCAAGATTTTTGGCCCCGTCACGGACTGGGAATGTTTGTGCGGGAAGTACAAGCGCATGAAGCACCGGGGAGTGATCTGCGACAAGTGCGGTGTGGAAGTGACGCTCAGCAAGGTGCGTCGCGAACGCCTGGGGCACATAGAGCTGGCTTCGCCCTGCTCGCACGTATGGTTCTTCAAGGGATTGCCCAGCCGCATCGGCTATCTGCTGGACATCACCATGCGCGACCTCGAGCACATTCTCTACTTCGAGACATTTGTCTGCATCGATCCGGGCGAAGTCCTGGGATTGAAGGAAAAGGACATCATCCCGGAAGAGAAGCTGCGCGAGCTGCAGAAGGAATATCCCGGAAAGTTCACTTCCGGGATGGGCGCCGAAGCCATCAAGGAATTGCTGCGCCGCGTGGAAGTGGACAAGCTCTCGGAAGAACTTCGCGAGAAGATGAAGATTGACCCCAGCCTGCAGAAGCGCATCAAGTACGCCAAGCGGCTGAAGGTGCTGGAAGCTTTCCGCAAGAGCGGCAACAAGCCAGAGTGGATGATTCTGGACGTGATCCCGGTGCTTCCGCCGGAACTGCGTCCACTGGTGCCGCTGGACGGAGGGCGTTTTGCCACCTCCGACTTGAACGATTTGTACCGCCGCGTGATCAACCGCAACAACCGGCTGAAGAAGCTGATGGAATTGCACGCGCCGGATGTGATCGTTCGCAACGAAAAGCGCATGTTGCAGGAGGCGGTGGACGCGCTATTCGACAACGGACGCCGGGGCCGTGTATTGCGCGGCACGAACAATCGCCCGCTCAAGTCGCTGTCTGATACGCTGAAGGGCAAACAAGGGCGTTTCCGCCAGAACTTGCTCGGCAAGCGCGTCGACTATTCGGGCCGCTCGGTGATCGTCGTCGGGCCGGAACTGAAGCTGCACCAGTGCGGTCTGCCGAAGAAGATGGCGCTGGAGCTTTTCAAACCATTCATCTATCACAAACTGGAAGCCGCCGGACACTGCACCACCATCAAGCAAGCCAAGGAACTGGTCGAGGCGCAGGAACCGGTGGTTTGGGACATTCTTGAGGACGTGATTCGCGAGCATCCCGTGCTTTTGAATCGCGCTCCCACGCTGCACCGGTTGGGCATTCAGGCGTTTGAGCCGACATTGGTGGAAGGCAAGGCCATCCGCATTCATCCGCTGGTCTGCACGGCGTTCAACGCGGACTTTGACGGTGACCAGATGGCGGTGCACATTCCGCTATCGCCGGAAGCGCAAGTCGAGGCCTCGGTGTTGATGCTCAGCTCGCACAACATCCTGTCTCCGGCCAACGGCTACCCGCTCGCGGTTCCGACCCAGGATATGGTCCTGGGCATTTATTACATGACCAAGGCCAAGCCGCAGGCAAAGGGCGAAGGCCGCGCGTTCGGTTCGCCGGAAGAAGTGGTGATGGCGCTGGAAGCCGGCGAAGTGGAGCTCTTGACGCCGATTCGCATGCGCTACACGGGTGAGGTCATTGACCTAACCAACGCGTATGACGATCAGGATGTTTCGCACACCGAGCCGGTCAACCTGAACAAGCAATTCCTGCAAACGACCGTGGGACGCGTGATCTTCAACGATCATTTGCCGACGGACATGCCGTTCATTAATGGCTTGCTCAAGAAAAAGGGCGTGCAGGCGCTGGTGCAATACTGCTACTTGCGCTTTGGCCTGGAGAAGACCGTGGTGGCGCTGGATAAGCTGAAGGAACTCGGCTTCCTATACGCGACGAAGTCCGGTGTTTCGATCGGCATCAGCGACATGGTCATCCCCAATGTGAAGTTCAAGCTGGTGGACACTGCCGAGCACGAGGTGGTCAAGGTTCAGCAGCAGTATCTGGACGGCGCAATCACCAACGGCGAACGCTACAACAAGGTCATCGCGATCTGGTCGGACGTCACCGAAAAAGTGGCGGACGAAATGTTCAAGGCTCTGGAAGAGCAGGACAAGCAGGGCTTGATCAATCCGGTGTACGTGATGGCCGACTCCGGAGCGCGCGGATCGAAACAGCAGATCCGGCAGCTTTCCGGAATGCGCGGCTTGATGGCCAAGCCTTCGGGCGAAGTCATCGAGACGCCGATCACATCCAACTTCCGCGAAGGATTGACCGTGCTGCAGTACTTTATTTCCACGCACGGTGCGCGTAAGGGCTTGGCCGATACGGCGCTGAAGACGGCCGATTCGGGCTACCTGACGCGGCGGCTGGTGGACGTGGCGCAGGACGTGATCATCAACGAGTTCGACTGCGGCACCGCGGACGGAATTTACGTCGAGCCGATTTTGGAAGCAGGCGTGGAAGTTGAGCCGTTGCGCGACCGCGTGGTGGGCCGGGTTTCACTCGAGAAGATCAAAGACTACGAAGGCAACGTGATCGTCGAGATCAACCAGGAAATCACCGAAGAACTGGCCAATTCGATTCAAGCAGCCGGTATCGAGCGCGTCAAAATCCGCTCGGTGTTGACCTGCGAATCGCGCCGCGGAGTTTGCGGACGTTGCTACGGCCGCAACCTGGCTACCGGCCGTTTCGTCGAGATGGGTGAGGCTATCGGCGTAATCGCGGCGCAGTCGATCGGCGAGCCTGGCACGCAGTTGACGATGCGTACCTTCCACATCGGCGGAACGGCGACTCGCGTCACCGAACAGTCAAAGGTCGAAGCGCGCAACAACGGCTTCGTGAAGTTCATTGACTTGAAGGTGGTCGAGGGCCGCGGCAAGCAGATTGTGGCGATGAACCGCTCGGGTTTGATCGCGGTGGTGGACGAGAAGGGCCGCGAAAAAGAGCGTCACCATGTGGTGTATGGCGCGCGCTTGAAGGTCGAGGATGGGCAGCCGGTTACGCTGGGCCAGACCATGGTCGAGTGGGATCCGTACACGTTCTCGATCCTCACCGAAACAGCGGGCACCGTGCAGTTCAAGGATTTGCAGGCTGGCGTCACGATCGAAGAGCAGGTGGACGAAGTCACCGGGTTATCGCAGCTGGTTGTGACGCTGCCGCCGGGCGATGAAAAACACCAGCCGACGATCTTGATTCGCGGAGCGCAGGGTCGGATCAAGAAGTACTTGATGCCGTCACGCGCTCACTTGATGGTGGTGGACGGGGACGAGGTGCAACCGGGCGACGTGCTCGCGAAGATTCCACGCGAGACCACCAAGACCAAGGACATCACGGGCGGTTTGCCGCGCGTGGTGGAACTCTTCGAAACCCGCAAGCCGAAGGATCCCGCGGTCATCAGCGAAATTGACGGCGTGGTGAAATACGGCGAAATCGTCAAGGGCCAGCGGAAGATTTACGTCGAGAGCGAGGATGGCAAGGGCGCAGCGCAGACGATCAAGGAATATTCGATCTCGCGCGGCGTTCACATCAACGTGCAGGAAGGCGAACACGTTGCAGCGGGCGAACCGTTGATTGACGGGCCGCTCAACCCGCACGACATTCTCGCCGTCCTTGGCGAAAAGTACACGCAGGCGTACCTGGTGAACTCGATTCAGGAGGTCTACCGGTTGCAGGGCGTGAACATCAACGACAAGCACATCGAAGCGATCGTGCGGCAAATGATGCGCTGGGTGAAGGTGGAGGACGTGGGTGATACGTCGTTCCTGCTCGAGGAGCAAGTGGACAAGTTCCGCTTCCGCGAGGAGAACGACCGCATTATCCGCGACGGCGGACGGCCGGCAACCGGACGTCCTTTGCTCCTCGGCATCACCAAGGCATCGCTTTCGACGGATTCGTTCATCTCCGCGGCAAGCTTCCAGGAGACGACGCGCGTCCTCACCGAGGCCGCGATTTCCGGAAAGGTCGATTACTTGCGCGGCTTGAAGGAAAACGTGATCATGGGCCGGCTGATTCCCGCGGGCACGGGCCTCGAACGCTACCGCAACATCCAGCTCCTCACGGAAATTCCGAAGGAGGAGCCGGAGTCCATGGAGCCGGAACTTACGCCGGAAGAAGCAGCAGCTTTGGACTTCTTGCGCAAGGATACCGACGCGGTCGCCGAAAGCTAGACTGCATCGCTCTCACACAAACTCAGGGCGCCGTGATTTTTTCGCGGTGCCCTTTTTTTGTGCGCGTGAATCTGTTTCAGGAGCCCATCTCCAACAAGATGCCACCTACAGTCGGCCGCCCAGCGGCTTCCTAGCGCGAGTCACCTGTTAAGTAACTTGGCATATCGCCTCGCTTTCTTTTTCCTTGTGGCGCACGCAGTCAGTAAAATGAAAGTAGCGCATTCCCGGTATTGGACCTAGGCCGAGACTGCTCTCGGCATTTCTATGCCTAATCGTTCTCCTGAAAAACCGGCGGAGTTGGATACCTGGGTTTCCGCAACGGAGGCCCAGTTCAAGAAGCTCGTGGAAGTGATTTCCCGATCGCAGTTGAATTATCGGGAGCTCATTGACAGCCTCGACCACGCGGTTTTCACTGTTGCCCTGGATGGAGAGATCCGAGTCGCGAATCGCCGGCTTTCGGATATTCTCGGCGTCTGTTTTCAGGACCTGATTGGCCACCGCATGGATGAATTTGTGGCGGAGCCTTCGCTCGCGGAAGCGACGCGTACGCTGGAAGCATTTTTAAGGAAAGGGCATTGGGCAGGCCGAATCGCGGTCCGTCTGAAGAACGAGACGCAACGTCGCTACTACGATTGCTGGCTGCAAGCGATGCGGGAAGAAGATCAAGCCCCGTCGGTCAGCGGCTGGGTGCGCGACGTTACTTCGCAGCATGAATCGGAAGTACGCTTCACCGAACTTTTCGAATCGCTGCGCGAAGGAATTTTCTTCACCACTCCTGACGGAAACCTGCTGGACGCCAATCCCGCGCTGCTCCGCATGTTGGGCTACGACAGCAAGGAAGAATTGCAGAAGCTTAATTTCCGCGAGCTCTATGTGGATCCCTCGCAGCGAGATACGTTAGTCCGCCAGGTCGTCGAACACGGAGCGGTTCAGGATGTCGACGTGGTCTACAAGCGAAGGGACGGAACGCATCTGCATTGCCTGGCTTCAGGTTTTGGAATTCGCGACACCTTTGGCCGCACCATCCGCATGCAGGGCACGCTGGTAGACGTCACCGAACGCATCGAGATCGAAGCGCGGCTACACCACGAGCAGGAATTTGTGCGCCGGCTGGTGGCCAGCTTTCCGGACATCATCGCCGTGATGGACTTGGAGGGACGGTTCACTTTCGTTAGCCCGCGAATTCGGGACGTTCTGGGCCATCCGGCGCAGGATTTGGTAGGCAAAGCTCTGTTGACGCAAATTCACCGGCATGACGTGGCGGCGCTTACCGACACTTTTCACGCACTGACCCACGGAGACTTGGCCCACGCGCAATTTGAATATCGGACGAAGCACGCGGATGGATCGTGGCGGATCCTGCGGGCAAGCGCCAGTCCGCTCTTTGATGCGTCGGGGAAAATAAATGGCGTGGTGGCATCGGCTCGCGACGTTACGGAGACCAGAGCGGCGGAAAAGCAGCAATTGCAGAAGGAAAAGCTCGCGGCTATGGGCGAAATGATGGCGGGCGTGGCGCATGAGCTGAATAACCCATTGACTGCGATCTTGGGCATCAGCGATCTGATGCGTGAGCGCGCCGCTGACGATTCAACGCGCCGGCAAGTGGAAATTGTGCTGAAGCAGGCCAGGCGCGCGGCCGGGATTGTTCAGAATCTGCTGGCGTTTTCGCGGCCGTCGGCTCTCGCGAGCAGAAAGCTCCGTCCGGAGCACGCGATAAGACAGGTCATCGAGCAGCAGCAGGCATCGCTGAGGCAGAAAAATGTTTCGATCCAGCTGGAAGCTCCGGAGGGCCTGCCCTCTGTGGAGGCCGATCCCAGGCTACTGCAACAGGTGTTCGTGAATTTGATTCTCAACGCGGAGCAAGCGATTACCAGCAAGCGTGATCACGGCACCTTGCGAGTTTCGGTTGAAGCCGTGGACGGCAAGATCGCGTTTGTGTTCGCGGATGACGGCCCCGGTATTTCTCCGGAAATCCTGGCGAGGATCTTCGATCCGTTTTTTACCACGAAACGTCCCGGCGGCGGCACCGGGCTGGGATTGACGATTTGTCTTGCGATCGTGAAGGAACATGGTGGCACGATTGAAGTGCAATCGTCGCCAGATGCAGGCGCGGAATTTCGCGTGATACTACCGGCGTCACAAGATGAGGCATCGGCGACGTCGGCAGCGGCGCCGCAAGGCCGTGCTTCCGCGCCACAGCCATCAGGCGCGTTGCAGGGACGCTCGGTTTACGTGGTAGACGACGAAGAGAGCATTCGCGAAATCGTACACGAAGGGCTTGCGGCGCGGGGGATGAAAGTGGAAGGCGCGTCCAGTTCGGAAGAAGCGTTGCTTCACCTCGCTGCGCACACTTACGATTTCGTGTTGTGCGATTTCAACCTTCCGGGCCTTAACGGCGAGCAATTCTTCCAGCGTATGCATGCAAACGCGTCAGGCGGCGCGACTCCAAAATTCGTTTTTATGACCGGCGCGTTGCTGGACCCGAGCACGATGTCAATCTTCAGCGAAAAGGGAGCTTCTGTGCTGCAGAAGCCATTCCATATCGCGGGGCTGGCGGCTTTGCTGACGGAACTGCTGGAAGCGCAGCCAAGCAGCTAGATAAAAACGCTGTCCCGCTATTTCGACGGCTTGGCGGCAGGGTTAGAACCAGGGTCCACACCAAAATCCCAAAAATAGAGACTCGTGGCACCACCCTGCACACGCTCGGCTAGGGCGTATTCGCCGGGCTCGACATTTTCGCCCAGCGTAAAGCGGTAAACGCCCTGCGCGATTTCCCAACGCTGGATCGGTAAAGCGATCTTCCCCGTGGTGGCCTCTTCCTTGAACAATTGATCGAGGTTCTCGAGATCGCGTTTATCGTTGTGGACTCTCGCGCGAAGCAGGTCGAGGTCGGGTTCGCGGCCATCCGCGGTGCGCATGTAAAACTCGAGCTGGCCGCTTTTGATGCGGAACTTGGCGCGAGTTCCTGGCAGCGAGACGGTGTGACGGGTGGGAACGATCGGAACCGGTATCAACACTTGCTTGAGCATTTGCGACTTGCTGAATTTAATGTCCGCTTCGGCCTGCGACAGCTGCCGAATGGACTTGCCATCGAATTCAAAAAGACCCTCACCGGGCGGTAAAAAGACATTGGAGGCGACCTCGATGCTGGCGTCAATGTCCATCGGCGTGGAATGGTGAGCGACCTCGAGTGCGTGGACTTTGGCGACGATCGCGGCGTTGCGTTTCGTGTCCTCACCTTCAACTTTTTTCGTTGCGTCCCAATCGACTAGCGCGGCGGGAATTTCTTGCCAGTCGCGTTGGTCAATACTGTAGTAGCGGACGCGATCGCCGTCGACTTGGTATTCCCTGACCAGTTGGAAAGTGCCGTCTTTCAGCATCAATTTCTTACCGCGCGGCAGGCCATCGTCTGGGGCGTCTTGCGTTGGTGCGGGCGCCTTCTGCTGTTGCTGGGGAGGCTGTGATGTCTGGTTTTGCGCGATAGATGGCAGGGTCAGTAAAACCACCGCGACGGAGGCTAGTGAAAATCGCAGAAAGCGGTGGCGGCGCACGGCACGGACTTCGAATTGTGGACTGAGAGCCATCGGTTTCGGCGCCGGGTCTGAAGCCTAGCGTATTCTCGCGGCCCGAGTGCGGCGCCGTCGTTCAGCTTCCGGATAAGATGCAGATCCGGCGTGTAAGGTTGAGCAGATCCAGAATAATCCCGGTTGGCGAAGGGTACAAGCAGAGGTGAAGCGAAAAAAAGAAAACGCCGCGGATCGGCGGAAGGCCAGGAAGCGCTGAGATTAGCTTAGAGTTTCGGCGGCGCTGACGTAGTGGTCGCAGCGCGGCTGCAATACTGTCAGGATCATCAGATCCGAATGCGAGAAAAGCCACTTCTCGGCTTCCGCGCCGGCGGCTTCGGCTGCGCGAACGATTGTGCCCAGATGTTTGTTGCGAGCAAGGCCGCGCAGATGGTCGGCGCAAATGCCCGTGAGGGTGACGACCTCATCTTCGGTGAAGATTTTCTGACTCAGTTTAATGCGCACCATGGCCGGGCTCACCTCATGAGATGCTGATGCCAAATTAAACGCTGCCAGAGTCGCATGCAATAGTCCTTCCGTTCCATACCGGCAAAACCTTATTTCGGCACCCGCGTTGGAACCAGTGTTCGCTCTAGCATTTAAGGCCGATGCAGGCGAATTTGCTCCGAAAGCCTTGATTCGCGCGGTTGCCGAAAATAGGAAAGAAAAGTCTAAACGAGGAATATTTCTACACGTTCACTGATATGTTTCGCCGAGCCCAAAATTGTGCATCGCGATTTGTGATAGCGATGCAGGAACAGCCGAAAAGGGGCGAAGTCTGGTGGTCGGTTTTGCGAAACGACAGAATTGAGCCCGATTCTGCGCAAGCAATGTGCAAATTTCGCTGAGAGGCAGGTTGAATGCTGCACGTCGCGTGCTACCAGTTGCGACCTGGTGATGGAGAATGCTTAAAATCCTGGCGCAAAAATCGTCGGTGCGAAAATCTAGATTGTGAAGCCGTCCGCTTTTTCGAACGCGCGAGCGAGCTGCAGAATTCGCGCTTCGCCGAAGTGAGGACCGAAGATTTGCATCCCTACAGGGAGACCGGCCTTGGTCTTTCCGCAGGGAATCGAAATACCAGGTACTCCGGCGAGGGACCCTGTAACGGTATATATATCAGCAAGATACATCTGAAGCGGGTCTGCGGTCTTTTCGCCTAATTGGAAGGCCGGGGTCGGCGTGGTTGGGGTAATGATTGCATCCACTTTCTGAAATGCATTCCAGAAATCCTGCGCGATCAGCGCGCGAACTTTTTGCGCCCTCAGATAGTAGGCGTCGTAATAGCCGGACGAGAGAGCATAGGTGCCCAGCATGATCCGCCGCTTCACTTCCGGGCCGAAGCCACGCTCGCGGGTTTTGCGGTACATCTCCATCAGCGTCGCGCCCGGGACTCGCAACCCGTAGCGGACGCCGTCATAACGGGCCAAATTTGAGCTGGCCTCGGCTGTCGCGACGATATAGTAGGTAGCGATCGCGTAGTCGGTGTGCGGCATGTGCAACGGAACGCGCTTGCAGCCGAGCTTTTCGAGTAAAGCGATGCCTGCCTGAACTTTGACCTTCACTTCCGAGTCGATGCCCTCGCCAAAATAGTCTTCCGGGACGCCGATACGCAGGTCCTGAACGGGGCTTTCAATTTCATCGGCATAGTTCGGTACCGGTACGGGGGCGGACGTGGAATCGTTGGAGTCGTGGCCGGCAATGACGGCCATTACGGTCGCGACGTCCGGGATATTCGCGGCAAAGGGGCCTATCCGGTCGAGAGACGAGGCAAAGGCGATGAGCCCGTAGCGAGATACGCGACCGTATGTTGGCATCGTGGCAGGAATGCCACAGTATGCTCCAGGTTGGCGTATCGATCCCCCGGTGTCGGTCCCTAGGGCGACCACCGATAGGCCAGCAGCGACCGCGGCTGCAGACCCGCCGCTGGAGCCGCCTGGCACGCGGTCGGGAGCTAGGGGGTTACGTACGGCACCGTATGCAGAATTCTCATTGGAGCTGCCCATAGCGAACTCATCGCAGTTGGTCTTGCCGAGGATGACTGCCCCAGCCCCCTCTAGGCGCTCGATGGCGGTGGCGTCGTACGCCGGTATATAGTTTTCAAGAATTTTCGAGCCACAGGTGGTCCGAACTCCCCGGGTGCTTAGGACGTCTTTTATGGCCACTGGAACGCCTGCCAGAGGCTCTAAAGCGCGTCCCTGGGCAATGGAGGCATCTACGCGGTCGGCTTGAGCGTAGGCGCGCTCCGGGCAGAGGGTCAGGAAGGCGTTCAATTTCGGGTTGCGGCGGTCAATCTGGGCGTAGAACTCCTTTGCTAGCTCGCGCGCGGATATCTTCTTCGTTTGCAGGGCCTCGCGCACTCCGGCGATGGTCCATGGGGTTGCCCGACTCATCGCTCAATCACTTTCGGGACGCGGAAGAAGGGCTTGACCGCATCCGGCGCGTGGGCCAGCACTTCCTCGCCGATGTTGCACGGAGCGATGAAGTCGTCGCGAAGGTTCGGCTCGCTGCTATCGCTTCTGTCGGATTGCGACTCGACGGGCGCGGGCGCTTCCTGGTGAGCCGCCGCTAGGTCCCCAGGGATCGTTTGGGTCATCGGCTCGACATGTGCTACGTCAAGCTCCTGGAGCTTGCCAATGTATGAAAGTATTTCGTCCAGCTGGCCGCGGTATAGCTCGACCTCATCGGGCGAGAGTTCAAGGTGAGCAAGTTCGGCTACGCGAAGCACGTCTTCGCGGCTAATTTTCATGGTGCCTCCGCGAAGGTTGGCCTGCCACTCGAGCCAAGAATGCAGAACGCAGGAATTTCATCACACTATCTTAGTACACAAGAGACGGAGCGCAAGGGCGCCGGGCAGTGAAATTTATAAGCGCCAAGAATGGAAAGATCAAACACAGAGGACGCATCGGAGAACAGCATCGAGGTCACAGAGAAATACGAACCGAGGCTAGGATCTGCGGCGACGGATAAACGGGGTGTGCTCGTTGTCCATCTCGTGGGAGATTTTCCGGGGACCGGGTTTAGACGCGGCGAATTTCACTTCGCGAATCAGGCTGCCGCCCCAGGCTTTATTGACCTGCGCGCAGAATTCCGGTTTCATTTGTTCGAGCTGTTTCTGCCAGGCTTTGGTGTCGGCGGCGACTTCCAGGCATCCGGCGTCGCAACGGACCGGGCGGGTGTGAGCGGCTAAAGTCTTGCCAACAACACTGGGCCACACGCTGGAAAGCCATGCGACGACAGCTTCGGGCCGCTTGATTTGGCGCAGCATGCCGCCAAGGAAATTTCCCGCTCGTTCCATTTCACGCTCCGCGCCGCGTGGTTTTTCGCGATTCTAGCACAAAGATAGTTGCGAAAGTGGCGGCAAGCATGGGGTGAAGATGGTATTTGCGATGGCAGTGAAGTTACGCTAACCTCGCGACATGAATTCCGCGACTGGGGAGCGAGATATGACATTCCTTCCCGCGATTCTGCTTTCAATCGGTTTTCTTTTTCTAAATCCCGCCGGGTCCGCGGCCTTAAAGACGCGCAACAGTCTACGCATGGACGCGGCGGAGCGGAAAATTTGGACGAACGACGACATTCCGCTGCTGCGACAGTTCGCTCCCATTTCGATTATCGGCGAGAGTTCGAGTTCTCAGGCAGAGGTCGCGAAACGGGCCGGCATCGAAGCTACCGCAGCGAACCAGCCTTACATCAGGGAACTCGATCCGCATTGGTACGCGGAACAACGGCAGACGCTGCAAGCTCAAATCGACGCGGACGAACAACAGATCCGCGAAACACAAGCGATTCGGCAGACTGGCGACGGCATCACAGATGCGATTCCCCTCGATAAAGAAGCACCTGGATTGAGTCCCGAGGCGACGGTGGAAATTCTTCAGAACCATGTGGCGCAGCTCGAAGGTCAGATGGATGATCTTCAGGATCTTGCCAGGCGGAACGGTCTTGATCCCGCTGTCGTGCGTTAGATTTTTATTGCCTCGATCTAATTGGTCCGCGATACCTGACGGCCTTCCGGCGCGCATCGAGTTTCCCCGCACAGTGCATGAATCCGCTCGACGAATTCTCGTGCGCGGAGCACGGGAAATTTGAACGCCAGAAGCGGATAGCTTTGCAGCACACATTCGTTCAAATTTGTGTAGGAGCGAGGCAGCGCTACACCATTTGCGAATCAGGAGCGAGAAATGAATCCGATACGAGTAATCGCTATACCCACGGAAATTGCGGAGTCGGTGCGACGCACGGGCCAGGACCCGCACTACGGACACCCAGCGCATACTGAAATTGCCGGTGAAGGCGCGCCGTGCCGGCATTGTCTGAAGCTCATTGCCGCGGGAGAGCAGAAGGCAACGCTATTTACTCTGGATGCATTTGAAGGCATCGAGCCGCTGCCTCTGCCGGGGCCGGTTTACATTCACGCGAATGCGTGCGAACGCTATCCAGAAGATGGAGGTTTTCCGGCTGAATTGCGCACGAGCCCGCGAACACTGAATGCTTATGGGCGAGGCCGACACCTAGTCGCGACTGAGTACGTTGAGAATGGGAACGTGGACGCGGGCGTTGAGACGCTTCTTGCGCGGGCGGATGTGGATTACATCCATGTGCGAAGCACCACGGCTGGATGCTATACGTTTCGGATCGAACGCGCGGGCACTACCGCAGCAGGGCAGCGAAAAGCCTGAGCTTCGATTGGGCCTACTCTGCTCTCCACATGATGATGAAGATCTAACGCAGAGTTTGCAGAAAAAAGCGCGCAGGGTACGCAGAGAAAACCGGCCTGGGGGCAACCCGCCGCGCTCCCTGTACGAAGGATGGGCATTGCGCGCTCGCCTCGGTGCGCGTGCTCAAGACATCGGAGCCGCGACGGCACTCGCGCCGTTGAGGCCGAGTTCCTCGGCGACTGAGCGCAGCGCTACGATGCAGAAGGCGATGTGCTCGTCGAGCGGGACGCCAAGCTCTTCTGCACCCTTGTAAACGTCGTCGCGGTTCACTCCGCGCGCGAACGCTTTATCTTTCAGTTTTTTCTTCACCGAGGCGGTTTCCACCTCGTGGATGCTCTTGCTGGGTTTGATCAAGGCGCAAGCGGTCAGGAACCCAGCCAGCTCGTCACACGCAAATAGCGTCTTATCCAGGGGCGAGACGCGCGGGACGTTGCAATAATCGGCGTGCCCCAGGATTGCATGGATCATCTCTTCGGGATAGCCGAGCTCGCGCAGAATCTTGGAACCTTCGTAGGGATGCTCTTCCGTGGGGTGATGCGCGGCGTTAGGCCAGCGCTCGTAGTCGAAATCGTGAAGTAGCGCGGCGACGCCCCAGAGTTCCTCGTCGACATTGAGCTTGCGGGCATAGGCGCGCACGCAGGCTTCAACGGCGAGAGCGTGTTTGCGCAGACTCTCACTTTGCGTGTACTCGCAGAGCAGCTTCCAGGATTCCTCGCGATTCGGCATTTTTCCCCCGTTTCGAGTTTATCGCAGAGTTGAACCGCGCCGATAGAGGCCCAAGGGTGGCCATCCGATGCAGCTTCTATTTATGACCCAGGGTCGATCAGGACACGGCAAATGGCGCGTCAGTATGAATGAACGGCGATAGTGTGCCGATAGAGAGGTAATTGCAGAGTTTTCCGCCTTGGTCGCTAGGCACGACGGCTCCATCGGCGGGCGGAACGCCGATTGGCAGACGGCGAGAAACAGGGCAAATTATGCGTGCTTGCTCCGCGATGATAGGCCGAAACGTCTCAATGTAGGAATCAGTGAGTCTGTGAGACGTTTAATTTTGAGACGAGCCCGGCAACCGTCAGTGACGATAGCGAGATCAATTCGGTGTTTCTTCTCGTCATTGATTGAACACAATCACTTTGCGGACTGGTATTTAGCGCAAAGGAACAGGAAAGGCAGCCGCGCAGGCCGAGATGTCGCTGGATGCTGGGCAACAAAATTGCAAGCGTAAATCGTCAACCGGTGACGCAGGACGGCAATGTGCTCAGAGCGTCATCGGACACGAAACGTCGAAGGCGAAGAAAATTCGTAGCACGTTTTCCGGATTTGGGGGACCACAACCGCATTTAATTGTGGCGCGCGCTGCGAACAGGGTAGAATCCGTTCGGCTTGAGGACGAAAAAGGGCTTGACAAGAAATGGCACCCTGTGGAGAATCGCTCCGCGCCAGTTTCTGCCTTCCCCTGTTGTGACGTTCCTCCCCTTCGCATCGCCGGAATAGTCTGCGAGGAGACCCGGTGGCGGAAAAAGAAGCAGTAGACGTGAGCATGGAAACGGAACGCGAAGTACTTCGCTGTCAGGTATGTGGGTTGGTGCAGTACCGCACACGCACGGACAATTGTCGCCGGTGCCTGCGCATGCTGCCCCCGAAGGTGACGTTCGTCATTCCGACGCCGTCGCCTCAAGATTTACCGGGGGACGATCGCCAACTGTTTGAGAACTGGCCAAATCGCGAAACTGTCGAAAACATTGGCCAGCGCATCAGACAGCTGCGAGAGTCGCGCGGCATGACGCAAAGCCAGCTACAGGCACGTTCGCGCGTCTCTCGCTCGTATTTGTCCCGGATCGAGAGTGGACAGATGACGCCAAGCCTCGGCACGCTGGAAAAGATTGCCGAAGCGCTGGGCGTTGGGCTGAACCGCTTCTTCGTGCCGGAAACAAACGGCGAGACGGTGCTCGAAGATCCTTTCATCCAAGGTCTTCGCCCGTACCTACGGCAACTCGATTGGACACAGTGGCAGGGCATCCTGAAGCGCTTGCAGGCGATTAGCGAGCACGTGAGCACGAATCACAGCGTGCGCCCGATGCCGCCGCAAGTGGCTGATCGATTGCCACACCACATGCCCCGCCGACAACAGGTCACGGGTCACGGTGCGGTGGCGCTCCACCGCTAGGCCGTCAAGAGCGGCAAACGAAATCAGGGCGAAATTCCGGTTAGCCCGGCAGACCCGCGGGGGCGGACTGCCGGGCGTAGCCCGCAACGCGTCGAACCTCGACTGGAACTTGCGGCGCTTCGGAATCCTTAACTTACCCGCGGTAAATCTCCGAACAGACGGTTAATGCTGAACGTTTCGTGCGGGGCTACTGCGCCTCTTTCACGCCGACCCGGATCAGCGCGATCTCTACCCGTTCACTCTTTCTAGTCAGCGCAACGACGCGCGCGCCGTCCCCGTGGTCGTCCACAAAAGCAACGTCCGCGTCGCTGTTTGCGTCTACGCCTTGGATTTTGGTGTGCGAGCCCTGCTTTTCGCGGCGAAAACTCGGCCCCAGCCTTTGCGCGTACCACGCGGAGACTTTATCGAGCGCGTCCGCTGTGCTGTATTTTTCGACCGCGATTCCGAAGCCTGCGTCTCCTGAGGAAACTTCCAAGTTGGCGTTGTGTGAATCGACGGAAGTTGAGCCGGGGTAAATCGGCAGGCTCGTCGCGTGCGTCGCATCGTTGTTTACTTTGATGCCGCCAACGGGCGTCTGAATCTCGACGTTCTGCCCCTTGTTGCGTACGTGAAGATTGTGAATCAGCAGTCCAGCGAGAGCCACGCCGAAGACAACCATTATGACAATCCCTCCGGCCACGATTCCGAGAATCCACCATACGGCCGTAGATTTGTCGCTGCGCTGAGGGGGTATGACGGCGGGAGGCCGTCCCGATGCGCTAGACATAATTCACCCTTTTGAACTGTAACTGAATCTCACTACGTAAATTCGTTCCGAAATGTTTCCGCGAGCGCTGGTGCTCAGCTGAAACGGACTTCAACGCCGGGATGGCGGTCCAGGTGGACGGAGTCGATGAAGCGCACTTCGCCTTCCTGAAGCGTCATGATCAGCGAATGAGTGCGCGTGCCGTCGCGGAAGAAATTGACTCCGCGAAGCAATCCGCCTCCGGTGACGCCCGTGCACGCAAAGATGATTTTCTTGCCGGGCGCCAGGTCCATGGTTTCGTAGATCCGTTTGGGATCCTTGATGCCCATTTGGGCGACGCGTTCGTGGTGCTCGGGCTTTGAAACCACCAGGCGCGCGAGGATCTGGCCGTTCAAGCAGCGCAGGGCGGCGGCAGTGAGCACGCCTTCGGGAGCGCCGCCCGTTCCCATGACCGCGTGAACGGACGTGCCGCGGACAGCGGCGTTGATGCCGGCGGAGAGATCGCCATCGGAGATGAGCCGTATGCGCGCTCCCGCGGTGCGAATATCACTGATGAGTTTTTCGTGGCGCGGCCGGTCCAGAACCACGATAACAAGATCTTCGACGTCGCGATCGTAGCGGCGGGCAATGGCACGGAGGTTGTCCTTCACCGGCGCGTCGAGATCAATCGC
>Ga0208603_1000015_pt1 | contig 24742 bp, 19 predicted proteins | sample MicForSoSWNC24_M_FD_188001 | JGI IMG/M metagenome (GOLD analysis project Ga0208603, IMG submission 188001) | Forest soil microbial communities from Harvard Forest Long Term Ecological Research site in Petersham, Massachusetts, USA - MetaG HF008... | ecosystem: Environmental > Terrestrial > Soil... | reverse complement strand
TGGCCGCGCGGCGCGCTGGTTGTCTGCTTTTTGGCGTTTCTTTCGTTTGTGACGGCGGCGCAGGATTTTTCGGGGTACCAATCGGACGACATGCTGCTGTGCGCGGGCCTGGTGGCGATGTTCTTCGCGCCGCCCGGGCTGTGGCCGGGACTGGGCGCGTCGCGAGCGCCTTCGCGCGCCAGCCTGTTTCTGCTGCAGTGGGAATGGTTTCGCATCTACTTCGAATCGGGCGTAGCGAAACTGGCCAGCGGCGATCCAGCGTGGCGCCATTTCACCGCGATGGACGACTACTACCAGAACGGCCCGCTGCCGACATGGATCGGGTGGTACGTCCAGCAACTGCCGCACTGGTTTCATGCTTCGGCGACGTTTTACACGCTCGCGACGGAGTTGGTCCTTGTGTGGATGCTGTTCTTGCCACGGCGATTTCGCATCATTTGCTTTTGCATCGTCACGCCATTTGAGATTTCCATCATTTTGACCGCGAACTACACATTTCTAAATTACCTGGTCTTGCTGCTCGGGGTGCTCCTGCTCGATGATCGGCTCCTGGAATGGGTTCTACCGAAACAAATCCGCGAGTTGATCGCCGGAAACAGAGCGGCGATTGAGCAAACTCCGGCGGAAGCGCTAGACAGGTCGGAGAGTTCAGCTGCGATCTGGCGACGCAGGTTAGCTCCGCTGCGACACGCGTTTGCCGGCCTGTGCCTCGGCCTAGTCTTCTATGCGACGACTTTGGAGCTTCTGTGGATGTTTGTCCCAGGATTGCCTCTGCCGGAAGCACCGGTGCGAGCACTCGACCCATTTCGCATCGCCAATCGTTATGGGCTGTTCGCTGTGATGACCCACGGGCGCTACGAAATCGAGTTCCAGGGAAGCGACGACGGAAAAACTTGGACCGCGTACCCATTTCGTTACAAGCCGCAGACGATCGATAAGGCGCCGGGAATTTATGCTCCTTACCAGCCGCGGTTCGAGTGGAATCTGTGGTTCGCTTCGCTTGGTTCGTGGCGCGAGTCGCGCTTTGTCGTCTGGACCGAGGAACGACTGCTGAAGAACGATCCAAATGTGTTGCAGCTCTTCGCCTACAATCCATTTCCCAATGCGCCGCCGCGCGAAGTCCGCACCATCATCTATCAATATTGGTTCACGGACTTGGGCACGAAGCGGGCGAACGGGAACTGGTGGAGACGCGAGGCGCTCGGCGAATACGCTCCGGTACTCGAGCGCGAATCGGACGGCAAAATCACCATCCTGGACTGGCCCACTCACGATGGGGAACAGCCCTAGTTAGCACCGCGCTTTATCATCCTTCCGCGAGCCGGTGTGGCGCAAAGCAAGTTTTGCTCCCTGCGGCTAAATCCGTTAGCCTGTGCGAGACCGTATGACACCAAGCAAACGCCATTCACAGGAGCCTCGCGAAGAAACCGTTTCGGCCGAAGTTACGCCCGAAATGCTGCTCGCGCATCTGGCAACACTGTCCCAGCCGGCCAGCATTCGCCAGATTGCGCATGGCATGGAATTGAGGCATCGCGGTCGGCGCTACTTGCCGCGAGTGCTGCAGAAATTGAAGAAGCGCGGTGAGGTAGAAGAAACTCACGGTGGGCGATTCCGTCTCGCGGGAACGAAACACGCCAGAAATGAAGCATCGGGGCGCGCCGCAGCGGCAAAGCGCGGGCGCGCGGCGGATGCGGGCGCAACCAATGCCGAAACGGGACTGGGCCTGTCAAACGTCGCGGCAATTCACGCAGCCGCGCCAAGTGGTGGCGCATCCACGCGCGGGCGAGATCCGAACCTGGTGGCGGGACGAATTGTGGCACATCGCGAGGGGTACGCTTTTCTCGTGCCGGATTCGCCGATGCCACGCGTCGAAGGAGATTTATTCATCGGACGCGACGGGCTGGGAGATGCGATGCACGGCGACCAGGTACTGGCGCGCATCGTGCGACGGCGCGCCGACGGTCGTGCGGAAGGGCGCGTGGTGCAAATCGTCGAGCGCCAGCATCCCACGATGGTCGGATTGTTCCGTTACGGACCGCACGGAAACGTCGTGCTGCCTTACGACACGCGCATCCTTCATGAAGTGATCATTCCGCCGGGCGCGGAGCTGACACCCGCCCTCCGCGAAAAGCTTGGTCTTCCATCGGGCGCCCAATCGCCTGCCAGCAGCCGGACGCGCCTAGCCGAACTGGATGGCGCGGTAGTGAACGTGGAAATCACGCGGTTTCCGAAAGGCGGGCTCGCTCCCAGCGGACGCGTTATCGAAATCCTCGGGCGTCCCGGCGAAATTGGTGTGGACGTAGAAATCATCATCCGCAAGCATCACCTGCCACATATCTTTCCAGACGAGGTTCAGACCGAGGCCCGGGCTATCCAACAGAGAGTGTCAGAGGCGGACATCGCCGGACGGCGCGATTTTCGTCATCTGCCGATCGTAACGATTGATGGCGAGACGGCACGAGATTTTGACGATGCGGTGTATGTGGCAGCGCTTCCCAACGGCCACTACGAATTGCAAGTGCATATCGCCGATGTGGCGCACTACGTCAAACGCGGTTCCTCACTCGATCGCGAGGCACGACTGCGCGGCACATCCGTTTACTTTCCCAATCGCGCCGTGCCCATGCTGCCGGAGGAACTCTCCAACGGGATTTGCTCGCTGAATCCGAAGGTGGACCGCCTGGTGATGAGCGCGGTAATGGAATTGGATGGCGCGGCGAAACTACTGCACGCTGACTTTTTCCAGGGAGTGATTCGTTCGGTGGAGCGAATGACATACACCAATGTCAACAGAGTGATCGAAGGCGATCCGGAAATGACCGAGCGTTATGCCTCGCTAGCAGGCGAGTTCCAGAAGATGAAGGAACTCGCACTTTTTTTGAACAAGCGGCGTCATGCACGCGGGTCCATCGATTTTGACTTGCCTGAGCCGGTGATTGAATTCGATCCCGAAGGACGGATGTTGAGCATCGTGCGCAGCGAAAGAAACATCGCGCACCGTCTGATTGAGGAGTTCATGCTCGCGGCAAACGAAGCGGTCGCGGAGTATTTGGAAAGGCGCGGCGTCGCCTCGTTACATCGCGTTCACGAAAAGCCCGACCCGAAGAAAGTGCTCGAATTCGAGGAGCTGGCACAGGCGTTTGGATATTCGCTAGGGGTGGACGATTTGGCCGAGCGGCGCATTACGGTGCGGCACGGCGAGAGCCGCTCGCAAGCACGAACGGGGCGTGGGGGCGATCGCGGACGCGCGCGTCCTATGAGTGTGACGTTGCCTGCCGCAGAAGAGGTGGACATCCGGCCGCAGCACTACCAGCGACTGACGGAGAAGATTGCAGGAAAGCCGGAAGAGCGGATTCTTTCCTACTTGATGTTGCGTTCGCTGAAGCAGGCGCGCTACGCCGTGGACGCACTGGGCCATTTCGCACTAGCGACGAAGGAGTATACGCACTTCACGTCGCCGATCCGGCGCTACCCCGATTTAATCGTGCATCGCGCGTTGAAATGGGCGCTGGAAAATCCGAACCTAGCGCCGCTGCGCGTTCCAGCGCCGGGTGCGCGTGCAGGAAAAGAGGAATTGGTTGCCGCCCTGGGATCTTACCGCCGCGTCGAATTGCAGGAGATAGCGCCGGAAAGCTCGGAAGCGGAACGCCGAGCGGATGCGGGGGAACGTGAGCTGATGGAGTGGAAGACGGCGCAGTTCATGGAGAGCCACCTCGGCGAAGAGTATGACGCGCTGATAATCTCGGTGCAGAAGTTCGGATTTTTTGTGGAACTTGTCGAAATTTTTGTGGAGGGCTTGGTGAGCATTGACCGACTGGAGGAATTTACCGGTCAGAAATGCATGTACCGCGACCGCGATCATTCCATCGTCACTGAACCCTATCGCGGCTCGCGCGGAGGAAGATCGCAACTGGCTTTTCGCTTGGGCGATCGCATACGCGTCCGCGCCGAACGGATCGACCCGTTCCGGCATCGCGTAGAATTCTCTCCCGTCGAAGCGGGTCCTCAATAGAAGTACGTACTATTTACCGCACTGTTGACCGATCGTTTTCCGACGGCTCAAACTCGTCCACATGGAACAGTACCAGCATCTGGTTGGCAATCGCGTTGAAGCACAGTAGCGGTCAGGTGATTTTTATCTGTGGTGCGTTGGAACATTGGCATCCGATGACGGACGGTTGATTGTGGTGCAAGAGCGGTTCCTTTCTGGCGGAAGCCACAAAACGATGCGCGTCGAGATTCCCTACGCCTACATTGTTCGCGTCACGAAAGCTTCGGCCGAACCGCCTAACATCCTCCCTGCTCGGCCGCTCGCTCGATTGAAAAGGCCTTGATCGCGGTTTCTCCTCACATCTCTAGCAATCAATAATTCACTTCGGAAGGTGCCGTGCGTTGCCGTTCGCATTCGTGAGCTTGGGCGGGTATATTTGCCTTTTGGCTGGGAGGCGAAGATGAAGCCGACAGTTGGATTTATCGGATTAGGACTTATGGGCAAGCCCATGGCTACGAACTTGCTCAAGGCTGGATTTCCTTTGGTGGTATGGAATCGCACGGCGGCGCGAGCACAGGACCTTGTGAACGAGGGCGCGAAGCTCGGAGAAAGTCCGCGCGAAACGGCGAAGCTAGCGGATGTGCTGATCACAATTGTGAGCGATCCACCGGCGCTCGAAGAGGTTTTATGGGGGGCTAACGGCGCGATGGAGGGTTTGCGGCGCGGCAGCGTTTATATTGATTCGAGCACCATTTCGCCCGACCTTGCGCGACGCGCGGCGTCGGCATGCGCCGAGCGCGGCGTTGATTTTCTGGATGCGCCGGTGACGGGCGGCGATTGGGGCGCAAAAAAGGGCGAGCTCGTTTTTATGATTGGCGGCAAGGCCGAAGTGCTGGAGCGCGTCAAGCCGGTGCTCGAAGTGCTGGGCAAGAAATTCTTTTTGCTGGGTCCGAACGGAGCAGGCCAGACGGTAAAGCTCGCGATGAATCTAATTTTGGCGCTTGAGGTGGAAGCACTGGCAGAAGCGCTGGCGCTGGTGACTTCCGCCAGCGTGGAAGGCGAAAAGCTGATCGAGGTGCTGCAGTCGAGCATGGCCCGCGCGGGAGTGTTGGACGTGAAAGCGCCGAACATGCTGAAGAACGAATATCCGCCAAGTTTTCCGCTGCGCCTGATGCACAAAGACATGCGGCTTGCACTTGAACTTGCCCGTCAGAAGGGGGTCGAGTTGCCTGCCGCTGCCGCTTCGTACGCGACATATAGTGCGGTGAAGGACGCATCGAAAGATGACGCCGATTATTCGGCGGTCGCGCGCTTTTGGTCGCCAGGGAGCAAGGCTAAAGCCGGGGCGTAGCCGGAAAAAAGGCCAGCGGGAGATCGCGCGAAGTGCGCAGACCGGCGTTGGCTGCCAGAATCGCTGGAATAGCATTGACGACTACCGCCGCCGTGGCCACATCGCCGTGCGTGCCTCCAGGGATCGTAAGCGTGAGATGCGGCTCGCCTTTCAGAACAACGGTGTCAGCGGGATGTCTCGCGCCCACGTACATCTTCAGTTCCATGAAAATTTTTTCTTTGCCCGCGCTGGTGCCACGGGCGATTTGATGCACACCAGCGACCTGTCCGGGAGTGACTTCGAGGAATTCGGTTTTAATGGATTCCTCGGCGATCACTGGTTCAATTGTTTCGGAAATATTGTCCACCGTAAAACCCAGGCCATCCGCAACCATCGCGATTGATTCCGGCAGGCCATGGTGCTTGATGATGCCCGCTTCGACTTGCGTGCGAAATTCATCAGGAGTCATTCCAGCACCGATTTTTTTCTGCAGGGGCAGGCGCCGCTTCGACGCATCTACGATGCGCACGGCGCTCACCCAATCAATGCGCTGTGCGACAGCGCTGAGCGTTAGCGCGAGTTTGTCCATCACGAAGCCGGGATTCACACCGGTGCCCACGAGCGCAACGCCTTCTTCGATAGCCGCGGTGTCCAGCTTCTTCGATAGTTCCGGATGCTTGTGGAACGGGTAGGCGAGCTCCTCGCATGTGGAGACGACGCAGCAGCCCGCCGCGATGCACTCGAGCAGTTGGTCCATAACGCTTGTGAGGTAAGACGAAGTCGAATGGACGACTATGTCCGCGGGTGTTTCGAGCGCAGACTGCGCATCTGGAAGAATCGGGACGCCCCAGGGAGCGTCCGGCGCGCCTACAACCTCGCCAAGGTCGCGTCCGGTTTTTGCGGGATCCTTATCAATTGCGCCAACAATTTCGAGTGAATTCTTTTGCCGCATCAGCCGGACGATCGAAGCGCCGATGGGGCCGACTCCATATTGGACAACGCGGATTTTCTTTTTCATGCGGATTCCCGATAAATTTTGAGAACCAATACCTTAAGGTGTTAGCCAGCGGACTGCAACCAAATTTGCGGCGCTTGTGACGCGCTGCGGCGAGCCGCATAATGTGCCGACGACGCGAACGTGACTGGCCAACCCGATACTGGTTCCTCCCAACGAAACTGGCCGCGCACCGCGCTGCGGACAACTCTGCAGTACGGCGGCAGCGCGCTCGTGCTGTATTTTCTTTTTCGTTTGCTGCCAGGACACCAGGTATGGAAAGCGCTCGAGCTGCTGCCGGCGCGATTGTGGATTCTGACGCTGGCCGGATATCTGGCAGCACACGTCATCGGTGCAATGAAATACCGCCTAGTCCTGAATCTAGGCGGCGCGGGTATTCCGGGGCGGCAAGCGGCGCGGTGTTACTTTGCGGGCCTCTTCGGTTCGCTCTTCTTACCGTCGTTGATCGGCGGAGACATTTTGCGAATAGCTATGGCTTTGCGCGTTAGTCGCAGCAAGGCGGGAGTGGTACTGGGAAGTTTGGTCGATAGAATCACCGATTTTACTTCACTGGCACTCCTGGCTGCGGTTGGCGTGACGTTGGTCCCAGGGGCTCTGGACGAGCGGAGCCGAAAGATTTTTTTCGTGATTGCGACGGCTGGCGGTTTTGGCGTGGCGATTGCCGCGGTTATTGCGCTGTTGTTTCCAGCGCGGCGATTTTCATTTCGTGTCCGGCGAAGATTGGTGCGGCTTCGGCGAGCCTGGGGGTCCATCTTGAAGCAGCCCAGGGCCATGCTGCGCGCGTTAAGTATGAGCTTGATTGTGCAGATCACATTCATCTTCCTGAACGTGCTGCTCGCTGAAGCGTGCGGACTGAATTTACCTTTTCGCGTGTGGCTCTTCGCGTGGCCATTGGCGAAATTGTCAGCCGCGGTGCCTATCACTCAGGCGGGCATTGGCGTGCGGGAAGCAGCGCTGGCAGCGTTATTGCTGCCGTTTGGCGTGCCTGCTGTGTTGGCAGTGGCTTCCGGTTTGGCCTGGGACGCCGTGGTGGTCGGTGGCGCGATCACTGGCGGAATTTTTGCTTTAGTTACCGGTGCGTCCTGGGGTCGAGCCACAGCATAGCGCGCGGAAGCCGGAACGGCGCGGTTGTCCCAGGCGAGTCTCCGACTCATCCTGCCTTACCGCCCGTCGATACGACTAGTGTGCGGTTGAATATTTCGAATAGTCGGGATAGGCCGGGTGTTTTACGGGTTGTGGCGGATTTTTCTCGAGATCCTGCATCACTACTTCGATAGCTTTTTCAAGCTGAGCGTCGTGGCCCTTTCTCCATGCCGCGGGGTCGAGCTCGATATCGACATCCGGCGGCACGCCGTGGTTTTCCACTTCCCAAGTTCCCTCCGTCGTGAAAAATGCGAAGCGCGGCGCGGTGACAAGACCGTTGTCCATCAGCGACGGATATCCGCCGATGCCGACGAGGCCACCCCATGTGCGTCTACCGACAATCGGACCAAGGCCGACGTGACGGAAATACCACGGCAGCGCGTCGCCGCCCGAACCCGAAAATTCATTGGCGAGCATCACCTTCGGCCCATAGATTCCGCTGAGCGGCGTAGTGTAGTCCGCGCCTTCGCGCGAGGTCCAGTAGTTCCAGATTTTCCGTTGCATGTACTGGATGATGTAGTCCGCGGCCTGGCCGCCGCTGTTGAAGCGCTCATCGATCACCACGCCCTGCTTATTGATCTGGGCAAAATAGTAACGGTTGAAATTGCGGAAGCCGCCCGCGCCGGTGTTCGGAAGATAGACGTAGGCAAGCTTTCCGCCGCTCATCCCGCTCACTTTCCGCAGGTTGTCTTCCATCCACGCGCGGTTGCGCAAAGCGTTCTCGTCTTGCACGGGGACGACGGTGACCTCGCGCGAGCCGGAACCATCCGGATTCGCTCCTACTTTCAAGACCGTTTGTTTTCCAGCGGTTTCTTGAAAATAGCTGTAAATGTCCACGTCGGGGCGAACGTCGCGGCCATTAACAGCAAGCAAATATTCTCCTGCGACCACATTGACGCCTGGCTGCGTCAGTGGCGCGTGGAGTTGCGGATTCCAGTTCTCGCCGTTGTACACCCGTGAAAATCGGTAGTGGCCATTTTCGATTGTGTAATCCGCTCCGAGAAATCCCACTTGCAGCGGCTGCACTTCCGGAATGCTGCCGCCGCCGACGAACATGTGACCCACGTTTATTTCGCTCAGCATTTGCTGAAAGAGATAGTTCAAATCGTCGCGCGTGGCGATCCGATCGAGATACGGTTCGTATCCCCGCAAAAGCGCTTGCAGGTTCACGCCATGAAAATGCGGGTCGTAGAGGAAGTCGCGCTCGATACGCCAGATTTCGTGGTACATCTGATTCCATTCGGCGCGCGGTTCAACCCACACTTCCATCGAATCCATCTTGAGCTCGCCTTCGCCTGGCTTGGCGGCCTGAGCAGTGGCCGCGATGAACCACTTTTCTCCCTGCTGATAGAGATATTTCTCGCCGTTGAAGGAAACCGAAGCGTTTTGGATCCCGGCGATGAGTTGGTCGGTCTTGCGCTTGGTTAGATCGAATTTGGACAGCACTAAGTTCGGCGGACCCTCGGAATCGGGAGCAGGGGGAAGTTCAAGGATGAGCAACTCGCCCGACTTGCCGGCAAAAAGTCCCACGTAATTCTTGGGCGGCAGCGGAAGGGCGAGAATGCGCTGACTGATGTTATCGAAATCAATCGAAACCTTGACTGGTTCTTTGCCTTTATCCTTGTCCTTGCTTTTATCCTTATCCCTGTCGTCGTCTTTCTTCTTGTCCTTGTCGCCCTTGTCGCTATCGTCCTTGGAAGCATCTTTTGAGTTGTCCGCGTCCTTTTTGTCGCCCTCGGCCTTCTCCTCATCGCTTTCTGGCGCAAGCGGCGACGACAAGTCCTTGCGCAAAACGATGACGTAAACGCTGCGCGTCACTTGCTTGCCATCAGTCGACATATCCAAGCCGCCAACGGTAGGCCCGATGTTGGTGCTGGCAGCGAAGAAGATGTATTTGCCGCTCTTGTCGAAGACTGCGTACTGCGTGTCGCTCATACCATCGGTAATCTGCGTGGATTTTCCGGAGTCGAGCGAATACACAAAAGCCGCTCGGAAATGATTCGGCAGAAGCTTGGTGTAAACGATCCAACGGCTGTCAGCAGACCAATCCGGGTTGAGTCCCTGGCTTTCGTAATAATCCGTGTCAATTTTTACGGGCGTCGGCTTGTCCAGGTCCGCATACCAGAGATTCAATCGCGTGTCGGTGTAAGCAATCTTCTTGCTGTCTGGCGACCAGGTCGGCCCGTAGAAAAACGAAGGTGGATTGCCGAGATTGATTTTGCGGACATCGCCCATTCCGTTCTGGGCACGCAAGTGCAGTGCGTACTCGCCGGACTCGTCCGAAAAATACGCAATCCATTTTCCGTCGGTAGACCAGGCCGGATCGCGGTCGGCCACACCGGGAGAATTCGTAATATTGCGAATGTCGCCCTTTTCCCCGGGGACCGTGAGAATTTCGCCGTGCGCTTCAAAAACGGCCCGAACGCCGCTGGGCGAGATCGCAGAACTGTTAATCTGTTTCGCGACCTTTTCGAAGTGCGGACGAACTTCCACCAGGTCCGCCGCGATGTGGACCTTCACGGGCTGGTGGTGGTGGCTCGCAAGATCGTAGAGGTGCAGCGAGCCGAATTGTTCGTACACGATGGCGCCCGGTCCTGCCTCCGCCGATTTGATGGGCAATCCGGTATTTTCGACAATCTGCGATTCCGCTTTTGACTTTGTGTCGTATGCAAAGAGCGTGTACGACCCATTGCGGTCGGACAGAAAATAGATCGTGTCTGCGACCCACATCGGATTGAAATCGTTCCAATCCTCGTGCGGAAGTTTCGTTACGCTGGAATCCGCCAGATCGGCGATCCAAATTCGAGGAGAAGTGCCGCCGCGATAATGGCTCCAATTTCCAAATGGCTGTGGCGTAGGACGGTAAGCTAAATATTTGCCGTCGGCGGAATAGGAACCTTCCCATCCGAGAGGCAGAGGAACTTTGGTCGGGAAGCCGCCCTCTACCGGGACAGTGAAGAGCGCCTGCGTGTTATTGGCGAAACTGTCGCGCGGCGAGGAAAACAGGATGTTCTTTCCGTCAGGAGTCCATCCCACGGCGACATCGGGGCCGGCGTGGAAAGTGACGCGGCGTGGCGTGCCGCCGTTCGCAGAGATCACGTACACATTCAACTTGCCATCGTATTCACCGGTGAAAGCGATCCACTGCCCGTCCGGCGAAAAATGTGGGCCGCGTTTGATTCCGGGACCCGCGGTGAGGCGGATCGCATTGCCTCCATCGCGACTCACTTTCCAGAGGTCGTCGCCGTACATGAAAGCGATATCGGTGCGGCTCAGCGTCGGCTGGCGCAGCAATAGCGGCTTATCGTCCTGTGCAAAAGATGCGGATGCGAAAGCCATGATCAGTATGGCGAGCGCGAGCACAAACTTCTTCATCGAAAGATCTCCTTGAAACGGCTGAATTCGCTTCCGGATGATACGCAGGCGCGGGCGCAGGGGTTTCAATTCTCGCTTAGACGCGCGCAAAGCCCGTCGGAATTGCGCATTTTAGCTGTTTTGCAAACCGGCGCGTGCGAAAAACAAATGGAAGGCAAGATAGCGAGCCCGGCTCTTGTGCAAAGACCTAGAAGCGCGACCGGCTCGCCCGAAAGAATTCGCGAAGCGTGGTGACATTAGGGCCGTAGGAACCGACGCGGCCGGCGTCTACCGGCAGACCGAGATACTCCGCTTGCTCGATGCTCAAGCCTGCCTCATCCAACTCGGCAAGGCTGTAGCCTTCGGTGGGCACCAAGCGGTTGCGGCGCGAAAGATCCACTGGGCGCGGCGGCCGGTGCGCGCTCCACCGTTTTCTGACAATCAGGAAAAAATCATCCCAGTCCCGTCTATTCCACATGCCCCTCTCCCACGCTCCCCGGCTTCAAGAACTTGGATGCACGGCGAGCGAATTCGGTAGCAGAAAGTTTCTGCCAACCTGCGATCGGTGTCCGGCGTTTACATCCCCCACGCCGTGCCGCTCCGGGGACGGGAGCGCTGCTGATAATAACCCCGGATGTAGTGGAAAGTCGCGCGCGATCATTTTATGTATCTAGTGAGTTATGGGATGCGGTGAAGCCCGATTATGTTGGGTTAGTGGTCGAGGCGCACCGGCTGAATGGACCTGGTATTATACTTTTGTGAAGTTAATGGACCATTTGTGCCGCGTGAAATCTGCATGAGCAACCCGATCATCGTCGTCCACTATCACGAGCTGTGGCTGAAAGGCCGCAACCGGCGATTTTTTCTGCGCAAACTGTGCACCGCCTTGCGCGTATCGCTGCAAGGTATCCCCGTCGAGCGTGTTGAGCAGCCAGGAGATCGCATCATCGTTTGGTTAGGGGACGGCGCGTCACTCGAGGAGGCCACCGAGCGTGTGGAGCGCGTCCTGGGCATCGCATTTTATGCCATCGCGCGCCCGGTCGAGCTGAAGATGGATTCGTTGTGCCAGGCGGCGTGGGAAGAAGTCAAGCCGCTGCAATTCGCGGATTTTGCGGTGCGAGCCAAACGCAGCGACAAATCATTTCCGCAGACCAGCATCGAGACGGAAGCCGCGATCGGCCGATACCTACTAGACCGGTTGCGCGCTCAAGGACGCAATGTGCGCGTGCGCCTGAATAATCCCGAGATGACCTGTTATGTGGAAATCGCGAAGAGAATGGCGCTGGTGTACGCGCGAAAAATTCCAGGCGTAGGAGGTCTGCCCGCGAACACCGCCGGGCGAATGATGTGCCTACTGTCCGGCGGATACGATTCGGCCGTAGCCGCGTATCAGATGATGAAGCGCGGTGCGCACCTGAGCTTCGTGCATTTCTATGGCACCGGTGCTCGGCCAGGAGAATCTTCACTGCACGTTGCCAGCGGGCTGGTGCGCCAGCTCGTGCCTTATCAGTTTCACGCCAAACTCTATCGCGTGCCCTTCGAAGCGATTCAGCGGGAAATTGTGCGGTATGCGCCGGAAAATTATCGCGTGCTCTTGTACCGGCGGATGATGTTGCGTATCGCGGAAGGACTGGCGAAGCGCGACCGCAGTCTCGCGCTAATCACCGGCGATAGCCTGGGACAGGTGGCGTCACAAACGCTGCGCAACCTGGTGGCGGTCGATGCGGCGTCGCGCATGGTGGTTTTTCGTCCGTTGGCAGGCACCGACAAACAGGAAATTGTCGCCATTGCCAGGAAAATTGGCACGTACGACATTTCTTCCGAACCGTTCCATGATTGCTGCCCAGTATTTTTGCCCCGACGGCCTGCGCTCTACGCTTCGGCGAACGAATTGGCAGAGGCGGAAGCGAAACTAGACGTGGCTGCACTGGCGACGCAAGGGATGCGCGGAACGACGCTCATGCGTTGCGAATATAAGGACGGAAAAATCGAGGAAGCGGAAACACAGATGAGAAGGGCATTCACAAAACAACAAACAGCCGCCGTGTAGATTTGCACCGCATCAAAAAAAAGAGAGCCAAAAAAAGGCGCGAAAAAACTCGCGCCCGTTGAACTAGCAAACTCGCTGACTTGAATTAACGATCGCGTCCGCCCCCACCGCCGTAGCCACCGCGCCCTCCCCGACCGCCACCGCCGCCGCCTCCGCCATGGCCGCCGCGCCCGCCACCGCCTCCACCACCATGACCTCCGCCGTGGCCTCCTCGTCCGCCGCCACCACCGCCTCCGCCTTCGCGTTGAGGTCGAGCTTCATTCACCACTAGCGCGCGGCCAAGGAAATCCTTGCCGTTCAGCGCTTGAATGGCTTTTTCTGCATCCGCGTCGTTGCCAATTTCCGCAAAGCCGAATCCCCGAGGTTGCCCGGTAAAACGATCCCGCAAAAGGGTCAACGAATCCGGTTGCACTCCGATTTCCGAAAACAGCGCCGCTATCTGCTCTTCTGTAGCCTTGAACGACAGATTTCCCACGTACAATTTCTTCACGGTCGTTCTCCTTATGCCCCCGGCCAGCGCCGAGGCGCAGAACACGAGGCTGAAGAGACAGGATCTCGGCCGCACGCGGCCCTGCGTAGGTTGGCCACACCCGGCTGAAGCGAGCGCTCCAGCAGCTCAGGAGCATCTTGCTGCCAACTGACCCCGGCAGTCAACCACACGGACCCCGGAGATTGGCCGACTGGCAAATTTGCAGCAGCTACGTGCGATAGCTTGCGTTGATGTGTATGTATTCCGAGGTGAAATCACAGGTCCAAACGCGTGCGTGACCGCGGCCGGAGCGCAGGTCAACCACGATGGGTACATACTTCGCGAGCATTTTGCGGTGCGCGATGCGTTCGTCGAATGGATTTTCGCGCCCGCGGCGGCAGACTTTCAGGCCAGCGAGCGTAATGTCTGCGCGTTCGAAATCGAAGGCCACACCGGCGCGCCCCGCGGCAGCCAGAATACGTCCCCAGTTGGGATCGGCGCCCGCCAGAGCCGTCTTCACCAGCGGTGAATTTGCGATCGTGAGCGCGATTTGCTTGGCAGCACGATCCGAGGGCGCACCTCGCACTTCCACTTCGATCACGCGCTGCGCGCCTTCGCCATCCGCGACGATCTGCAGGGCCAGCGACTTGCAGACGCTTTCCAGAGCTGCGCGGAATTTCTTCCAGTCGTCATTCTCGCGAGTAATGGCAAGCGCGCCAGATGCGCCATTGGCCAGCAGCGTGACTGTGTCGTTAGTGGAAGTGTCGCCGTCGACCGTGATGGCGTTGAACGTGGTGGCGACGGTGGAGCGCAGGGCACGCGCGAGCATCGCGGGAGAAATGGCCGCATCGGTGGCGATGAACGCCAGCATGGTGGCCATATTGGGATGAATCATTCCCGCACCTTTGGTGCATCCCGCGATGCGCACCTGTTTGCCGCTCACTCGGCATTTTGCGGACGCCCATTTGGGATGGGTATCGGTGGTCATGATGGCGCGCGCGAACAGCTCGAAAGCGCCGGCAGAGGATTTCCGCGCGCGCACGAGCTGCGGCACGGCGTTCACGATTTTTTGCCAGCGCAACGGTACTCCGATGACGCCGGTGGAGCAGACCAGGATTTGCGAAGGGTCCAAGCGGCCCAATTCTCTCGCAACTTTCAGCGTCGTCGCGGCAGCGGCGCCCAAACCTTCGGAGCCCGTGCAGCAATTCGCGTTGCCGGAATTCACGATCACGCCGCGCATGCGCCTTTTGGATTTCCGCAGATTTAACTGCGAGGCAATCACCGGCGCCGCCTTGACGCGATTGGTGGTGAAGACGGCGGCAGCGGACGCTGGTGTTTCGCTGACAAGGATCGCGAGGTCGAGTTTGGTTTTCTTCAAGCCGCAGTGGGTGGCGGCGAAGGTAAACCCCCGTGGGAGAAGCGAATTCGTAAGGCGTATGGGCATTGTGTCCTAGCAGACCGGAACCGGAGAGGTCTCACTGAGCACCGGGAACATAACGCGCTCGGGAATGACTGTGGCGACGACCGCTACAAGCCTGCACGATCGCTGCTTTGGGCATGTGCGGCAATCGCGCTCGATTTTTTCAGTGAGGGAGTGTCGCCAAGCCGCAACGAACCCCTGTTGCTCAAAAAACTGTGGCGCGTGTGTGACGCCGAAAACGCGCGCAATACCGCGACGCCGCGCTTCGAGTAGTGCGAATTCGACCAAATTCGCGCCCAGGCCTTCGCCGCGGCGTTCAGGGCTGATGGCGACCGACCGAATTTCCGCAAGGTCTGTGCCGTAACTTTCGAGCGAAAGGCAACCGACGATCTGCCGTTTTTCTTCTAAGACCAGAAAATGGCTAATATTGCGTCGGATCTCTTCCTCCGCACGGGGTAGCAACAACCCTTTCTCGGCGTAATGCGCGACGACCTGATGAATCGCTCCAGCGTCCTTGATTTGTGCGCAGCGCGTTTTCACGAGTTCTCCGCGAGTTTCGCGATGCGCACTTTGAAATCCTGCAGCGCGGACCGAACGGCGCCAGGCGCCGTGCCACCTTGAATTCCCCGTCGTGCAAGCGCGGACTCGAGGGTAAGCGCTGTGTCCAGGCTCGGACCGAACGCGGGCGAAAATTCCTTCAGACGTTCCATCGGCATTTCACGAATGGACTTGCCCTCCTGCTCGGCCGCGCGCAGCACCTTTCCCACGATTTCATGGGCTTCGCGAAAAGGCACGCCGAAAGTCACTAGGTAATCCGCGACTTCCGTGGCGACGAGCGCGGGGTCTTGCGCCGCCGCGCGGAGATGATCTTCGCGGAAACCAGTGGCGGCGAGAGTGGCCGCGGCGATTTGCGTCATCGCCAGCGCCTGATCGTGTGCGCTGAATAGCGCCTCCTTATCTTCCTGCAAATCGCGTTGGTAACTCGAAGGAAGCCCCTTGCAGGTGGTCAGCAGCGCTACCAGCGACCCATAGATTCGTCCGGTCTTGCCGCGAATCAATTCCCAGGCGTCGGGATTTTTCTTTTGGGGCATCAAGCTGCTGCCGGTGGAAAATTCATCGGGCAATTCGACGAAGCCGAATTCGGGCGATGCAAATAGCACAAAGTCTTCCGCGAGCCGCGAAAGATGCATCGCTAAAGTCGAAAGCGCAAAAAGGTATTCGAGAGCGAAATCGCGGTCGCTGACGGCATCCAGGCTATTGGCGGTGATTTGTGAAAATCCCAAATCGCGCGCGAGGGCGTTACGGTCGAGCGGGAAAGCGCAGCCCGCGAGTGCGCCCGATCCCAAAGGGCACGCATCGGCGCGAGCAGCAGCCGCGCCAATGCGTTCGGCGTCGCGGTAAAAAGCTTCGCCGTGTGCAAGAAGCCAATGTGCGAGAAGAAGCGGCTGCGCGTGTTGCATATGCGTAGTGCCGGGCATGGGAACGCGCAGGTTGTTTTCGGCCTGGGTCACGACCGCGCTTTCCAGCATGGCAATCGCGCGGCGCAATTCTCGCGCAGCGTCTTTCACGTACATGCGAAATTCGGTCGCAACCATCTCATTGCGGCTGCGGCCGGTATGAAGCTTGGCTCCCAGGGGCCCCAGTTTTTCAATCAGCGCGGCTTCGACGAAGTGATGAACGTCTTCGGCCTTGGAGTTTGCGAGCCATGCGGCATCGGATTGCGCGCGCGCCGCAATCTCGTCTAGCGCTGTGGCGATTTTGTGTCCCTCGTCCTGCGTGAGAATTCCCGCCGCCACGATGGCTCGTGTCCACGCGCGATCAAGCGACAACTCCTGAGGCAGCATGCGCTGGTCGAAGGTCCAGGAGCGCTCGAATTCGTAGAACGACGCGTCGGGGCCGCGTTCAAAAAGGCCACCCCACATCTTCTGTTCGCGCGGAGCAGTCATCAGGCATTGGCCTTCTGCGGCGCTTTCTTGGGTTCGACGACGGCAGCTTCCTGTGGCACCGTGATGGGAAGTGCGAAAAGATTGATGAAGCCTTCGGCGTCTTTGGGGTTATAGCCGGTCATCGTGAAGCTCGCAAGATTCGTGCGATACAGCGAATAGGGCGAAACGCGCGAAGCGACGGTGACATTGCCTCTTGAAAGCGTGAGCGAAACCGAGCCAGTGACGCGACGCTGGGCGCTGGTGAAAAATGCGTCGAGGGCTTCGCGCAACGGAGTGAACCACATGCCGTAGTACACCATTTCGGCGTAGCGCAGCGAGAGGACCTGCTGATAGTGCGCGGTTTCGCGGTCGAGCGCGAGCGATTCGAGTTCGCGATGCGCGGTGACAAGCAAAGTTCCGCCGGGCGTTTCATATGCCCCGCGCGATTTGATGCCGACCAGGCGGTTTTCGACGATGTCCATTCGTCCGACGCCATTCGCCGCGGCGATTTCATTCAGCTTGTCGAGCAGCGCCATGGGAGCGAGGTTTTTGCCGTTCACCGATACCGGAGTACCGCCTTCGAAACCGATTTCGACGGTTGTGGGTTGCTCGGGCGCTTCCGCCGGCGAGACGACCCATTGCCACATCGCCTCATCGGGTGCGTTGGCAGGATCTTCGAGCACACCACCTTCGTGACTCAAGTGCCAGATGTTGCGGTCGCGGCTGTAAATGTTCTTCGTGGTCTGCTCGACCGGAATATCGTGTGCGCGCGCGTAGTCAATCGCTTCTTCGCGCGAGACGATGCTCCATTCGCGCCACGGAGCGATAATTTGCAAGTCAGGAGCAAGTGCCTTGGCCGCCAACTCGAAGCGCACCTGATCGTTTCCCTTGCCGGTGCAACCGTGCGCGAGTGCGTCCGCGCCAAGCTTTTTGGCCAGTTGCACCTGGCGTTGCGCGAGAAGGGGCCGCGCGAAGGAAGTGCCCAGCAAATACTTGTGTTCGTAAACGGCTCCCGCGCGCAATGTGGGCCAAATGTAGCCAGTGATAAATTCTTCGCGAAGATCCTCAACGTATGCGGAGCTCGCACCGGTGGCGAGAGCTTTTTTTCGCGCCGCCTCGAGATCTTCCTGCTGGCCCAGATCGCCGATCATGGCGATCACTTCGCAACCGCCGTAATTTTCCTTGAGCCACGGAATAATGATGGAGGTATCCAGACCTCCGGAATATGCAAGTACGACTTTCTTCGGCAATTCGTTCTCCTTGATTCGCTGCTAAATTAGTTGAGTAGCGTCAGCAGAATGGCTTTCTGCACGTGCAGACGGTTTTCGGCCTGCTCGAAAACGATCGAACGCGGCGAATCCATTACGCCTTCGCTGACTTCCGAACCGCGATGCGCGGGCAGGCAGTGCATGAAGATCGCATCGGGCGCGGCATGCGAGAAAAGATCGTCGTTGACCTGATATCCGGCAAAAGCGGCATCACGCACGGCGGATTCGGCCTCCTGCCCCATGCTCGTCCACACATCCGTGTAGATCGCCTGTACGCCCGTCACAGCTTCCTCGGGCGAACGCAGGATTTCGATCTTGCCCCGCGTTTCACGCGCGACACGCTTGGCTTCGGCGACGATGCTCGGATCAGGTTCGTATCCGGCAGGAGTCGCGATGCGCAGGTGAGCGCCCGTGCGCGCGCCAACGCTGAGCAACGAGTGGCAAGTGTTATTGCCGTCGCCGACATAAGCGAGCTTAAGGCCGCGCAGATTACCGAAGCGTTCCTCGAGTGTGAAGAAATCGCAAAACGCCTGGCACGGGTGATAAAGGTCAGACAGCGCGTTGATAACGGGAATGTTCGCGTTTGTGGCGAGCTGTTCGAGCGAATCCTGCTTGAACACGCGCGCAACGATACCGTGGACCCAGCGTTCAAGGCTTTTTGCGACATCAGGAATGTGTTCGCGTTCGCCGAGATGGGTGACGGTGTGGTCGAGAAAGACGGAAGAGCCGCCCAGGCTTGCGATCCCCACTTCGAAGGTGACGCGCGTGCGCAGCGACGGCTTTTCGAAAATCAGCGCGAGAAACCGGCCGGCGAGTGCGCCCCGATAGCGATCGGGATGCGCCTTCACGTCCGCGGAGAGATGCAGAAGATCGCGCACTTGTGCGGGGTTCCATTCCACGCCAGTAAGAAGATCATTGGTTCGGGTAATCGGTGCGACGACAGCGGCGTTCATATTCACCTCGTTGCAGCCAACACCGTCGGCTGCGCTGGCGTTTCTGTTTTGATTTTTGTGGCCGCGCCAAGTTTCGACGTCTGCTTCAGCGTTTTTTCGAACGTAGCAAGAAATTCGGCGACGTCCTTGCCGCGAATGATGAATGGCGGCAGGAGCCGCAGGATGTGTTCGTGAGTGCAGTTGATGACAAGCCCATTGCGCAGGGCTTGCGATACGATCGCCGAACCGTCAAACGTCAGATCAATGCCCAGAATCAGGCCCTCGCCGCGCACTTCGCGGATGAACTCGAAGCGGGTCGTGAGCTCCTCGAGGCCGTGGCGTAATTCAGCGCTGCGCTCGCGAATATTGACAAGAAGATTTGCTTCTTCGACGACGGTCAGAAATTCAAGGGCGGTAGCGCAGATGAGTGGGCCGCCGCCGAATGTGGTGCCATGCATGCCCGGGACGAACGCCGACGCAAATTGTTCATTGGCGATGATCGCGCCAAGCGGTAGCCCGCCGGCCAGCGGTTTTGCGATAGTCACGATGTCAGGCTTCGACTCGAACTTCTGATATGCGAAATAGCGGCCGGTGCGGCCCAGTCCACATTGAATTTCGTCGGCGATCAGCGCGGCGTCGTGCTGCGTCGCAAGCTCGCGGGCGCGCCGCCAGAACGCATCGCTGAGGGGATAAATGCCGCCTTCGCCTTGTATCGTTTCCACCACCAACGCGCCGACCGTATCGTCGAATTTGGCCTCGAGATCCGCGACATCATTCAGACGCACAAATTCAACGCCGGGAACCAGTGGCGCGAAAGGTTCGCGGTACTTGGCGGGATGCGTGATCGAAAGCGCGCCGAACGTGCGGCCGTGAAAAGAATTCTCAAGCGCGAGTATACGAGTCTTCTTCCCGCCGCCCTGGTTCTGCGATTTTGCGTTCGCATAGGCACGCGCGAGCTTGAGCGCGCCATCCATAGCCTCGGTGCCGCTATTTGTGAAAAAGACCCGATCCAGGCCGGACCATTCAACCAGTTTTCCCGCGAGCGGTGCCTGATACGGATTGTGAAAGAGATTCGAAAGGTGAATCGCGCGGCCCGCCTCGCGCCGGATCACACGCACCAGTCGAGGATGCGCGTGCCCGAGCGCGTTAACCGCAATGCCACCAAGAAAATCGAGATATTCTCGGCCCTGAGAATCGTAGAGCCGGCAGCCACGCCCATGCGTGAACACCACCGGCGGGCGCCGGTACGTATTGATCAGGTAGCGCGCTTCGGCGCCACGGATTCGCACCGGAGAGAGCGATTTTTTCTTTGAAGTGGGGTTGCGTTTGCCCATTTTTCAGCACACAACTCCATCCGCTGCTTTCGCAGTGGAATGAATGATCGGCAGAACACGCGTACCAGGGCAGCGGCTCCCATTGACAGCAGTCAGTAGCGACCGGGGCAGAGTTCCACCGACGATCCGCACTTCCGAGACACCGCCAGACAGCGCGCGCTTGGCGGCTTCGAGCTTCAAAATCATGCCGCCAGAAACTTTGTTATGGCGGATGAGCTGCTCGATTTCGCCGCCGTGCACGGCTCGCAAGACCTTCTCGCCATCGAGAACGCCGGCTACATCGGTAAGGAATATCAGTCGATCCGCGCCGACAAACTCCGCAGCCGCGGCGGCCATGTGATCCGCGTTGATGTTGTAGAGTTCGCCGTCAGCGCCGAGTCCGAGGCATGAGGCGACCGGAACAACTCCAGAGCGCCACAGCGACCGAAGAAAATCGAGATTCACCTCGGTGAGATAGCCGACGAATCCCAAGCCGCCTTCTCGCTCATCGATCTGCATCGGTTCCGCAAGAAAGCAGGCCGCATCGGAAGCGCTGATGCCTACAGCCGGCTGTCCAGCTAGCGAGATTGCGCCCGCCACGCGCTTGTTCAGCAGCCCGCCGAAAACCATCACCGCCGCGTCGCGCGTCTCACGGTCGGTCACGCGCAGACCGTTGACGAACTGGCTAGCGATGCCCATGCGCTCGAGCGTGGCCGTAAAAATTTTTCCGCCGCCATGAATCACGAGCAATTCGTGGCCTCCGCGCGCAAGCTCAGCAATCTGCCGCGCGATGGTCCGGACGGTTTCTTCGCGCTCAAGGAGCGCGCCTGCAATTTTGATTACCAGCCTCATATCACACCTGCCGTTTCCGGGTAGCCCCACATCCCGTTCAAGTTTTGAACTGCTTGCCCTGCCGCGCCCTTGCCCAGATTGTCGAGGCAGGAAACCACCACTAACCGCTGGCCTGAAGAATCGAGCGCAAATCCGATGTCGCAGAAATTCGTGTGTGTAACGTGCTGCAATTCCGGCAAACGTCCTGCCGGAAGAATTCGAACCATGGGTTTTCCCGCGAAGAATTGGCGATAGAGAGCCTCGACTTCATCCCCAGTGCGCGTTGGATTGAGCCACGTATAAAGGGTAGAGAGAATCCCGCGCTCCACCGGCAGCAGGTGCGTGGTAAAGACGAAGTCTTTTGGCGCCAAGCCCGTGTGTTCCTCGACCTCGGGAGTGTGGCGATGCGTGAACAAACCATAAGCGCGGAAGTTCTCATTCACTTCCACGAAATGCGTTTCGCGCTTCGGTTCTTTGCCCGCGCCGCTGACTCCCGATTTGCAATCGCAGACAATTCCGCGCGCAGCATTTATCCAGCCTGCTTCCAACAGAGGCCGCAGCCCCAGAATCACTGACGTTGGATAGCAACCGGGATTCGCGACCAATCGCGCCTTCGGGAGCGCATCGGCGTAAAGCTCTGGCAGGCCATAAACGGCCTCAGAGAGCGTCGCAACGTCCGGGGCAGCGAGCTTGTACCACTCCGCAAAAGTTTCCGGCTTGCGGAAACGAAACGCGCCGCTCAGATCCACGATGCGCAATGCCGGATTCGCCGCCAGCAGCTCGGGCACCAGCGCAAGAGAAGCCTCGTGAGGCGTCGAAAGAAACACGGCCTGCGCACCGCTCCGCGCAATGGCCTGAACGGAAAGCGGTTTGCACGGCGCTTCACCCCAGCCGCGAAGTTGCGGATACAACTCCGTCAGGCAACGCACATTCGCGTGCGCATCACGCAGATAAAAGGTCGGCTTTTCAATGAGTGGGTGCCGAAGCAGGAGCCGGGCCAGCTCGAATCCCGCGTAGCCCGTGGCCCCGACGACGGCGACCCTTAAAGGGTCGTTCATCGGAGCATTTCCTCCACGCGTTTCTGAATGGCGGCGCGCGCCGTTCGCGACGGCGTGATGATCAGTACAGTGTCGTCGCCCGCCAGAGTGCCGGCGACTTCTTTCCAGTGTTCGGAGTCCACTGCCGCGGCGAGCGGTTGTGCTCCGCCGGGGGGAGTCTTGAGCACCAGCATGTTTTGCGCGGGCCGTATGTCCAGCAAGAATTCCTTCAGGGCGCGAGCGAGGCCGCGGACCGGTGACGACTCTTCGGCCTTGGCCGCAGAGAGCGGTTTGTAACCCTCCGCGGTTTTCACCAACCGCAACTCGCGCAAATCGCGCGAAAGTGTCGCCTGCGTCACTCGTACGCCGAGGTGAATGAGTTGGCGACGCAGATCGTCCTGGCTGCCCACGGGCTCGCCCGATAGAAGCTTCAGGATTTGACCTTGCCGAAATCGTTTGTGTGCGCTCATGTAAGTTTATGCAGTTTTATGCATGACACTGCATAATCATACAGCATGAGATGCGCGTGTCAAGGCTTGGATTCAGAAAGTCACACTTTTCCTTGTTGTACGACGCGTCCACTTTTTACGGATGCACAATCAAAATACCAACGGATAAATCCGCAACCCAGAGATACAATTCCTCGCGATTGCTGGTGCCGCGAAACAATCTGGCGATTACCGTCGTTGTTTCTATATTAGGAGGAACTTAATGAGACGTCTCGCAACTCTGCTCTTATTGCTTTCAGCCGGTGCGTTCTTGTGCGATGCACAGACAGCGAAGAAGGTGCCGCCTGCTGCAGTGGCAATTCACGCGGGAAAAGTGCTGGATGTGCGCACGGGAAATTACTTGAGCGACCAGATCATCTGGATTGAAGGCGATCGGATCAAAGAGATCGGCAAAGCTTCGGAAATCTCGAGCCGTTTGCCGGCAGGCGCAAAAACGATCGACCTCTCCGCCGCCACGGTCCTGCCCGGGCTGATTGATTGTCACACCCATCTGACCATGACGCCCTACGATTCCGGTCCAGCCGGCATGCGCCAATCCTACCCGCGCCAGGCGCTGAAGGGCGCGCGCAATGCTCGCGTGACTTTAGAGGCTGGATTCACGACTGTGCGCAACGTCGGCGCCAACGGATATTCGGATATCGCCCTGCGCGACGCGATCAACGCGGGCGACGTTCCCGGTCCGCGCATGCTGGCGTCGGGGCCGGCGCTGGGTATCACCGGTGGTCATGCGGACAACAATTATCTCGCGCCGCAATACAAATGGTCGGACGATGGAGTCGCCGACGGCGTGGATGGCGTCACATTGAAGGTTCGAGAGGACATCAAGTACGGCGCCGATGTGATCAAGTTCATGGCCACAGGCGGCGTCCTTTCCGAAGGCGATAATCCCGCGCTCGCCCAGTACAGTCCCGAAGAGATGAAGGCGATCGTGGACACAGCTCACGGACTCGGCCGCAAAGTGGCAGCGCACGCACACGGCGCGACGGGAATCAAATACGCCGTGCTTGCCGGCGTGGACTCGATCGAACACGGCAGCTACATCAACGATGAAGACATTCAATTGATGAAGCAGCGTGGGACCTACTTGGTACCCACCGTCTACCTGGAAGATTGGCTGATAGAAAATCTGCAAACTCTGGGATTGACGCCGAGCATGATCGAAAAAGCCAAGATGGTGATGCCCATTGCGCAAGAGCACCTTGCACATGCCTTTAAAGAGGGCGTGAAAGTTGCGTTCGGTACCGACGCGGCCGTTTATCCGCACGGGCTGAACGCGCATGAATTCGGCAAAATGGTTTCCATGGGAATGACTCCGTTGCAATCCATTCAGTCGGCCACAGTCAACGCGGCCGATTTGATCGGCTGGACCGATCGCGTGGGAACGGTCGAGCCGGGAAAATTCGCTGACATCATCGCCGTTCAGGGAGACCCGCTCGCGGACGTTCATGTGCTCGAGAATGTTCACTTCGTGATGAAAGGCGGCGAGGTGATCAAGAACTAATAATGATGCGAAGTTCTCAGAAAGCAGAGAATCGCTCAGGTCCGCGGAGCCGCCTGCTGTGCTAAACTTCCGGTAGTAATAGGCCCGTAGCTCAGTTGGCTAGAGCGCCACCTTGACACGGTGGAGGTCTGCGGTTCGAGCCCGCACGGGCCTACCATCTAACTTATTGACCTGCTCCTGTTTGCTACTTCCACTTTTTGGCTGCTAGGTGATTTCACCGTTTCCGTAGCGGGTTCCGTAGCGGGTTGTAACCCTTTGAGACTCCCTAGTAGTGCCTCGACAGCCTGCTGCTTCCGTTCATCTGCCGGATCGGTATATCGACGCTTCATGGTGATTGAGGCGTGCCCCGCCAGATCCTGAATTAATGGCATCGGTACTCCGGCATCAGCGAGTTGACTCCAGAATGTATGGCGCAGCCGAGGACATCCGTGACTTGCCACCGTCGAGAAGGGAGGCCACGATATCAAGCACGGCCATTCTTAAGGGTAGTATGCCGATAATTTCCTGAGTTCGCGGCAGGTCTCGGTTAGGACGCGGAGTTTGTTGCGAGTGATATCGAGCGGCACATGTCCGAAACCGCACTCGCTCGTGAGCAGGAGGCGATCGGGAGAAAAGTATGCGAGCGCCGGCGTCAGCCGTCCGCGAATGAGCTGC
>Ga0208603_1000014_pt1 | contig 26266 bp, 16 predicted proteins | sample MicForSoSWNC24_M_FD_188001 | JGI IMG/M metagenome (GOLD analysis project Ga0208603, IMG submission 188001) | Forest soil microbial communities from Harvard Forest Long Term Ecological Research site in Petersham, Massachusetts, USA - MetaG HF008... | ecosystem: Environmental > Terrestrial > Soil... | reverse complement strand
CTCGGCCGTGCCTGGGTCGGCGGCTGCGACGCCAATGCCCCCTACTTCTTGGCCGTTTTTGAATATCGGCACGCCCCCGGGATTCACGGCGGTGGGGTCGGAGTCGTTCAAATCCGCTCTGCCAGTGATGATTCCATAGCCAGGGGACGTGCCGGCGATGGTTGTGGCGGGAGGGACCGTCGTGCTCAGGCTCGCGGCGAGGTTGCATCCGCGGTTTGTGTTCTCGATGCCGTAGAGCGCAGCGCTCGCGGTGTTGGCTACTCCCGGCGGAAAGTGCACGCCGCTGATGAAGCGCACCGTGCGAGACGAAAGTGGGGCTTGATCGTTGCTGAAGAAGGCGCCGGTGCGAGCGAGCGACACGGCGAGTTCATCGGTGGGAATTATGGCGCCGAAATTTCCGGGCAAGGTCGCCGGCGCGGTAGGCGCCTTGTATACGGCGAGGATTCGTCCCAGTCGGTCAACCACGGCAATTGCCATCGAGTCGGAGTCCGCGGCCGTCGCCGCAGCCTGCACCAGCATTTGGACATCCGCTTGAGTCAGGGTCTCCGTTGCCGGCGGAGGCGGCGTGGTTGGAGCGCTGCCACCGCCGCCGCACGCGCTAAGTGCTAGGCAATATGCAATCGTCAGCGCAAGGCTGGGACCCAGGGGGATACCAACTGACTTCCACAGCCGGCCCCGAAAATTTCGTTTAGCGGTCAATTCCATGCGGTTGAGTTATTGGTATCACAGGCACACATCGTTCTCAATCATTCCGCGAAACAGATGTTCAATGATGGATGAATATTGCCAGCAATCAGGACCTTGATCTTGGTTCTTGCCCACGGAGCCGGCGGAATTACCGGCTGGCTCCAAAAAAATTGTGACACCAAACAAATGAACCTTTCGCGTCCCGAACCTCGCTGCGCGACCGAGGCCTGACAGAATGCGCGTCCCATCCCGCGTGTTTTTTGTGAAGGCGGCGAGTCTGTCTTGGCTGCTGTGTTGGTTGTGCCTGACGCCCTGGGACGTTTTGGGAGCGAACGGTTCGGGCTGGACCCGACAATCCGATGCGCAACAGCGTTTGCCTGGGCAGACGGCTCCGAAGAGGGCGGCGCTGCAAGGTTTGGTGCGCGGTGCGAACGGCAGGGCCGTCGTCGGCGTCATGGTGACCTTGCGAAACCTCACGTCCGGCCAAAGCTTTGAAAAAGTCAGCAATGCTCAAGGAGTCTTCCGCTTTATTGAAGTTCTTCCAGGGAACTACGAGCTGCGCGTTGTGGCAACGGGCTTCGAAGATTTTGCAAATTCAGATGTGCAGCTGAAGCCCGGCGACAATCTGGTCTGCGAGGTTACGTTAATCGCGAATCCGTCTGCAGCGGCCACAGAGCGGCAGTTTCCCCAGCTGCCTGCCGGCGCCACAAACCCGCAAGCAGGAGCCCAACCTGCACCGTCTGCTGGCGCTCCGCCCGCAGCGCTACAGAACGAAAATCTCGAACAGCCCCGGCAGACGCCTCCCCCTGAATCGCTGCCTCCTGCTCGCCAGGTTTTTCAACCCGAACCAGATCGCTGGTCGGTCGCCATGCCTGATTGGGACCGCTACGGAGTCGGCGGAGAGCATCCCTACGTGCGCGGCACCAAATGGGATCCTTTCGATCGCAATATATTCAAGGGTGACGTTCCTATCTTCGGCCAGCAGGCCTTTCTGAATTTCACCGCCACCAGCGATACGTTTTTCGACGGCCGGCGATTGCCCACACCCACCGACGTCAGCTCCGCGCGTCCGGGAAGCCCGGACTTCTTCGGCAAGAGCGGACAGATTTTTCTCGATCAGACCTTCGCGTTTTCATTCGATCTATTTCACGGCGATACGTCTTTCCGCCCTGTGGATTGGCGCATTCGCATCACGCCTGTGGTCAGCTTGAATTATCTTGTGGTGCAAGAACTCGGCGTCGTCAATGTGGATGTGCGCAAAGGCACGACGCGCCTGGATTCGCATATAGGATTGCAGGAAGCTTTTGGCGAAATCAAGCTGCACGACATCGGCCCGAATTTCGATTTCGTGTCGGTGCGCGCAGGCATTCAGGAGTTCAACAGCGATTTTCGCGGCTTCCTGTTTGTAGAAGAGCAACCGGGCGTTCGTTTCTTCGGCAACCTCGATTCGAATCGGTGGCAATACAACGTCGCCTATTTCAATTTTTTGGAGAAGAACACCAACAGCGGGTTGAATTCCATGGCGCTGCGGAATCAACAGGTAATCATCGCCAACGCCTATCGTCAGGACTTCTTATTTCAGGGCTACACGGCGCAGCTGAGCGTGCATTACAACAAGGATGACGCCACCATTCGCTATGACGACGACGGTTTTCTGGTTCGTCCGTCTCCCATCGGTGCCGTGTTTTCGAGCGGAATGGTCCGGCCGCACAGCATACACGCCGCCTATATCGGCTGGACGGGCGACGGCCACATCGGGCCAGTGAATTTGACACACGCTTTTTATCAGGTGTTCGGCAACGACAGTTTCAATGCCATCGCCGGAAGACCCATCACGATCAACGCGCAGATGGCCGCGCTCGAGCTTTCCTACGACAAGGATTGGTTTCGCATCAAAGGCTCGGCATTTTATGCTTCGGGATCGGCGAACCCGTCGAGCAGCCGCGCGCGCGGGTTCGATTCGATTGACGATTTTCCCGAATTCGCCGGTGGGATCTTCAGCCTGTGGAATCGTGAAAGCATTCGATTGACCGGCTCGGGCGTCGCGCTGAATCCCGGCGATAGCCTTCTTCCCGATCTGCGCTCTAACAAGGACGAAGGTCAAGCAAACTTCGTGAATCCCGGAATTCTTCTGACGAATCTTGGCGCCGAGTTCGATATCACGCCAAAATTGCGCGGCTTCGCCAACGTGAATTACCTGCGGTTTGAACACACCGATGTTCTCGAGCAGATACTTTTCCAATCGCCGATTCGCCACTCGATTGGCTTTGATTCCAGCGTGGGCGTCCGTTACCGGCCGCCCCTCACCGAAAATTTCTCGATCACGGCTGGGGCGGCCACTTTGGTGCCTGGGCAGGGCCTGAAAGATATCTACACCGGTAGAACGTTGTTTTCGCTTTTCACCGATATCCGGTTCCAGTTTTAGGCGAATCAAATTGCTAAAGACCTCCATGAACATGAACGGCTCGGGCGGCGGTGCTGAAGCGCAACGGCGCGTAGTGCTGCGTCGGTGTTTCACCTTTCTGGCCATCACAACCGTCATTGCTGCAGCGTTCCTGCTCGTGGGCCGGTCTCGCGCGCAGTCCGCAGCGCAACAAGCCAGCTTGCTAAGGCAGGGCCAATCAGACGTTGATCGCAAAAGCGTGGGATGCGTTTCCTGCCACGTTAAGACCGACGAACCCTCGATGCATTCCACTGGGACGGTCCGCCTAGGATGCCTTGACTGCCACGGCGGGGATGCTACGGTGATTTTGCTCCCGGGCACCAACGCCGGAACGGCTGAGTATGAGCAATTGAAAATTCGCGCGCACCCGCAGCCCGACGATCTCTTGCTGAAAGACGTTTCCGCAAATCCGCAGCGCCTTTACACCAAATGGCTCCGCGAGAATTACGCCTACGTTCGGTTCGTCAACCCGGGTGATTTGCGAGTCGCCGCTGAAACCTGCGGCAGCGCGGGATGCCACGCGTCGGAAGTGCTGAAAGTGAAGACCAGCATGATGACGCACGGCGGCATGTTGTGGGGAGCAGCGCTCTACAACAATGGTTCGTTCCCGCTGAAGAATACGCGTTTCGGCGAAAGCTATTCCGCCGATGGACAGCCCCAAGCGGTTCATACGGTACCGACGCCGACTCCGGACGAAACCCGGCTGAAAGGCGTCGTGACTGAACTCACCCCTCTGGAGCGCTGGGAGATTTCGCAGCCGGGAAATATCTTGCGCGTGTTTGAACGTGGCGCGGGGAAGAAAAGCGAAATCGGCAATCCGGATCGCGAAGAGGAATCCGGACGTCCGGACGACAAACTTGGCGAGCGGGGATTCGGTACTTTGCTGCGAACGGATCCCGTTTTTCTCGGGCTGCAGAAGACGCGGCTTCTCGATCCTCTGCTTTCGTTACCCGGCACAAACGACGAGCCCGGCGATTATCGCGGCAGCGGCTGTACGGGATGCCACGTAGTTTACGCCAACGATCGTGCACAGCAACATTCGGGACCTTACGCGCAATACGGCCATCTCGGCGAAAGTTTTTCTTCTGATCCTACGATTGCGAAGAACGAGTCCGGTCATCCGATTCGACACACTTTCACGCGCGCCATTCCTTCCAGCCAATGCATGATTTGCCATGTCCATCCCGGGACGAACATGGAGACCACGTATTTCGGCTATACGTGGTGGGACAATGAAGCCGATGGTAAAGCAATGTATCCGGGCGAGCAGCACAATCCAACCGATGAAGAGCGATATCAAGTGGCGTTGCGCAACCCAGAGGGTGCGGCCGCGCGCGGACTGTGGTCCGATCCCAAGTTTTTGGAAAAGGTCGGCAGCCCGGAGTTCAACGCGAAGCTCACCGATACCCAATTCGCCGATTTCCATAGCCATGGCTGGATTTTCCGCGCGGTCTACAAACGGGACCGCAAGGGCAATCTGCTCGACGTCCAAAATAAGGTCGTCAATCCCAGCGATCCGGACAAATTCAAGAAGGCCGTTCATCTGGCAGACATCCACATGGAGAAGGGAATGCACTGCGTGGACTGCCATTTCGAACAAGATTCCCACGGAAACGGAAAGCTCTACGCCGAACCTCGCGCTGCCATCGAACTCGATTGCGTGGATTGTCATGGAACCATCGACGCGCGCGCGACGCTGATTTCCTCCGGGCCCGCGTCCCCCGCGGGCGGCACTCATTTCGATGTGTTGCGCACTCCGTGGAACGCTCGCCGTTTCGAATTTCGCGACGGCAAGCTTTTCCAGCGCTCCATGGTTGAACCGGACAAAGAATGGGAAGTTGTGCAAGTTCTGGACACGATCACGCCCGGAAACGCGCACTACAGCGAAAAGTCGCGTTGGGCGAAAACCATTCGTACCGACGGAAAGTCGTGGGGCGATGTTCCGAGCGATCCTGCGCTGTTGGCGCACGCAAACGGCCGCATGACTTGCTATGCATGCCACACCTCATGGACGCCCAATTGTTTTGGATGCCATCTTTCCATGATGGCCAATCAACGCAAACCGATGCTGCACAATGAGGGATTGGTGACGCGCAACTGGACCGCTTACGATTTCCAGGTTCTTCGCGACGACGGCTTCATGCTGGGCATAGACGGTACGGTGACCGGGCATCGTATCGCGCCGGTGCGGTCGTCGTGTGCGATTCTCGTCAGTTCGCAAAATCAGAATCGTGACTGGATTTATTACATGCAGCAGACGGTTTCCGCCGAAGGTCTCAGCGGAACTGCGTTCAGCACGTTTGTTCCACATACTGTGCGCGCCAAGGAAACCAAGGCTTGCGACGATTGCCATGTCTCCGATCGCAACGACAACAATGCCTGGATGGCTCAGACGCTGCTGCAGGGCACGAACCTACTGAATTTCATGGGGCGTTATATTTATGTCACCGACGGCGCGAAGGGATTTGATGCGGTGGCCGTCGCCGAACACGATGAGCCGCCCGCGATCATCGGCAGCGACCTGCATCGCATGGCGTATCCGCGCGATTATCAGAAACATGTCGCACGCGGCCGCGAATTGCAGGAAGCCTACCACCACATTGGGAACGTCCTGGATGTGCAACTGCGCGGCGAATATCTTTACGCGGCGTTGGGCAAAGGCGGATTCCGCGCCTACGACGTGGCCAATATAGACAACAAGAACTTTTCCGAGCGGACGGTCACGGCGCCTGTTTCGCCGCTGGGCCAGCGTCTCTATGTGCCAACGAAATATGCAACTGCGGTTGCCAGCCCTTCGACACAGGCTCTTGATCCTGCTCGCTCGCGGAATCCGGTAAATGAAGAACAGAGTATCCACCCGCTTTACGCCTATTTATATGTGGCGGACAAATATGAGGGGCTGGTCGTCATCGGCGATCCCGATCCGAACAGCAAGTCGCCCGGCGTAAGCACTCTGCTCGACGGCGATCCGCGCAATAATTTCTTGAAGCGGGCCCTGGCTTTCAATCCGGATGGGATTCTGAATGGCGCGAGGCGCATCGTGATTGCCGGGACTTATGCTTACATGCTTTGCGACCGGGGCCTGGTGGTTGTGGATTTGAATGACCCACTCAAACCGCGTGTCGCGGCGGAGATCGGCGCGCCGGGGCTGCAAGACACGCGAGGAATCGCGATTCAATTTCGTTACGCCTTCGTGGTGGATCGCGAAGGACTGAAAGTTCTCGACGTGACCGATCTGGGTCATCCCCGAATCGTGCCGAAAGCTGCGGTTCCGCTCGAAGATGCTCGCAATATTTACGTTGCCCGCACCTATGCTTACGTTGCTAGCGGCAAGCACGGAGTTGCAATCGTTGATGTGGAGAAACCCGAGCAGCCGCGCCGCGATCAAGTCTTCACGGGCGCTGGCGCGCTAAACGATGTTCAGGACATCAAGATCGGGATGGTGGATGCCAGCGCGTTTGCGTTCGTCGCAGATGGAAGGAATGGGCTTCGCGTGCTGCAAATCTTATCGCCCACGGATTCGCCCAATTCTTATGGGTTCAGTCCGCGGCCGACTCCCAAGCTGATCGCTTCATTCCGTACGGCTGGACCTGCGCTCGCAATCTCAAAGGGAGTCGATCGCGATCGCGCTGTGGATGAAAGCGGAAACCAGATTGCCGTGTTTGGGCGTCGCGGCGCGAGGCCTTTCAATCGCGAAGAGGCGTCGCGCTTGTATCTGCGCAACGGTAAGCCATTCGCCGTTCCCGACGAACCACCGGTCGAGCCGAGTTCTGCCTTGGGAGGCGGCACGGCTACTGATGGAGACGCACACTACGAAGGTCCGAACTAGGTTCGCGGCCTGCCCAACACCTACGGATGAGGAGTTGTGGTGCGGGGCACGGGTCTAGGCTGATATTGCGGCGGGTATCCCGGCGGGTAGGGCGCCACGGGCACTTGGCCGTTAACCGGGGCTTGATATCCGCCGGCTCGTCCCCCCGCCGCTGCGAGGATTTTCTGTTGGTCCTGCAGTAATCCCGAATCGCCTGGGTAATAGCTTTGCATCGCGGCGTTTAATTGCAACGCTGCGGGATAGTTTTGTTGCGTAAAAAGTTGCGTCACTTGCGCTTTGTACATATTGATGAGCTGGCCTTCCAAAGCCTTGCCGTTTTGGTTTCCCGCGTTGCGGGAGAGAATCGCCCAATGCAGCGCTGAACTGTTTACGGGCACGAAGTAGCGGCCCTGGGCGTAAGCGTTTTGGGCGTTCAGGAACAATTGCTGCCCGGCATCCACCGGTGCGGAAACGGGAACCGGCGTTGGTGCTGGAGCCGCCGCGGGTTTCACCACATGCGAAACGCTTTTCTGCGACGAGTCCTGTGAACTAACGTCGCTATTGTCACCGTTCGATGCGTTATTCGCCGCATCCACGCTGATGATATCTACGGTACTGCCGCCGCCCGGTTTCGCTTGCCACGCAAAATCAAAGACGGCGCCCTCGTGCACGTCAATCGCCCCGGTCCCGCTGGCCTTGATCGCTTTCTTGCCGGGGCAGTTGATCAGGCCGTCGATCGCATATTCCTGCGCACCGATTTTCACGCCGCTCGCGGCGTAGGGATTCGAGGTCGGATGATATGGACTGCCCGCGATGGTCACATTTAAATCGGGCGTGCACTTGTGGCGGTCGCTCGCGTACTGGAGCACGATCGTCGCGGTCACGGGTGCGGGGGGCACAACGGGCGGTTTCGGCTTGCGCGCCCGGACGACAGCCCAGGCTGACGCGGCCACAATAACGGCCGCCGCGGCAATTGCGATCGCTTTCCAGGGCAGTTGTTGTGTCTGCGTCGTGGCTGCCGCGGGTGGTGAAATTTGAGTTGTGGTTGTGGCGGCGGCTGGCGCGAACGTTCCGACCTTCGTCGTCGAAGGCACCGTCGCAGGCGCGGGTAAAGGGGTAGTCGCAGTCCGAGGTACGGGTGTCCGCGCCGTTCCGTGGGTCTGAGTCTCTTCCTTCGGTGCCACGACCGGCGACGCATGCCCATTCGTTTCAGCCCGAATGCCCTTCGCGCTCAAGCCTGCGACGAGCGCCGGAATAATCGTCGGAACTCGGTCGGGAGGAATCCGTGTCGCGTTCGCGGCAGCCATCGCTTGCTTCCAGCCGGGTCGTCGCCGGGCGTAATCATCGTGGGAGATTTCCAGCAGTAACGGCAGTGTCGCTTTACAGGATTCCACGGCGCGGACAATCTCGCGCGTGACCTGGTCGGAGGGCAGCGAGCGCGGCGAGATGACCACGACCATCGCTTCGCAATCGGAGATGGCTTTGAAGGTCTCTTCGAAGTAATCCGCGCCGGCGGGGCAATCTCGTTCGTAATACCAACTGCTGTAACCCTGCGATTCCAGGCCTGCCGCAATTTCGTGAGCTACCGCGCCATCTTCTTCCACGTAACTGATGAAAATCTTCTTGGACGACCCCATGGGGAACTCCGCAGGGCGTTTTTCAGCCCCCAATCCGCACCAATCGTGCGCTATTCTCCATTAATTGTGCCAGCGATTGCAAATCCAAATGCGGTGGATTGGTCCGCGCTCAGTTGTGGGGAGGTTCTAAACCGGCTAGAACCGCGTACATGACGCTGTATGGGACGCCTCTTCTGAGCTAAGGCCCGATTCTGGTATAGTTGCCGCCCTCTGGGAGAATCGTTCCCGGCTGGGTCGCAAAACGCGTTGCGCCCTCGCCAGCGCGCTCGCCGTCACTCAGAGATCCGGACACATGCCTGACCAACCTTACATTCCGCATCCGCTCGATACTTCGAAGGTGAGCCTCGGCCACTTGCAACCCCTGCTCGAGGACTTGGCGCGCAACGCGCACGAGATCTGGGCGCAGAAACGGATGCAGGACGGGTGGACCTATGGGCCGCATCGCGACGATGCGAAGCGCACGCATCCTTGCTTGGTTCCTTACGAACAGCTCCCGGAATCTGAAAAGGAATACGACCGAGTGATGGTGAACGAGGCGTTGAAAGCAATTCTCGCCCTGGGATACCGCATCGAGAAGAGGTGACCGATGGCAGAGTTCACCGCAAGTTCCGCGTCATCAGCGGCTCCGAGCCACATTCGCTGGAAGCACGTCCCGACGGACGACATGGATGATTTGGAAGAGCTGGAAATCTACAAGAACCACGGCGACTGCCAGCCACTCCACGCCGTGCTGTCTCTGCTGCAGAAATCGATTTATGAAGACTTCTCCGAATGGGATGAAGAAGCCATTCGGTATCAGAAGCACTACCAGCGGACGGCGTTGTGGGCAGTTGTATTTGGGTCCTTCACGATCCTTGTCGCAATTCTTGAATTCATTTTGGGGCCTGCCGACCCCAAACCTCTCACTTGGCTCGAGGCGGCGACCGCCTTAGTGACTCTGGCGCTTATCGCATTGGGATCGATCGGGAAGTTCAAGGACAAATGGCTGGAAGCTCGCTATAAGGCGGAAAATCTACGGCTGCTCAAATTCAGGAAACTGACAGACGCCCGGCTATGGTGTCCGCCGATAGACCAGGACACCATCGCTGAGGATCTCGACGACGAGGTGCGTGAAGTTGGAGCGCAAAACTACGACGGGGTGAAGTCGTGGGCTTCTCAAGGCGCCGCTCCTGCAGTTTGTGAATTGCCCCGGGTAGTGGGCTGCGACGTTGCCCTGCACGAATTGATCGAATACTACCGACAAAAGCGACTTCACGTGCAGATGGATTATCTAAAAAGGAAGTCTTTTTCGGATGAAGCATCCGGATCGTGGACGGCAATTGCGGTTCAATTCATCTTCTTTACTAGCTTTGCTTTTGTATTGACTCATATCATTTTGGTGCTTGCTACCAGTGAACCCAAGCCGAATGATGCTATTGAGAAATGGATCATCGGTTTTGCTGCCGCCTTGCCGATGATCGCCGCAGGCGTCCGAGTGTGGCGTGCCTCACGCGAGTTTGAACGAAATGCTCGAAGGCATCGAGCGACTCTGGATTCCTTGCAAAAACTGGAAAAAGAGCTTCGCGACGCGAACAGCCTCGCCGAAAAGTTCCGCGTGCTCGGCTTTTGTGAACTTGTCCTGGAGGCAGACTGCCGCGAATTTATGCGCCTTTTGTGCGAGGTGGAGTGGTACGGCTAACGTCACACTAGAAAGTTCAGCGTCGGCGTGGGGAAATTTGTCAGGTTCGGGAAAATCGTCGGCAAATCGGTGCTTGCTACGCCGAACCATTTCGCCAGTGTTGCTCCGTATTGATCGACGGACGTTAGTCGGTATCCAGCGCCCATTCGTGCCCACGTCGTCCGGTCCTCCCAGCGCCAGCTGCGGGAATGTGCCGTACAAATCGCCGCCACGGACCGCGCCACCCATAACTAAATGGTGGCTTCCCCACGCGTGGTCGGTGCCGCCGTTCGTGCCAGGCTGGAATGTCCGGCTGAAATCAGAAAGCGTGAACGAAGTAACCTGCTGCTGAATTCCGAGCTCCACGGTCGCGTTGTAAAAGGCGGACATGGCGGGATCGAGTTGCGAATAGAGGTTCTGCTGCGTCGGCAATTGCGAGGTGTGCGTATCGAATCCACCGAGCGAGCAGAAGAAAATCTGGCGCTGCAATCCCAAAGTTGAGCGCGCCTGCATAATTTGCGCGACCTGCTGTAATTGTGGGCCAAGACCCGTCGTTGGAAACTGTGTTTGGAGGCTCGGCAGTCCCTTAAGCGCGGAGGCCAAGATTTGGCTTTGCGCGAGCGATTGGCTCATCACCGCGCTGGTATCTTGAACTAGCGAAACGCCGGTGTCGAAAGTGAGCAGTTGCTGGAAGGAGACCAAGCGCGCGTTGTCGGCAGTGGACCCATAATAGCCGGACAAGCCCGGCGATGAGCCTGGGATCAGCGCGTAGGGTTGAGTCTGGGCTCCGTTGCAGAGAATCGCGCCACCCGCGACGGAAGTGATCGGAGGATATTGCGCTCCCGCATTCAGCGACTGCAGCACGTCAGCTGTGCGCCCCGCCCATCCTGTATGCGAGTAGCCGTCAAACTGTGCCGTCTGCCACTGTCCCTGCTGGTCCGAATGCGAAAACAAATTCACGGGCAAAGTCGCGCTGCCTTGCTTGTATTGAGCACGGGTAACCGGTTGTGCCAGCGTTCCGACGTTGGCTACTACCGCGAGTTGCCCGCCATTGAATAGCGCCTGGAGCCCCGGAAGCTGCGGATGCAATCCGTACGGCACCTTCCCGGTTTTCATAACGATCGGAAGCAACGAACCCTGTGACAGTGCCAGGTTTTCGCGGATACTGGCGTAATTCTGATATCCAGCTGTGTCATTCGGTACGATCAAATTGTTGCTGTCGTTCCCGCCAAAGAGAAAAATGCATACGAGCGCCTGGTAGCCGCTCGAGGGACCTGCCGCCAGCGCGTGAATCATATTCAGGCGGCCCAGTGCTGCCGTCATGCCGAAGGACGCGGCGGTGCAGCATCCCGCGCGCAAGAGCTCTCTGCGCGGTATTCCATTTCCCCGAGGCATTTTAACGCTCCCGCGGCCGAGCCGCTCGAGATCTAGTGCTGCACCTGATACTGCGAAGAAGTCGCGATCAAATAAATCGCGGTTTGGGCCTCTTGCGTCAACTGCTTCTTTCCGGCCGGCACGCTCTGCATCGCGGTCACGATACTGTTCTTCATGTCTGACGACATCGTTCCGTGCATGAGCAGGGTGTTCAACGAATCAACGAGCGCACCCGGGTTCGATGCCTGCGTCGCATAGCTCGAAAAGTCGATCTTGTTTCCGGAGCCCATCGAGCCAAACACGAACGTGTTCACCCAGTTCACGCGATTCAGCGACGTTGCCGTGGTTAGCAGCTGAAATTCCGGCCCGAACGAGTTGGTTTCCGGAATCACGTAGTTGGGAGAATAGAAATTGAAAACGCTCGGCGCAAACAGCGGGTTCTGTCCCATGCCGCTGCTGTAATAGGAAAGGTTCGAGCCGTCGCTGCTGGCGTTGAACGCCCGCATCAGGCCACCGATGAGCAGTATCGGTTCTTGGAGATGGCCGTCGGTTCCCACGGCGGTACCGGGGTCGTCGCCCCGTCGCGCTTCGGAGTCCATCAGAATTGCGGTGATCACCGATTTCATGTCGCCACGGACTCCCGAGCCATTGTCATTGAATACATTTGTCACTCGCTGGATGTACCCCGGGCTCGGGTTGCTGGTGACTAGGTGTTGAATAAGTTCCCGACAAACGAATGGCCCGACGTTCGGATGATTGAATATGTTGTCGAGCGCTCCTTTCAGATCCTGAGTGGCTGTTTGTCCGGCGGGGAGCAGGCCGCCGCCTGCGACTCCCGGATAGATGAGCAGTTGTTTGGGATCGGTGTCGTGGTTGGAATCCACCGCCACCATCGGACCAGTCCAGTAAGAAGGATTGTATGTTTGCTGCGTCATGCCCGGCGTGAGTGGATAGGTCCAGCCTGTGTAGGCGCGGGCAAACGCTTCCACGGTGTCTTGTGTATAAGTCGGAATCTGGTTACCAGTGGAATCCAGTTGATAGGAACCGTCCGGATTCAGTTGCGCGGTTCCGATGGTGAAAAGCTGCATCAATTCTCGCGCATAGTTTTCGTTGGCGTGGTCGCCCTGGCTGATATTGGGTTTGCCGTTGTTGACCATATCCAGCCAATGCCCCATCGCAGGAGAAAGCGTCACGTCGTTCATGATCTGCCGGTAATTTGTGAAGGAATCCGCTTCCAATAAGCGCAGATAGTTCGTGTAGCCCGTCGGATCGCCTACCTTATCGCCACCAATCACAAAAATCTGGCTTAGCGCGAATGCCACTCGTTGCCGCAACTGATCCGGCGCGGTAAGAGCCTGCACCCAAAATCTTCGCTGCGTCGGTCCCAAGTTCGCCTCGCCTTGCGCTGGGTCGGGATACCGAGAAACGGGCAAGCCGAATTGCTGCGTCAGAAATCCTTGCAAGCCGCTGTACTGCGCCTGTGTAATTAGCTGCGGCGTAGGGCCAAACGTTGTCTGCTGCAAGAAGCGATCGGCCGCCGCTGCAGTAATGGAAATCGTGCCGACCACCTGCGCGATGATGCCGTTCGAACCAACCGAACCGGGATCCGGGTTTGTTACCTCGACTGTGACCGAGCCGACTTGCCCCGTCGTAGCGGTGCCACTAGCGGCGAGTTGCGTGCTGGACACAAGATTCGTCGGCAGCGTGGTGGATCCGTAAGAGACAATGGCGCCTCTGACAAAATTGCTACCTGTAATGGTCAGAGCGAATGCACCTACGTTCACCGCGGAGGGCGTCACGCCCGAAATCTGCGGTATGGGATTCAGAAGAGTGACTGCGCTGCTCGCGTTTAGCGATGACTTCGAGGTCTCCGCCGCTTCAATCGTGATTATATTTGGCGACGGGAGCACCGCGGGCGCGACGTAATTTCCATTCGCGTCGATCGTGCCCATTGTCGCGTTGCCGCCGGCAATTCCATTCACAGACCAAGTGAAAGTTTTTCCGGCCAGAGAGGGTACGAACGTTTGCATCGACCCCGCGCGCACGGATGCGCTGCTGGGCGAAAGCATCAGAGTTTCCGAAGGCGAGGACGGCGACGTGGGCGGCGTGTAGCCTGCCGGCGCGAGCGAACAACTCGCCGTCATCACTACCAGTGCGAAGACGACTGCTGCAAGAATCGCGCGGCGCAACGTGCCCCCAAGATTGGGTAGATTGGCTGCTATATCGGCCGGACGCCTCCACACGTTTGTCGTGACGAGTTCGCTCGATTGCGTGCCAACCGATTTCGAATGTGGTAGGCACCTTAACAGCGGGAAAGGATGTTCGAAACTGACAGAAGGACCTGATTAGGTGTGCTGTACCTGGGTACTATCAGTGAGGCAAGCGTAGGCGAAAGTCTCAGTTTGGAGAATGTTTACGCGACGCAATCACGGCGAAAAATGTGAGCGCGCGATGGACATGTGGCTTCAGCGACGCATCAGTTTTGATCGCCTGCGCGCTTGCTGCGGATTTTTCTGCGAATGTCGGGCCAGAATTCTTTCACCACGAAGGCAAGCCCGTCGTAGGCCACTTGAGTGCCCCACACGCTGGCGGCGTTGCCCAGGGTCTTATCATTTTCCGGATGATAACCGTACGTCGAGATGGCAGCTGCGCTAGCTGAGCCGAAAATCTCGGACGCATTGAACTGAGAGCTCCCTGAATCGGAACGCGTGATTATCAGCCGGCTCAGCGCGTAACTGGTGCGATGCCAGAAGCCCCCATGACCCAGCACATAGTATCTGGGGTCCTGTTTCAGCACGGATGGGAGGATGGCACTGGTCATAAATCCTTCGACAGTGCCGTCCGCCAAGTTGGTCGCGTAGCGTTTTCCATAGGCGCCCCACCCCTGGCCATACGCGGACTCGCTGTTCTGAGCCTGTCCCACAGCCGAAATTACGCCGTACCAAACAAATTCCACCGGATCGAACGAGGATCTGGCGATGACCTTGAATTTTTCTCCCGTCGTCATCGTAGGAATATTCGCGGCATTCTCCACGCTGAGGAAGTTCGGCAAAGTGTAAAAAAGTCGGTCTTTCGATACCGGCGCGACGTTTTGGTCGGGCTTCGGTGAAGCCTGATCCGGAGCGCTCTTTTGGTCGTTCGCTGTTTGGCCCGAAGCTGGCGTGCCGCTTTGAGGTTGCTGGGTTTGCTGCTGGGATTGTCGTGCGGATTGCTGCGCTTCCGGCTGCACCGGTTGCTGTGATTGTGCCGAGACGGAAGCCGAAAAAAAGAGCGAAAGCAGTGCAACGACTGATAGGAACCCGAGCCTGTGGGCCCGCCAAGGGCTGGTCATCATACGAGTGTATCGTCTCCTGAACCCTGGGCGCTACGCAAAAAACTGAGCAGCTGCAGGTTTCCACCAAGGTTGAATGCATCGTTTGATTCGGCCAACTCGCTGAGCGTTGCACCTGGGATTGAAAGAACGATCCGAGGCGTCTGATTGCCTTTGTGGTGTTTTTTTTTGATGCCGCGGCGAAAGGCCTGCCATTTCGACCGAAACCGCTTTCCGGTAACATATGGCGTGGCAATTTTCGCCGCGAAATCGCCAGCAAAATGAAGAAACTTCTAGCGTGGTTTTTGCTTGCAGGTTCTCTCTACGGACAGAGCAACACCGGCGAATTGCGCCTGAAAGTGGCCGATCCTTCTGGATCTGCGGTGAAAACCTCTGTCCAGCTGGTGAGCGAGGCGAGCCAATATCACCAGGCTTTCGACACAGATGAATCCGGACGTATCCTGGCCAAACGGCTTCCCTATGGTCTCTATGAAATTCACATAAATGTGCCGGGCTTTGCGCCCTACGTGGAAACGATCGAAGTCCGGTCCACGATTCCGGCGGAGCACACGATCCAACTGCGTGTCGCTGCAATTGACGCGACAGTGAAAGTCAGCGGCCGCGACACCTTGGTTGACCCCGACGGTCCAGGTGCAGTTAGTCAGATAGGCCCGGATTTCGTCGACAACCGCATCAGATCGCTGCCGGGCCGGTCGTTGCAGGATTTGGTGAACTCTCAGCCCGGCTGGTTGTACGAGGGCAACGCGGTCTTGCATCCGCGTGGCGCCGAGTATCAAACGCAATTTGTGCTCGACGGCGTTCCGCTCACTGACAATCGTTCTCCCGGCTTCGGAACGGAAATCGAAGCGGATGACGTGGACTCGATGACCATCTACACTGCGGGCTTTCCCGCGGAATATGGCCGAAAGATGGGCGGCGTTGTGGAAATCAATACGCTGCGCGATACGCAGCCTGGCGTCCATGGGCAAGTGGTCTTGTCCGGTGGGAGCTTTGACACCGCGGGAGCCTTCGCAAAAGTTCAATACAGTTGGGGCAAGAACACGTTCAGTGTGAGTGCCAGCGGCGACGAAACCGGCCACTACCTCAATCCTGTAGTTCCGCAAAACTTTACGAATACCGGCACCACCGGCGATTTTTCAGCGACCTACGAGCGCGATTTCACTCCAAGCGACCGGCTGACCATGAGCGTGCGGCACGAACTCGCGCGCTACGAAATCCCCAACGAACAAGTCCAGGAAGCAAACGGTCAGCGTCAGACCGCGGACAATTTTGAAACCATGGGCTCGATTTCCTACTCGCACATCTTCTGTTCCAATGTCGTGGGGGATTTGCGCGGCATGGTGCGCGATAATTCCAGCGATCTTTATTCAAATGCGTTTTCCACGCCGATCATCGCCTTTCAGCACAATTGGTTTCGCGAAGGATATTTCAAGGGCACGATCTCGGTACATCACGGAAATCAGGAATGGAAGGCGGGCGTCGAATCCGACGTCACGTTCTTGCACGAGAATTTCAGCGACGCGATAACCAATCCGACCTATTTTGATCCGGGTACGCCGAGCACTTTTTCTTTTGCAGGGAATCGTCCTGACCTCGAGCAGTCTGCGTTCGTCCAGGACATGATCCGCCTTGGCAAATGGACCATCAGCGCTGGCTTGCGCTGGGATCATTATCAGCTGGTAGTGAAGCAGAGCGCGATAAGCCCGCGCCTTTCCGTCGCGCGGTATTTTCAGTCTGCGGATCTGGTTTTACACGCTTCGTACGATCGGATATTTCAGACGCCGTCCTTCGAAAATATTCTGCTTTCCAGTTCGCCCCATGTAATCGTGCTGAACCCCGACATTTTGCGGTTGCCTGTCCGGCCCTCTCATGGGGATTACTACGAAGCCGGAGTGAGCAAAGGTTTCTTCGGCCAACTGAGGGTGGATGCGAATATCTTCCGCCGTTTCGCGCGCGATTACGCCGATGACGACCAATTGTTGAACACAGGCGTAAGCTTTCCAGTCGCGTTCGATAAAGCCATTATTTATGGTGCGGAAGGTAAGATCGAAATCCCGCACTGGGGTCATCTTTCCGGCTTTCTCAGCTATTCCTACATGGTCGGCAACGCGTGGTTTCCGGTTACCGGAGGTCTGTTTCTGGGTGTTGACGCGACGAACGCAGCGACTCAGCTCACGGGCCACTTCCCGGATTCGCAGGATCAACGCAATACTTTGCGGACGCGCTTTCGCTACCAGTTGTGGCCGCGCCTGTGGTTAGCAGGCGGAGCCGACTACGGAAGCGGCTTGCCATTCGATTTTGGCGGCACTCCCGACCAAGCGCTGGCGCAGTACGGCCAGGCCGTGGTGGATCGCGTCAATTTTGAGCGCGGCCGCGTCAAGCCCTCGCTTTCCATCAATGCGTCCGTTGGCGCAGATGTGTACAAGAGCGACCGGCTCACCATGCGCCTTCAGGCCGACGGACAGAACCTCAATAACCGTCTGAACGTGATTGATTTCGGCGGACTTTTTTCTGGAAACGCGATTGCGCCTTCGCGAAGCTATTTTTTGCGGTTTTCCACGAGTTTCTAGCGCAAGTACGTTCACCGTGCAATTTGAGTTTGGCCATACGTCGTTGTAGAGTTTTTCGCGATGAATGATACTCCCAGGCACGGTTTCATGAAATCGCGCGCTGGCATCCGCGCTGCGCAATGCGCTTTCATCCGCTGGCTTGTGTGCGTCAACGTTTTCTACCGTCTGCAATTCCGTGATGTGTTTCTCGCGCGTGTTGCGTCCCGGATTCACCGGTGACGCTGCTCTTCGCCGTTTTGCATCTTGCGGTAGTACTTCTGATATTCCTTGTTGCCACGGCTTGGGGCTATCGAGTCCTGGAAGTGTTGGGGTGTGAAGCGCAGAGCAATCTTGAGACGGTGCTCTTTGCCTTTGCGGCACTCGAAATCGTTCTCTTCGTCCTCGCTTTTGCCGGATGGCTGCGTTGGAAGTGCCGTTATGTTGCCAGAATGGCCCTAAAAAAGCAGAAGGCCCGCCTTTCAGCGGGCCTCCGAGGGGAGAAAGCTCCTAGGCCACTGCGCGGTAGGCCACAGAACCCTTTCCTCGACCGCAGTCTAGTACGGGCCAAGGAAATCAGTCAAGCAGGAAAGACACTTTTTGACTCAGTTGTAAGTCAATGATAATACGTTAGTTGCAATAAATCGATGTGTTTTCCACTGTTTGGTTACTTCGATGGTTTGCGGCCGATGCCGTAGAAGTCCTCTGAATTGATAGGCTTACTGCCGAGGCCTAATTGCAGGACTTGCATCTGACTGCTGCGATCAAAGACTTTATCCGGCAGCCAACGCTTGATTACGAGTCGAAATCCTCCAAATGCGAGGCCCGAAACTAACGCGAAGCAGCAGATGATTCCGGTGCCGATTATCGCACCGACGATCATCGTAGTGATTGCAGGCTCCTTGAATTGGAAGGTCGGCTCGTTCCATGTGACTTCGGTTCCAGACTGAATCTGGTCCAGCACTTTGTTTGCTTCCTCACGAGTTCGCGCTCCGGAAACAATGGCGAGCAACGTGATCGAGCGTCTTGCAAAAATCGGTGAGCCGTTCGGATCGGTGCCCGGTGCATTCACATGGTAATCCTGCTGAAGTTGCGCCAATTTTTTCTGCGCGGTTTGCGGAGTGGGGAAGTCCGCAATCAGCAGATTCAGCTCGCGCCCGTCCACGTGGTATCTCGCGACTTCAGCTTCGGCCCCCGTGTCAAATCCGAGCCAGTCGTTCGTCGTGACGGGGAAAAATTGATTTAGCGTCTGCGGTCCGAGGATGTACTTGTCGGAACGGTCGATGAATCCCTTGGTGGGCAAATGGTCGGAGAGAGCGGGAAGAGGCCCCTGCTCGGCCTTTGGATTTATTGCCGCGACCAACGCGTTCAAATCCTTGCCCGAGCGCTGCAGATCCGCACCGTGGATATCAAGTACGAGGTTTCCATCCAGCACGAGCGCCCGTTCACGCGACATCGCCGAATGGTCGGTGATATCCGCGCGTAGCATGTCCGGAGAGCGCAGGTAGGAATATAGGCCATATGCGCCGCTGGGGTCCTTCATGCGATACAGCGTGACCTGAAGCTTCTGGTTGGCCCGCGAGTATGCGGCTTGTTCCCCAGAGACGAACCCGTATTCCTGTTGTGTCGCAGCGAGCTGGCCAGCTGCCATGCTCGCAATATGATCGCTGTATACAGCCGGAGCTGGGATGCCGGGCTGAGGGTCACCGGTCCATCCCGCGAAAGAACTCGGCAAGATGCCTTGGGCGGAAGCCGGTATGGCGCTTAAGAATAGGCCAATGGTGAGCAGAAATATGGAACGACGCATGGATACCATCTTACATTAGACGCCGAAATTCTACTTAGGGTTCCCTTCGGCAGCGACGATTGCGGAGCCGCCGCCGGAACCGGTGTGGTTGTCGGAAACCAGCTTGGACTTGTCGTAGGAGAGGCTATTGAGGCTTTCGAGATAGGAAGCGATACCGCGATACAGCCCATCGGCGACGCGCTGGCGCTGATCGGTCTTCTTGAGCAGCTTTTCGTCGCTCGGGTTGCTGATGAAGGAAATCTCGGACAGCACCGACGGCATGTTCGCGCCGATGAGCACCACGAAGGGGGCCTTTTTGACTCCGCGGTTGCGCTCATTCTGGCTCACCAGTTGCAAACGATGCGTCAGCGAGTCTTGAATGTCACTGGCCAGTTCCTTGGACTCTTCGACTTTTTCGTTGCGCGCGATTTTCTTGATGATGTCCTGTAGATCGTGCAGCGATTCCTGGGACAGCGCGTTCTCGCGCGCCGCAACCTCCATGGATTCCGCCGAAGTCGCAAAATTCAAGTAGTAGGTTTCGATGCCGCGTGCGGCTTCGTCATGGCTGGAGTTCGCGTGGATCGAAATGAATAGATCCGCCTTGGCTTCATTGGCGATGGCGGTGCGTTGTTCGAGCGGGATGAAGGTGTCGTCCTTGCGCGTGTAGACCACTTCGGCGCCCGGCAGTTTCTCTTCGATCTCGTGGCCAAGCCTCAGAGCAACATCCAAGCACAGGTCTTTTTCCATCAGGCCATGCGGGCCGATGGTCCCCGTATCGTGGCCGCCATGGCCGGGGTCGATCACGATGCGGCTGATCTTCAGGCCGAGAGCGCGCGTCAGTGAGCGCTGCCCGTCGCGAGTCGGCTTGGATACGCTGGGCGGGACAAGCGGGGTTGCCTTTGTCACATCGGCTTTTGTTTTGGCGGCAATTTTCTTCGCGGCAGCAGACCTCACTGAAGTGGGCGCAGGTTTGTCCTCAGCCACAACCGTCTCGCTGGCCGCAGGGCGATTGGTGACGGGCGCCTCAGTATCTGCTTTCGCCGCGTACACCACCGAAAGCGTCGGAATTGCCGCAGACGGAGCAGCGGCAGCCGCAGTCGTGGGGGGCTGGGCGGTCGATGCCTTAGCGGTCGTCACCGGCGGCTTGCTGCGCACCTCGATCACCAGGCGATATGGATTCGCGAGCAGATACGCTGAGTAATCGCGTGCGCCGTCCACATCGAGGACCACGCGCACGACTCCATCTTTATTCTGCGCGATGCGCACTGATTTCAGCAGGCCTTCCTTCACGTCCAAGTTCTTCTTGGCAATCACGGGCGTGAGTTTCGCGCGGTGCAGATCGAAATAAATGCGGTCTGGGGAAGCGATGCGCGAAGCGCTGAATTCGACCGTATCTTCCAGCGTCACTACGATGCGCATCGCGTTGTCCGCGTTCCACATCTTGATATCCAGGACGCGCGGCGTGCCGTTGTCGCTCTCACGCTGTTGCACCACTTTGCCCTTGAGTTCCGGCAAAGCATCCGCAGCCGCTGCTACAGCAGCGTCCTCTTTGGCTTTCTCACGCGCGGCCGCGATTTGCTTCAGCAGGGCGCCAGCGTCTTCCGAGCGGTCCGACTTCGGGAAGTGCTTCAAGTAATCTTTCAGAGTGGCTTCAGCGGTATCCGGCTGGTTCAATCCCTCTTTTTGGATTTCGCCGATGGAATACATCGCCTGGCTGCGATAACGGCTGCCGGGATACTGTTTCAGCAGGAAGTCGTAGGTTTCGATGGCAGATTGAAAATACTTCGCGTCGAAGAGGCGGCCCATTTCGTCGTAGAGCTCGGCTTCGGCGACCAGGCTGGGCGTGACTTCCTCGGACTGCGGAGAGATCAAATAAACTTTGTGGTAGGCGGCGAGGGCCTGGCGATAGTCGACGAGGCTGCGTTCGTTATCCGGCTCGGCTTCGAGCGTGGTGCGCAGCCTGACGGCGCGCTCGAACTGCTCGCGCGCTTGCATCCGCTTGTCCACGGCCGCGGGCGTGGAAAGAGCAACAGCTAGCGCCAGCGCTAGGAACAGGCATTTGGCCGAAAAATAGGTTCTGGCGGAAACCACTTGCGTCACTCGTTGGTGAAAATTAACCGGCCATTCGAATCCACTTCCTTGCGCACTGGATTTCTTGGCGGAGTCCAGAGCGCCTGGTCGCGGCCGGAGCCGGGGCGAAAATATGCGTCGGTGACCTTCTGTACGTACCTTTGCGTTTCCGGGTACGCCGGAACGCCTCTGCTCAAATCGACGGCGCGCTCACCGGCATTGTAGGCCGCGAGCGTTTTCGTCAGGTCGCCGTTGTAACGATCGAGCAGCGACTTCAGATACGTCGTCCCGCCTTCCACGTTTTGCGCGGGATCGAAAGGATTGCCGACACCAAAGCGTTGCGCCGTCCCAGGAATCAACTGCATCAGTCCCACGGCACCCTTGCGTGAAACCGCGCGGGAATTCCAGCCGGATTCCGTGCTGATGACGGCTTTAACCAGCGCGGGATCTACCTGGTGCCGGGCCGCCGCGTCACGCACGATGCGATCGAGCCGCCCGTCCGTGGCGCCGAGCGTCGAGGCCGTTTCCTCTGATGACATGGCCGTAGCACGACCCCCAGCTGCCGAGGGAGAACTTATAGTACTCCCTCGACGTGGTTTAGGGGAATCCCCATTCACGAAGGTAAGCTTGCCGTTCGCGTCCACCAAAGTCGAGATCTGAGCGTGGCCAGGCGAAGCTAGCGTCAGCCAGCCGCTCGCGACCAGCACTGCAACTGGGATGCAGTTTGTCTTCATTATGCTTGCCGACCTCCGACTGCTTGACGACAACGGTCAGAGACAGCTCACAACAGGCCTGGGAAGGCAGAGCGCTATTCCGCGAACAAACGAGCGACAGGCATACACCCGAGAAGGAGGCTTCTCCGGCGTAAGCATCTGGCGCGACAGGAATTATAGCAATCGGTCGAGGAGAGGGTAAACGTGGTCAAGGGCCTTTTGTATGCCCGATGTGTCTTTTCCGCCAGCCTCCGCCAAATCGGGTTTTCCGCCCCCGGAACCGCCTAGGAGCTTGGCTAATTCCTGGACGATCTTGCCGGCGTGAAGCTTGGGGATCAGGTCCTTGGTAACTCCTGTAATTAGAGCGACTTTGCCGTCTTCGGCGGCGGCCAGGACGACTACGCCAGAGCCTATTTTCTTGCGCAGCACGTCGACTAACTGGCGTAGAGCCTCGCGGTCGAAACCGTTGACTTGGGCGGCAATCAGGCGAACATCCTTCACGGTGCGGGCCTGTTCGACCAAATCGGAGGCGATCGAGCCGGCGGCTTTGCGCTTCAGCGCTTCAAGCTGCTTTTCAAGCTGCTTGGTGGATTCGAACTGGCGTTCGAGTGCGGCGATGATTTCATCTTCGCCGGCGTTCAACATTCCCGCGACGGCGCGAAGCGTTGCGAGGGATTTCTGGTATTCGGCGAGAGCGCGATCGCCGGAAATAGCTTCGATGCGGCGAACGCCCGCGGCGACGGATTGCTCGGCAACGATTTTGAAAACGCCGATGTCGCCGGTGCGAATGACGTGTGTGCCGCCGCAAAGCTCCTTGCTGTAGAAGCCGCGCGGCGCGGAGGCATCCGGGATGGTGACGACGCGGACGTTGGCCTCGGGATATTTGTCGCCGAAGAAGGCAAGCGCCCCGGAAGCGAGCGCGTCGTCAATGTTCATGATGTCCGTGCGCATTTCGAGATTCTTGCGGATCTCTTCGTTCACTTGCTGCTCGATTTCGCTGAGTTCGCTGGGATCCACTTGCGCGAAGTGCGAAAAATCAAATCGCAAGTGGTCGGGCGCGACGAGCGAGCCGGCCTGTTTTACGTGAGTGCCCAGGATATTGCGCAATGCGGCGTTCAGCAGATGCGTGGCGGTGTGGTTGCGCATGTCGCGAACGCGGCGTTCGGGATCGGCGATGGTGGCGAGATGATCGCCGACGCGCAGGTCTTCTTTCGCAACGATGCGGTGAGCGATCAAGCCCGTAACGGGATAGTACGCGCCGCGCACTTCGGCGAGTTCGAGCGATTCGGAATTGTCGTAGAACGAGCCGGTATCGGCGACCTGGCCTCCGGATTCGGAGTAGATGGACGTGCGGTCGAGGACGACTTCGGCTTCGGCCCCCGCTTTGATTGCGTTCACCGCGCCGTCTTTGGTGACGATGGACTCGATGCGCGCGTCGCGCGTCTTGGTGCCAAAGTAAAAATCGGGTTCGGTTTTGAATGCTTGCGCGAGCTTCGAGTAAACAGGATTCGCCGCGTCCTTGTGCGCACCTTTCCATGAAGCTTTCGCGCGAGTGCGTTGTTCCTGCATCGCCTGCTCGAAGCCACGCTCAGGAAATGGGATTCGGGCATCTCGGTAGGCTTCCTCGATAAAATCTCGGGGCAAGCCATAGGTGTCATACAGCGTGAATGCTTCAAAGCCCGATTCAAAAGGCCCTGCCCCGGGGCTCTCGGATGCTGTTTTTCGCAGCTGTTCCAGGGCTTGCGGTGTCCAATGGGCGAAGTATTCGTCGAGTTTTTTAAGTCCAATCTCGATCGTGCGAGTGAAGCGCTTTTCCTCTTCATCGAGGACTCGTGTAACTCGTCCCGCGTGTTCTTCCAGATCCGGGTACGCGTCCTTCATCAGCCTACGCACATGTCCCGACATCACAGAGAGAAACGGCGAAGGCGCGTTCAATGTACGCGCATGACGCAAGGCGCGACGAATGATCTTGCGTAGAACATAGCCGCGGCCTTCGTTCGACGGAATCACGCCGTCGGAGATCAGGAACGTGGCGGCACGGGAATGATCGGCAACAATCCGCAGAGATGCCTGGGAATCTGCATCCGTAACTTGGACAGCTTGCTTGTTACACAGCCAAGTAGCTTCCTCCATGAGAGGCCTGAATAAATCCGTGTCGTAGTTGCTGATCACACTTTCTAGGACGGCGGTTACGCGTTCCAGGCCCATGCCGGTGTCGACTGACGGTTTCGGCAGGGGATTGAGGCTGCCGGAAGCATCGCGGTTGAACTGCATGAAGACGAGGTTCCAGATTTCGACGTAGCGGCCACAGTCGCAGGGGAATTGGCAGTCTGTGTGGCCTTCGTCGGAGGCTTCCGGGCCCATGTCGTAGAAAATTTCGCTGCAGGGGCCGCACGGCCCCGTGTCGCCCATGGCCCAGAAATTATCTTTCAGGCCCGGGATGGCGACGATGCGGTCCTTGGGCGCGCCGACCTTGAGCCAGAGAACGGCTGCTTCGCTGTCCGCTTCAAGCATCTTGCCGGGCGAAACTTCCGCGCCGCCGAAAACGGTGAAATAGAGTTTTTCGAGCGGAATGGCGAACCATTCCTTCGAGGTTATCAGCTCCATGGCAAAGGCAATGGCGTCTTTCTTGAAATAATCGCCGAAGGAGAAATTGCCGAGCATCTCGAAAAAAGTGTGATGGCGGTTGGTGAAGCCGACATTTTCCAGGTCGTTGTGCTTGCCGCCCGCTCGGACGCATTTCTGGCAGGTGGTGGCGCGCTGGTAGTCGCGCTGTTCGAGGCCGAGGAAGACGTCCTTGAACTGGTTCATTCCGGCGTTGGTGAAGAGCAGCGTGGGATCGTTGTGCGGGACGAGCGAGGAGCTGCGCACCACGCGGTGGCCGCGCTCTTCGAAGAATTTCAGGAATGTCTTGCGGACCTGATTGCCGGTCCACTTGCTGCTCGGTGCGGTACTGGTCACAAATTCCCTCGGTGGGAGCAAATCATTATTGCAAATGGAATCAGCGCTCGCAACGACTGCGCAGCGATGCGAGATACCTCGCTCCCGCGAACCCATCCGGGACCTAAACCGCGCGAAAAACTGACGATTAGAACGAGGTGCGGATGATTGTTTTGTGTGAGTTAAGACGTTTTCTAATCGCACCGAGTGACGATTAGAAGGCGAGTGACTCATGATTTGTGACCTGTGTCCCGCAGATTCGTCCGGACGCAGAAGGCGCGATTCGTGGCACGCGAAGTGTTTGAAAGTTGGCGATTGAGGCGTGTCGCGGTCGTTTGTTTTCTGCGAGCTGCATCGGTTTCTAATCGCCCGGGTTGGAGATTGAAACGAGCGTGATTCGTGACTTGTGACTCGTGATCTCTTGAAAGCGGGGCGCGAATGTAACATTGTAGTTGGCGCTTGAGTCGTCGGTACGGCGCGCCGGGACGATGTGATGCGCGAACACTGAGGTGTGCAGGGCATGTTTTGGCGACACTTTTCCCGCGTGGTCGGCTTGCTTGCCCGTTCGCCGGTGCTGCCGTCCCCATGTTGCGTCCTTGTGGGCAAGGAAAAATGCCCCGACGTATTTTATCGCATTTACTTCATCATTACGATGGCTGTGTGTGTATGCTTTTTGGCGGTATATTCGGTGGCTTTTCGATGAAGAGAAAAGCTTTAACACAAAGGGCCCAGAGGAAAGACCGAAGGGAAGTTACCGCAGAGACGCAGAGTTTGCAGAGAAAGCCAGTGCGACTCCGGCTTGGCGACGGTCGCTCGTTGCGAGTCGAGGGCGGCTCCCGCGCAATCATGTGGGACGCGAACTGCGCGTCTGAGAGCCGCCCTACGAGCACGGATGCGTGGCACGACGGTAATTTGTCGTCGGCTTCGACTTTAGAGAAAAAGCAGGTCCCCACGGCCATCCGCAAAGTGCGCGGCTGGGTTCGGGATGACAGCGAAAAACTTTCGCCGCAACCGTGAAGCGCGGCGTGCTGTTCCGGCAATTCCCGCGCCGGAGTTATTCCTTTGAGTCGTCGCCTTTCTTTGCCGCGGCTGCCGCCGTCCACGGTGGGACGATGCCATTGACGCGTGCGTAGGCGATGGATTGGCCTAGATGCTCGTGCGCGTGGGTGACGAGCAGGTAGACCACATCGCCGTAATTGGCGTCGGGCCCGAGCTTCGGCAGCGGCTTATTGAAATCGGCGTTGGTCATTTTTTCGATGGCGGCGTGAGCGCTG
>Ga0208603_1000013_pt1 | contig 26627 bp, 22 predicted proteins | sample MicForSoSWNC24_M_FD_188001 | JGI IMG/M metagenome (GOLD analysis project Ga0208603, IMG submission 188001) | Forest soil microbial communities from Harvard Forest Long Term Ecological Research site in Petersham, Massachusetts, USA - MetaG HF008... | ecosystem: Environmental > Terrestrial > Soil... | reverse complement strand
TGGCGGCGCAACTGGCAGTGGCCGTGGATAACGCGCTGAACTTCGAAGAGGCGCAGTCTTTGCACCATCAATTGGCACGCGATCGGGATCGTCTGCAGCTCTTGCTGGAGCTGAACAACCGCGTAGTTTCGAATTTGGATTTGCGTGAACTATTCCGCGCCATCTCTTCAGGAATCCGTCGCGTGATGGAGTGCGATTACGCGGGATTGTCTTTGCCCGATCCGGAGAAAGAGCAAACCATGCGGGTTTATGCGCTCGATTTCCCGGAGGGCAAGGGCCTGCTCCATGAAGAAATGCAGGTACCCTTCGAAGGCGCGTCATCAGCAGCGGCTTTTCTCACGATGAAGCCGGTGATTCTGGACAGCAACAGCCCTGCTTGGCGAAAGTCGCCGATTGCACAGATTGCGGCCAACGAAGGATTGAAAGAATTGTGCTTTTTGCCTTTGATTACTCGCAACCGCGCGATCGGGAGCTTGAATCTAGGCCGATTGAGAGACGAGGCGTTCACGCAGGAAGACGTTCACTTTCTGAGCCAGATCGCGAGCCAAGTGGCTATCGCAGTGGAAAACGCCCTGGATTATGCGAAGGTGACGGAATCGCGAGCGCGGCTGGCTGAGGAAGGACGTTATCTGAAAGAGGAACTGCGCACAGAGCACGATTTCGAGGAGATTGTGGGAGACAGCGCGGCCTTGAAGGCAGCGCTGAAACAAGTGGAAACGGTAGCGCCGACAAATTCGACGGTTTTGATTTTGGGCGAGACCGGTACCGGGAAAGAATTGATTGCGCGAGCGATTCACAACTTGAGCGCGCGAAAAGAACAGCCCTTCGTGAAAGTGAATTGCGCTGCGATACCGCTGGGATTGCTCGAGAGCGAATTATTCGGACATGAACGGGGCGCGTTTACCGGAGCAATCGCTCAAAAGGTGGGGCGCTTCGAGCTGGCTCACAGAGGCACTCTTTTCCTGGATGAGGTGGGAGATATTCCGCTGGAGTTGCAGCCGAAGCTGCTGCGGGTGCTGCAAGAACAGGAGTTTGAAAGACTCGGGAGCACTAAGACGACGCGGGTCGACGTCCGATTAGTGGCTGCAACCAGCCGCGACCTAGGACAAATGATCGCGGAGAATCAATTCCGCAGGGACCTATTCTATCGTCTAAATATCTTCCCTTTGCCGCTACCACCGTTGCGCGAACGGCGCGAGGATATCGATCTGCTGGTGGAACATTTCGTCGAAAAATATGCGGCTCTGATGAGCAGGAAAATAGCGAAGGTGCCCTCTGACGTGATGCAAGCGCTACGCCAATACTATTGGCCGGGAAACATTCGCGAACTACAGAACGTCATCGAACGCGCCGTGATCCTCTCGCCGGGGTCCGTGCTACACATGTCTTTGACCGAACTGCAGAACCAGTGTAGCGACCCCGCTCCCTCCTCGGGGCGTCCTGAAACACTGCAAGAAGTGGAAAGGCAGCACATCCTGGAGACTCTTCGGCAGACGAAATGGGTGATCGGCGGGGCGTCTGGCGCGGCGATAAAGCTGGGAATGAAACGCACGTCGCTGGTGTACAAGATGGGCAAGCTAGGCATCACACGTCCCTGGAAGTGACGGCAATCCGTCTTCTGGCGAGCATCCGTCCGACTGTCGGGCACCGACTCACTTGTAAAATCATTCGGCAAGAAACGACTTCCTTCCCGTCATTCCATTGAATCTACACAACATAGACAGCATATTTTCGCCCAACAAGAGCACGCTCGGAAGTGGAACTGAAAGTGCGACTGCAACGTCTGTAGGGAGGAAGCGTTTATGGAATTTACACCGATCAGCGGAACCGAATTCACGGCCTCCCGCATCGCTCTAGGTACGTGGGCAGTGGGAGGAACAATGTGGGGCGGGTCGGAAGAGCAAGATAGCATCCGCACGATTCACGCTGCCCTGGATGGTGGAATCAACTTGATTGACACGGCACCGGTGTACGGATTTGGCCGGTCGGAAGAAATTGTCGGGAAGGCGCTGGCACAGAACGGACGCCGGGAAAAAGTGATACTGGCGACCAAGGTGGGCATTGAGTGGCGGAACGGCAGCCTCGCGCGGAATACTTCGCGCGAGCGGATTTTACGCGAAGTGGAGGATTCCCTGCGCCGGCTGCAAACCTCATACATCGATATCTATCAGGTGCACTGGCCGGATCCCTTAGTGCCGATCGAAGAAACGGCAGAGACGATGTCGCGGCTCTTTCAGGAGGGAAAAATCCGCGCCGTCGGAGTGAGCAATTATTCGCCGCAGCAAATGGATCGCTTTCGCGCAGTGGCGCCGCTGCACACGGATCAGCCGCCCTACAACTTGTTTGAACGCCAGATCGATCGGGACGTATTGCCGTATCTGCGGGAAAACGGCATCAGTACGCTGGTTTATGGGCCGCTTTGCCGGGGATTGCTGACTGGCAAGATGAAGTCCGACACCCAATTTACTGGCGACGACCTGCGGAAGGTAGATCCCAAGTTCCAGCCTCCGCGCTTCGAGCAATATTTGAGGGCGGTGGAACTGCTGGATCAATTCGCGCAAGAAAATTACGGCAAGCGAGTAATTGACCTAGCGATTCGCTGGGTTCTGGATCAACCGGGAGTGAGCGTGGCCCTATGGGGAGCACGACATCCGGAGCAAGTGCAGACCGTGGATAACGTGGATGGCTGGAAGTTGGATGCGGACGCGCTGAAGGCGATCTGCAGGATTGTGCGCGACACGGTGAGCGATCCGATAGGACCGGAATTCATGGCCCCTCCTGCGCGGCAGGTGGCGGCAACGGCGTAAGGGTACGGGACAGCCCACAATGTGCGCGGGCGAGGGGAGTCGGCCCCCTTTTTAAGGGAACTTCGCCCGCACACGCCCGAGTCCGCGGGGCGTTTTGAGCATCAAAGTATGTGAATAGTGGAACTTTTTCCGGCGCTCGGGTTTATTAGGAGTGAGAGACAGCACCGGTTCTTCGGAGGAGCAACAAATAGGGCCCATCTGAGGTTGCGGAAGGAGAACTAAAATGCCGGCAATCGTGATTGTGCTGATGTTTTTGGTGCTGTTTCTAGTGGCGTTCCTGGCGGTGCTGCTAGGACCCTTCGTCGGAATGGGTTTCGCTCTCTGGAAGCACGGTAAGAGTTCGTCTGCCTCAGGCTCAACGCCTGATTCGGCGCCACAAAATCTGTAAGTAAAACTACTGGTTGCTCGACGCTTCAATCCCAAAAGCTACGCTGAAATTCCACGACTTCAAAGCAATCCGCCCAAGGGTGTCCACGGTTTTCGTAGAACTTTCATAGAACGTTAGTACCATTTACGGGAAACTTTCTTCTCTTGAGCTTCGCTTCAACGCCCATCCAATTTCTCCAATTCCACAGTTTGCCCAAAAAAAGCGATTTCGGCTCTGTCTCGCGGCGCAAAACCTCAATTTTGGGCTAAAAACAGCGAAAACAGAGTTGGAACACCGATTGCGTACAGGACCAGTGAAGGCGGGGTTTGTCCGGCGGTTTGGGTGCTGCCGGGTTCAAAGGGGAAATGGGGAAGGTCCGGGCCGCTGGGGCGAAGTTTGCCATAACTGAAATTGACTGCCGTCGCTGGGGAGCGATGGCGGTCTTGCTCCTGGAATCTATTCTTGTATGGTCGATTCTGACGCCGAGCCGCAACTCGGTGGGGTCGGTCAGCATATCGGACCTCTCGACTGCGGTCCGCCAGCCAACCACTGAGACTGACTTCCTTTCTCAGCCCGCCGAACTAAACAACGATGGCCGCGTCTTCTATCCGTATTCCGTGATTTCGGGCGGAGCAAAAAACCAAGCGGAGTTGCGAAGCGCCGTTTTGCACGATGTCATTGTCGCGGCCCATTACGCGGATTTCGATCTTGAGAAAACGCACATCGCGCGTCTGGGCGTGGCGCGAGCCGTGTTTGTTTCTTACCGTGTCGGCAACCGGATTTTCTGGACGAAGAATCGAATGACTCTCCCCGCGGGAGAAACGGTTCTCACAGACGGCGCGCACATGGCTAGAACTCGCTGCGGCAACCGCCTTTCCGAGGTTCCGGGCGAGCCTGTGTTGAAAGCAGAGCCTTCACCGGAAGCGATGGAAGTCCCCGCGGGAGCTGGTCCTCTCGCTGTCCCTTTCGCTCCGGCAGAAATACCACTTGCTCCACCGCCAACGACAGCCATTGTTGTGCCCGAAACGCCGTCCGGGTCAATTTTCATCCCACCTATTCCTCCAATCTTTCCGCTCGGGGGATCGCCATTTCCTCCAGGAATTCCGTCGAGCCCGACGCCACCCGGTGGTGGTCCGACTCCTCCCGGGGGACCAACTCCTCCGGTGATTCCGCCGCCCCCTCCACCTCCGTCCGTAGCCGCGCCGGAACCGTCGAGCGTATTAATGCTGACGGCCAGCCTCGCATGCATTTGGCTTTTGCGAAGGAAGAGTTCAGCGTAACGCGCGATTTCTCCGCTGAGACTTCGCGAAACAGTCGCGTAATTCCATTTCTTGACAAAATTTTCGGGCCGGGATATGCAACGTCCGCCAAGCGGCTCTCGTGAGAGAATCAGCTCGCCCAAGGGGGCTGGCATGAATTGGACGCAAACGTACGATCCCGTCGGAATATGGTGGCTCTCCACTTTAGTCGCAGCGCTTCCCATCATCGTTCTCTTTTCGCTTCTGGCAGGTTTCAAAGTCAAACCGCATTTGTGCGCGATTGCCGCGGCTGTGACGGCAGTGCTGGTGGCTACTTTCGTCTTCAAGATGCCGCCGGTGCTGGCGGGGTCGAGCTTCGCTTACGGCGTGGCGTATGGAATTCTGAAAATCGCCTGGATCGTGCTGGCCGCGGTTTATCTCTACGACATTTCTGTGGAAGCCGGCCAGTTTGAAATCATGAAGGAGTCGATCGCAGGGATCACTCCAGACCGCCGGCTTCAGGTTCTACTGGTCGCGTTTTGTTTTGGCGCGTTCATCGAAGGCGCGGCCGGATTCGGCGCACCCGTGGCAATCGCCGGCGCTTTCATGATTGGGCTGGGGTTTCGCCCGTTTCACGCGGCGGCGCTAAACCTGATCGCGAACACAGCGCCGGTTGCTTGGGGAGCCATCGGCACTCCTGTACACGCGCTGGCGGCGGTTTCAAATTTGCCGGAATCGGACTTGAACGCGATGATCGGGCGCATTCTGCCGTTCACAGCGGTTATCGTGCCGTTTTGGCTAGTGCGCACGATGGTAAGCTGGTCGGAAACATTCGAAGTGCTTCCGGCAATTCTGGTGGTGGGCGTTTCTTTTGCGGTGACTCAGTTTTTGTGGTCGAACTTTCGTGACAGCAATTTGGTGGACATCATGGGAGGCGTCGTCTCCATCATCTGCACGGTGATTTTTCTGCATTTCTGGAAACCGAAAAGAATCTGGCGGTTCGATTACGATCGTGAAGGCGCAAAACCGGCACCCGTTTCCGGAAGGATTTCGGATGATGTCGGCGGAGAATGGGCCTCGAAGGAATTCGATGGATACGCGGAGCCGCGGACATATCCCTTGTGGACGGTTGTACGGGCGTGGATGCCATTCGCGATACTTTCGATATTTGTGTTTGCGTGGGGAGATCCTCCGGTGAAACTTGCCATAAACAAGGCGACGACGCCCGCGTTTCACGTGGTGCAAGCGGACGGCAAAGCTCGGCCGGGCGCCCCCGGATGGGACTGGCCGTATTTGCATAACGCCGTCACGCGAGCGGCGCCGGTCGTGAGCAAGCCAACGCCGGAAGCAGCGCGATACGATTTCAATTGGCTATCAGCGACCGGTACTGGCTGTTTTCTCTCGGCGATAGTCGCGGGGCTTCTACTAGGATTAAGCCCTCTGCGATTGATGAAAATATTTTGGCGCACGCTCGTGCGCATGCGGCTGGCGATGATTGCGATCTCGTTCATGCTCGGGTTAGGTTTCGTGACGCGATACTCGGGGCTGGATGCCGTTCTTGGATTAGCGTTCACGCGAACCGGCTGGCTTTATCCCTTCTTCGGTACGTTTTTGGGATGGCTGGGCGTTGCGCTGACCGGAAGCGACACGTCTTCGAACGCGCTGTTCGGGAGTTTGCAGCGGATCACGTCGCAACAGCTTGGCATTGACCCGGTGCTGATGTGCGCGGCCAATAGCGCCGGCGGGGTGATGGGGAAAATGGTGGATGCACAGTCCATCACGATTGCCACGGCCGCAACCGAACAGGTGGGCAACGAAGGGATCATTTTCAGGTTTGTTTTCTGGCACTCGATTGCTTTGGGTTCGATTGTTGGCGTTATTGTAATGCTTTACGCGTACGTGTTCCCACACCTGGTGCCGCATGGATTGACGTTCGTGAAGTGATTCTGCTTCCAGCAGGCAGGAACGAAAGCGGTACGGATTATTTCTTTGCCTTCGCTTTGCCTATCAGACGTAACCCTTCTTGCGCCACGGCCAAGTTTCGGATCGATGCGGCCTGACCGTTGCGCGCGAAGTGGCTCGCCATCGCTTTTCCGATCTCTGCAAAATGATCGGTAGCCAGAGCAATGACGCTAGGCCCCGCACCGCTTAAAGCGATTCCGAGAAGGCCGAGCATTCGCGGCATCTGGAGCGCCGCGGCGAGACCGGGGATCAGCGCCTGACGATAGGATTGATGCAAACGATCCTGCGTGGCGTCCCATAGAAGATCGTAGCGTTTGGCATCCAGTGCCCCGAGGAACAGCGCGGACCGTTGGACATTGTGGACCGCATCGGCGTGTTCGACCGTTTTAGGCAAAGCCGCTCGCGAAGCGCTCGTCTCGAGTGACATTTTCGGAGTGACTGCGATCGCGCGGATTTCTTTCGGCCAATGCTTACGGACCGCCACCACATTGCCGTCGTCGCCAACAAACGAAACCACCAGACCTCCAAGCAGCGCCGCTCCCACATTGTCGGTGTGATATTCAAGATCGGCGGCGAGGCGCAACGCGGTTTGTTCCGGCAATTTTCTTCCGGACACCGCGAAAGCCAGCGCGATGCCGGCGACGATGGCAGCGGCGCTGCTTCCCAAACCGGCTGCTATCGGAATATCGTTTTGAACGGCTAGATGGACCGGGGGCAATCGGAAATTCTGCTGTTCGGCGGCGTGTCGCATGGCGCGCAGGATCAGATTTTCGTGTGGCGCGCTGGGAAGTTTCGAACTGCCGGACACTCCGCGACTACGAGCGACCGTGCGAGCGCCCACACCGGGCTGCACCGTGGCTCGCACCGTGAGATAGAGTTCCAGAGCCAGCCCGAAACAATCGAAGCCCGCGCCAAGATTCGCGGTGGAGGCCGGAACGCGAATCTCGAATGTTGGACCCTTGGAATTTCTCATGGAAAACAGGCGATTTACCGCCGCCGCTCCAGGCTTTCGAGGATGGCATTTTTGCTGGCGGCGATTTTTTCGGGAGCGTTGCGAAAGGCGCCAGTGATGTGGAGCGGTTTGGGTGCGCTGCCCTGCTCTGTCAATCCGAGAGAGAGCGTGCCGCGGTGATAGTTACTTACGTAGTCGGGATCCTTCAGGACGTGTCCGGTTAGCACGGCGATCACGGATTCTTCGGCGCGAATTTTTCCCGCGCCCACCAGCTTGCGAATACCCGCGACGGTAGTTGCGGAGGCAGGCTCGCAGCCGATGCCGTCGCGTCCGATGATCGCTTTGGCATCGGCGATTTCCTGTTCGGTGACCGTGATGATGCTTCCATGCGAACGGAGAACTGCGCGGAGAGCTTTCTTCCACGAAACCGGAGCGCCGATTTTTATGGCTGTGGCTAGAGTGCGAGGGTGCTGGACGAAATCGATTTGACTGGGGAAATTTTCGACCTCTGTGTCGCCCTTCGATTCGAAACTCGCAAACAAATGCGCAAGGGGAGCAGCGCCCTCGGCTTGAATGACGCTCAGCTTCGGCAGGCGATCAATCAGTCCGAGGCGAAGCATTTCGTCGAAGCCCTTTCCGAGCGCCGAACTATTGCCCATGTTTCCGCCGGGAACGACCACGTGATCTGGGACACGCCACTCGCACTGCTCCAGGATTTCGAACGCGACGGTCTTTTGTCCTTCGATGCGAAACGGATTGATGGAATTCGCGATGTAGATTAACGGCTCATCGGCCAATTCTCCGATGAGGCGCATGCAGTCATCGAAGTTCCCGGGGATCTCACAAACGATTGCGCCGTAATCCATGCTCTGCGCAAGTTTCGCGGGACTGATTTGGCCCTGCGGCAGCAAGATAGCGCATTGCAGCTCCGCTCGCGCTGCGTATGCAGCGAGGCTGGCAGCTGTGTTGCCGGTGCTGGCGCAAACCACAGTGCGCGCGCCGAGCAACGCCGCTTGTGTGACCGCCGCGGTCATGCCTGTGTCTTTGAATGACGATGTCGGATTGCAACCTTGATGTTTGAGGCGCAAGGCGGAGAGGCCAGCGTATTTCGCGCTGCGGGGAGCTTCATACAATGGTGTGTTGCCTTCCAAAAGAGTAACGATGGGAGCGCGATCGTCGAATGGCAGCAGTTCGCGGTAACGCCAGACACCACTGCGATCGCGGGGATCATGCGAGGCCGCGCGTGAATCCCAGAGCTTCGGCAGATCGCGCGCTTGTTTAATGGCTTCCAGCGCGCAATCAATTTCCAGCGGACCGCCGCATCGAGGGCAAACGTAAATCTGTTCGCGAATGCCATAGCCTGCGGCACAGGACGGCAGGACGCAACGTTGCACGGCTTCCGCGCCGACCGTCGCTGTTGCCCTCCGGGCCGCTTTTGGGTTCGGATCGCTCATCTGGAAACGGAAGATGTTTCGTGTGCGTTGCGCATGTCCAGCGCGAATTCGCGATGGACTGCCAGCAGAGCCTTTTTCATGTCGTTGCTGGCAACCACAAATGAAATATTGGATTCAGAAGAACCCTGGGCGATGGCGATTATATTTACGTTTTCGCGGCCGAGGACGCTGAAGGTTCGTCCGGCCATGCCTACGGTGCCGCGCATGTTTTCCCCAACCACGGCCACGATAGCGATGTTGGGGTCGAGCGTGATGTGTTCTACGGTCTGGTGCGCAAGGTCTTGCGCGAATTGCTGACGCAGCGCCTCGACGGTGCGTTTTGCGTCGGACGACGAAATGATGAAGCAAATATCATTCTGCGATGAGGATTGTGAGATTAGCAGAACGTTCGCGCGAACGCTCGCGGTAGTGGAAAATGTGCGGCCTACAACGTCGGGCAGGCCCACAATTCCGGGGCCTCCGACGGCGATGAGCGAAACGTCGCTGATCGCGGTGAGCGCCTTCACGCCACCGCTCGAGCTACGGCCTTGCGGTGTGATTTTTGTGCCGGGATTTTCCGGCTCGAAAGTGTTGCGAATCCATACTGGGATTCCCGCCTGCATTACGGCGCGAAGAGTCTTGGGATGGAGAACCTTGGCGCCGAAATATGCGAGTTCGGCGGCCTCACGATAGGAAATTTCAGGGATGGTCCGGGCTTCGGGCACCAGGCGAGGATCGGCGCTGAGGACTCCATTCACGTCAGTCCAGATGATGACTTCATCCGCACCGAGCGCGCCGCCGAGAATGGTTGCGGAGTAATCCGAGCCTCCACGGCCGAGCGTCGTGAGAACTCCATCCGGAGTCGCACCGATAAATCCGGTGACGACAGCAACGATTCCCTTTTGTAGCAGCGGGCGGATGCGTGCTTCGGAACGCTGCTGCGTAAGGTCCATTAACGGCTCAGCGGCGCCATGATAGGAATCGGTGACTACCAGTTCCGTGGCCTCAATCGCTTCGCTGTGGACTCCCTGCTCGCTCAAGGCGCCCGCGACGAGCGGTGCGGAAAGGCGCTCGCCGAGGCTGGAGATTGCGTCGAGCGTGCGCGGTGTGAGTTCGTGGATGAGCGCAGTGCCTTCGCAGAGACGGTGCGCTAAGCGGAGATTTTCTTCGATGCGAGGCGCGAGTCTCTTGCGTGTTTCCGAGTCATGAATCAATGCTTCGAGCGCTAGAGCGTGCTGTTCACCTAAGCCCTGGAGTAATGCGGACGCGCGGTCGCGGTCGCCTGCCTCGGAACACGTGGCGGCTTCGATCAGCCGGTTCGTGACACCACTCATCGCGGAGACGACCACGACCACGAGATTCTGGCGCGCGGACTTTGCCACGATTTCTATCACGCGCGCAATGCATGAAGCATCGCCTACCGACGTGCCTCCAAATTTCATCACCTGCAAGAATGATTTCATTTGGGATAGACCTGTGGCACGGCGAATCATTGTGGCCGGAAGCAAATCTGGCATCAGGAGTGGCCGCGCCTGCAAAAACTATACACTAGTGAAGCGGATTGTCAGAGAAGGGCTGGACCGAGGTGTTTCTGAATACAAAAGGTTAGCCCGGCGCCGCCGTGGCGCGCGCCCTTAGGGATGGGAGATGAGCGCGGGAACTAATACTTTGGATTGCGGAGTTCCGAGGCCCGTCACGTAATCGTATCCAACGAGAGCATCGCACAGAAGGCCGCAGGAGCCATTCGTGCCGGTGGTGACGGCGTGAAAGTAATTGCCAAGATTGGTTTTGGCGGTCGAGTAGAGGGTTGCGTCCGTGCTGGTGAGGTTGGCCTTACGAACTGCGGCGCGCTGCGAGTTTGTAATCGCCATCAGAGCCGCCCATTGCGGCGCCCCGGCGCTTGTGCCGCCGACCTGAAACCAACCGGCATAGCCATTGATGCCGATGGAATCGTAGATGGCGTATCCGGTTCCGGGGTTGGCGTTGTACGACACGTCCGGTACGCCGCGAGCTCCGTGCGAATCGTCCGGAATGGCGAACTGTTCTTGCACGAGGGGCTCGTTTTCGTAACGGCTGAGGCCGCCACCGCTTCCACCCCAAGCTGCTTCGCTGCCGTAATTTCCGTTGGCATCGAGCGTCAGCGACGTGCCACCGACGCCGATCACATAAGGCGAGGCTGCAGGATATGCGACGCCTGTGCCGGTGTCTCCCGAGGCGGCTAGGAAAGTGACGCCGTTGGCGACGAAGTGATTGTCTAGGCTGCGCTCGCCCGAGAATTCTCCCGACGTCCAGCTCATGGAGACAGCGGAGGCGCCATTGCGGACGGCGACGTCCACTCCCGAAAGCAGATCACTCAGATTGTTCGACGGAGTTTCGATCAGCACAACCTTGGCCTGGGGCGCGATGGCGTGCGCCCATTCGATATCGAGCGAAATTTCCACCGACCAGTTTGCGTTCGCGGAGGGCTTGCGGCCGTTGGAATAGACTTTTCGAAAGCACCCGTTGCTGCTGGTGCAAGAGGGCAAGTTGAATTGCTTGCTGAAGACGCCGAGGTCGTTCTCGGCATTAGCGTCGTCATAGGCGTCCACGATTCCGATGGTTTGGCCGGCGCCCTGGTTAGCGATCAGGTCAAAACCATAGGCATGGCGGATCTGAGAAGGGACGAAAGCGGATGAAGGCGGCTTGCTCAGGCTCGCGCCGGCGGCTTCGTGGATGAAATAGTGCGGCCGCATGAAGGAGATAGGGTCGCTGCCGCTGTCGCCGGTAGGTAGCTGTAAACGCAGGAGTTGCTGAGCACTCAGCGACTGGTTAAAGATTGCAATCGAGCTGACTATGAGCAGAATTCGCAGAAAGCCTTTGAGTCCCCCAGCCTGCATCTAGAACCCCCGTTTGCGATGGCCCAGCGCGGCCGCGCTGGTTCGCGTGTAAATACTTCCAACGCAAATGAGGGTAGCGTGCGGCTACGATAGCGGGCTATAGGCCTGGGTTCTCAATTCGCTAGTACGAAAGTCTATGGGCCTGAATTGCGAAGCTGTGGCTTGAGTGCTTATTCGAGCGGCAGGCCGACGTAGTTTTCTGCAAGGGTCTGTGCGGCAGCGCGAGAGCTAGTGACGTAATCAAGTTCGGCGAGTTGGCGACGATGGTCGAAGGCATTCTCGTCTTCGAAGCGATGCAACATGGAAGTCATCCACCATGAGAAGCGCTGCACTTTCCAGACCCGCCGGAGACACGTCTGCGAGTAGGAATCCAGAAGATCGCGGCGGCTATGGGAATAATATTCGGCGAGCGCTCGCGCAAGGACGTGAACATCGGCGACGGCGAGGTTGAGGCCCTTGGCGCCCGTCGGCGGCACAATGTGCGCGGCATCGCCTGCGAGGAATAGCTTGCCGCATTGCATTGGCTCGACGACAAAGCTGCGCATGCCGGTGACGCCTTTCTGAATGATCGGGCCTTCGGTGAGTTTCCAGCCGTCGTTCGTTTCCAGGCGAAGGTGAAGCTCGCGCCAGATTTTTTCATCAGGCCAATTCGCGATGTCTTCATCCGGTTTGCATTGGATGTACAGGCGTCCAAGGTGCGGCGAGCGCATACTTAAGAGGCCGAATCCGCGATCGTGATAGGCGTAGATGAGTTCTTCCGAGGATGGAGCCGCTTCCGCCAGAATTCCCAACCATCCGAATGGGTAGACGCGATCGAACGTGGTCAGCACGCCAGCGGGAACAGAAGGTCGGCAGACACCGTGAAAGCCGTCACATCCGACAATGAAATCGCAGGTCAGTTCCTCCGGCTCGCCATCTCTCCGAAAGCGAATAACCGGATTGGCCGAAGGTTTCGAGCTATCGAAATCGTGGATGCTAGTGTCTTCTACTTCGAAGAAGATCTGGCCGCCCGCGGCGAGCCGGGCATCGGTCAAGTCTTTGACCACTTCGTGTTGCGCATAGATCGTGACCGCTTTTCCGCCCGTGAGATCCGCGAAATCGATGCGATGTGTGCGCTTGCTAAAACGCAGATTTACGCCGTAGTGGACCAAGCCCTCCCGCTCGAGTCTTGCGCCGACGCCGGTTTCCTTTAGCAGGTCAACAGTACCCTGTTCCAAGACTCCCGCGCGAACACGCTCTTGCACGTACTGCCGGCTGCGATTTTCCAGCACGACCGACTCGATGCCGTGAAGGTGCAGAAGGTGAGACAGAACGAGGCCTGCTGGTCCGGCTCCGACGATTCCAACTTGCGTGCGCATATTTCGCTTCCAAATAAATCCACACAAACGATAGCAGAAAAGAACCGATGCCACGGAACGCCAAGATAGGCAAAGGTTTGGAAGCTCTACGAAGTGGATGTTACCATGCGTTTCTGGATTTGAAATTCCTGGGCGCGGCGATGCGTTCTTCTTAGGAGCCTGACGCTATGTTCGTAAGCCAGAAGCATCTGCTGGTGGAGTGGGGTCACTGCGATCCAGCGGGAATTGTGTTTTATCCGCAATATCTCGCCTGGTTTGACGACTGCGCGACCGCTCTTTTTACAAATGCTGGAATGCCGACTCGCACCCTATTCAAGCATCACGGAATTGTTGGAGTGCCGTTGGTGGATGTTCGCGCGCGGTTTCTGATGCCATCAACCTTCAACGACGAATTGCTGGCAGAATCTTCGGTAATGGAATTCCGCAAAAGCAGCTTTATTATCCGACACCAGTTCTTCAAGGTGGGCGCATTGGCCGTCGAAGGATTCGAGACTCGAGTATGGGCGGGGCCGGACCCGGTGAACCCGGAACGCATGAAATCGCGCCCGCTGCCGGCGGAAGTGATCGAGCGCCTTTCGGCTGGCAATTCAACGGACGCCAATCCGAAGCGTTGAGCGATTAAGTGAACTTCATAGGCTTTGGCTTTGCGGGATCGCTGTAGTCATAAAATCCACGGCCGGTCTTGCGGCCATTCCACCCCATTAGCACCATGCGCTTCAGCAGAGGCGGGGGCGCGAAACGCTTCTCCTTGAATTCGTCGAACATGATATTCGCGATGTAATAAGTGGTGTCATGGCCGACAAAATCGAGCAGCGTAAGTGGACCCATCGGATGACCACAGCCCAGCTTCATGGAATTATCAATATCTTCGATGGAGCCGACCCCTTCTTCGAGCGCGCGGACAGCATCAAGCAAAAATGGAACCAGGAGACGATTTACGATGAAGCCGGTGCGGTCGGTGGTGCGCACGGGCGTCTTGCCGAGGCGCCCTGCGAGCGCTACAGCTTCTTCTTCCACCTTCGGGTCGGTCGCGATCGTGCGAATCACTTCCACCAGCTTCATGACTGGAACCGGATTGAAAAAGTGCAAACCGAGGAAACGGTCAGGACGCTGGGTGAACATCGCCATTTCCGTGATGGAAAGAGAGGACGTGTTGCTGGCGAAAACCGTATGCTTCGGGCAGATTTTGTCGAGAGCGGTCCACAACTCGCGCTTCGCAAGTAACTGCTCGATGATTGCTTCGATGATTAGGTCGGAATCCTTCAAGTCTTCGAGATTGGTGCTACCGCGAAGGCGTCCGCGGACCTGATCACGGTCGGCGGCAGAGACAGTGCCCTTGTCCACCAAGCGCTGAAGATTTTTTTCGATTGATTGCAAACCTTTGTCGACAAGTTGAGCAGAGACTTCGCGGACCGTCACCTGGCAGCCCGCCTGGGCCGCCACCTGCGCGATGCCGGAACCCATCAAACCGCATCCCACCACTCCGATTTTTTCGATCGGCATTTACGATTCCTCCTGACTGATATTGGCAGACCTAACGAAGATTGCAATGTTGCGTGAACTGGTGAAGCTACGAATCAGATGCACCGACGGAGGCTAGCATCATCGGCCCGCATCAATCTCGGCGAAGACTTCCTGCGCCATATGAAATGCGGCGTTGGCTGCCGGGACGCCGCAATAAATGGCGCTTTGCAGCAGCACCTCCTGGATCTCCTCGCGCGTCACCTTGTTATTGAGCGCGGCGCGCACGTGCATGCGAAACTCGTCGCCACGGTTCAGCGCGATCATCATTGAAAGCGTAAGAAGACTGCGTGTGTGCCGGGACAAGCCGGGCCGCGACCAAATCTCGCCCCACGCGTAGCGAGTGATAAGATCCTGAAAGGGCTCGCTGAACGCATTCTTGGCCGCTTCGGCGCGATCCACGTGCGCGTCGCCCAGCACCGCGCGCCGCACCTTCATGCCTGATGAATGCCGCTCCCGCTCATCCATTAGTTCGCCTCCTGCTGAGCAATAAACTTCATCAGCGCATCCGTGAAGACATCTGCATCCTCTATATTGGAAAGATGCGCGGCATTCAATTCCGCGTACTGCGCGCCGTGAATGCGCTCCACGAGGAAACGGGCGTCGGCAGGAGTTGTCACGGCGTCTTTCGCGCCTGCAATGACCAGCGTGCGAACCGAAACACGCTCGACCGTTTCGCGTTGGTCCATTTCACGAAGGGCGGCACATGTGGCAACGTAGCCCTCCGGAGGCGTGTGCAAAAGCATCCGCCGCGTGGCTTCCACCGCTTCCGGAAATTTCTTAACGAAGTCCTCACTGAACCAGCGGAAGATTACGGCGTCCGCGATTGCCGCCATGCCGCCTTCACGAACATTTTTGATGCGCGTGTTCCAAGTGTCCGCCGTGCCGATGCGCGCCGCGGTGTTGCTGAGCACCAAACTTTTGAATCGATTCGCGGCATTGACACCGAGCCATTGACCGAGCGCTCCGCCGATCGAAATACCGCAAAAATGCGCGCCCGCGATTTTCAGCACGTCGAGCAAGCCGACGACGTCTGACGCTAATCCCTCGATGGTATATGGCCCGGGCGTGACACTTGAGAGGCCGTGCCCGCGCATATCAAATCGCAGGACGCGAAACTTTCGGGCTAGCGCTGGGATTTGCCGGTCCCACATTGAAAGATTCGTGCCCAACGAATTCGAAAACACAACGACCGGTGCATTGGGGAGGCCGTCCAATTGATAGTTAAAGCGTGTTCCGTTGACGTCGATGAAGGGCATGTGGTGCTCTTTGTGCGAGCGATATTTAATGTAGTTTTTTGTGATCTGCCAACACCTGGTCGATCATTGATTCTGCTGAACCCGTGTAGTTCTTCGGGTCGAGAAGTTTGTCGATTTCGGTTTCTGAAAGATGTTTGCGCAATTGTTTGTCCTCGAGGAGCACATCTCGCAAGGATCGTCCGGATTCGAGCGCTTTGCTGGCAGCTCGTTCGATCAGATGATGCGCCGGCAATTTTCCCAAGTGCTTTGCGAGCGCAATTGCGACGGCTTCAGCTAGGATCAAGCCGTGCGTCGCTGCAAGATTGTGAGTCATTTTTTCTTCGTGAACTTCGAGGCCATCCACGATCTGCATCGTGTGGGATAACGCGCCCGCCGCGAGCAGGAAGATTTCGGGTAGGGTCTCCCATTCGGCGTGCCAGCCGCCCAGTCCGCGCTCCTGCTCCTGAACCATCGCGGCGAGCATAGTGGAAACCAACGCGGGAACGCGGATTGCCGCAGCCAAAACGACTGCAGAACCTACGGGATTGCGTTTGTGAGGCAACGTAGAGGAGCCGCCTTTGCCGGGTGCCGAGGGCTCGAGTGCTTCGCCCACTTCTGTTTGGGCCATCAGGGAAACGTCGCGGGCAATTTTCCCCAGCGTTCCCACCAGCATTCCCAGCGTGGCGGCGACTTCCGCTAACCGGTCGCGATGTGCATGCCAAGGCAAGTTGGGGAGCTCCAGCTTCAGTTCCTCAGCCAACGCGCGCGCGACTGCAGGACCCTGTTCTCCCAACGCAGCGAGCGTGCCGACTGCACCGCCAAACTGAAGCACGAGGGCCCTTTTACGCGCGGCTGCGACCCTTGCGCGATCGCGATTGACGGCGTCTAGCCAGCCGGCTGTCTTCAGGCCAAAGGTAATCGGACTTGCTTGTTGCAACCACGTACGCCCGGCAAGCAGCGTAGTTCGATGCGCTTCGGTGACGCGGGCCAGCGCGTCCGATAGATCGGCGAGTTGGCGCGTCACCAGATCGAAGGCGTGGCGCAGCTGCAGGACGAGCCCCGTGTCAATCGCGTCCTGGCTGGTGGCTCCCCAATGCACAAATCCTGCGGCTTTTTCGTCGGATTTGGCGACAGCCGCGGTGAGCGCTTTGACCAATGGGATGGCCAAATTTCCGGCAAGGCCGGCTTCGCGCGCGAGCGTGTCCATCGCGAAGAATTCAGCTTTACATTGCGCCTGGATAGCAGGTGCAACGCCGCTTGGCGCTACGCCCGCACGCATCAGAGCGTGCGCCAGCGCAGCTTCGAAATCGAGCATGCCTTGAAGCCGGCCGCGATCCGAAAAAACCGCGCGCGCTTGATCTGTTGTGAACAAGGGATCGAGCAGGCGGACTATTTGTGCTGAGCTCAAATCGTACGTGTCCTCACTTTACTCTATGCTCCGGTGCTCCGCTTGAATCGCGAAACTTCAGTGACCGCGCGAAACGCCTGATCAATCGCGGCGTTGGTATAGGCGAAAGCTTCCGCATCCGAATTTGCGATGGAAATGCGCCCGAAGGGCTGTCGGCCGATGACGCAGGGTTGCTGATCCTCCGGCCAATCGGGATCGTACAGTGAATTGTATTCGTACGCGTAGCCATGAGGCCAGCGATTCACAGTGATGGCCTGGATATCGCGCGCGGGATCGAATCCTCCTGGGGAAAGCATGGAGCCGAGCTGTTCACGAATATGCCGCTCGAAAATTGCGAACGTCGTGGTGAGAAGTTCCTGGCGCCCGGCCCTTTGCTGATCGCGCGCGGGCAGGCCAGGTTTGCAAGGGACTCTCTCCAAGTGCAGCAAGCAGGGTTCCGCAGGATTGCTCGGAAAACGGTACTCTCCCATGCTGACGGGGAAATCGAGCGTGACTGATTCAAAGTAACTTCCTGGGCATCGCACCGAACTGACTCCCAGTTTCTTGAACGATTGCCAGTTGTTGATCTGCACGTTGGTGTACACCAGAGGTACTTTTACGCCGTACGCGAGAGCGTCCTTTTGCTTGTCGGAAAGTTCCGGGCACATAAAGGGGATCACCATGTTCCAGCAAGCCAGCACGCATGTGGCGGCTCGTACGGTGCGCGACCGGCCGTCTTTCACGTAGGTCAGTTCGACTTCTTTGGCTGTGGCGGGATTGCCGATATTCCGCGCGTGAATTGCGGTGCTGTTTAATCGCAGACGAACCGACGAGGCGGGATCGTCCAAGGCAGCGTAATCGAATTTTGCGGTGACGATGTCCTCCATCGTCGTTCCGGACGCGGATGCAGGAATCAGCGAACGTACTAAAAGGCGCGCGATCGACGCATTCCCATCGGGGAAATGAAAAATATAAGGCTCATCCTCCTCTTGCTTCGTGATTTCCACGCCTAATCCGGGACCCGGAGGTCCGGAGAGATCCATTCCCGCAAAACCGGGATATCCGAGTCCCGCCAAATCTCCGGCCGGAACGGCATCAATCCCGACCCCATAGAGACCGTAGGTCTCCGTCTGCAGAACCGGAATTGTGTCCGGGCTGACCTTTACGTAGTTGAGGAGGTAATCCTTATAGCTCGTTTTGGCAAGAAGGACTTTTTTGTCCCACGAAGACAAGTGTAGGAGGTAGTCGACTTTATCGGTATAGAGCCGCGCAAGGTCCTTTTGTACCTGCGGGGAAAGAGGCGTCTTGGCGAGGAATTCGCGCCATGATGGTTGGCCGGTGCCCGCGACAAGGCGGTCTTCGCCAAATGTCTTTTTGTCGAAAAATATGCCACGCGAAAGTCCGTTGGATTTCTCGAAATTTTGGTCGTAATACTTGTAAAAACGCTGGACATCGATGCCCAGCTCCGCAAGGAGTTCCTTGGCTTGCTTGCTATAGAGCTGGGGACCCGCAATTGACTGCGTGCCGCCGTAGCCTAGGATCATGCGGCGATCGGTGTGGAATTCGTTGCGGCGAGCGTGGCCGCCGAAATCGTCGTGATTTTCGAGAATGAGGATTTTAGCTTTTGGTCCGGCAATCTTCCGGAAGAAATAGGCCGCGGAAAGTCCGCTAATCCCGCCACCCACGACAATCAGATCATATGAATCCGCGTCGGGAGTTGGATTGTTCCACGTATTGTTGTCGCGCAGGGCGTGGCCGACCTCCATCACCGCGTCGGTAGTGCCTCTCATTCCCGTCAAGGCGGGAGGATAATTCGCGTTGATTGATTCGGGAGATAACGGTGAATGCGGAAGGCCAAAGCGTTCGAACCATTGCGCGCCAGGAGCCAGTAACGATCCGCCGACGGCTACAGCAAAGCCATTGAGGAAGTCGCGCCTTGGGATAGCGCGGCCCATTCCGAGTTCTTGCTCATCTTTTTCACGACTCACCTTCTCCCCCGAGGATTTGACCGCCGGCAAAACGAGCGCTTATCGCACTGACCGGCTTTAGATTTGTAGGAGAAGAGGATACCGCAGTCGTCAGGACCATGCAGAGGCAAACTTTTGGGCAGTCTGAGAGCGAGTTGGCAGAGATACGGAATTAATGTGATGCGATGTCCACGCGCAACGCAGAACTTCCAATGCGGAACTCGGCAGAATCGTCTAGCTTTGCAGCGAGCACGCGCCTGCCCGCGACGTAGGTGCCATTGGTCGAGCGCAAGTCGCGCAGGAAAACTTCGTCACCCTTTACTTCGATCGCGCAATGCAGCCGTGAAACTTGGGGATCGTCGATTTCAATGTCGGCGCCACCACGGAGGCGGCCGAGGGTGACGAGCGGCATAGTCAGATCGCGTTGAAATCCGGCCGACGGACCATCGACCACTGAGATGGTGATCGACTTGCCGACCGGGAGGTCGAGCGTGGCGGTTTGCGTTCTGGAAGCTTCTGCGAGGCGCGCAGCGGCGAAGGGACGGTCTTCGGGCGCCACAGGATCAACGACCAGCGTGGAAGAACTCATGTCCACGGGCACCAAATCCACCAAGGAGGTTTGCGCGCACATCCAGCAGCGGATCTGCGCCATGCGGCGGCCTTTGTACAGCCTGTCGTCCAAATCGACCTGCGCCGAGCAGTGGGTACAACGGACACGCATGAGCAAACTCTAGCACCAGCGACCGGGCTTCCCGCGATGGTACGACGGGACTATTTTGGATTCAAGGGGGCCCAGTGGGACATTCAGCGTGGCGAGGAGCATTATTCTGCATATTTGACGCGTCCGAAAGGTGCCCACCCGCAGCCATGCTAAAAGGTAACTACCTTTTCTACAATTATTTACGTGGAATTCCGGGGCTTACCTGAGCGACTCACGCCGACGCGCCTCAACTCAATTGATCTAGAGCCGATTGACGTGTACTATAGTGCATGGAACATTAAATCGAGAATATGAGCACCGAAACGCAACCGCGGGCGCTGGTTCCGCTGGCAGAGAGGCCTCTGCCAGCGAGTGACGATGAGTTTCTCGGATTTCTGGGTGGGCGGGTACGAGAGTTGCGAAGTCTGCGCGGCATGACGCGGAAGGCAGTGGCGCGAGAGGCGGACGTATCTGAGCGCCATCTTGCGCAACTGGAATTGGGAGATGGCAACGTTTCAATCGTTCTGCTGCGGCGAATTGCGACGGCGTTAAACGTGTCGCTGGAAAATCTGTTTGCGCCGAACGTGCCTGTGCCGGACGAAAAGCGCATGATCGGTGAGTTGCTGGAGCGGTTGCCGTCTCATCGGTTGCAGGAAACATTTCAACGGCTAACGCGCGAGTTGGCGAGTGAGGAAAAGTCCCGGCGCTCGAGGATCGCGTTGATTGGTTTGCGCGGCGCTGGCAAGTCCACATTGGGCGCGAAGTTGGCACGGGAAATGAACATGCCGTTCATCGAGCTCGATCGTGAAATCGAACAGGATGCGGGAATCGCACTGGCGGAGATTTTCTCACTCTATGGACAAGCAGGTTATCGGCGAATTGAAAAGCGTACGCTTGACCGGGTGCTAAACGAACGCGCCCGCGTCGTTCTTTCGATAGGCGGAGGTGTGGTTTCAGAGAAAGAAACGTACGATCGCCTGCTTGCGAATTGTATTACGGTGTGGGTAAAGGCAAATCCCGAGGATCATATGTCGCGCGTGATCGCGCAGGGTGATTTTCGAGTGATGGCGGACAACAATGAAGCCATGGACGACCTGCGTCGAATCCTCGAGGCGCGGGAACCTCTTTATCGCCGAGCAGATCTCCCCCTCGAAACTTCTGGCGAATCCGTGGATGAAAGCTTTCTGAAACTCAAGCGCGCCGTGCAATCCGAAATGAAGTAGGAGGCATTGTGGAATCTACTTTGGCGCAAGACCCGCGAGGCGCGGCTGCACCGGTTGACTATCAGACCGAGCCCTCAAAGTACAAGCATTGGCGAGTGACTTATGACGCGCCGGTGGCCACTCTGACGATGGACGTGAATGAAGATGGTGGTTTGCGTCCAGGATACAAATTGAAACTCAATTCCTACGATCTAGGCGTGGATATCGAGCTACATGACGCGCTGCAAAGAATTCGCTTTGAGCACCCGGAAATTCGATCCGTCGTGATTTCTAGTGCGAAAAATCGCATTTTTTGCTCGGGAGCCAACATCTACATGCTGGGACTTTCCTCGCACGCTTGGAAAGTGAATTTCTGCAAGTTCACGAATGAGACGCGCAATGGAATCGAAGATGCGAGCCGTCATTCAGGATTGAAGTTTCTTGCCGCTTTGAACGGCACCACGGCTGGCGGAGGTTACGAACTTGCGCTCGCCTGCGATGAGATTGTACTCGTTGACGACCGGTCGTCCGCGGTCAGCCTTCCGGAAGTTCCTCTGTTGGGCGTGCTGCCAGGCACTGGCGGACTTACACGCGTTACCGACAAGCGAAAAGTCCGCAGAGACCATGCGGATGTTTTTTGCACTTCCGCCGACGGCGTGAAAGGCCAGCGGGCAAAGGAGTGGGGTTTTGTCGATGATGCAGTGAAGACACAGCAATTTGCCGAACACGTGAAGCAGCGCTCGCTGCAATTGGCCGAGCAAAGCGACCGGCCTGGCGATGCGAAAGGCATCATCCTGACACCGTTGCAGCGGACCATCGATGACGCGGGGCGGCATTACGAATTTGTTGACGCACAAGTGAACCGTGCGGCTCGCACGGTGACGCTGACTGTGCGTGCTCCGGAAACCGTAATTCCCTCGGCCCTGAATCAAGTCCTGACGGCGGGGGCTGCCTGGTGGCCGCTCCAGATGGCGCGCGAGTTGGACGACGCTATCCTAGGCTTGCGAACTAATGAAACAGAACCGGGATTGTGGATTTTGAAGACGACCGGAAACCCGGATGCGGTGCTAGCGATTGACGAATTCATCCTAAGAAATCAAGGAAACTGGTTCGTGCGAGAAGTGCTGGGCCTGATGCGGCGCACGTTTGCCCGCCTTGACGTTTCTTCGCGGTCGTTGTTTGCGTTTGTCGAACCTGGCTCCTGCTTTGCAGGAAGCTTGATGGACTTGGCCCTCGCGGCAGACCGCGTTTACATGCTCGATACCCAGGAAGGCGAGGCGAAGGCGTCGATGACTCTGTCGGAGATGAATTTTGGCGCCTTGCCAATGGTGAATCGTCTGTCGCGATTGGAGGCACGCTTTTATCAGCACCTCCCGCAAATGGAAAAATTGCGCGAGCAGATTGGCCGGAAATTGAATGCGCAAGACGCTCTTGCGGCAGGCATAGTTACTGCCGCGCCGGATGATCTCGATTGGCAGGATGAAGTACGGCAAGCGATTGAATCCAGAACCGCGCTTTCGCCGGATGCCTTGACTGGACTTGAAGCAAATTTGCGGTTTGGCTTGCCGGAGACGATGGATAGCCGCATTTTTGGCAGGCTTTCGGCGTGGCAGAACTGGATTTTTGTACGGCCGAATGCCGTGGGCGAAAGCGGCGCGCTCAAGATCTATGGAACAGGCGCGCCGGTGAAGTTCAACTGGGAAAGAGTGTAAGGCTTCAGTTCCAGACGATTTATTTGCGGCCCTTGCAAGGAGACGGCAATGATCGATTACACAGAAAAGATTCCTAATAACGTGGATTTGGGCAGAGATCGCGTGCTGCAGCGTGCCCTGGAACATTGGCAGCCGGCGTACATGAATTGGTGGTACGACATGGGGCCGAGCGAGAGCCACGCGCTTGAGGTCTACTTGCGCACGGCGATCAGCGTGGAGCCGGACGGATGGGCGCAATTCGGTTATGTGCGTATGCCCGAGTATCGCTGGGGCATCTTTCTGCAGCCGCGCGACGCCAATCGCCAAGTCAATTTCGGCGTGCATAAGGGTCAGCCCGCGTGGCAGGACGTGCCAGGTGAATACCGGTCCACTTTGCGACGCGTGATAGTCACGCAAGGCGATACCGAGCCTGCTTCGGTGGAACAGCAGCGGCTTCTGGGGATGTGTTGCCCTTCTTTGTACGATCTGCGCAACATTTTCCAGGTGAATGTAGAGGAAGGGCGTCATCTTTGGGCCATGGTCTATTTGTTGCATCGTTATTTTGGACGCGACGGCCGCGAAGAGGCGGAAGCGCTGCTCGATCGCCGTTCCGGCGATGCGGATAACCCGCGCATACTGGGAGCGTTCAATGAGCCTACGCCGGATTGGCTGGCGTTTTATATGTTCACTTTCTTCACCGATCGCGACGGAAAATTCCAGCTATGCGCTCTGGCGGAATCGGGCTTTGATCCCCTCGCGCGTACTTGCCGATTCATGCTCACCGAGGAAGCACACCATATGTTCGTGGGCGAGACTGGCATCAGCCGAATTTTACAGCGCACGTGCGAGGTGATGAAGGAACACAAAGTTGAAAACCCTGCGGATGTGCGGGCGCTGGGCGTGATTGACCTGCAGACCATGCAGCGATATCTGAATTTTCATTTCAGCGTGACGATTGATTTATTTGGTTCGGACGCCTCCTCGAATGCCGCGAGCTATTACACCACAGGGCTGAAGGGGCGTTACGAAGAAACGAAGATCGAGGACGATCACGTTTTGCAAGACGCCGAGTATCCCGTTCTGGAAGTCGCCGGCAACAAAATCATCACGCGGCAGGTCCCGGCGCTTACTGCTCTGAACGAGCGGCTGCGTGACGATTACATTACTGAAATCCAAGGTGGCGTGGATCGCTGGAACAAAATCATAGAGCAAGCGGGCGTTCCATTTCGCCTGGTGCTGCCACACAAGGGATTCCACCGAGCCATCGGCAACTTTGCCGGAAAATTCATCAGCCCTGAAGGCAATGTATTAACGAAAGAAGCTTGGGAAAACAATCAGCACAAGTGGCTACCCACCTCCGACGACCAGTCTTTCGTGCAATCGCTAATGGCGGGACGCGTGATCGAGCCGGGGAAATTTGCGAATTGGATTGCACCACCGCCTCGTGGGATTAACAGACAGCCATTGAACTTCGAGTACGTGCGCTTTAATTAGAAAAACCGCGAGGCGAAGTGAATGCGGAGATTTAAGTCCGGAGAAAAGCGAAGCCCGACGAGCAGTTGCAACGTCGAGCTCGACATGCAAACTTTTGAGTCCAGCATCTTTCCGCGGTTATACCTGGGGAGATTCTAGCGCCGCGCCCAGCGCGTTAATTTCCAAGGTTTCGCTCGATCCGACAAATTCCAATCCCGTTCCAAATTTTCCCTGACCCAAGGCGTCACAATAGGCGACTCGAGCCGCGGAGGTAAAGTGACCGGCTGGCAAGGAAACCAGAATGGTGTCGTCGATAAACCATTCGCTCGTCGAGATGACACGGACGCCGCGGGTACTGACATTTTCTGTGATCGCCTTTTCCACTCCCAACTTACCATGTGTGCCGATTAGCATGGCCGTTAGCCTTATGTCGACACGGTTTTCTCCCCGCTCCACCATGAACCGTTGTTTCATTAGGGTTGCCTCCAAAACAGAGCGGTTCGGCATCAACTTCGGGGCATCCTACCTCGGTTTAATGCCGGCACTCTTGTGCACTCATCGTAGCCAAACTGCTCAGAGAAACTAGCGAAGTGAGGAGTGTTGCTGTCGAAAATGTCACTAGAGGCACGACCCAGGTAGCGGCCTGCCGAAGCCAGTTAGCTTCAGGAGAGTGGGTAACAATGGTGGGCCTGGAGAGAGTCGAACTCCCGACAAACGGTTTAGGAAAACAGTTCCCTGTTTTGATTCGTTCTGAAAGTTTCTGATTATATCTGTCCTGTCAACCCCTTGCGAAATCCGCGTCTTGATTCCGTTTGTACCCGTTTTGAGCATGGAACCATGACACCTTTATGACACTCATTCTCCGACGGTCGCATCCTCGACACAGCCTGCGGCGCAGTTGACTCCACTGGACGACTGCATGATAAATCGAATACGCCTGTTCCCTGGGGTGTCGTTCGCTTGACGCGCACTCGGTGAAGATGTGTTTCGATTTTCCTTACCCGCCTGCAACATCTCCGGTGTCTAATTTGAGGCCGCAACTATTCCTCTATGCACCCCACAGGTTCGCGAGTCTCAGAGACCCGTGACTCCTGTTAGGCCGCGTTGCCGGACACTTCCGGTTTGCAGTGCCGGACGTCCACACGAATAGTTGGCTTGGCTTCTTTTCAGTTGGCGAAGACAGTTAAGCCTCGCCCCCTTCCTCGCCCGGCTCGAGGACGCAGATGTGCCAGGTCTCATCCTCGGCGTGGACGGCGCAGAACCACCGCCCACAGATGCCGCAGTGGGACGTTGCCGTAGAATTGCAGGGCTCAGCCATAGGCGAAACCGCCTCACAGGACCACTCGAGGCTTCGGGTATCAGTCTGGTTCGATTGTTGCAACATATCCCCTCCTCGTGCGGGCAGTATACACCTAGCAGTCGCGGTGGGGTTCCAGTGGGAAGTTACCTTAACTCGTAGCACTCGCTTTGGTTTGTACCGTTCTGAGCATGGAACTATGACACACGTTCCTCAATGGGTCCGCTTTTGAATTTCGTAAGTCACTCCCTGGGCGGGGCGTTCAGTTACGAAATGGCTGAGGAATACCAATTCTAAGGGGTTGGCATCTAGGTAAGAGTCCGACAGGAGCCTTGGATGAAGCTTGCCAAATATAGTTCGCCACGCCCTATGGGTTGTCCTGCTCGCTGGCTTCGCATTCCTTGATGTTTCGTCGGTCGCATGGAAGGCGAGCGCGCGAACTTGGGGCGACGTGGTCAGCGGGTTACAAATGAGAATTAATCTCGACCAAGCGAAAAATGTACAAGTAAAGACACCGAAGTTCAGAGTTGAGTTGCGCAACGCGGAAGAGAGTGACCTAACCCTGAATCTGGGCATCATGCTCGACAATGGAAGGAAGCAATACCCGACTGCTATTTTCTTGAACCTAACAGACACGCAGGGAAAATCTCGGCGACTCGACCTAATTGAGCCTGCTGACGTTGCCGGACGACTGGACCCGTTTGTTTTGTCACTACCAGTTGGTGCTACTTTCTCCATGCCGGTGGACTTGGATAAATACTTCGCGCCGTCATCGGAGGAGTACGACTATAAACCGACGCCCGGCACTGACTCGCTCGAAGCTCAATTCACCGGCAAAGGCGTGCCCCGTGACATGGACTTGCTTCTAGGCCATTATTGGGAAGGAACAGTGAAATCCAATCGGCTACGATTTGACGTTCCGAAGAAATAGCGTTCTGCGTTGGATGTTATCGTTCTGACCTAAAAGTTGTGCGGATGGTCCAGCCTGAGTACTCCTGCCAGCCCGAATCAAAAACATGCAAAGCGATAACGCAAGGTAATGGCTCACCCGGCTGTCCCCTTCGCCTTCGTGTCGCGTAAGTGTTCCTTGTCCTGGTCGTTAAGGTTCCAGATGTGGTCCCCGTCGTTTTCCGTAGAGTGCATGACTTCAATCTCGGC
>Ga0208603_1000012_pt1 | contig 26838 bp, 18 predicted proteins | sample MicForSoSWNC24_M_FD_188001 | JGI IMG/M metagenome (GOLD analysis project Ga0208603, IMG submission 188001) | Forest soil microbial communities from Harvard Forest Long Term Ecological Research site in Petersham, Massachusetts, USA - MetaG HF008... | ecosystem: Environmental > Terrestrial > Soil... | reverse complement strand
ACGAGCCGCTGCAGTCTGACGGCTGACCTGACCACCCAGTCGGAGAGAAGCTGGCGATGTAACCGAAGGGTGGCTGGCCGCCGAATTGGAGGTTAAGCGCCCCGTCTTCGATGTCGTAGAAAATGCCGAAGCCGCTCCGCATGACAAGTTTTCCGCTGCCGAGCATGTCCCACGCAAAACCAAAGCGTGGCGCGAAATTGTTGTAGTCTGGATAAACCAGTGCGCTATTGGGAGTTCCTGGATCTCCCGGATACAGAATGTTCGCCGGTGCCGTGGGAAAGACCGTGGACTGCTGGCCCGGATACCATCCGAGGATTTCATTGTGAATATCGTGCTGGGGGATGTAGTACTCGTAACGCATGCCGTAGTTCAGCGTGAGGCGCGGAAGAATCTTCCAGGTGTCTTGGGCATAACCGGCAAACGAGCCGGTGCGAATTCCGTACGTCGCGGGGGACGATTGGAAATAGTTGTCCCAGAAACCGGCGACAAAGTCGGCGTATTCGCTCCCTGTAAACTGCCCGAAGGTAAAATCGAATCCACCTGTGTTGTAGTAATCGTAAACGAAATTGTTTCGGATCCGAGCGATATCGCCTCCGAATTTTATCTCGTGTTTCCCCTTCGTCCATGTGAAGTTATCTGACCACTCGAAGGTCGCGCGATGCTCAACGGTAGGACCTTGCGCGGACGGTCCAAGATTAAAAGAAGGTCCGAAAAGGATCGGCGGAGTTAAAGAGTTTGGGTCCGCCGGAGTCACGTTCGTGAATCCCAGCGAAGCGGGTGAGGTGTGATCTACCGGAATCGCTTGTTGGATCGCAAACCGACTGGCGGCGAATCGAAACTCGTTCAGTTTCCCGCCGACAAAATTGTGGATCCAAGTGAACGTACCAATCTGATTGCGATTGGTTTCTAGCCCTCCCGACCCGATTGGCACGTTGCCACCCGATCCACTTGGCTGAGCGCCGGTTGTAGAGGAAATAGTGCCTCCTTCTTCCGGAAAGAACGCCCGCGAGTCGTCGATGAGATAAACGAACGAAAGAACGTCTCTTTGGGTGATGTTGTAGTCGAAGTGCACGACACCTTGATCGTCGTTAACCGTCGCCAAGGGAGAGGATGAGAATTGGTTTGTTCCGACATTCGGCATCGGCAGATACTTAGCAATGTAGTTTGCGATGATTGGGTTTACGGGCACCTGATTATTGGGATAGGGATTCCCAGTAACCGGATCGAACAATGGAAAACCCAGATCACTGAAGTTGCCGCTGCGCTCGGGAACGCTTAGTACACCGATCGGGCTTGGTGATTGACCCTCGCCACGCCTTGTACCCTGGTAGGCGACGAAGAAGAACACCTTGTCTTTCTTTACCGGCCCACCCAATGTTCCACCAAACACATTCCGCCGGTAGGCAGCATTGGGCTCGCTCGGCGGTAGGAAATAATCGCGGGCATTCAAGACATTGTTACGCAGAAACTCGAACGCATCGCCGTGAAAGTCGTTCGATCCAGATTTTGTGATTTGATTGACGATGCCGCCCGACGTGCGACCGTATTCCGCGTCGTAATTATTCGTAAGAATCTTGAATTCTTCGACCGCGTCAGGATTCGGACTGACAACGATGTTGTTACCCAGAAAATCGGTGTTGTTTGCTCCGTCGAGAAGGAAAGTAAGGGACTCGGAACGCTGTCCGCTCACCGAGAATGGATTTCCGGATGTGTCGTCAGGATCCGCGGGAAATACTCCCGCTTGAAGGAGCCCTAGTTGGAGAGTGTCACGATCGAGTAGAGGTAGATCGTTGATCATGCGTTCATTTTCGACTTTGCCCAGAACGGCGCTGGTTGTATCCACTTGCGCTACGTTGCCGGTGACTTCAACGGTCTGCGCTGATTGGCCGATTCTCAGACTCACATCGAGGCGGCCGTTCTGGTTTAGTTCAAGAACGATTCCGTCCTGGGCGAAGGTTGTGAAACCCTGCTTCTCGACTGTTACTTTGTACCTTCCCACCTGAACTAGGTCGAAGAGATAATTACCGTCTTTGTCGGAGAGCATTGAGCGGACTATCCCCGTGCCGGTGTTGATGAGTGTAACTTTGGTACCGATGACGACACCGCCGGATTGATCGGTGACGGTGCCGCGCAGGGAGGCGTTAGTTTGGCCCCATGCGGCGTTACCCAGGGCGGTAAGTATGGCGAGAAGAAATACCGTGAAAAAGAATCCGCGATGAAGTTTCACACCCCACCTCCATGGTTACGCGTGCATGCCCAGACATGCAGGCCGTGAGTTGCTGGCACCGCGGAGGAAGACGACTACGTTAGGGCTGCGGCTCGCCCAAAACAAATCACCCCATTTCGTCCCAGCTCACACAACCCCGATGGCGACTCTATAGAACCGCGCGCAGAGGAAGTCAAGAAAGAATCGCTTATGGAACGTATCAAACCTATTGGAGTGAGTGACTTCCGGTCAAAACTTGAGTGGAATACCGCTGAAAAAGGGGAGCGGCCGGTGGGGGTGCCGGCCGCTCGTGGGCGTGGGGTGATGGAGGTGCAGACATTCGAGGCGGCTTGCGCGGCCCCGAACACATTGCGAGTTTGCCCGCGGGCCGCGGGGACGTCGATAGACCGCTCGGTACATTTAGTGCCAGTACGAAGGTACTCGAAAGGTGTTTCGCGACATCTTCGCTGACAAGATTGGATTCGGCGGCGACCGGCGGCGGTGATAAGGACGAGCCTGCAGCACGCGGTACGCGCTTGCTCCCGGGATTGAACGGACCTGCAGGCGGTGGTAGGCTCGCGTTAGCAGGACCTTCTACGCGTGCGGGGGCGCGCGACGAACTGCCCCGCGACGTCATGGGCACAATCGGAACAAAACTCGATCGGAAACCGGCTGTGCAAGAGCAAGCCTTGGCCTCAGTGCGCCAACTGCTAGTAGAGCTGGGGAGCGCTCGGGGCATCGAAGAATTGGCGGCCCGCGGACCGCGAGCGCATCTCGAGCGCGAGTTGGGACTGGGAAGCCTCGAACGCGTGGAATTGATGCTGCGCCTGGGCCACGCTTGCGGTGTGCGACTGCCGGACAGCGTGGTGGCCGAGGCAGACACGGTGCAGGACCTGATCGACGCGATCCTGCGAGAGGAAAATCGCGCTGCCGGGAATGGAGCTCGTGCGTCGGGCTCCGTTGCTGTTGCGCCAGCCTGGATTTCTACTTCGCTCGCGATTCGCCCGGACGTCGAGCAGCAAGTCCGCAACGCCGAAACCCTCACGGAAATTCTGCGCTTGCGCGGTCGCGCGGAACCCGACCGCGTACACATTCAAATTTACGAGGAAAACGAGCAACTGCGCACCATTACGTTTGGTGAGCTTTATGAACGGTCGTCAGCTGTCGCGGCAGATTTGCGCCAGCGCGGGCTGGAAACCGGCCAGACAGTGGCCATCATGCTGCCGACTTGCGCGGATTTCTTTTTCACATTTGCAGGGGTTCTGCTGGCAGGCGGAATTCCGGTGCCGATCTATCCGCCGTTTCGCGCCGACCGCATTGCGGAATATGCAACGCGGCAATCGAATATTCTGCGCAACGCCGAGGCACGATTCCTGATGACGTGGCGGCAAGCCGAAAATCTGGCCAAGTTGCTGCAGCCGCGGGTGCCGACGTTGCGCCAAGTGCTGAACGTACAGAAGCTGGGAATTGCTGCGGCCGAGCCTACAACGACGGGTGCGAAGACACCGGCGAATGGCAAAAAGGAGTGGCGCGCGGTGGAACATTTGTCTCATCACGCGCGCGGAGGCGATATTGCGTTGCTGCAATACACCTCAGGCTCGACGGGCGATCCGAAAGGTGTGGTGCTGACGCACGCGAACTTGCTGGCGAATATCCGCTCGATCATTTCGGGTATGCACGTTCAGGCCACTGACGTATGCGTGTCCTGGCTGCCGCTCTATCACGATATGGGCTTGATCGGCGCGTGGTTTGTGCCGATCTTCACCGGCGTGCGACTAGTCGTGATGTCGCCGCTCACGTTTCTCAGTAGGCCGGAGCGCTGGTTGCGAGCGATCCAGCGGCATCGCGCGACGATCAGCCCCGCACCCAATTTCGCCTACGAACTCTGCGTGCGAAAAATCGCGGACAAAGATTTAGAAGGGTTGGACCTGAGTTGCTGGCGGGCGGCAACCAATGGCGCGGAACCGGTGCGTGCGGAAACGTTGGAAAGGTTCGCGACACGCTTCGCGCCGTACGGCTTTCGCCGGGACGCTCTGATGCCGGTGTACGGCTTGGCAGAAGGTTCGCTCGCCGTTTCTGTACCGCCGGTAGGCGTGGGATATAAAGTCGATCGCATTGACCGCGCACAATTCGAATCCGAAGGACGCGCGGTGCCTGTTGGCAGCGGCGATGTGGCGGCTCTGGAATTCGTGAACGCGGGCAAACCTTTGCCCTCGGTGGAAGTGCGGTTCGTGGACGCGGATGGCCGTGATGTGGGCGAGCGACAGCAAGGCCGTTTGTGGTTCCGCGGCCCTGCGGCGACCAGCGGCTACTATCACAATGAAGCAGCCACGCGCGATTTGGTGCGGGAAGGTGACTGGCTCGATTCGGGGGATCTGGGCTATTGGGGCGACGGAGAGCTTTACATCACCGGCCGCGCCAAAGACATGATCATCAAGGCTGGCCGCAATCTCTATCCGCACGAGGTGGAGGAAATTGCAGGACGCGTGGCGGGAGTGCGCACCGGATGCGTCGTGGCCTTTGGCGCGCCGGACGAGCGAACGGGGACCGAGCGGCTCATTGTCGCTGCGGAACTCCGCGATGCAGCCAGGGCGAAACGCATCGAGGATGAAATTGCGCGCGCCGTGACGGACGCGATGGGCATGCCACCGGATGTAATCGCGTTGCTTCCTCCACAATCCATTCCGAAAACCTCGAGCGGCAAATTACGGCGCAGCGAAACGCGGCGGCTGTTTCTGGAAGGAAAGCTGGGCAAGAAGCAACAGGCTCCCTGGGTGCAGATTGCGAAACTTGCGGCGCGAGGCGCCGCGCCGCGCGCGTTGCAATGGATGCAAGGAGCCGCCAGGAGTTCGGTCGAAGTTTTGTACGGCGTTTACGCGATCACGGCTTTTTCCGCCGTCTTGATTCCGCTTTGGGCTGTAGTGGGATGCACGCTTGATCGCAAGCGCGCTGCGCGATTTTCGCGAACGGGCGCGCGAATGATGCTGGCTGCGGCAGGCGTGCCAGTGGATGTTGTAGGCGGCGAGGTTCTGGCCGAGCGGGCGAAAACCGGCCCGTGGATTTTCGCTCCAAATCATTCGAGCTACCTGGATATTCTGGTGACGCTGGCGTTTCTTCCGCCAGAGGTGCGCTTTGTGGCCAAGGGCGAGATCAGGAACATGCCGTTCATCAGTACCATCGCGAAGCGGAGCGGGCAGTTTGCGTTCGACCGTGGCGATCCACAGGCGCGAATTCGCCAAGCTGAAGACGTGAATGACGCGCTAAAGAATAGCGAGTCGGTGGTCATTTTTCCGGAAGGGACGTTTACGCAAATGGCCGGAATACGTCCGTTCCAACTGGGAGCGTTCAAAGCAGCGGTGGATACGCAGCGGCCGATCTGCCCCGTATCTGTGCGGGGCGCGCGGCAAATCCTGCGGGACAAGACGATCCTCCCGCGCCCGGGGCGCGTGACCGTAACTTTCAGCGCACCGATCACACCGGATCCCGCGGCCGGAAGTGATTGGCACGAAATCGTTCGTTTGCGCGACACGACGCGCGAAGCCATCGCCCGAAACTCCGGCGAATTGCTGATTTAACCGCGGATTGCAGTAACCCAGCCGCTGCGAAGCGCATCAAACAGAATCCAGCCCACCGTCACGCCTCGTCGACCGTCCGGGTTGCGAGGCGTCATAATTAATCAGAGAACGTCACATGCGTGAAACCGGCGCAAAATAGATAGGGAGAACTTTTATGCTTCGAAGATTTGCCTTGTTACTCAGCTTATTATTTTTGGTTTCCCTGGCCGCGGGAACGCGCGCCAGTGCGCAAGCGAATGTCCAGGACAAGGTGGAAATCTATGGCGGCTATTCCTACTTCCATCTCGATAATGCTCCGGGCACCAGTAATTTGAACGGGTGGTTGCTCTCGGGCCAGTACAAATTCGCTCCGTGGCTCGGCGGAGTTGCCGAATTCGGCGGGGATTACGGCGGCGGACAAAACGTACACACGTTTCTGTTTGGTCCGCAGGTTTCTTTCCCGGCACGCGTCTCGCCGTTCGTTCACGTGCTGATTGGGGGAGCGCATTTCAGCGCTCCAGGTTTTGGCGACACCTCTTTTTCGACCGCGCTCGGCGGTGGCTTTGACATGAGGGTCGCTCCAGCAATCTCATGGCGGATCTTCCAGGGCGATTATTTGTTGACGCGCTTTGGTGGGTCCACGCAAGACAACGCGCGGCTTTCGACTGGAATCGTAATCCGATTCTAGCGGTTGACTTGCAAACTGCAACAGGGCGCACCAAGCAGCGCCCTATGATTGCAACCTCCGGGGGCATTGCGCCCCGCCTCTTTTACTGCTGGTTCAAAATGAAATTCACTGTGATGAAAGTTTCGACTTCGACCGGCTCGCCGTTCAAGCGGGTCGGCTTGTAGCGCCATTCGCGCACGGCTGCGACGGCAGGTTGGACCAGGAGTGCGTTGCCGCTGATCACGTCCACTTGGCGCACACTGCCGTCGGCTGCGATGATCGCGCGAAGACGGACCGTGCCAGCCAAATGCATCGCGCGGGCAATGGCGGTATACGACGGCTGCACTTTGTAAATTAACGCCGCCTCCATCACGCCTTCGCTCATGCGCATCGGCGCCGAATGCGGCGGAGGACTAGGCCTTCGGATCTCGATGGGCGGCTTTCCGTCGTCGTTCCTCCCGGGGACTATCGCGCCATCTCCCGGTGGTCCATTGATCCCGCCGTCGCCGATGCCAGGCGCACTATCGACGCTTGCCCCTGGGGCATCGCTAAAGTCACGCACTCGTGTTGGAATGAGTGCTGGTGCGCACATCAGGCAAATGTGCGGACGATTGGTAGCATGTGCGGGTGGATGCGCGTTCGATGCGGGACGCGTTTCAACTGCGCCGCCTCCGCCGTGGTATGGTGGCGTCGGCGTTACGATGAAGCGGCCTTGCAGAACACCCGGAGTAATCAGCGGCCACACCAGCATGGCTCCGAGCAATGCTGCTTCGAACACAATGGACGCGACGAGCGCTTTTTGGCGCAATTTTTGGGCGCGACTGCGAGCTTCGACGTCATTTTCCAGCATGCACCCTGACAAACTTCCCGGCTCGCTCATGGACACACCTCGGCCTCATCATTTGCACACCAAGAAATTTCTGCAGCTGCGCGCCGGGGATTGGATGGCCTAACTTCATTCAGCCGAGAAGGGCATTCGGCTCCCGACGCTGCGTCTTTCCATCGGTTCGCGCGACCGCTGAAAAGATAGACACCGGGACTTCGGTGTTGTTCCCGAACACTCGGATTCTACGGGCTCGGCGCACAAGAAGGTGTGTCTGGTATGGAAGGCGCAGTAAATAATGGGCTTAGAATATTTGGTGCTAAAAGTGCATCATTTTGAACCTGTCGTGCGTCTAACCATGCATAACCTCGATATGAGTCGCACGTTTTTCGAGGACGGAAGGTGGCGATTATGAGCCGAGACTCTTTGGAAACTGTAGGCGTACGTTACACCGGCTGGGCAGCGTTGAACCGCGATCCCCTCGAAGACCGTGTGGAATTCACCTGTCCACAGTGCGGGACGAAGGGAACGAAGGCCGCTCGACGACCGCGTGCGGCGTATCACTTCACGGACGGTTTTGTTCAGGACCTGGAAGGCGAAGGAACAACCTGCCGCGGCTGTAAGCATTCGCTGAAGGTTGTGCCGGTGGTGATGTTGCACGACCAGGACGAAAAGCGGCGCTTTCAGGCGGTGTTTGCGCTGGAACCTTTTTCCAGCAACTAATTTCGGGTTGGTTTGGCGAATGGCGAGTTACTTTCGGTGAGTGTCCCGAGCGACATCTGCGCGTTCTTCGGATCGCCTGAAAACAGCAATGGGGGAAAGAGCTAACGCTCTTTCCCCCGTTTGCTTTGAGCCTCATTTTTCTTGCGTTGATTCCGCACCAGCTGAAGCGTAAACCTCTGCCCGCTAAGGTTGGGGCCTCATGACGTTTGGAATTATCTGGTGAGGATGCGCGGGCTGCTCGGCTTCGGAATCAAGATGCAGATGGTGGGCTTCGAGGTCGCGCCGCACGTGATCGAAAGCGTCATCGACCGAATCCGCAAATTGCAGGAGCTTGTACTCGCGTGCGCTGATCATACCGGTGCGCACCATGTGCTGCCAATCGAGTATCTTGTCCCAATATTTGCGTCCGTAGATCAGGATCAAGTGGTGCGAGGAAAGCTTGTTGGTCTGCAGCAGCGTGAGCATCTCCCACAGCTCGTCCATGGTGCCGAAGCCGCCGGGAAAGACGATGAGCGCTTTGGCCATTTGCGCGAACCAGAGTTTGCGCATGAAGAAATAGTGAAAATAGAAGTTTAAGTGCGGCGTGATGTAAGGATTCGAAAACTGCTCGTGAGGCAATTGGATGCTGAGCCCAACGGACTGGCCGCCAGCTTCGGCGGCGCCGCGATTGGCAGCTTCCATGATGCCGGGTCCTCCGCCCGAGCAGATGACGAAGCGGCGCGGCTGATTGCCGAGCGTCATGGCCCAGGAGGTGATGCGATGCGAGAGTTCGCGGGCCTCTTCGTAGTAGCGGGACATCGCCAGCAGCGAACGGCTCGCCGCGATTTTGGTCCGCCATTCGGCGTCGCGCTTTCCGCGCGCGCGGACCTGGACTTGCTTCAAATGCGCGAGGGCGCGTTCGCGTGATTGGATGCGGGCCGAACCGAACATAACGATGGTATCGCCAACATTCGCCTGGCGCAGCCGGTCCAGCGGATCGAGATATTCCGCGAGGATGCGCAGCGGCCGCGCGGGCAGGCTCTCCATGAATTTCGGGTCTTTGTAGGCCAGCTTCGGAACAGGGAGATGCCGGGCTTTCCCGCGAGGACGCTTCATCTTTCCACCTCAATTCTTTTTCGCTTTATTTGCACCTCATCCATTTTAGGAGAAGACGCGCGAAATGCCAGCCGCGCAGTCCGGCGGCAGTACACTGCAAGCAACGCCAGCGTGAAGGCGCGAATCAGATAGACTGATTACATACAAACGCTAGGGAGGTTGTGACGCGCGTGTTATCCCGCGGTTCATTTCCGCGTTTGGTTATCGCTGGGCTCGCGCTAGCGACGATTGTGCTTTGTTTGGCGCCACCAGCGCGCTGCCAGGAGACGCCCGGGCCTTTGCATCCGAATCCCGACGCGAAGCCCGAACCGATGCCTCCAGCCGAGCAACTGAAGCACTCCATCCGGTCGCGCGTGAATGAAGTGACGGCGCCGGTGACCGTCCGCGATCCCAAGGGCGAGATGGTCTTCGACCTAAAGCAGGATAATTTCCGGGTGTATGACAACGGCGCGGAACAGAAGATCGATCACTTCGACGTTGGCGGCGATCCGCTGTCCATCGTGCTGGTGTTCGAATCGAGCTCGCACATAGAGCCGATGTTGCCCTCGATCAAGCACGCCGGAATTGTGTTTACGGAAACGGTGATGGCGCTAACGTCGGAGGCGGCCGTAATCAGCTATGACTCCACTGTGGACCTGCACCAGAAATTCACCACCGATCCGGACAGCGTGCAGTATGCCGTGGAACATTTGCCGCTGGGCGTGAGCGATGCGCATCTGTATGACGCGATGGCCAAGGGCATCGCGATGCTGGATGAACGTCCGGCCGTGCGGCGGCGAATCATGGTAGTGGTGGGAGAATCGCAGGATACGGGCAGCGAGAATAGGCTAGGCGAAGTTCTGCGGCAGGCGCAGCTTGCGAACGTAACGATCTATTCGATCGGCCTGAGCACTGCGATGGCTGACCTGCGCAAGAAGCCGGACCACGTGAATGAGTATCCGGATTTGCTGGCGCTGGCGGTGTGGCTGGTAAAAACCGGCAAGAATGCCCTGACCACGAATTCGCTCGCGGTGGCGAGCGAGGCCACGGGCGGGTTGCATGTCGCCACCATGAAGGATCGCTCGATCGAGAAAGCGATTGACGAGATCGGCGGCGAGCTACACGCGCAGTACACCATTGGCTATCGTCCGCACGCTGACGATCCCGAGGGATATCACGAAATTAAGGTGGTTGTGGATCGCGCGAATGTGTCGGTGCGTACGCGGCCGGGTTATTACGTCGCGCCGCCTTCGTAACTTCGCCGCTTCTATTCGGCGCCGACGCTGGGATGGCCGCCTTCGGTATCGAGAAACTGTGCCAAGCTGCCGCCAAAATCTTGCTTGGTGGGCGGCATCGGGAATTTGACGCCCTTCGCTTGCATCTGCTCGTAGAATTCCTGCAAATCCTTAACCGTGAATCCCACGTCGTAAGTTCCCGCGCGATTCTTCTCGCTTGCAGGATGTAGCGCGAAGGAAGTGTCGCCCGTGGCGAACTCGGTCCAACCCGGAGATTCGAACTTCAGCGGAAGGCCCACAACATCCCGATAAAATTTTATAGCGCGATCCATATCCGCTACAAATTCGATGATGTATTTCATCTTCGGCGGCGTCATTGATTCCTCCTGCTTATTTCTTTTCCGGTTCGGGCGGCGTAACGGCTGCGGCGGCGTCTTCTTCTTCCAGGATTGCTGCTGCGGCTGCTATGCGATCGCCTTCTTCCAGGCGCAGCAGGCGAACGCCTTGCGTCGAGCGGCCGGCTTCGCGAATTTCGCCGGCGTGTACGCGGATCACCTTGCCCTGGCCGGTGATGATCATCACGTCGGAATCCTCACGGACTTGCAGAGCGGCGACTACCGGACCATTGCGGTCGGTGGATTTCAAATTGATCACGCCTTTGCCGCCGCGCGAGGTGACGCGGTATTCGGCGAGCGGCGTGCGTTTGCCGTAACCCTTTTCGGCGACGGTGAGCATCAGCGAGGTGAGCGATTCGCGAATCTGGTCGCTTTCGAGCTCGTCGAGATTGCGCGTTTCCTTTTTGTATTCCTTCTCGATGATCCCGAAATCGGGTTGCACCGCGTCCATACTGACGACGAAGTCACCCTTGGCGAGGTCCATGCCATTCACGCCGCCAGCCGCGCGGCCCATCGAGCGAACTTCGGTTTCGCGGAACAGGATGGCTTGGCCGTCATGGCTGGCGAGGAAGATCATTTGCATGCCGTCGGTTAATTTCGCCCCGATCAGTTCGTCCGAGCCATCGAGATTGATAGCGATGATGCCGGAAGGCCGCGGGTTGGAGAATTCCGCGAGCTCGGTTTTCTTCACCGTGCCGCTTTTGGTGGCCAGGAAGACGTAGCGGCCAGCTTCTTCGAGATTTCGCGCCGGAACGACGGCGGTGAGTTTCTCGTTTTCCTGAAAGCGCACGAGATTGTTGATGGCTTTTCCGCGCGTGGCCGCTGCGGCTTCGGGAATTTCGTAAACCTTCAGCCAGTAAATGCGTCCCTTGGAGGTGAAAAGCAAAATGTAGCTGTGCGCCGACGCGACGAAGAAATGTTCGACGAAATCGTCGTCGCGGGTCTTCGCGCCGATGCGGCCCTTGCCGCCGCGCGACTGATGGCGATAAGTTTCCACCGACGTGCGTTTCACGTATCCGGCATGGCTGACCGTGATGGCCATCTCTTCGTCTTTGATTAGGTCTTCGAGCTTGATTTCCTCCACGCGATCCACGATCTGCGTGCGGCGTTCATCGCCATAGGTCTTCAGGATTTCACGCAGTTCGGCGACGATCACGGCTTTCAGCTTCTTCTCGCTGTGCAGGATTTCCTCGAGTTCCCCGATGCGCTCACGCAGCTGCGCCAGTTCCTTCAGGATTTCGTCGACCGAGAGCTGCGTCAGGCGGTGCAACTGCAGCTCGAGGATCGCGTCGATTTGGGCGTAGGTGAGCCCTTCGCCCTCGGCCGGACCGATCAAATCTCCGGTCAGCGCGACGATGCCGTATTTCTTGCGATCGACCTTGATGCCTTCGACGGTTCGTTCCTTGCCGCCGACCATCACGCGAATATCTTTGTTCGAAAAGAAATCGTGCAAATTCTGGCGGGCATTCGCGCGGCTGGCGGACCCGCGGATGATCTTGATCACCTCGTCGATGTTGTCGAGCGCGATGCGGTAGCCGATCAGGATATGCTCGCGCTCGCGGGCCTTGCGCAGCTCGTAGGCCGTGCGCCGGCGGACGACGTCCACGCGGTGCTCGATGAATAGGCGCAGCAATTCGAGTAAGCCGAGTTCGCGCGGCTGCCCGGCGACGATTGCCAGCAGAATCATGCTGAACGATTCCTGCATCTGGGTCATCTTGAACAGCTTGTTCAGGATGATTTGCGGCTCTTCATCGCGTTTCACTTCGATGACGATGCGCATGCCGTCGCGGTCGCTTTCGTCGCGAATATCGGCGATCCCATCGATCTTCTTGTTTTGGATCAGGCCGGCGATGTTTTCGATCAGGCGCGCTTTGTTGACTTGATAGGGCAACTCGGTGATGACGATGTCCTGGCGGTCTTTGCCGCGCTGTTCGATGGCAGCCTTGGCGCGCACCTGGAACGAGCCGCGGCCGGTCTTGTAGGCCTGCTCGATGCCTTCACGGCCGTAGATGTAACCGGCGGTGGGAAAATCGGGGCCGGGAATCAGCTTCATTACTTTCTTCAGATTTGCGTCGGGCTCTTCGATTAGCAAGATCGCGGCTTCGAGGACTTCTTTCAGGTTGTGCGGCGGAATATTGGTGGCCATGCCGACGGCGATGCCGGAGGAACCATTGACCAGCAGATTTGGAATGCGCGTGGGGAGAACGACAGGCTCGTGTTCGCTTTCGTCGAAGTTCGGAACGAAATCAACTGTTTCCTTCTCAATGTCCGCGAGCATTTCTTCCGCGATTTTCGAGAGGCGCGCTTCGGTGTACCGCATGGCGGCCGGCGGATCGCCATCGACTGAGCCGAAATTGCCCTGGCCGTCCACGAGCGGGTAGCGCATGTTGAAATCCTGCGCGAGGCGCACGAGCGCGTCGTAGACAGGCGTGTCACCGTGCGGATGGAATTTGCCGAGGACTTCGCCGACGATCTTGGCGCATTTGCGGTAGGCCTTCGTGGAGGTGAGGCCAAGCTCATACATGCCGAAAAGAATGCGGCGGTGGACGGGCTTCAGGCCGTCACGCACATCCGGCAGCGCGCGCCCGATGATTACGCTCATCGAGTAATCGAGGTAGGACTTCTTCATCTCCGATTCGATATCTACCGGAGTGATGATTGACTTATCGAGCTCTTCGGCCACTTAGAATTCTCCGTGTGTTAGTGAGTGGTGATTGGTAATTGGTGATCGGTGACGGCGAAATTGGCGCGCAGAAGCGTGGAAACGGCTGTGTGCGCCGAAATTCATTGGTATCGAGTCGAAATTCGCTTTTGTTCCGCCTTTGGATACCGGGGTGCGAGCTGGGAGTGCCGAGGTGCGGGCGCTGGTTCGGCTGCTAGTTGTGTTCGACAATTTCACAGATTCATCATCCTCTGCTTAGGTGCGAAATGCAAAAAGCCGCGTGTACATGAACGGCGCCCAAGACAGGCAAACGCTTGGCGGCCGGAAGGCCGCCGCTACGAAACCTTGCTTAAACTTTCGTTCCCGCTCTTTCAAGTACGTAGGCCTTGACGGTTTCGAACGCCGCGGCGTTATTCGAAAAGCGTTGGGGGCCGAAATGCGCTTCGAGGTCGCGCATCAGCACGTCGCATTGCGCGCTTGTGGCACACTCAAACGCCACGCCTTGCTCGTTGTTAGGCGCGTCGGTGGGCGTGGCGCGAAAATCCGAACAGCTCATGCCTCGCAGCCCCGGCAAAATCTTCCAAACCAGTTGATAGACCATCTTTCGTGGCTTTACCTCTAGATATCCAGGTTGACGACGTCGAGCGCGTTTTCTTCTATGAATTTGCGGCGTTCTTCTACGTTTTCTCCCATTAGCGTGGAGAAAATTGTTTCGGCTGCTACCGCATCTTCCAGGCGAACTTTCAGCAGCGTGCGGGCTTCGGCGTTCATGGTGGTGTTCCACAATTGCTCGGGATTCATTTCACCCAAGCCCTTGAAGCGCGTGATGGTGAATTCTTTTTTGGCGTCTTCGAGGACGTAGTTCAGCACACCGAGCGAATCTTCCTTCACTACCTTGTCGCCATTGTGCGCGATGGTGAAGGGGCCGCGATCATTTTCGGCGATGGCGGCTGCGAGCGTGCGCAGGCGCTTATATTCCGGCGTCGCTGCCAGGGCCCAATTGATGCGGCGCTCACCGCCATTTTTCAGCAGGAGCTCGTGCAGGCTGTGCTCTTCGTCGAACACGAATTTGGTTTCGAGTTCGAGCTTAGCTTTCTCGATGGCTTTGACGAAGTCCTGCAATTTCTTTTTGTCAGCGAAATCGGTTTTCTTGTCCAGCTCGCTTTCGGCTAGCAATTCGACGAGCTTGCGCTCGCGCAGGCGGCGCCCGAGCTTCGCGGCAACCTGATCGTATTCCTGAATATTGAGCAGGAAAGTGGTGAGGTCGCCGCCCTCGAGCGATTTGCCGCTCTTGCCCTTCACGGAGTGCTCTTCGGTGGCGCGCTTCATCAGCTCGCGAGCGAATTCGCGTTCGTCGCGGATGTAGCGGTCCATCTTGCCGCGCTTCACGCGATAGAGCGGCGGCTGCGCGATGTAAATATGGCCCTTCTCGATCAGTTCGCGCATGTGACGAAAGAAGAACGTGAGGAGCAGGGTGCGGATGTGGCTGCCGTCCACGTCCGCGTCGGTCATCAGGATCACTTTGTGATAGCGCAGCTTGTTGGCGTCGAAATCGTCTTTGCCGATGCCGGTGCCGAGCGCGGTGATGATGGCGCGAATTTCCTCGTGGCCGAGCATCTTGTCGTAACGCGCCTTTTCGACGTTGAGGATTTTGCCCTTGAGCGGCAGGATCGCCTGGTAGCGACGGTCGCGGCCGCCCTTCGCGGAGCCGCCGGCCGATTCGCCCTCGACGAGAAATAACTCGCAGCGAGCGGGATCGCGTTCCTGGCAATCAGCGAGCTTGCCCGGCAATCCGCTGGAATCGAGCGCCGATTTGCGGCGGGTGAGCTCGCGAGCTTTGCGTGCGGCTTCGCGGGCACGGGCGGCGTCAATGCACTTGCCGATAATTTTTCGCGCGATGGACGAATGCTTGTCGAAATATTCGCCGAGCTTTTCGTTGACCATCTGCTCGACGACGCCCTTGATGTCGCTATTAAGCTTGCCCTTGGTCTGCCCTTCGAATTGCGGCTGCGGCAATTTGACGGAAACGACGGCGACGAGGCCTTCGCGGACATCGTCACCGTTGATGGTGACTTCATCCTTCTGCTCTTTCAACATGCCGAAGGAATTCGCGTAGTAATTGATAGTGCGGGTGAGCGAAGAGCGGAAGCCGGAGAGGTGTGTGCCGCCATCAACCGTGTTAATGGTGTTGGCGAAGGCAAAAACGTTCTCGGCGTAGCTGTCGTTATATTGCAACGCGATTTCGACTTCCACTTGATCGCGCTTGCCTTCGATATAGATCGGCGAATCGTGCAGCACGCCTTTGCCTTTATTGAGGTGCTTCACGAATTCCGTGATGCCGCCGGTGAAGCGAAATTCGGCTTTCTTGCTGCTGCGTTCGTCATCGAGCGTGATTTTCAGACCTTTGTTGAGGAAGGCGAGTTCGCGCAGGCGCTGCGCCAAGGTGTCGTAGCTGTAAGTGGCCTTCGCGAAGATTTCCGGGTCGGCGTGAAAAGTGATTTTTGTGCCGGTCTTGCGCGTCTTGCCGGAGGCCTTGAGCTTCGAGGTGGGAATGCCTTTTTCGTAGGATTGTTCCCAAACGTCGCCGTCGCGCCAAATTTCCAGATCGAGCCAGTCGGAGAGCGCGTTGACCACCGAGACGCCGACGCCGTGCAAGCCGCCGGAAACTTTGTAGGTATCGCTGTCGAACTTTCCGCCGGCGTGCAGCACGGTCATGACGACTTCGGCAGCGGGCTTTTTTTCCGTCGCGTGCATATCCACGGGAATGCCGCGGCCGTTGTCTATCACAGTGACGCTGTCGTCTTCGTGCACCGAAACATTGATTTCATCGCAGAAGCCGGCCATGGCTTCGTCCACCGAATTGTCCACGACTTCCCAGACCAAATGATGCAGGCCCATCTCACCGGTGGAACCGATATACATCGCGGGACGTTTGCGGACGGCTTCGAGTCCGCCAAGAACTTTGATGGAAGTGGCGTCGTACTTGTGCCCGCCGGCTTTTCCAGCCGCAGCATCTTTTTCAGCCATGGGTCGTGCGTCTCCTCAGTTCGATCGTGATGCGGTTTTCAAACTATTTATCAAAGCTACGGGAAGGCGGTCGCGCGGATGTCGTCGACACTGGCCCACCTTGTTGTGGCGGGCTAGCCTTGCCCATTGGTTTCGCTTTTCCCGCGTGCGGTCTCGAATTTTTTCGAGGGCGCTGAAGCGCGCTTGCGAAACTCGAAGGGTTCGAACTCCATCCCGTCTCGTTCCGAAAAATTCGGGGAGACGCGGCGGAGCTGGTTGTTTTCCCCTACGGAAAGGGGACACCCGGCGCCGGTTTTTCGCCCCGCTTGCCCTGGCGCAGGCAAGCAGATCAGAGGCAATTTCGGGCCGGATATAGTGCCGTTCAGCAGGATGCTTGAACACTCAAATTGTACGCTTGAGAGGGGATTTTCACAAGGCGAAACTCCGCTGCGTTACTGAATTTATCGCGTTTATATTCAGTTGGTTATGGGGGTTATTGTGGCACAAGAAAGATCAATTCTTGAATTGAGACGAGGTGTCCTCGACAGGATTGTTTCTGTGTGTTTTGACACTGCTTTTCGACCGCGTGAGGCAGTTGCGCGGGCGGCGATCGAATCAAATTCGCATGGGCATTACGACGTAGCGGTAGCGCGAGGTGTCGTCGCCCGTGGGGCGTAGCTGGCCTGCGGATTGTTCGTCTTTCAGCTCGAAGCTGATGGGGCCTTCGGCGGCGGCGCCCAGAAAATCTAACAAATATTGAGCGTTGAAGCCGATGGCGATGGTGTCGCCTTTGAATTCCTTCTCGATGATTTCCTTGGCTTCGCCGTACTCGGGGCTGGAGGAAGAAACCTCGAGACCTTCGTTCGAAAGCATGAATTTCACAGCGTGCGAGCGCTGGTCGGCAAGTTGCGCGACGCGGCGCAGGGCTTCCTGCAATTCGCCACGCTCGATCACCAGCGTCTTATTGGCGTCGCGTGGCAGCACCGCTTCGTAATTCGGGAATTGTCCGGTGAGCTTGCGCGACGTGAGCAGGCGGCGGCCAATTTGAAAAAACAAATGGCTTTCGTCCTGGCCGAACTCGATCTCGCCATCGTCGCTTGACTTGGCGACAAGGCGCTGCACTTCGGTCATGGCTTTTTTGGGGATCAGGACGCGTGTCTCGTTGTTGAAACCTTCGAACTTGTGGTCTTTTTCGACCATGGCCAGGCGGTGGCCGTCGGTGGCAACCATCGCGAGCGAACCCGGTTTCAGCACTAGCAGCGCGCCATTCAGCGTGTAACGCGATTCTTCGAGCGAGATGGCGAAGGTGGTCTTAGCGATGGCGTCGGCGAGCAAGGCAGCGGGAATTTTGATCAGCGCGTGCGGAAAAGGCGGCAACGCAGGGAAATTATCCTTGGACATGCCGACAAGTTTGTAATTGCGGCGGTCGCTGGTGATGTGCACCCAGTGATTTTCTTGCAGCTTGAATTTTATTTCGCCTTCGGGCAGCAGGCGAAGGAGTTCGAACAATTTTTTCGCGGGAATGGTACCGGCGCCCTCTTTTTTTACTTTGGCCTCGCACGAGGTGCGGATACTCAACTCCAGATCGGTTGCGGTGATGGTGAGGCGGCTGCCCTTGGCCTCCACCAGCAGATTCGAGAGGATGGGAATAGTGGTCTTGCGCTCGACGACACCTTGCGTCAGGTCCAGTTCGTCGAGAAGGTCCGATCGCTTCACGCTGAATTCCATCTCGGGCAGCCCTCTTGTTGTTTACGCTGATTTTTGCTACGGTTACTGTACTGCTTTTCTTTATCTATATAAATATATAAGAAAACCGCCGCCGTCGCCGCATCTGTGGATTCTGCGGAAAACGCGCCAACTTGAATCGTGTGCGTCCGTTGCAATGTTTCTTGTGCTGTGCAAGATTACATCGCGCGGTTGATAAGAGTGCCAAATCGCCGAGCCGAAATCATTTCCGGAAAACATCCACAAAGCGTTCACACTGTATTCACAGGCAACGCGAAGGGCTGAGAGGCTACCCGGCTCTATCTCTAGCCGAAAGAATCGAGTAGCCTGTTGATCGTCTTGTTCAAATCTTTGTCGCTGTGGCGCAGCGATTCAATCTTGTTGATCGAATGAAGCACGGTGGTGTGATGCTTGCCGCCGAATTGCCTGCCAATTTCCGGAAGCGAGGCCGAGGTGAGCTGCTTCACGATGAACATGGCCACCTGGCGCGGGTAGGCGATCACTTTGGAATTGCTGCGCATTTTCAAATCTTGCGCTCGCAGACCAAACACTTCACCCACCCTTTTCTGAATCTGCTCGATGGTTACCTTTTTCTCCTGCGTTTCGATGATGTTCTTCAGGACTTGCTGAGCGGTGGCGAGATTCAAGTCGGCGCCCGTGAGCGAGGCGTAGGCCATTAGGCGGATGAGCGCGCCCTCGAGCTCGCGGATGTTCGATTTGATGGCGCGGGCGATGTATTCCGCCACGTCGTCGGGCACCTGAACACGCTCGCTTTCTGCCTTCTTCTGCAGAATCGCGATCTTGGTCTCGAGATCAGGCGGCTGGATATCGGCGATCAGGCCCCATTCAAAGCGGGAACGCAGGCGTTCCTCAATCGAGGAAATTTCCTTGGGCGGGCAATCGGAAGAAATCACGATTTGCTTCTGCTGGTCGTAGAGAGCGTTGAACGTATGAAAGAATTCTTCCTGGGTGCGTTCGCGGGTGGCTATGAACTGGATGTCGTCCACCATCAGCACGTCCATGTTCCGGAAGCGATCGCGGAACGCGGCCATGCGTTCGAAACGGATCGAGGAAATAACTTCGTTCGTAAATTTTTCTGCGCTGATGTAGGTGAGGCGCATAGCGGGATTGCGCCGCTTGAGCGAGTGGCCGATGGCTTGCATCAAGTGAGTCTTGCCAAGTCCCACACCGCCGTACAGGAAAAGCGGGTTGTAGGATTTGGAAGGCTGTTCGGCGACGGCCACGGCGGCAGCATGCGCGAACTGATTGGAAGCGCCGACGATGAACGAGTCGAAAGTGTAACGCGGGTTCAGTTGATGCGCGACGGCATCAAAATCCAGCTTGGTCTGTGAGGAAACCGGTAGGTTCGGACTTGCGGCGGCGACCGGCTCGGCTTCGGCACAGACATAGTCAAATTGCACCTGGGGCTTACCGATTTCCGTGAGTACCGCTTGCAGGAGCTGGCCGTAGGTTTCCGTCAGGCGTTTGCAGAAGAGGCGGCTGGGAACGCGGACGGTCAGCCGATCGCCATCCAAGCGCTCGAAGCGTGTGGGACGGAACCAGGTAGCGAAACTATGAGGATTGACGCGGCGTTCCGTGTGTTGGAGTATCTTATCCCAAAGGTTCATCGAGCAAATCAACCTTGCCGCAATTTCCGCTGTTGTGGAAATGCTGTGGAAACCCCACCGATCCCGGCGGGACTATGTTTGTCGGACGTTTCAGGTACGAAGTTGTGGCAACGCGCCCCCGCGTCGCAATACCTACTGAGTCGTCGCGTCTTACGCGCAGCAGAGACGCGAGGCGGGATTCTGCCTAAACGCAACGCAGGTAGCAAGAGAAAACTGAGAGAGTACCATGCACGTACTCCACAAATAATGCACAGCTTTTCCACAGGCGAAATTTCCAAATATTTCTCTTGCATTACAGAAATTTTCGCAATGCTCAGAGCGAAAATTGTCGATCAGGCAAGTCAAGCATGGAGAAAGAAAACGCCGACAAGAAATTACGCGGCGAAGCGCACAGACGCTGATTCGTTACTGCTGACTGGGGTTTTGCTGCGGTCCCTGCGGGGGTATGACCGCTCCGCGCAGGCTGGATCGCGGCGCATTCCTATCGAAACGGGTAAATTCGTATACGCCTCGCGAATCGGAAGCGACGATCAGGCGATCCGGCTCAACGATAATCGCGCTGACGCGCAAAGGCGCACCTTCAGGAGTGGCGATGAAATATTCGCCGAGGTAACTGCCGTTCTTGTCGAAGTGAACCAGCACTTTGCCGACGGCCGCCCAGATGTCTTGCGAATTGGGATCGACGCCAACTGCGGTGATGACCGGTTTATCTTGCGACGAAGGAACGGTGTGATCGAGATTCACTTTCACGGTGCCGGTCAAATTGTACAATCCTTGACCATAGCGGCCATGCAAGCCGCCGCCACCGAAATGCTCACCGGCGGGCCGCCCCTCAAAACCTGCGTGCGCAGTTGCGCCGCCGGCCGCCGGTGTGGATCCCGGCGCCGGTGTTGAAATCGTGGACGCGAAAAGCCCCTCAAACCCCTGGGAAGAATTGCGCGGGGAAAAGCCACCGCCGAATCCTGCCGGTTGCCCAAACCCTCCGAACCCGAAAAGTCCCGGTCCGACACCGGCGCCGCCAAACCCGCCACCCCCGAAACCGTGGCCGAACCCACCCGCCCCGCGGCCTGTTCCTTGGCCAGCAGGCTGCGAGAGCGAAGCATTCGTTTCGTCGGTGTTGTCGGAATCAGCCGTGCCAAGCGCATCGCTGGACGAATCTTGAGAATTGAACTGCAGGAGCGAACCGTCGAGCGAGCTTTTCGTTGACCTGTCATTCGTTGACCCCTGTGAATTGCCAGTGCCTTGGCGCGGCCTTCTGTTTCCGACGTGAAGTTGCAGCGAGTTTTGCTGGAAGGATCCTTGGGCGGACATCATTCCGCCGCCAGCCGAGCCTCCGGGAGCACCACCGCCTGGGCCGGACGCTGTTGCCGTCGAGAGAATATTATCGGTTGCAGACTGCGCGGTTTGCGGCCCTCCTGCGCCCAGATGCGCGCCCAAGCCGGGCGCCAGACCGCCGCCGAAGAAGATGTCGCCGCGATTACCGACGGCCACCCAGGTGTTGTAAGAGTCGGTAAAGCTTGTTTCGCTGTAATTCAATCCAAACTGGACACGGTCATCGGGCGCCGGCGCGGGAGATGGCTCGTACAGTTCCGCCGCGAAGGTGGCTTCACTGGTGACGTAGCCGTATCGGTCGTATCTGCGAACGGTGGGATCCGGAAGAGCAGTGAATGCGAAATAGATGTCACCGGCGCCGTCTCCGGAGATTTTGCCCAGATTTTGCAATTGCTGGGAGTCTGGGTGGATGCCTGCGTCGGTGGGATCGCCGAAGCTGCCAACCAAAGTGCCCTCGTCACTTCGAATTTCGACCAGGCGTTTAGAACGCAAGGCAGAGACAGCAAACTGATCATTAGGGAGCGCTACAACCCCGGTGGGAGCGAAGGCGGGGATTTTTGCGAGTTGAACACCGTCGGGCGAAAAAACTTCTACGGCGTTGGCAGCGCGGTCGGCGACCAGCACGCGCCCATCCGGAGCAAGATCAAAATCAACCGCGTACTGAATTTTCGCGGTATCGGAACCGGCGCGGGGAATTTGGCCGATGCGTTTTCCGTCTCCACTTAATATCCAGATAACGTTTGGCGGCGTGGCCAGGACGTAATAGTGCCCCGCGGAGTCGCTCTTCATCGCCACGACACCGGAGCTAAACTCAGGAAACACACGCGCGCGAGACAGGACGGCGCTCTCAAATCCCTGAGCGCTAACAGGAGCTGGAACGGAAAGACCGGCGAGAACAAGAATCAGCGATGAAGCTCCCCACGACAAACTCCCAAAACGGCGAAACATGCGACACTCCCACACCCGAAATGAGCTGCGTCTGCATACCTGTATTGCCGCCGAAGGGCTTAAAAAGTTCCAGAAATTTGCGATGAGGTGCGCAGCGCGACGGTTGTCCAGTGGAGGGCAAGTCGGGTTGGCTTCTAGGTGCTGGGACGAGGGAACGTCAAGCGGACTAGAGCCGATAAGGCCGCAGCAGAATGTCTAGATCGCGCACAATCCAGGCATCGGCTTTGCCGTCGCGATGGATGGCCCAGCCGAGGAGCGATCCACCAATCATGGATTGGACGGCATTCGCCAGCTTGGCGGTCGCGCACTTGCGCAACTCGCCTTCACGGACCGCTTCGTCTAGCAGCGCGCGAATCTGTTTTTGAAACTGGCGCGCATGCGTGAGCGCCAAGCGATGGAAGTCTCGATCGGCCAGATCCATTTCGAGAAATGCGAGATGGTTGGCAAGCGCTTCGGGAGTTTTGGCCATTTGGGCCATGCAGCGCGCGACGGCTTCGAGCGAGCGGAGCGGAGACGGGTGCATTACGCGAATCCGCGCGAATTCTTCGCGCACACCCGACGCGCCCTGGCTGGCAACAGCCAGGAGCAGGCCCCGCTTCGATCCGAAGCGCTGTAGGAGAGTGGCCGGGGCGAGGCCGGTCTCCTTGGCGACGTCGGCAAGAGTAAGGCGGTGGGGGCCCATGCGTTCGATAACGCGAGCAGTGGCGGCCAGGAGCTCGGAATCGGGTTTGCCGCGGGTGCGGGGAGACATGGCCAGGACTATAAACAAATGGGCGTTCACAAACAAGGCTTGACAATAAATGAACAACCATTTATATACGACGTTAACCAACCCATCTACGCAAAGAAAGGGCAGCCATGAACCCACCGAGCTCGCACGAAACTTCCGCTCGAAACTCCCGGTTGAAAGGCAAAGTAGCGCTGGTCGCCGGCGCGACCCGCGGGGCCGGCCGAGGAATTGCAATCGCGTTGGGCGAAGCGGGGGCAACTGTCTACTGTAGTGGACGAAGCACGCGGCAGCGGCAGCGACGCCGATCGCGTCCCGCAAAAAAGGGTGTCCCAAATGTTTACGCGGGGCGTCCGGAAACCATCGAAGAGAGCGCGGAAATGGTGACGGCGTGCGGCGGCAAAGGAATCCCAGCGGTGGTGGACCATCTGGAAGCGAAGCAGGTTCGAAAGCTCATCGCTCGGATTCACAAGGAGCAGGGCAAGTTGCACGTCCTGGTGAACGATATCTCCGAGGGAGGCCTGCACGAATTCGGCAAAGCGTTCTGGCAGGTGGATATTGAGCGCGGGCTGGCGATGCTGCGCAATGGCATCCACACGCACATCATTACCAACCGATACGCTGTGCCGCTGATGATCGAGACGGCGAAAGTAGAGAAATCCACCGGCTTGATCGTGGAAGTGGGTGACGGCGATTCGTTCACCTATCGCGGCAACCTGTTTTTCGATCTGGTGAAGACGACCGTGATACGCCTGGCGTTTGCGATGGGTTGGGAACTTCGGCGAAAGAATGTGGCTGCGGTAGCAATCACGCCCGGATTTCTGCGTTCGGAGATGATGCTCGACCATTTTGGCGTGACGGAAGCGAACTGGCGGGATGCAGGGAAGAAAGACCCGAACTTCCTGGAATCGGAAACGCCGGTTTACGTGGGACGGGCCATCGCCGCGCTGGCAGCGGACGAAAACCTGATGAAAAAATCGTGCCGCGCGTTCAGTTCCTGGGGACTTTCCGAAGAATATGAGTTCACGGATGCGAACGGGCGCAGGCCGCATTGGGGCCGTCACGCTCAACAGAAATACGGGGACTGCATGAAACCGTGCGATGAAGGCTTTTACAAATATTGGTTCGGCGGAGTGATTGAAAAGCTTTTTCCGAATTGGCCATAGATTTGGCTCGCTTAATCGAGGCGAAAGTTGACGCGTTCGATGGAACTCGCCCGGCCCGTGGCTTCGTCCACAGCAATCTGCACGGTATTCATTTGCACGTCGCCTTCGGCCACAGCAAATTTTGCGGGCATCGAATCGAGAAAGCGCTGCACGATCGGCTTTTTTTCCATCCCGATTACGGAATCATGTGGTCCGGTCATGCCCACGTCGGTGATGTAGGCTGTGCCGCCGGGCAGAACGCGATTGTCCGCGGTCGCGACGTGGGTGTGAGTGCCGAGCACCGCGGAAACCTTGCCATCGAGAAACCAGCCCATCGCCTGTTTTTCCGACGTGGCTTCGGCATGCATATCCACAATAATGACTTTTACCTCGGGCGGAATCGCGGCGAGTTCGCGCTCGGCGGTGCGAAAGGGATCTTCGAGCGGCGTCATGAACGTGCGGCCCTGCAAATTCATCACGGCGTAGCGCACGCCATTGCGCGCATGGCCGACGTAATTCCCCTTTCCTGGCGAGCCCTTAGGAAAGTTTGCGGGGCGAATCAAGCGCGGCTCGTGCGGAAAGAAATCGAAGATTTCCTTGCGGTCCCAAATGTGATTGCCGCCGGTGATCACTTCGACGCCGGATGCGAAAAGTTCTTCGGCGAGTCTGGGAGTAATTCCAAAGCCGGAAGCAGAATTTTCACCATTGGCAATGCACAAGTCCACGCCACGCTGCGTCAGAATGTCCGCGAGACGGTCATGCACAATTTTGCGGCCCGGCGAACCCACGATATCGCCGATAAACAGGATTTTCACTTGTGTTTTGAACCTTTCGGCAGCGAGCAATACGAATTTACGGAGCGGTCCACTTCGCCGTGCGTTGCTAGGTCCTGAACCCCACGAATAGGTGGGTGCCCTGCGCCTGCTTTCAGGCTATCCACCGGCCGAAGCCAATGGACGTGCACAAGGGCAGGACGACGCGGACTCCCTGGGATCCAGTGTTGGTTCAAAAGACCATCGCGACGTCACCTGCGTCGCAGGCCGGTTCCGCAATCAATTGTAGCAGGAATTAGCGGCGCAACGATTTGAGGTAGGCGACGATTTGCCAGCGCCGCTGCTCGGGCAATCCGGACCACGAAGGCATGCCGCGCCAAAGATTCCCGTTGCGCAGAAACCATTCAAGTTCGCCAGGCGTGGCATTTTGAACGGCGGAGAGATGCAGGTTCACCGCGTGGCCCTTTCCGCGGGCGTTCGAGCCGTGACATTCGGCGCAATGCTGGCGAAACAGCTTCTCGCCCGCCAGGACGGCATCGGGCTGGCCTTCGTACGGATTGCGCCACTCGCGAGTTCGTTGGGGCGCTTGCGCGATGGCGAGCAGAACGCCGCGATCGTCGGTCGGGTGCTCGTGGCGGTGCTCGTGATCTTGCTCGGCAGCGGAGCCAGCAAGGGCAAACGCCAGTGCCAGAACGAGCAGGCCGGGTATGATCCATCGCGTCATCGGAGTCATCGGAACAAGCTCCTTACTTTGTGGCCGAAGCCGTCTATTTCGTAGGAAACGCCCCAGCGCAGAATGAAGCGATGGCTGTTGTCGTTGAGTCCGAAGCCGGGGGAGATTCGAAATGAGGCGCCGCTGGGAAGTTGCCAGCCGACCATCGGCGCAAGGTAGTGGGATGTCCCCGACAGAGTCGCGTTCCACGAAGTCCCGAGGCCGCCATAAATTTCCGCGCCCACTAGAAAATTTTCGCGGCAGAAGTTGCATGAATTCGACGTGGCGGCAAGTCTTAGCGGGCGACTGGCGCCCACGGCGTAGCCAAATTCCCAGGGGTCGTGCCCCAGGTTTTTCTCGCCGATAAAATTCTCCGAAATGTTCCAGCCCTTGTAATCACTGGACAGAATCAACTTTGTTTCGAGCTCATCCTGGTGTTCTTGCTGGGCCTCGGAATTGGGAACGGCGTGATCCGCCTGGCCATCGAAGCCGACCACTTCGATCATGGTCTTGTCCGCGCCGTTGGTGTTTTCGTACTCAACGTAGAGAACCGGATTGATCGAATGCTCGTGCATCAGCGGACGAAAACGATTTTCCCAGCGGAAGCCGGTAAACAGCGCACCATCGTGAAAGGTTCCCTGCCCATCGAGATAGAACTCTGTGGTCCACCAGGCTTTGGCGCCGTACTCGAATTCGACCCAGGGAGCGATGAAGTCATTGCCACGCCGCTGAGTTCCGTAGGTGGAATTCATCTCGATTTCGAGGTTCCCGGGTTCTTCGAGATGATGCGAGTAGGTGACGAAGTAGGGAGTTTCCTGCGCGGCCACACTTTTGGGGGCACCCAGCACTATGCACACCGAACACAAAAGGCCGAGATAGAAAATGCAACGAAGGCGTTTCACTTTCGACCCGGCAAAGTCTGGGTGCGGTAGAAGTGTACAAGCCAAAAGGGCGCCTCTTTCTAGTTGAAAACGACTTTCAACTGGAAAGACCCTATGCCAGTTGACAATCGCTGTCAACTAGCGCCGTGTAAAAGTTTTGTAAGGGCGATTTTAGGGCCAGTGGTGCAATTCGGAGTGCTGCGGCTCCGTTGACTGCCTTGACTTAGCGGGACCTGGATTGCGAGCCTTTCGAGGTCATTTCCACGAACGCGGGGACGTCTATCCCGGCGGCCGCTTGCAGGAAGAGAGCCGGGCTCTTCTGCGATTTGAAATTCGCGGAACGGAAGCCGACTTCACGCCGACCTCCGTTCCCCCGTGCTCGTGGTTAGAAGTGGAAGCCGATCTCCGCCGTCACTGCTCGCGGCGAGACGTAATGCGTGCCGCTGAACGTGGAGAGGAAATTGTAGAGGACATAGCTGTTGGCCAGATTGATTACTTCCACGCGAGCGCTGACCTTGTAGCGATCACCGTGGAAATGGTAGATGTCATCATCGCCAACCGCCAAATCGAATAGATTGCGCTGCTGGATGCGCGGTGGATTGTGGTCGTCGTTCTCCTTGTT
>Ga0208603_1000011_pt1 | contig 27426 bp, 28 predicted proteins | sample MicForSoSWNC24_M_FD_188001 | JGI IMG/M metagenome (GOLD analysis project Ga0208603, IMG submission 188001) | Forest soil microbial communities from Harvard Forest Long Term Ecological Research site in Petersham, Massachusetts, USA - MetaG HF008... | ecosystem: Environmental > Terrestrial > Soil... | reverse complement strand
CTGCGCGAAGCCGCCATGGCCCTGGGCGCCAGCCAGTGGAAGACGATCGTCACTGTGGTGCTTCCAGCCGCGAGCGGGGGCATTCTGACGGGCATGCTGCTGGCTCTGGCGCGCGTAGCAGGCGAGACTGCGCCCTTGCTGTTCACCGCCTTCAGCAATCGCTATTGGAGCCAGGGTTGGGGGCAGCCGATCGCCTCGCTGCCAGTCATGATTTATACCTACGCGATTGCGCCCTATGACGACTGGCACCGTCAGGCTTGGGCTGCGGGGCTGGTTCTTTTGGGTTTAGTTCTTGTATCTAATTTGGGCGCGCGGTTTATACTCGCGCGCACTAAGGCCATCTAGTAAAAGGCAGGATTCAACCGTGAGTGGTGCACCTCAATCCGCGCTATCAGCAAGAGCACTGAGAGATCCAGCGCCTATGGAAAAAACGACGTCACCAACGACCGAGCAGTCGCTGCGTCTGAAGATTTCGAACCTGAATTTTTTCTATGGTCCGAAGCAGGCCGTCTTTGGCCTAAGTCTAGATATTCCGATAAACCGTATCACTGCGCTGATTGGGCCTTCCGGTTGCGGCAAGTCCACGTTTCTACGAACTCTGAACCGCATGAACGAAACCATTCGCAATACGCGAGTGGAAGGGGCAGTCCTTCTCGATGGGCAGGACATTCACGGAATGGATGTAGTGGGACTGCGGCGGCGAGTCGGCATGGTCTTCCAGCGGCCTAATCCGTTTCCGAAATCCATCTACGAGAACGTTGCCTACGGGTTGCGAATCAATGGATACAAGGGACGACTCGACGACCTCGTCGAGAAAAGCCTGCGGCGCGCGGCGTTGTGGGAAGAAGTGAAAGATTACCTCAAGAAATCGGCCTTCGCGCTCTCCGGCGGTCAGCAGCAGCGCCTGTGCATCGCCCGTGCTCTGGCGGTGGATCCGGAAGTGCTCCTGCTCGATGAGCCCTGCTCGGCGCTCGATCCGGTGACCACCGCCAAAATCGAAGAGCTCATGTTCCAATTAAAAGACAGCTGCACCATGGCGATTGTGACGCACAATATGCAGCAAGCGGCTCGCGCCAGCGACTACACGGCGTTCATGCTTGATGGAAAACTGATCGAGCACAGCGAAACGTCCAAGCTATTTACCACGCCGAAGGATCCGCGCACAGAGGCGTACATCACCGGCCGCTTCGGATGAGATGCTATCCGTTTCCGCGGCCGCCCGGGACAGATTTGATTTTGTCACGCTGACCTGTGGAGCACGCCCCGGATTTTGCAATTGCAGCGGCGCACTTTAGTGCGCCACCGATGTCACGGCGACAATTCTAGCCACTCTGAAGATCGCCGGTACGATGACGTTGATTTCGCAATTGCGGCGCGAGTTCCGCATGCAGTGAAGTAGTGGAAGGACTGAGGAACCATGGAACGACATTTCGATCGCGATCTCGAAGAACTGAAGCAGCGGCTGCTGTGGATGGGGAGCCTCGCCGAGCGCGCGGTCCATCAAGCCGTCCATGCCGTCCTGGACGCCGAAGAACACCTCGCGGAAACCGTGCTCTCCGAGGAAGACGCGATCAACGAAATGCAGATCGAAATTGACGAGCGCGTCCAGCGACTGCTCGCCCTGCAGCAGCCCATGGCCGCCGACCTGCGCTTTCTCCTCGCTGTTTCGCGCATCAATGGCGACCTCGAACGCATCGGCGACCAAGCCGTGAATATCGCGCAATCTGCCATGCGCATCCTGCGGCATCCTCAGGTGAAGCCGTATGTGGACCTGCCCCGCATGAGCGAACTAGCCGAAGCCATGGTGCGCGACAGCCTGAACGCCCTCGTGCGCGCCGATCAAGACCTCGCACAAAGCGTGCTGCGCCGCGACGATCAAGTGGACCGCCTGCGCGATCAACTTTTCCGCGAGCTGCTCACCTACATGATGGAAGATTCTGCGCAGGTGTTCGCCGCCTTCGAACTGATCCTCGTGGCCAAGAATCTTGAACGCATCGGCGACCACGCCACCAACATAGCCGAAGACGTAATCTACTTCGTAGCAGGCCGCGACGTCCGCCATCCGGCCCTCGACCGCCGCTAAGCTTCCTGAGGAAACAGCCTGGTGGGATTGTAACTGTTTTAAATTCGCGCGAGCGCCGTCGCTTCGTCTTCCGCTAAATCCAAGATTGAATCCAAACGCACCATTTTCAGCAACATCATCACCCGCTTGTTAGCCGCAAAATAAGTGGCCTTGCCCCCGGCCCGCTTCAAAGTGGTGAAAGCCCGCACCAGCGCGCCAATGCCGGAGCTATCCAGTTCGGTCACCCCCGCCAGATTGACGGCTATATGCATGGATCCGTTGTCAATCAGTTGCTGCACCTGATTGCGGAACGCTTCCTCGGCGTCGCCGAGCTTCAACGGTCCATCCAGATCCAAAATCGTCGCACGTCCCGCTTTGCGGATGCCGATATTCACGTGTCCCTCGCTGCGCTGTGCAAAGCTAACCGAATTGCGCCCGCCAATCAAGGGGATGAGCGAAAGTCCTCTAGCGCAATGGCAAGTTCTTGCACACCGCGACGGATCTCCCGCGCATCCACGGCGGCAAAGCCCAACTGCAATCCGTCGCGGATCAGCCGTCCGCGGCTGTACCAATCCAGCCGGATCACTTCCACACCGCGCTTAGCTGCGGCATTCGTCGCATCTTCCCCGCTCACGCCGTTGCTCAACCACCCCACCGTCTGCAATCCAGCCTCTATGTTCGAAATTTCGAGCAACCCCGCCAGCTTCTGCCGCGCGCTTTCCAGCAGAACGGACAATCGCTCCGCATATACTTCTCGCATGCGCCGCAGATGGCGCCCGAAATGTCCTTCGGTGATGAAATCGCAAAGCACCGCCTGCTCCGGCAGCGGCGCATGACGGCTCGTCACTGATATCGCTGCCGAGAAGTAATCCAGCAGGTTCAGCGGAATTACCAGGTATCCCAGCCGCAACGATGGAAACATCACTTTGCTGAAGCTCCCCGCAAAGAGCACCCGTCCATTGCGATCGAGCCCTTGCATCGCCGGCACGGGACGCCCCGAATAGCGATACTCGCTGTCGTAATCATCCTCAAAAATCAGCGCGCCGGATTTCCGCGCCCATTCGAGCAGTTCCAGCCGTCGCGCCAGGCTCATCGTAATTCCCAGCGGAAACTGGTGCCCGGGAGTCACGTATACCAGCCGCGCTCCGCGCAAACGTGCGTCCCGCAACTCCATGCCTTCGTCGTCCACGCGCGCCGCGCTGATTTTCGCGCCGACCGCTTCGAAAACGATCGCCGCGCCCGGATATCCGGGATCCTCCATGCATACGCGGTCGCCGGGATTCAGAAAAAGCCGCGCCACCAAGTCAAGCGCTTCCTGTACGCCCGCAACAATCGCAACCTGTTCCGGCACGCACTTCACTCCGCGCGAAACTCCCAGATAATCGGCCACCGCCTCGCGCAGCGGACCGTATCCCTTCGCGTCACAGCCCACCAAAAGACTCGCTGGAGCACTCCGCCAGCGCCGAGCCACGAGCTGCGCCCACAGAGTTGTCGGGAATAAATCCACGGCCGGCAGGTTCGCGCGAAATGCGCGGCTGCGACGAATTTCATACCCCGGAAATAGGCTCACCCGTCGCGCGTATTCCGACCCATGCCGCTGCTGATCGCGTCTTGTGGGCGCCGTCACGCTCGTCTTGCGGACGACTTGCAGCAAATCATCCGGCAAGACCTTGCTCACGTAGGTTCCAGACCCCACGCTCCCTTGAACATAACCCTCGGACTTCAATTGCTCGAACGCGCTGACGATGGTGCCACGCGAAAGTCCATATTGTTGGGCGAGATCGCGCGTCGCAGGCACCTGCGTTCCCGGTCGCAGCCGGCCCTCCAGAATTTCGGCTCGAAGTACGGAGTACAGCCAGCGATACGCGGGGGTGCCGAAATCCCGCGGCGGAAGAGTCAACCTAAAGGCAGTCGCCCGCTTCGTCATCGTTTGGGCATCGGCTTCGCCATCCCCGCATCCCTTCAACAAAGTGGTACAGAGAGAATATTCTAAGTGGACCTTCCTTGATGGTCCACTATTATTTATCTTACTCGCACGGAGGAACTGGCGATGAATGTACCTACCAAGTGGGCCGCTCTGCTAGCCGCTACCTTATTCTTCACAGCGGCCGCCGGAAGCTACGCACTCTGCGGGCAGGCGCAGTCCAACGCATCGCAAGCCAAAAGCGCGGAGCAATCGCGCGTAATCTTGGCCCAGACTTTGCCACAGCTCGATGGCCGCGACCTCAAGGCCACAGTGGTCGAAGTTACTTACGCGCCCGGCGGGTCTTCCACTCCGCACAGTCACCCTTGCCCGGTCATTGTCTACGTGGTCGAGGGCGCACTGCGCGCGCAAGTTAGGGGCGAGCCCGAATCCACCTACCAGGCCGGTGAAAGTTTCTACGAACCTCCCAACGGCGTTCATCAAGTTTCCGCCAACGCCAGCCAAACAGAACCTGTAAAATTCCTCGCCTATTTCGTTTGCGACCACGAAACGCCGCTCAGCGTCCCGCCACCCGAAAGCAAACTAGCAGGAGGCAAACAACAATGAGCAACGCTCCAATCGTTTCCCCAATAGCCGCAGCGCGCGAAGCAGCGAAAGCGACCCGCGCGCAAACTTTCGAGCGGTTGGGCGTTCTTTACGCCCGCATCGCCCTGGGCGCCGCATTTCTCTCCGGCATCGCCGATCGCTTCGGCCTCTACACCGGCCGCAACGTCGGCTACGGCAACTTCGCCGGCTTCGTCGACTACACGGCCAAAGTAAATTCCTTCATGCCGGCATCCACGATCCCATTTCTCGCCTGGGCCGCGACCGCCGCCGAATTGTTCTTCGGTGTCACGCTCATAATCGGAATCTGGCCGCGCTGGATCGCACTCGCAAGCGCGCTACTACTCGTCCTATTTGGCACCGCGATGGCCATTTCCTTCGGCATCAAATCGCCGCTGGACTACTCGGTTTTTTCCGCATCCGCTGCAGCAGTGCTGCTCGCGGTGTACCAACCAAGATCGAGAGCTTGATCTTGTAGTGGCGCCGTTCAAGCCGCCAGCCTTGCTCTTGTTGCATTCGCTGTACCGATAGGACGAAGTACAAAGGAGCTTGACCATGAAACGAACGCTGTTACTGCTCGTCGTACTCGGAATCACCGTCGCGGCTGCATTGCACGCCGCTGCATCACCCTCACCAGCCACCGAGAAAGATCAAATCCTAGCTGCGCGCGAAGCCGTGTGGCGCGACTGGTTTGCAGGTGACCGAGCCGCCTTAGAACGTGAGGTTCCGCCGGAAACGATTGCCATCAGTGCCAGCGAGACAAACTGGCATAACCAGAAAGAAATTCTCCAATCGGCCGTGGACTTTCACGCCGGCGGCGGAAAACTGCTGCGCCTGGAATTTCCGCGCACGGAAATTCAACGCTTCGGGGAGGTGGCAATGCTCTACAGCCAGTACGAACTTGAAACCGAAACGAACGGCAAGCGTTCGGTGGAATCCGGCCGCGTAACGGAAATTTTCCTGCTGCGCGACGGCCACTGGGTCAATCCCGGCTGGCACACCGACGCCGTCAAGTAGTAAGACATCAGAAGACCCCTAGGAGGGCCGGACCGCTCTCTGGCTCGGCCCCCTTGCCTCCCTGCTTCTTTGCTTCTTTGCCTCCTTGCTTCCTTGACGCGCGCGCGCTCGATTTGCTAGGCTGCGCCCATTCTCTCCCCTAGCTGGGTGTGCGTGGACCCGCGGTCGGAGAGTGAGGGTGTGCCCCTTCCCCCGGGAGAATCATGGAAACGTCTTCCGCGCTCTTCGAACTTGCGAGCGTGGCCTTAGCCTGTCGCGACCAGGATACTTTGCTGAAAACGTTCGCCGCGCGTGTGGGCGCCACGCTCGGGGCGCGCGCCGTCTTCGTGTGGGCCAACGCGGCCTCCAATGGATCCGGAGGCTCCCATGGCCCCGAAGCTTCAGGCCTGGTCTGCCGTATGCGCTGGAACGAACCCGGTGAACGTCTGGTGCCGCTCGGAGAAGCGGTCAGTGAAGGCCTGCTCGCAGAAATCCACGAATCCGCCGCTACGCGCAGGTTCGGCGGCAAAGAAGTTGCCGATGATGGCTTCGAGCACCTCGACGACGCCAGCCGCAGCCGTGTGAAATCCGCGCTCTTCGCGTCACTACCCGGCGCGCAAAGCGCTGAAGGCGTGGTCGAAGTGCTCAATAAGCGCAGCGGCGAATTCACCGACGAAGACGCGCATTTCCTGGAAGAAGCCAGCCGCCTAGCTGGCATCGCGCTCACCAACCTCGAAGCCATCGAAGGCGAGCGGCACGCGCAGCTTTCCACCTTGGAACGTCTGACCGCGCTCTACGACCTCGGCCGCACTTTCACTTCCACGCTCGAACTCGGCGAACTGCTTCCCATCGTCGCCGGAAAAATTCGTGACATCCTGGCCGCCGGCGCCTGCAATCTGTGGCTGGCGGACGCGGGTTCACAAGAACTCTACCTCGCGAAACAAATCGGCGAAGATCCCACGGTCGCAGACGACTCGCGCGTCTCCCTCACCGAAGGCTTGCTCGCGGAAGTCGCGCAGCAAGCCAGTCCCAAGCTGGTGGAAGATCCCTCCAAGGAATCCGGCCTCGCGGAGCGCCTGAAAGCCGGCGGCGAATTCGAAATCCAGTCCTGGATCGCCGCTCCGCTCCGCAAATCAAATGAAGTGCTCGGCGTCGTAGAGCTGGTCAACAAACAAGACGGCTCATCATTCGATGAAGACGATTTGTTTTTTCTCGAAACCATCAGCGAACAAGCCGCGGTCGCTCTGCACAACGCCAATCTCCTGGAATCCGAACGCAAAGTTCACGCGCTCGACGCTCTGCTGAAAATTTCGCAGGAAATCACTTCCACGCTCGACCTCGACCACGTTCTCACAACCGTGGTGCATCAATCGGGTTCAGTGATCCCGTTCGATCGCTGCATCATAGGATTTTTTGATCGCGGCCGCTTCGTCCTCGGCGCGCTCTCCGGCGAAACCGAAGTTCCAAAAACGCGCGAGATGAGCGACCTCCGTTCGCGCCTGGAATGGGTGGCGGGCCAGGGACACGCCGTCTCCGCGGACCTTTACGAAGACGGCTGGCACACCAACCCAGAAGACGCTCGCGCCCAGATTGTTCCGTTTCTCGAAGAGCACGAAGAAAATGGCTTTTACGCGCTGCCTCTGCGCGATGACCAGGGCACTCTCGGCGTGATGGCGCTGCTCAGCAGCGACGCCGATTTTCTTAGCGAAACCAATCGCGAGACTGTAGCCATCCTCGCCAGTCAGACCACCGTCGCCATCCGCAACGCGCAGCTCTACCAGCAAGTGCCCCTCGCGAATTTGCTGCAGCCCTTCTCGCAGCGCAAAAAGAAACTTTTGGCGGCAGTGCCGCGCGGCCGATGGGCGGAATATGCGCAACGCACCGTACTCGCGCTCCTATTTCTAGCGGTGGTCCCGTGGCCCATGCGCGTGGGGACAGACGCGACTGTCGTTCCCGCCGAGCGCCGCGTGGTCAGCGCGATTGATGGCGGCGTGGTGAAGCACGTCTTCGTTCACGAAGGCGACACGGTGCAAGCGGGCCAGGTGCTCGCGCAACTTGATGACGGCGACGATCGCGTCAAGCTGGCTCAGGCCGAAGCAGCGCTGGCCCAGGCGCGCCGCGAACTCGCTGACGCGGAATTCCGCAACGATCCTTCCGCAGCGGGCCAGGCCAAGATCCGCGCCGAGCTACACGACGCCGAAGTGCAGCTCGAACAGCAGCGCGTCGCCGAAACGCAACTGCGTTCGCCCATCGCGGGAATCGTGATTACACCGAAAGTGGAAGAAAAAGCCGGAACGCTGGTAAAACCCGGCGACGGCTTCGCCGAAATTGTAGAACGGGACCGCATGGCCGCGGAAATGAGCGTGCCGGAAGAAGATCTGGAGCTGGTGCATCCGGGAAAGAACGTTGCGCTGAAGCTGAACGCGTTTCCCACCAGCACGTTTGAAGGCACCGTGGAACGCGTCAGCGCGCAAACGCGCTCCGCCGCCGGCGAACAATATTTTGTGGTGCGCGGAATTTTCGAAAATCCCGGCGGACTCGCGCGCAACGGGATGGTAGGCCGCGCGCGGATCCATGCCGGCGGCGGATGGTTTCAAAGCGGATGGTACCCGGTGGGATACACTCTGTTGCGCTCGCCTTTCCGCTGGCTATGGCAAAAAGCCTGGAGCTGGCTGCCCTAACTTGTTGCGGATTTTTAAAACGAGCGTGATGCCGCCTGCGCCCGCAGACCAACGCTGTAGGCGCGGCAGAAGGGCTGGGTACGCAGCACAAAAGAGCTGAGCGCCGTAGGCGCGACACATCTTTTTGCAAACCGGCACGACGGCTCGTGCACCAAGGAACGAGGATCGGTCATGATGAAACTTGCAATGGCGTTCTTGATTGCTGCAACGGCTATCGCCTTTAATGGCTGCGACAATACCACGGTGGCGTCCAACCCTAACGCCGCGCCGCCGCCCGCTGTCGCGCCTCCTGCGACAGCCCCGCCTGCTATCGCGAAGACCGCCGACATCCTCAGCGTCCTGACCGTCGAACATCAAGTGGACGTCACCGCGCAACGCGACGGCGTCGTAACCTCAATCGCCAAAGACGAAGGCAGCACCGTGAAGGCGGCCGACATACTGGGACAACTCGACGACCGATCCCTGCAGATGGAACTCGTCAAAGCCCGCGATGATCTGCAGGTGGAAGACAACAACCGCAAATACAAAGAAGCTGAGCTCAAAGCCAAAACGGCCGCGCTGCACCGCCAACAACAGCTTCGCGCGCTCGGTCTTTCCAGCGACGCCGATCTCGAAGCCGCTGAATTTGAAGCCAAAGCCGCCGAATACGACTTGCACGGCTACGAAGCTCTGGTCGAAAGCGGCCATGCAGAAATCAACCGCCTGAATTTGCAAGCGGACCAGACGCGAATTCACGCTCCTTTCGCGGGCGTCGTCGTGCGGCGCTACATTCGCGAAGGCCAGGCCATTTCCAGAGGCGACAAATGTTTTCGAGTGAGCCAACTCGCCCCGCTGCAAGTCCAGTTTCAAGTGCCGGAGTCCTCCGGTCGCCGCCCCGCTGCCGGCTCGCCCGTGGAGCTTTCGCTCGTAGAAACTCCCAATCGCCCGCTAGTGGCCCGCATCGTCAAAGTGAGTCCGACGATTGATGCAGCCAGCGATAGCTACGATGTGCTCGCGCAACTCTCCGGGCCCGGCCTCTCGGATTTGCGTCCGGGGATGGCCGTGCGCGTCGCATGGCCCAGCTCGGTGCAGGCGAATTCGCCACCGCAACAGTAACGGAACCTCGGATGCGTTTCGGACCCACCAGCCTGCAAGTCTCCAGCGTCGCGGCCAAAGGCTTGCGCCGCCCCAAGCTGCGCGAAGACTTGCGGATCAGCGAGCAGACCGTCGCGGGCGAAACCAGTTACGTCATCAAGAACTTCGAAACCAACTCCTATAATCGCTACGGCAGCACGGAATACGAACTGCTCCAGTTTTGCGACGGTGAGCACACTGCCGCCGAAATTTCAGACGAATTGACAGAGCGCCATCCTGAATCACCCCTCAGCGAAGCTGAAGTTCTCGATTTCCTGGACAGCATCGAGCCGGCCATGTGGGAACGATCGGTGGGCGAGAAAAATCTGGCGGTGCTCGAACGCATTCGCGACGAGCGCAAAGGCCGCTTGGACCAGTCCAGTGTCCTCTATATGAGCTTCAAAGCTTGGGATCCCGACAAGACTCTTGCCAAGCTAGATCCCTACCTGAGCTGGATGTTCACGCCCGGCTTCGTTGTGTTCTCTCTCGTTGTATTCGTCATCGCCTGCTACCTGCTTGCCGGCGATTGGACACGCGTGCAACAGGACACTTCCGCACTCTACAATTTCGCCGACAAGAGCGCGTACGACATCTGGATGTTCTGGATTCTTCTGATGGTTCTCGGCGCGATCCACGAATTCGGCCACGGTCTCACCTGCAAACATTTCGGCGGCGACGTGCACCAGATGGGGTTCCTGCTTATCTATTTCACTCCGGCTTTCTACACTGACACTACGGACATCCTTCTGTTCACACGCGGCTCGCAGCGTCAGTGGGTGATCTTCGCCGGAATCTGGATTGAACTGGTCCTCTGCGGACTCTCGGGAGTGGTCTGGCATTTCTCACCTGTCGGTTCGGGCCTGAATGATATTGCCTACAAACTGATGCTGCTGAGCGGCATCCAGGGCGCGCTATTGAACTTGAACCCGCTGATCAAAGCGGACGGGTATTACGCCCTTTCGCAATTCCTGCAGGTCGATAACCTCCGCGAGGATTCGTTCGCATTTCTGCGAGCGTGGGCCGAGAAATATCTGCTTCGTCGCGATATTGACTTGCCGCCCGCCAGCAAGCGCCAGCGCCGCATTTTCTTCCTGTTTGGCGTCTCCGCGATTATTTACAGCACGACTTTGCTCGTCCTCGTCCTTGTATTCGCAAGGAATGTTCTGGTCACCAAACTAGGCGATTGGTGGGGTTCTCTGGCGACTCTCGGCGTGGTCTATTTCTTCACCAGAAAAGGAATCCGGCAGGTCTGGCCGGCGACCCTCGCCTGGCTGCGGCAAAAACGGGAGGACTATATGGCATGGAAAATGACGCGAGCCCAACAAGCCGGAGCGCTAGGCGTAGCCTTGCTGCTTCTCGTGCCGCCGGTAGCTTCGAACGTTTCCACCGGCCTGGTCCTTGAAGCGGGCAAAACCGCGCACGTCCACGTCGAAGTAGCGGGCCAGGTCGCGAATGTATATGTTCACCAGGGTGAAACGGTCCAAGCCGGACAAGTGATTGCTGCGTTGCGAAACCCTGAAATCGAAGCCGAGGCTAACGTTCTCCGCCAGCAACTCGCTCTCGCCAGCAGCGACCTTCGTAACGGCCAGGACCGTTCCGATTTCGACAAAGCCGCCGGCGCGGTTCGCGACCGCAAGCGCCTGCAAGAGGAATTCGAAGTCGCCGAAGCGAGGGTTGCAGCTCTGCAGATCCGCGCGCCCATTGACGGCGTCGTTTCCACCACCGATGTCGATCAGAAGGCCGGCACATTCCTCGACGCTGGCGAAGAACTTGCCCAAGTAGTGGACCGCGCCACGATGAAAGCCCGCATCCTGGTGCACGATTGGGAACTCGAGGACGTTCATCCCGGCGCCGCCGCAAAGGTAAAAGTCGTCCCGTTTCCCTACCGCACCTATTCCGGCAAAGTGGACCAAATCTTCCCCGCCGCCGCAGCCGACCGCCCCGTAACCGAGACGCAAGACCTCCAGCGCCTCGGCCAGAAGCTCACCAACTACTTTGCCGTGGACGTGGAATTCGCCAATCCCGACGGCTCGTTGCGCGAAGGCATGACCGGCACAGCAAAAATCTCAGCCAAACGCTCGCCAGTAGCCTGGCAGATAGGCCGAGCCACCTGGCGCTGGATGCGCGGACAAATATGGTAGAGGGCCACACAGAAAACCGTTGCGCAGAAAGGTTCGCAAGTCACTAGAATTGCTCTTCTCCGTACTGTGTCAAATCTTCGACTGACCAGGAGAGAGGCAAGCTCGATGGATTCTGAATAGCGCGAAACATCTCGCCGCAAAAGGAAAGGGCCACCGTTCCTGGGACGGCGGCCCTTTGGGGGGTGCTGCTACTGCAATCCTCGGCAGGCTGGACCTAACCGGAGGAACTCGAGGAAAATCGTTAGTTGATCTTCATCAACGGCTTTACGATCGTGAGCGGCTTCTGATGCATCAGAGGCTTCACCGCACCCAGCTTCTTGCCCTTCTTAACCGGCTTCGCGTTTGCCATAACCTTGTCGCCCCCTAAATTTTGAATTTGATTTGTTTGTCCCGCTCGCCTTACAGCCTCTACTGATGCAATCGGTGCGCCAAACCGTCCGGGCGCCTTAGACACCTCCCCGCCTCAGAATCAAAGAACTTAGCCCGAGCACAAAATAAAACCATTCCGCTACAACTGGCGCGACGTGTTGAATTTTTTGTGCCAATGTTGATTTTTTCAACAAGCCCCATAGCGGTGCCGGTGTAGTCCTGCTAAACGCGCCAGGAAAGAGCCCGTTTGCAACGGAAGGTCGGACTGGCACCGGGAACTCGAGAAGCGGAAACTAGAACGGGCCGCCAGCCTCTCGGCGGCGGCCCGTTGATTCTTCAATCCTCAATGGCCGCTCGGCAGCCGGACTTAGCGAGCGGCATGTGGCATCGAATCGTTCCTGTTACACATTCACTTTCATTAACGGCTTGGTTGGCTGGATCTTCTTCGACTTCTTCAAGGTTTTCTTGGCCATGTTAAGTCTCCCTCACGGTAATTTGCCCTCAAGGGGCATTGCAGCCCTTATAGAACAGGCAATAGTCGAAGTCCATAGTCAATTTGCTAATGTGAAACGCTAGGAACAGCTTCGGCTGGAAGGCGCATAGCGAAGGAGATGGCAAGGAAAAAAGGGCCGCCAGCCTTGCAGCGGCAGCCCTCGGTAATTCAAACAGATACGCTGCCAGGGTACCCGGAATGTGCCGGGCGTGCTCGCAGCAGCAGAACTACCCTTACAGCTTGATTGCTCTGGTCAGGGGCTTGGTCGCTTCGATCTTCTTCGACTTCTTCAGGGTTTTCTTGGCCATGTTAGTCTCCCTCTCTTGATTTGCCCGGCTGGGCATCGCTGCCTTATATGCAAAACAGTCGCCAAAGTCCACAAGCAAATGGCGGTCGTCCAACCAGGGCCTTTTGCTAAACATAGCCACGGGACAAAGATCGGCACGCAACAAATCAGTCCTCCTCGCGTTGAATTACTCAGCGCGTGTTGATATTTTCAACTCGTTCCCTGCCAGCCGGCCCTGTTTACCGCTTCGGCTTGCCGTTGATCGTACCGCGGCATTTCCGAGAGCCGCATTTACAAGGAATCTCCTCGGCGCTCGAAGAAAATCGGTAATCTAAGGTTAGCTCCTCACCAGGTTGAATCCGGCGTCGGCTGAAATACAGCAGCTTACCTTTCATTCGCCGAACGGCTAGATTAGGGTCGCAGCAATGATTCACCAATTCGGCCCCGCTGCCACCCACCGATCCGTCTATGAGCCACCGTTTGTTCAGTAGAAATAAGTAGGTGGGCTCCTGCTGTTCTGGTTTCCAATGCCTCTTGTCATGCTCCTGAACCTGCTTGAGAGCCACCCGTCTTCCCGTGTATTCAATCACCTGTCGCCGCGCTGGAATGCCTTCACCAGCGAAGACGCCAAAACGGTGAATCGTGGACCGTCGCACCTGAAGATGAAAACGGGACGCTCCAGGAGCGATTTCCCGCCGCGTGGACGAAGCAGGCTTCCAGGCCTTTGAACGTTTCACGAATTTCTTCTCCAGGCCACCACGCCAGGCGCTCCGCTACAGATTGTATTTCCGGCAAAGGTAATTCAACCGGTTACGGTCTACTCCCAGCAGATTCGCCGCCTCCGCCTTTACGTTCTTGGACCGCTCCAGCGCCTCCTGAATCCAGCGCCGCTCGAAAGCCTCAATTTCCTTATCGAGCTTGATCCCAGTGGAGGGCAACCGAAAACGTCCGCGCGGGTCGCGCCCCGCTGCCTGGACGATCTCCGCGGGCAAATCCTTCAACATGATCATGTCCCCGTCCGTCATGATCACGAGGCGCTGAATCGCGTTCTCCAGCTCGCGAACGTTCCCCGGCCACGGATAGCGTTTCAGCGCCAGCATCGCGTCGTCCGCGATCCTCTTGGCCGGAAAACCGTTGGCGGCGGAATATACGCTGACGAAATAATCCGCTAGCACGGGTATGTCCTCCACGCGTTCGCGTAGCGCCGGGACGAATATAGGCACCACGTGAATCCGATAGTACAAGTCCTCGCGAAAACGGTCTTGCCGCACCATTTCTTCCAGGTCTTCGTTCGTCGCGCTGATCAACCGGAAATCCACACGTATCGATTTCTTGCCCCCCAGGCGTGTCAGCGAACGGTCTTCCAACACGCGCAACAGCTTGCTCTGCAACGCCAGCGTAAGCGTCGCGATCTCGTCCAGGAACAAAGTCCCCTGGTGCGCCAGCTCGATGCGCCCCTCCTTCGTCGCTACCGCGCCGGTAAACGCGCCGCGCTCGTACCCAAACAGCTCCGCCTCCATCAACCCTTCCGGCAGCGCCGCGCAATTTACGCCGACAAACGCCCGGCTGCGCCGCGGGCTCTGCTCGTGCAGCGCCCGCGCTACCAGTTCCTTACCGACTCCACTTTCGCCGCGAATAATCACGTTCGTCGTCGCGCGCGCCATGCGTTTGATCGAATCGAACACATGCCGCATCGCGTCCGTCGCGCCGATCAAATCGCCGAGCGTATTCTTTCGGCTTATTTCCTCGCGCAGGATGCGGTTCTCGCGCTGGATATGCAATTTCTCGATGGCGCGCTGCAGCAATAGCCGCAGCACATCGGTATCGATCGGCTGGATGAAATAGTCGTAACAGCCCGCATCAATCACTTTCAACGCTGTGGATTTTGTTTGATCCGTGCTAAGGACGATCACCAGCGTGTCAATGTCGCCGCCTGCGAGGCGATTCAGCAGCTCGGTACTTTCGCGCAGCCCGCCCGATTCCATCGGCAGCGCGAGCAGCAACACATCTAGGCTCGCTTCCTGCAACAATTTGTATGCGGTCTCATAGTCCTCGCCTTCGAGCACTTCAAAATCAGAACGCAGGGCTGCCACGATGCTCGCGCGCATCGCGGCATCATCATCCACAATCGCAATTTTTGGTTTAGGAGCCCCGGGCGTGATGAGCGATCTCCAGCGCCAACACGGCGATTTCGCACACAACGTGCAGTGAAAACGTATCCGGCGTTGCCGGAGATTCTAGGTGCCCCTCGCCCCCATGTCAACGACGCAACCCGCTAGAAGCGTTGTGCAGCGCTCGGGAGCGGTACAATGCGACTGGCCTATGTGAAATGGAGCTCGCGTCAATGACGCCTCCAGAGCAATCTTCACCACAAACCCGGACAAGACGCGCACTCGCAATCCTGGGTACCGCGACGTTTCTCGCCCTCGCTCCTGGATTCTTCGTTGTGCTCGTCCCATATTGGATTTCCCGTTGGCAATTCCAACCAGCGTTCTTGGGTTTCACGTCGTTTCGTGTAATCGGAGCTGTACTCATAATCGCCGCTGCCCCGGTGTTGCTGGAATCCTTCGCACGGTTCGCGCTGGAGGGCCTCGGCACGCCCGCGCCCGTTTTCCCGACGCAACATCTCGTCGTCAAAGGCTTCTACCGTTACGCTCGCAACCCGATGTATCTCGCCGTAGTATCGATGGTCATCGGCCAAGCGCTCCTTTTCGGAAACCTGCGCGTCCTCGCCTATGGCCTATTGGCCTGTCTGATCACGCACGTGTTCGTTCTGACTTACGAAGAACCCAAGCTGCGAAGAACTTTTGGTGCCGAATACGAGACCTACTGCGCTAAGGTCCCGCGCTGGATTCCTCGCGTCGCGCCATGGCGAAACGAAAGTCAGCCGCCCGCGTGACGAGATTCGCGAGCCGCATCGCAAACTCCGGGAACCCACGACGCAACTTTCATCCGCGATAAGTGTTTAACTAGATGGAAACAGATAAACGACGGCACAACAAACCGTCTGAATGCAGAAAGTTGCAACAAGGTTTCACAGGCTCAGAAGGGGCCTAAATATGAGGTACACCAAATACTTGATGGTTTTCGCTCTGCTTGGTCTTTGCTTGGCTGCAGCACCGAACGCTCATGCACAAAGGGTCGTCGTGGGCGTGGGAGTCGGCCCAGGTTACCTCGGACCAGCTCCCATCTGCGCCTACGGCTACTACCCGAATTACCCGTACGCATGCGCTCCCTACGGCTACTACGGGCCTAGCTGGTTCTCTGGCGGCGTCTTCATCGGTGCAGGCCCGTGGTTCCATGGTGGCTTCTATGGACGCCCAGGATACTGGGGACATGGAGACTGGGGTCACGGTCGCGACTGGGGACATGATGGCCGCGGCTTCGACGGACATGGCGAGGTTAGAGGCGGGTTCCATCACGGCGATGGCCACGACGGCTTCCACGGCGGCGATAATCACGGCGGAGGCGGCGTCCACGGTGGTGGCAACTTCCACGGTGGCGGTGGCGGATTCCACGGCGGTGGTGGCGGCCACGGTGGCGGTCACCGGTAAGTTTCAATCCTAACCGCAAAACTCGAACGGCCGGCAGCACTCGCTGTCGGCCGTTCTGTTTTCTGGTGCAGCACGCACAACCGAAGCATCTTAGGCTTCTCCAGCATTACGAGCTTCCGATCAATATTCCGACGGCGAACACTAATCCGCCCCCCACAATCACCTGCAGCGCGGACGAAAAAATCGGCATCTCCATGTAACGATGCCGGACCCAGCTGATAATCGCCAGTTCGATCACCACCACAATCACTGCCGCCGTGAACGCAGCGTGAAAACCTGGGATCAGGAATGGCAGCGTATGACCCAACCCGCCCGCGGTGGTCATCGCTCCGGTAACCACTCCCCGCAGCGCCGGTTTGCCGCGCCCGGTGAGCGAGCCATCGTCCGAAAGCGCTTCGGCAAACGCCATAGAGATCCCCGCACCGACCGACGCCGCCAAGCCCACCAGAAAAGCGTCCCAGGTCTTGTGAGTCGCGAGCGCCGCCGCGAAAATTGGCGCGAGCGTCGAGACCGAGCCATCCATCAACCCCGCCAAACCCGGCTGCACGATTTGCAGCATGAAGAGCCGCTGGCGCGATTTATCCTCTTCCTTGCGGGCGCCCGACGCGGCCTGCTTTTCTTCGATCGAACCGGCCGTGACGTAATGCTGCCGCTCGACTTCTGCCAGATCCCCCAGCAGCTTGCGTATGGACGCGTCTGAAACCACGCTCACCGCGCGCTCGTAAAAACGCTCCGTCTCCAGCTCCATGATCTCGGCCTGCTTGCGCACTGTGTTGATGCCCAGCGGTCGCACCAGCCATTCCGGGCGGCGCTCGACGAATCCCTTCACGTCCTGCCGACGAATCAACGGAATGTGATCGCCAAAGCGCTGCCGGTACATTTCAATCAAACTCTGACGATGGCGGTTTTCCTCCGCTTGCATATCCTCAAACATTTTCGCCGTGGCGGGATAAGTCTCGCGCAACCCTTCGGCGAAATCGCCGTACACCCGCCCGTCTTCTTCTTCCAACTGGATCGCCAGCGCCAGAATTTCCTTCTCGCTGAGATCCTTGAATCGCTTCTTGGCCATGATCGCTGCTCCCCGAGCTTGCCCACCGAATCAATAATTATATCCGGGCGGAGGCAGATTTCTCTGCACGACGCCGACGCCTCAACTACTAACTGGGTTCCACCGGTGTCGCGAAGCCCGGACCTGGGGCATCGAACTAACGACCAAGTGGTGAGAAGATGGACAATGGTGCTGCTATGAAAGCCTGCCTGCTTAAGTCTCCTGCGCCAGTGACGTCGAATCCGCTGGTGTTCACTGACGTGTCGGCCCCGCAGCCGCAAAAGGGTGAAGTTCTCGTCCATGTGAAAGCTTGCGGCGTTTGTCGCACCGATCTTCACGTGATCGAAGGAGAATTGCCGCCGCGCAAATCGCCGGTAATTCCCGGGCATCAGATCGTCGGCGTCATCGAGAAATCCGGCGAAGGTTCCCGGCGTTTTCCTCTCGGCGCGCGCGTAGGTATCCCCTGGCTGCACAGCGCGGACCAGACTTGCGAATACTGCCGCGCGGGGATGGAAAATCTTTGCGATCACCCCACATTCACGGGTTACACCGTGGACGGCGGCTACGCTGAATACGTCGTCGCGCCCGAAGATTTCGTGTATCCCCTTCCGGAAGGTTTCCCGGACGAGCAAACCGCGCCGCTGCTCTGCGCCGGAATCATAGGATTTCGCTGCCTTCGCATTTCCGGCATAAGAGCGGGAAGGCGCATCGCCTTTTACGGTTTCGGCTCGGCGGCGAGCGTGGCGATACAAGTGGCGCGTCACTGGGGCGCGGAAGTATATGCGCCGACGCGCGGCAAAAAACATCAGCAACTCGCCCTCGAGCTGGGAGCGGTGTGGGCGGGCGAATCGGACGCGGCCCCTCCCGTCAAATTAGACGCGGCCATAATTTTCGCGCCGGCGGGAGAACTGGTGCCCGTCGCCTTGAAGGCGTTGAAAAAAGGCGGCGTGCTGGTGCTTGGTGGAATCCACATGAGCCCGATTCCGTCGTTCGATTACGATTTGCTGTACGAGGAGCGTGTGATTCGAAGCGTGGCCAACAATACCCGGAAGGACGGTGAAGACTTCTTGAAAGTCGCGGCGGAAATTCCGGTGCGCACGCAGATTCAAGTTTTCCCGCTGCAAGAAGCCAATCGAGCGCTCAATGATTTGAAAGCAGACCGGATCAACGGCTCCGCCGTGCTCGATTGCAAAGCGTGATGCTGCAAGCATCCAGTACCAAAAGAAACGGAAAAGAGCCAATGAGAGTGCGCTCCTTAAACGTCGCGCGGCCACGTCTGGTGGCCTGGAAGGGTCAAACGTTCAGCACCGGCATATTCAAGCAGCCCGTTCAGGGGCAGGTGATGATGCGGCGCCTGGACTTCGATGGCGACCGCCAGGCTGATTTATCGGTGCACGGCGGACCCCATAAAGCCGTCTACGCCTATCCAGTGGAGCACTATTCGTTCTGGCGAAAAGAATTGCCCGAAATGGAGCTCACCTGGGGCGCGTTCGGGGAAAATTTGACCACGGAAGGCCTGGACGAAGCCACCACACATATTGGCGACCGCTTTCGCGTCGGCGCGGCCACGGTGATGGTTACCCAGCCGCGCATGCCTTGCTTTAAACTCGCCGCGAAATTCCAGCGCGATGATATCTTGAAACGATTTCTCGTCAGCGACCGCTCCGGCTTTTATTTTTCCGTGATCGAAGAAGGCGTGGTCGCCGCCGGCGACGCAATCGAGCGAATCCATGAAGACGAAAACGGAATTTCCGTGAGCGACATCAACAAACTCTACCGGAACGGAACAGATCTGACGTTGATGCGGCGCGTCACGGGCCTGGAACCGCTGCCTGTCGACTGGCGCGAGCATTTCATCCAAAAACTGGCGCAGCTGGAGCGCGAATCGTCGTGATCGCGGGATGAAAGTCGCGCCTCAATCAATTCTGCACGAATCGTTTCGTGTGGGAATCTCGCTCAAGGGCGTTGGAGGCTTGTTCGAAGTCTTCAGTGGCGTGGTCCTGTGGCTCCTTAAGCCCTCGCAGATGAATGAGATCGTACGAAGGATCTGCGACGCGCTGCTGGTGGACGCGCCGCACAGCAGGATCGTCTCGCACGTCTTGAACGCCTCGCAACAAATGGCCGATAACGGCAGCACGAACTTCGCGGCCATGTATCTCATCTCTCATGGAGTAGTCAAGACGCTCCTGGTGATCGCTCTCTGGCTCGACAAACTCTGGGCCTATCCGCTCACGATCGTCGTTTTCAGTGCGTTCATGGGCTACCAGCTGCATCGCTTCACGCGCACACATTCCTGGGCCCTGATCGCGCTGACCATTTTCGATGCCGTGATTATTTATCTGACCTGGAAGGAATATCAGCAGCTGCAAGCGCATCAACGCGAAAAGGCGAAAGGTACCGAGGATTAATCGTCGAGAGCTTCGGCGTCAATGCCGATGTTTTTTTCGCCTGCGGCTTTCTTCTCGTTGTATTTTTTTACCCAGGCGGCGAAGCTTTTTCCCGCGGCGGTATCACGGCCGGTGAATGCAAGTCCCGCGATCTCGCTGTAAGCGATGGAGAGCTTGTTCGGCCGGTCCTTCGGCATCACGCGAATAAAGCAATCGGTGAGCGAGGGGCCTTTGATCTTGCGATCGAATATGTACCCTTCGATCTTCTGCCCATCCTTCAGCGTGATGGTCAAATCGCCGCGGTAATCGAACGCTTTTTCCACTGCTTCATGTATTTCAGACACGGAAGCGAGCGTAGGCACCCAGCCTTCCAGATTCTCGTGCACTACACCAAGATGCTCTTCGGCTTTGGATTCAGGCGAAACGGAAGTGTTGGAATCGAGCATGGCGTTGGCGAAACGCTAGGCCTTCGGTGACATGGCGATTTGCACGAGCTGGCCTCTGCTGGGGCCGTGTGAAGCGCCACCCATCGCATCGGGATCCTTATATTTGTTGAACAGCGTGCCGCGCACGGCACTCAAGAATCCACCGAGCGAGCCGAACATATCATCGACGGCGCTGGCTTCGTACCCGCTGTGAACCATGCAGTTAGCGCACTTGGGATTGCCGCTTTCGGTGCCGTAGCGATCCCAGTCGGTTTCGCGGATCAGCTCTTCGAACGTGTCAGCATAGCCGTCCTGTAAAAGGTAGCAGGGCTTCTGCCAACCGAAAATGTTGTAGGTGGGCATGCCCCACGGCGTGCACTTGTAATTCCGCTTGCCCATCAGGAATTCCATGAACAACGGGCTCAGGTTGAAGCGCCACTTCTGGTGGCGATTGCTCAGGATTTGGCGGAAGAGCTCGCGCGTTTTCCGCTTGCTCAGGAAATGGTCTTGATCGGGAGCTTTGTCATATGTGTATCCGGGCGATAGCATCATGCCCTCGACGCCTAGTTCCATCATGTCGTCGAAGAATCGGCGGACGCTTTGCGGATCGGCCCCATCGAAAAGAGTGGTGTTGGTGGTGACGCGGAAGCCACGCGCCAGAGCCAGCTTGATCGCTTCCACTGCCTTGTCATAGGTGCCTTCGCGGCACACGGCGAAGTCATGTTCTTCGCGCTCGCCATCCATGTGGACTGAGAAAGATAAGTACTTGCTGGGCTTGAACTGGTCGAGCTTCTCTTTCAGTAGCAGCGCATTCGTGCAAAGGTAAATGTATTTCTTGCGCGCGACCAGACCCTCGACGATCTCGGCGATCTGCGGATGCATCAGGGGCTCGCCGCCCGGGATGCTGACCATCGGCGCGCCACATTCTTCCACCGCGCGGAAGCACTGTTCGGGGGTAAGCTGTTTTTTCAGAACGTGCGCCGGATATTGAATCTTGCCACAGCCCGCGCAGGCCAGGTTGCAGCGCAGCAAAGGCTCCAGCATCAGCACGAAAGGATAGTGCTTGCGGCCCTTCATCCGCTGGCCGATGACGTAGGACGCCGTCGTCCACATTTGTGATACAGGTACGCCCATCCAGTCCTTCCCTCGGTACTCGCACAAATACTACTCTGCGTGCTCTTGTGATTAGACTCTAATGGTACCGGATTCGATGCCTCCTGTGAACCGAAGACTCACCAGGGGGTTATATATAGGCAAGCGGTTTAGTCCCGCGCGAATCGCAGTTTGCGCCATGCGGTTTCGAGAACCTTCGGTGGCACTCCTGGCATCTAACGGCGAGCGTCATTTCTGGAGGTGCCGCATGCCTGTGATTCGAGCCTGCAGCCATTGCGGAAAGCAGAACCGCATCCCGGCAAAGTTTCTCGCCAGCACGGGTCGTTGCGGTGCTTGCAAGTCGCCCTTGCCACCGTTGTCGGAACCCTTGGCGGTGGACGACCAGTTATTCGACGAAGTGGTGCAAAACGCGCCCGTCCCCGTACTCGTGGACTTCTGGGCAGGTTGGTGCCGGCCATGCGTCGCCGCAGCACCCGAAATCGCGCGCACCGCTGCCGACATGGCCGGCAAGGCGATCGTGCTGAAAGTGGATACGGAAAAGTATCCGCAACTGGCCGGGCGATTCAAAGTGAACAGTATTCCCAACTTCGTTGTGCTCTTGGGTGGACGCGTCGTAATACAACAGCCTGGCTTGGTGGACCACGAACAATTGGAGCGCTGGCTCAAGTCAGCTGCGCCCGTTCCGGCGTGAAAGACAACTGAGCGAAGCCGCACCGACGATTCAATTCCAAACTAGAGGATGAGCTCATGGACCTGCAACTTGCGGGTAAAAAAGTATTAGTGACAGGTTCGACCGCGGGAATTGGCTTCGCGACGGCACGCCAATTCGCCGCCGAAGGTGCGTCGGTGGTGATCAACGGCAGGACGCAGGAGCGCGTGGACCGCGCCATCACGGAAATCCGCAAATTGCGTCCCGAAGCGGGTCTGTCGGGCGTTGCGAGCGACGTCTCGAACGCGGCGGGCTGCGCGAAGCTCGTTCAAGCGGTTGCACAAGCGGATGTCCTGATCAACAACATGGGAATCTTCGAGCCGAAGCCGTTTGAACAGATTCCGGACACAGATTGGCTGCGTTTGTTTGAGGCCAACGTGATGAGCGGAGTGCGACTCTCGCGCCACTATCTTTCGGGCATGCGTCAGAAGAACTGGGGGCGAATTATATTTGTCTCCAGCGAGTCCGCGGTGCAGATTCCGGCCGAAATGATCCACTACGGCATGACGAAAACGGCGCAGGTTGCCGTCGCGCGAGGGATTGCCGAATCCGTGGCGGGAACGCGGATTACGGTGAATAGTGTGCTCGCCGGTCCTACTCGCTCCGAAGGCGTCGAAAGTTTCATCGCGCAAATGGGAGGTAGCGGCGACTCGGCAGCCTTCGAACAGGAATTCTTCAAGTCGATTCGGCCGACATCTCTGTTGAAAAGATTTGAGACAACCGATGAAGTCGCGCATATGATCGTGTACCTGAGCAGCCCTCTGGCTTCGGCGACGAGTGGCGCGGCCATCCGCGCGGATGGTGGAGTGGTGCGGGCAATCCTGTAATCACCAGTCAGCGTGGACAATTCGATTCTGGTCGCAGTGAGAGGTTCGGAAGTTGCGCCCGCCCGTTGCAAGCGATTGCGAATCTTTTGCGTGTAGCCGCGCATCTTACTTTCGTGTAGATTTTCTTACCGTGACATCACAAATAAAATTTGGCGTCGGCCTGGTGCAAATGGCCGTCAGTCCGCAGCCGAAAGAAAATCTTGCGCGCGCTGGCTCGAAGATCGAAGAGGCTGCTCGCAACGGTGCGCAAGTTGTCTGCCTACCCGAATTATTTCAGTCGCAATATTTCTGCCAACGCGAGGACACCGCCAACTTTGATCTGGCGGAGGCTATTCCCGGACCGACAACTGAGGCCCTCGGCCGCGTGGCGCTGAACGCAAAAGTAGTGGTGGTGGCGCCGCTATTCGAGCGGCGCGCGGCGGGCGTCTATCACAATACAGCGGCGATCATCGACGCAGACGGGCGGATTGCGGGCGTATATCGCAAAATGCACATTCCGGACGATCCCGCCTACTACGAAAAGTTTTACTTTACGCCCGGTGACTTGGGCTTTCGCGCCTTTGAAACGCAGGCGGGCAGGATTGCGACACTGATCTGCTGGGACCAATGGTATCCGGAGGGCGCGCGGCTGGCCGCATTGAACGGCGCCTGTATTCTTTTTTACCCAACGGCAATCGGCTGGCATCCCAGCGAAAAAGAATCGAATGGCGCGGCGCAGCGCGATTCATGGCGCACGGTTCAGCGCGGCCACGCGATCGCGAATGGTATTTACGTGGCAGCAGTGAACCGCGTCGGGCACGAAATCCTCGCGGCCGGCGGCGACGGCCTGGAATTCTGGGGTGGCTCGTTTCTGTGCGATCCACAAGGAGTGATTCTCGCGGAGGCGTCCACCGATCGCGAGGAGATTTTGTACGGCACCATAGACCTCGCGCACCTCGAAGATGTCAGGCGCAATTGGCCGTTTTTGCGGGACCGGCGAATCGACGCATATAAGGGCATCGAACAGCGTTTCCTCGACGAGAAACCTTGAAGCTAAACCCCCGAACGAATCTCCTGGATGAAAATGCCACGCTTGCGGCGCTCGGCTTTTCCATGCCCGCCGAATGGGAAAAGCATGAAGCTACATGGCTCGGATGGCCGCACAATCCCACCGACTGGCCGGGCAAACTCGAACCGATTCAATGGGTGTATGGCGAGATCGCGCGCAAAATTGCGCCCGGCGAAGCCGTGCGGATTCTGGTGAATTCGCGGGAGCATGAATCGCAGGTCCGCAAAATTCTGACACAGGTGGGAGTCGGCGCGAGCCGCGTGCAGTTTTTCCGTTTTCAGACGAACCGCGGATGGACGCGCGATTTCGGGCCGACTTTTGTGCGGCGCGCCAAGCCCCGGAGCGAGGTCGCCATCGCACGATTTCGGTTTAATGCCTGGGCGCGCTATCCCGATTGGCACAAGGACGATGCGATCCCAGGGCAAGTGGCGCGGCGACTTAAGTATGAGATTTTTCCCGTGGATTATCGTGGGAGGGAAGTGGTTCTCGAGGGCGGCAGCATCGACGTGAATGGTCGCGGCACCTTGCTGACGACCGAGGAATGCCTTCTGGATCAAAAGCGCCAAGTGCGGAATCCCGGATTCAGCCGCGCGGATACCGAAGTGGTGTTGCGCGATAACCTAGGCGTGAAAAATATCGTCTGGCTCGGCAAGGGTATCGCGGGCGACGATACGCACGGGCACGTCGACGATCTTTGCCGGTTCGTGGATCGCCGCACTGTGGTGTTGGTGCGCGAGAAGAATCGGAACGATTCGAATTACAAGCCGCTCGAAGAGAATTGGGAGCGTCTGCGCGGTGCGCGCTTGGAAGACGGCGGCAAGATGGACGTAGTGGCGCTGCCGATGCCTGCGCCGCTGCATTTTGATGGCGTGCGGCTGCCAGCGAGCTACGCAAACTTTTACATTTCGAATTCAGCTGTACTCGTACCTACATTCAACGATCCGAACGATCGTGTCGCATTGGGGATTCTCGGCGAGCTATTTTCTGATCGCGCCGTCCTGGGCATCCACGCGGTGGATTTGGTATGGGGCTTCGGCACGCTTCACTGTTTGACGCAGCAACAGCCGGCGCGCTGATATCGCAGCGGCTCGTAGAACGAAGTCGCGTAGCTCCAGTCAAACGGGAAGCCGTGCTAGCCGCGGGTTCGTTTGATTCAGGGCTGCGATTGAGTCGCAAGGCATATTACGTGCGTTACGTCCCGGAAGCGTGCGCCATCCGCCAGCATCTTCCCTTCACCATTCCTGACCTGATTCGGCGAGCCGAACTCTATGACGAGACTCAACTGGCTTTGTTGCGAAAACATCCCACGCTGCCCGGACAGCGCAAACAAGAAGTCGAGGACCTAGCAGCGACGCTCTCACGCATCGATTCTTTGGATTTCGCTTCATTTCTCACAATGACGAAAGGCGATGGGACGGTGGCGGACGAGATCACCAAGCTGTTTCGACGCGCGGCCCCATTTTTCAGGATTGTTGCGTGCTTGGGAGAAAGAATCCGTTCATCCGTCAATCGTAGCGCTGCGAGCCGCAATTGCTGACGATGAAGCTTATAGGTGAGGGCGAGCGATTTTTGCGGGTCGTCACTGTCTGTCTAATGCGATTCTCGACGTTGGGGATAATCCACTCTGACGGTTTGAATTTCATACGGACGAATGGGCAGTGTGAATTGTCCGTTTGTCGTCACCGGGAACGACGATTCTTCCGGCTGCTCCACGAGATTTGTGAGCTTAGCGCTCGTGGCGCCAGCGGGAACGCCGATCCGCACGTCACTGCTTTTCCCGGCCCACTCATAGAAGCGTAGAATCAGCGCGTTGCTATCTTCCGCCTTCTTCACGGCCGTGAGCACTACATTCTCGGGCTCTATCGTTACCAGCGACTGGCGCGGCAGCCATTTTCCATCATGCGCCGGCACCTGCATAGCTTGCAGTTTGTAGTTGAAATCGTAACCATGCCGCACAGTGAGACTGCGTTTCCAATCGCCTGCGTGCGGGTAGAGCGCATAGCTGAAATGATGATGGCCGCGGTCTGCGTCGGGATCGGGCCACGTGGGGGAACGCAGCAGCGAAATTCGCAGCTCGTTGCTCTTCGCGTCGTAGCCGTATTTTGATTCGTTGATCAGGCTGAAACCGTGACTGGCGTCACCGAGATCGGCCCAGCGCAGCGCGGGGACCTCAAACTTCGCCGCTTCCCAGCTATTGTTGCGCGTGGTCGGACGCTCGATCGAACCGTAAGGGATTTCATAGGTGGCATTACCGCTCACAGCAGCGAGCGGAAACGCAGCCTTTAGGAGAACGTGCGTTTCGTGCCAATCAATATCGTTAACTACGTCGATACGATCAAGGCCCCCATAGAGGGTAATGTCCTGCACGAATGTCGATTGCTGCCATTTACGCGTGACGCGAATCGCTGCGCGCAACGGACCGCGTTCAATTAATTGTACGGAATCTGCCTTATCGAGTTTCGTAAATTGCTTCTCAAAGTCTGCATCGATGTTCCAGGCGTCGTAGTCCTTCGGTGTGTCTTTGAAAGCTACGAGTTCGTTTCCGCAGCCGCCTGCGGCGATGGACTCGAACTTCGACTGTTTATCGTAGAGGCTGGTGATGCATCCAGTTTGAGCATCGACCGTCACACGAAGCAGTGCGTTTTCCAGTGTCAAGCCACTTGTGTGCAAATCGGTTCTGGCGTCGTTTGGGCCGGGCATCACGTGAAGAACTTCGTATCCGAGGGATGGCACGTCCGTTGCCTGGATCAGCAAATGATACGTATTGGTTTCCGCGTCGGACGAAAGCGCCTGGAACAGCAGGGGCTTGCCGTGCTCATCCAACACCGAGATACCGTTCTTTTCGGCTTCGGGCATTTGAACATCAGCGGTGACTAGATCGGTTCGTTCCCACGCGAGCGGATTAAAAACCAGCACCGGAACTCCGCCTCCACTGGCCGAACTTGTATTTACTTGGCTGGCCAAGGTTTTCAGCGCACTGGAAGTGGCTTCGGCGGCGGCCCAGCGCACCATGTCGTAATCCTTCTGCGCGTCCTGATAAATCACACCGATGCCGGAGCCCGCCGCGAGGTCGTGAAACTGGTTGAACAAGACCTTCTTCCACGCTTCGGTTAGCTCGATTGCGGGGTATCTAGCGCCCGAGAGCCACGCGAGCGAGGAATATTTCTCGGCATTGAGCATTTCCTCTTCGCTCTCGCGCATATTACGCTTGTGATTGGCTTGCGTTGTAAATACGCCACGATGGTATTCGAAATACAACTCGTCGTTCCAAATCGGCAGGCTGATCTTGCCGTCCGCGGCGGGCGGTAATTTCGTATCAGCGGTCGGGATGGATTTGTAGTTCCAGACCGGGGAGTGCTCGGTATCCAACTTCCCTTCGACATCGGAGAAGAATCCCTGAGCGACGCCGAAAAAAGATTTTGGAAACACCACTTGCGGCGCTGTCCATCGGTCGCCGCTATCGAGCATGGCGCGCGTGGGACCGCCTCCGTGATCGCCGACGCCAAAGAGATGCATCATTTCGCTGACGCCTGGATTGCGGTCGCGCGACGTGGCGACGTCTGCCGCAATTTGGACTGGATCAATTTCGTTCACATAATCGTGCGGAAAATAGGTGAGCACGCGACTACCGTTGGGGGATTGCCACC
>Ga0208603_1000010_pt1 | contig 27624 bp, 14 predicted proteins | sample MicForSoSWNC24_M_FD_188001 | JGI IMG/M metagenome (GOLD analysis project Ga0208603, IMG submission 188001) | Forest soil microbial communities from Harvard Forest Long Term Ecological Research site in Petersham, Massachusetts, USA - MetaG HF008... | ecosystem: Environmental > Terrestrial > Soil... | reverse complement strand
CATCCGATTGATACGGAAAGCCCGCATCCTGAATCGGAATGTAGACCAGTCCCGTCAGCGGACTGTAAGACATGGGCTGCCAGCTATGCGCGCCCAATGGTCCGGGAATGACCAATTCCGGTTTGCCTCCCGAATACCGCGCGGCTGCAGTCTCGATCGGGCGCCCGGTCTTCATATCCACTCCGCTCGCCCACGTAATGTGCGTGTACGGTTTCGCAGAGATCAACGCTCCAGTCGCCCGATCGATCACGTAGAAAATTCCGTTCTTAGGAGCGTGCAGCAATACCTTCCGCGGCTGCCCGTCAATCGTTCGGTCGGCCAGAATAATGTCCTCATCCGAGTCGTAGTCCCAAGCCTCGTTAGGATTTTCCTGGTAGTGCCAGACGTACTCGCCGGTCTCAGGCTTCAACGCCACGATCGAACAAGTAAAAAGATTATCCCCGCCGCGCGGGTTGCGAATTCGCGGATTCCACGGTCCGCCGTTGCCGGTTCCAATATAGAGAAGATCAAGTTCCGGATCGTATGCGATGGCATTCCACACAGTTCCACCGCCGCCATACTTCCACCACTCGCCCGACCAGGTTTTTGCCGCTTCCTCCAGAATCGGGTTTTCGAATGGTTTCGCTGGATCGCCCGGAACCGTATAGAAGCGCCAGGCCATCTCTCCGGTTTCGGCGTCATACGCGGAAACGTATCCGCGCACTCCCATTTCGGCTCCGCCATTGCCGATGATTACCTTGCCTTTCACCACGCGCGGCGCGCCGGTAATCGTGTAACGCCAGCTCCGATCAATCGTCAGTTTTTCCCACACCAATTTTCCCGTCGCCCTATCCAGCGCTACCAGCCGTCCATCAAGCGTGCCAAAGAAAACCTTGCCGCCCCCAACCGCCACGCCGCGATTCACAACGTCGCAGCAGGCATTCACCGCCCATTCAGGAATCACCTTCGGGTCGTAAGACCACAGCAGCGCGCCGCTCGCGGCATTCAACGCAAGAACCTTGCTCCACGCTGTGGTGAAATACATCACCCCATCCACTATGATCGGCGTAGCCTCCTGGCCTCGCCGCGTATCCAGATCGTGGAACCATGCCAGTCCCAACTGGCCGATATTCTTGTCGTTGATTTCCTTCAATGGACTAAAACGCTGCTCGCTGTAAGTGCGCCCGTGGGTCATCCAGTTCCCAGGCTCTTCATCTGCACGAATAATTCGAGCCTCGTCCACTGCCTTTCGCGCGCCCGCAGCCGATCGCTCTTCCCCAATCGAACGTGGTCCATGCGTCCCGCAGCCCGCGAAAATCACAGCACCGGCGATCATCCCAGCGATCAGAATTTCTCTCCGTGCCATGTTTCTCCGGAATCTTCAGCTCGCGAACGGCTGGCCGCGTTGTCTGGGTATCGCTTTGCTCGCTCGAAGTCAACAGAAGTCGCAACGCCCGCTGGCCGATATTCGCACGAGCGCTCGATTAAAGCCTTGACAAACTACAGCCCGACGTTAGAGATTCTGCCCATAAAGCGTGTGGATGCGGACGATTTACGCTTCAAATCCGCGAAGGGGTGATCCATGAGCGCACGTTCTGCGCTGCTCGCGGCCCTGGTAATCGCATTAATCCTCGCCTGCGCCGATTCTGCCTTCTCCCAAATCACCGTCGCGCAATTGAACGGTTCCGTCCGCGACGAAAGCGGAGCCGCTGTGAAGAGCGCCACCCTTACCTTGCGCGAAACCTCCACCAACGCCAGCTACGCGACAACTTCTAACGACTCAGGGTTCTACGTGATACCGAACTTGCCCCCCGGGCAGTACGAGTTGACCGTCACGTTCACTGGCTTCGCCACCCTCATCGACAAAGGAATTGTTCTCACCGTCGGCCAAACCGCCACGGTTGACGTCACTTTGAAAGTCGCCACGCAAAGCGAGCAAGTCACCGTTACCACCGAAGTCCCCGAGATCGAACCCACCAAGACGGAAATCAGCCAGGTAATCAACTCCCAGCAAATTCAAGACCTGCCCATCAGCGGACGGCAGTTCACCGACTTTGCGCTTCTGACCGCTGGCGTCGCCACTGGCCGCACCAGTTTGCAATCCACCATCACGGAGTTTGAAACCACCCGCATCTCCTTCGCGGGTATGCGCGACCTCAGCAATATGGTCACGGTAGACGGCGCGGACAACGTCAACACCGCCACCGGCTCGCAGCGCTCCACTCCGCCGCAGGAATCCGTCCAGGAATTTCGCGTGGTGAACAATGCTTTCGGCGCTGAGTACGGGCGCGCCCTAGGCGGAATCGTCAACATCGTTACAAAATCCGGCACGAACACTTTGCACGGCTCGATCTACGACTACTTGCAGAACAATGCAACAGACGCGCGCTCTCTGCTCCAGCCGGCGCCTGATCCGTATGTTCTGCGGCAGAATCAATTCGGCGGCGCAATCGGCGGCCCCATCAAGAAGGACAAGATATTCTTCTTCACAAACTACGAGGGCCAGCGGCGCGCGGAATCTCCCACTTTTCCCGGCGTGCTCTATCAGAATTTGGACTTAATCAATGCCGCCAAGGCCGCTCTGGGAATCGCGCCCGAAAATCTCAATGTGCTGAAGACCAAGGACAACGACTACGGCATCGCAAAACTGGACTATCAGGTGAACTCGAACAACCACTTCTCCCTGCGCTACAACATCGAAGACGGGCGCGATCTGAATCAGCTGGTCGGCAGCACGCTCGATGGCGGCGGCATCGGCGCCCCCAGCAGCGGACACAATCTGTTCCTTCGCGACCAGTCCCTCGTTGGCGATCTTGCCACGACGCTGAAGCCCGACTTGGTGAATACTTTCCTCGCGCAGTATGGCCGGCGTCATTACAACTTCCCCGGCGTTACCGGTGAGCCCAACCTGGACGTACCTAACACGCTGTTGTTCGGGCACAATTTCGGCGTTCTCGATGCCATCTACGAAAGCCGCTTCCAGATCACGGACTCGATCGCTTGGGTCAAGGGCAATCACGTTGCGAAATTCGGCGTTGACTACAACTACGTCAACAATTTCGTGATCTGGCCGGGATTCACGCCCATGCGCATCGTCCTGCCCGGCCTGAATTGCTTGGTGGATTTTGCCAACTTCGTGAACCCCACCGCGGGCATCGCCTCCAATCCCGCCGACGGGCCGTGTCCAACGGCGACGCCTCCCTTCTTTCCCACGCAACCTGGCGCTCCGTTTGGTCCCAATAACAACGACCAGCCGTTGAATGGCGTTCCGATCGCGTTCTGGGGAGCCCCCGTGGGCACTGTTCCGAATCCACCGAGCGGCCAACTTCCAACTCCTCCGCCTATTCCTACGAACTGGCAGAACGCCTATCTGCCCACCGAAACCATAAATTTTTCGGAGACTTTGAATCACTCCTATTATGGCTTTTACGCACAGGATCAGTGGCGCGTGAAGCCGAGCCTGACGATCAACTACGGACTGCGCTACGACTTCGAAACGGGACTCTCGAAGCAAATCAACCCACACTATAACGGCGTCCAGCCTCGCGTTGGTTTGGCTTGGTCGCCAAACAGCAAGACGGTTGTCCGCGCTGGTTTTGGGCTATTCGACGATCGTTACAATTTATCCTTCCTGTTTATCACCCAGCCGCAGAGGCCGGTGATCATCCCTGGCGAGACTTTGCCCGGGATTCGCAAAGGCGCAAACACGGCAACGTGGGTTTTGAACCAGCTGACGCCCGGGGCTGCTGGATTCCCATCAGATGCAGCCAAGACCTTGATCCTGACAGGCCAAGTGCCGGACCAGTGGATCACCGGCACTTGCCCGCCGTCCTGCACAGCGGGCGCGGGAATGGTGCAGCACGACAGCAAGATTCCGTACTCCGAACAGGCCAATCTGGAAATTGACCGCCAAATCGGCAGCGGTCTCACGATTAGCGCCGGTTATATCTGGGTTGCCGCGCATCATCTGGTTCGCGCGGAAAACCTCAACGTCTGCCCGCCGTTCGGCGCCGCTGCGAGCACCACAGTTCCCAACGTCACTCCCGGCATCCCCGCGTGTCCGCCCGCCGAGGCGCCTCCGGCAGGCTGGCCCGCCGGAAAGGCATTTTTTTACAACGGATTGAATCCCGGGGGCTCGCCCGCGTATTCCAACTCCGGACTGCTGTATTACACGGACAACACCGGCAATTCCGTTTACAACGGGCTCACACTCCAAGTGACTGAAAGATTTAGGAAGAACTTCACCCTCAACGCCAATTACACTTTTTCGCACACGTTGGACGATGGCACCTTCACGACCTTCGTCAGCACGCCCCAGGACCTTTACGATCGCAGCCTGGAACGCGCTAATTCAAATCAGGATGTTCGCCACCGGTTCGTCGCGAATTTCAGCGTGGAGGGTCCCAAGGACAGCTTCTTGCGGAATTTCACCTTCAGCAATATCGTGACCTTGCAGAGCCCTCGTCCCTTCACTCTGTTCGTTGGCTTCGACGCCAATGGAGACACCAATCCGGTTACGGACCGCGTGGGACTTTCCTCCCGAAACAGTTACTACGGCGACGACCTGTATTCCTGGGACCTGCGCGTGGCTCGCTATTTTCCGTTCAAGGAACGTTACAGGCTTGACCTGATGGTGGATGTCTTCAATGCACTCAATCGGCCCAACGTGGACGAGGTCACCTCCGTCTATGGCGCGGCTGTCTTCTGCGGATCAGGAGCAGCCCCCAAGCGCTACAAAGACGCTGCCACGATCGCGACCCAGGAAGCTGTGGCTGCTTTTGACGCCGGCACTGGACCACCGACATGCCCTCTGAGCCTGGGGCCCGTCCCGGCTCCTCCGGTGCCGAATGGTCTTTTCGGCGCGCCCAGGACCATGCTCAATCCGCGCCAGTTCCAATTCGCGGCCAAGTTTTCGTTCTGACCGCTGCGGCCGCAAATACTGTCGGTGGGTTATCTCTGTGTCAGAGGCGTTGATTTGCCTCGGTCCCGCGGTTCCTCAGGAGAACTCGCCCCGGGTCACGCGCGCACTCGATCAGATGCCAGCCTCGCCGCGCTTTTCGTTTCTGCCTTCGGACGTACCATAGAGCTTGGCGAACGACTGAAATACTGGCTGCCGCAACCTCCGTGAGGATTTTGTGTGGACCGTGGACATTGACGTCGGCGGAACTCTGACGGACGCCCTTTTCACCAAGGACGACGAGGTGTTCTGCGTGAAAGTGGACACCACGCCACACGACCTCACCGTCTGCCTGTTCGACTGCCTCTCGCAAGCGGCCGGCAAGCTCGGCTTTGCCGCTTCGAACGAGTTCCTCGAACACGTCGAGCTCATTCGCTGGTCCACCACCATCACTTCCAACGTTCTCGCCGAATCGCGCGGCCCGCGCATCGGCCTGCTCGTCTCGAGCGGCCACGAAAAAAGCCTCTACGCCAACGGTTCAAGCAACGGTGTCCTGAACCGTCTCGTGTCCGAACGCGACGTCATTGGCCTAGATCACACCTCGAGTGAAACCGACGTCATGAACGCCGCCCGCAAACTGCTCGAAAGCGGAGTTCGCCGCATCTGCGTTAGCCTGCAGGACTCACACCGCGATCCCCGCCGCGAAATTGCCATCAAGCGCATTATTGACCAGCAATATCCCGATCACTTTCTCGGTTCCGTCCCAGTCCTCGCCGGCAGCGACATTTCCAAATCATCCGACGACGCCACGCGCACGTACTCCGCCCTGATCAATACCTACACGCACGGCGCGCTAGCCGCCACGCTCTTTAAAGCCGAAGACGAGTTGCGCGAAACTTCCGGCTTCACCGGCACATTTCTTGTCAGCCATATCAATGGCGGTGTCGCCGGAGTCGCCAAGACCAAAGCCATCGACACCATCGAGTCCGGCCCAGTTCTCGGAATTCATGCCAGCGCCTATCTAGCGAAAGCTTACGGCTTCAACGACGTGGTCGCGATGGACATCGGCGGCACCACCGCGAAAATCAGCGTGCTGCGCGATGGCGAGCCGGTTTACCGAAAGCCCTGCGACTTCTTTGGTATCCCGGTCGCAATCTCGCTCCCGGATTTGCGCTCGACCGCGCAAGGCGGCGGCAGCGTCGTCAAACCTCTCCTGGACGCTCAGCCGCCCGACGTCCAACTCGGTCCCGAGAGCATGGGCTCATATCCCGGTCCCGCCTGTTACGGTCTCGGTGGCGATCAGGCCACGCTCACCGACGCCTTCGTCGCGGCCGGCTTGATCAATCCCGATTATTTTCTCGGCGGAGCCAAAACGATTGACCTCGAGCTCGCCCGCAAAGCCATCTCCGATTTAGTCGCGCAGCCGCTGAATGTTTCCACCGAAGAAGCCTGCCGCATTGTTATTGACCGCGCGTTCGAGTCCGTCGCCGGCATGATTGCCACCTCCGGCAGGGAACTACATCAGGACCTATCCAAGTCCGTGCTCTTTGGTTATGGCGGCAACGGCAGCCTGTTCGCCTGCGGTGTCGCCGAAAAAACCGGACTCGAGCGCGTCCAACTTTTTTCGCTGGGCCCGGTGTTTAGCGCGTTCGGCTCCTCAGTGTCAGACATTCTGCACGTTTACGAAAACTCGTTAGCCGGCATCACAATTGCCGAAGACGGCGTGGTTCGCATTCGTCAAATGATCGAAGAAATGAAGGCCGAAGGCGTAAAGGACCTGCTAGGTGAAGGTATCCGGCCCGATGGCATAAAATACGCCGTCGAAATCGAAGTCTCAGACCATGACGGCAACTCAATTTCAGTCCCATGTTCCGAACAATCTCTGCGCGACGAAAGAGCGCTCCGCACGTCACTCGCATCGGCCCTCGAACAAGCCGGAAGCAAGCATGACCGCAGCAAGCATGAGGAAGCTGTCTGCCTCGAGTTACTGCGCGTCTCCGTGAAAAAGATCATGCCCAAGCCCAAACTCGCAGAGCGCCCGACGCAAGGAACGGATTCCACGCAAGCCTGGAAAGGGACTCGCAAGGTTTTTTGGGGCAGCAGCAAAGGCGAAGCGCGAATCTACGACTGGGACGCTCTCCAACCCGGCAACCGCGTAGAAGGCTGCGCCATTCTCGAAGACGCCAACACCACCTACTTCGTCCCCGAGGGCTGGCGAATGGAAATGGATCGCTTGGGCAACGCCACGCTCACCAGCGAAGCGAAGAAGACATAAACGATTACTCGATGAAAAGGATATGCCCATGTCGGCAGAACAAAAAAATCGCCTCCGCATAACCGAGTATCTCGATCTCGACCTAGACACCGAAAAATGGCTCTGCAATCGCTGCAATCACCAACTCGGCCCAGCCCGCGAGAACTACAAAAAAGGCTGCTTGGTCCACGACCGCGATCCGCGCGAAATCCATCCGCCGCTAGTCACCGGCGCGTTCAATTTCTCTCCCGATCCGCTTTGGGTGCGCATCGTCGAATTCTATTGCCCCGGATGCGGCACCCAGGTCGAAACCGAATATCTGCCGCCCGGCCATCCCGTCACGCACGATATCGAAATTGACGTGGACCGCCTGAAAGAACGCCTGCGCGCAGGCGAATTCGTCATCCGCGACCAGCGTCTTGAGGCCATCGAATGAATTCGATTGATATCGACGTCGGCGGAACCTTCACGGATTTGGTTCTGAACTACAACGGAAAATCTCTGATTCGCAAGTCTCCCACCACGCCCTACGACCTCTCCGTCTGCTTCACGCGCGTGATCGAAGAAGGCGCCGGCGCCCTGGGCATGAAAATCGATCAGCTCCTTCCCGCCATCGACATGATCCGCTACTCCACCACCATCGCTCTGAATCGCTTGATCGAAAAGAAAGGCCCGCGCCTCGGGCTCATCACCACCGAAGGCCACGAAGACGTGGTGCTTATCGGCAGAGGCGCCCAGTGGATTGACGGCACGCGCGTTGCCGAGCGCCGCAACCTCTCCGTGCAAAGGAAGCCCGATCCCCTGATTCCGCGCGACATGATCGTCGGCGTAAAAGAGCGCGTGGATTCTCGCGGCAAAGTAATCCGTCCACTCGACGAAAACGATGTTCGCGAAAAAGTCCGCTATCTCACCAGCCGCGGCGCGCGCGGCTTCGTCGTCGCGCTTCTTTGGGGCTTCCTCAATCCGGCAAACGAACGGCGCGTGAAAGAAATCATTCGCGATGAGTATAAGGAATTTCACATCGGCTATCTGCCGGTGGTCCTCGCCGGCCAGGTCGTCGGCAAGCTCGGCGAATACGAGCGAACCCTCGCTGCCATCCTCGACGCCTATCTCCAGCGCTCCATGCAAATCGAGCTTTCCGCTATGTGGGACAAGCTCCGCGAGAAGGGCTACTCCAAGCCGTTATTAATGATTCAAAGTTCCGGCGGCATCGCCGAAGTATTTCGCACTGCCGCGAGCCGCACCTTTAATAGTGGACCAGTGTCCGGGCTGATGGGCGCGCATCACGTCGCGAAAACCCTCGGCTACCAAAACGTCGTGATGACCGACATGGGCGGCACCAGCTTCGACGTAGGCCTCGTAGTCAAAGACAGCGTCCGCAGCTACGATTTCCGTCCGATCATCGACCGCTGGATGGTCGGCATCACCATGATCAAGACGCTTTCCATAGGCGCGGGTGGCGGCTCGATCGCGTACGTTAATAAACTCCTCGAAAATCGCGTGCAAGTCGGCCCGCGCAGCGCCGGCTCCATCCCCGGTCCCGCGTGTTTCAATCTTGGCGGCACCGAACCCACCGTCACCGATGCAGACGTCGTGCTGGGCTACCTCAACCCGCAATTTTATTTCGGCGGGAAAATGCGCTTGGACAAAAATCGCGCCATCCACTCCGTGCGCGAAAAAATCGCTAAGCCTCTGGGTATTGGCGTCGAAGAAGCCGCCGTAATCATCCGAAAAATCGTCAACGGCAACATGGCTTCCGCGATCATGAAAGAAGTTCACCTCCGCGGCCACAGCCCCGAAGAATTCATCCTGTTCGTCGGCGGTGGCGCCGGGCCCACCCATGCCGAAGGCTTCAAAGCCGACATCCCCAAAGCCGTCACCTTCGCTTTCTCGCCGGTCTTCTGCGCCTTCGGCTCTTCCACCATGGACATCATGCACGTCTACGAAGCCTCCAAAAAACTTACGCTGATGGAGCCGCGCACACAGCAACTCTCCAGCGAATTCACAATTTTCAACGAAACAGTCGAGCAGCTCCTCGAACAAGCGCGCCGCGATCTCGCCGGCGACGGTTTGAATCTCGCCGAAGCCTCCTTCGTTCTCGAACTGGACATGCTCTACGGTGGGCAATTCCACGTGAAAAGAACGCTCTCTCCGCTGCTCGCGATTCACACGCAGGAAGACGTCCGCGCCATCTGTGACGCGTTCAACAAAGAGTTCAGCGAAGCCTTCAGCCCGTTCGTGGTGAATCCGGAAGGCGGCATCTTCGTCGAGAGTTTCATCTTGAAGGCCATCGTGCCCACAAAAAAAGTCGCGCTGCCGAAGTTGACTCTCGAAGGCCACAATCCCGCGGCCGCTCGCAAAGGCGCACGCCCCGTATACTGGCCAACCCACAAAGATTTTCGCGATACGTCGACCTTCTCCTACGAAGCATTGTGTCCCGGAAACGTAGTCGAAGGTCCCGCGGTTGTGGAAGGCGAATACACCACGCTCGTCGTGCCACCTACGATGCGTTTCTCAATTGACGAGCGCGGTCTCGGCATTCTGGAAAATAGGTAGCTGGAAAAATCGAGGAGAATCATGCCCATTCCAACTCTGTCCGAAAAACTAGCCTGGCTCAAGCCCTCCCCAGCCACGCCCTACGAAAAAGAATGTGCCGCCAAAGTCCCACAGGGCGATTACGAAATCGGCGTGCAGGTCACCAACGACATCCTTGACGAAGCCATGGAAGTTTTTGTGCGCTCCTCGCGCAGCTATTTCGGCGTCTCCGGCGATTCCATGGTTGCGCTCTTCACCGCAGGCGGCGATCTCATCAACGCATCTTGTGGCACCTATCTCCACGCCATCATTCAACCCATCGTCATCAAGTTCATCCTGAAGTATTACGGAAAAAATCCTGGAATCCGCGACGGCGACATCTGGTACACCAACGACGCTCTCTACGGCGGGATCCACAATCCCGATCAAGTCGCGCTCATGCCCATCTTCCACAACGGCCGACTCCTCGCCTGGGCTTCTGCCGCCCTGCACACCACGGAAACAGGCGCGATTGAGCCGGGCGGCATGCCGGTCAGCGCCAAGTCGCGATTCGAGGAGGGTCTGAACCTTCCGCCCATAAAAGTCGGAGAGAATTTCGAACTGCGCAACGATTTCCTCGAGTTCTATTCGGTCTACGGTCTCCGCGCTCCGGCCATGTTCATCTCCGACCTCCGCGCGCGTTGCACCACCGCCGATCGTGTGCGGGTCCGCGTCCTGGAACTAGTCGAAAAGAGAGGCCCAGAATTCGTCGTCGGCTTGATGCGCAAAATGTGCGAAACCGCCGAAGCCGGCGCACTGAAAAAAATCAAAGCTCTGCCCGACGGCAAATTCCGCGCGGTCGTCTTCAACGACGCCATCGGCTGGACGCCCGCGCTCGTCCGCGCCTGCTACCTGACCCTCACGAAAAGCGGCTCGCGCATCACCTTCGATTTCGACGGCACCTCGCCGGAAAATCCATCCTCTTACAACGTCCATCCGCAAGCAGTGGTCGGCCACATCGCCAATTTCATGTACGAATACATTTTTCACGACCTTCCCATCGCTAGTTCCACGTTTGCGCCCATCGATTTCCAATTTCCTGAAGGGATCATTCTCAACCCCGACAAAATGGCAGCCACCAGTTGCTGCGTCTTCATCGGCATGCAAGCCCGCTGCGCCACGCACAACGCCTTCGCCAAAATGATTTTTTCGAACGCCGACCTCTGGCGCCAAGTCGCTGCCGCGCCCGGCAGCCAGCACACGTCGCAAATCTGCGCCGGCCATTCGCAGTGGAACCTCGCCGTCTCAGACGTGCTGTCGTTTTCGCTCAACACGCAAGGCCAGGGCGGCCGCTCTGCGCAAGATGGCATGGACGCCTATGGCTTCGCCTGGTGCGCCTTCGGCCGTGCGCCCGATTCCGAGCAAGTCGAAAGCGAGTTGCCCGTTACCGTCACTCTCTCGCAGCACTGGAAAGATTCCAGCGGCCCGGGACGCCATCGCGGAGGGTCCGGCGGCGTCCAGCAATGGATGATTCACAAAGTTCCCGAACTCGTTTCCATGTGCATGGGCAACGGCAGCAAAGTTCCTCTTGGCCAGCCGCTTTTCGGCGGCTACGCTTCCTCGCCCATCCCCGGTATCAGTATTCGCAAAGCCGATCTCCTGAAACAAATGTCCGAAGCCAATCCGCAGCTCACCATGGACCACCGCGCCATCATCGAAGACCATTCCATTCAGGGAAATTGGACGATGGAATTAATCGCCCGTACACCAAAAGTTTATGAAGAGGGCGATCTTCTTTTCGGATTCAGCGGCGGCGGTCCCGGCTACGGCGATCCGCTCGAACGCAAGCCCGCCGAAATTCTCGAGGACCTCAAAAAGAAGATTATCTCGGACTGGACCGCGCAAAATATCTACCGCATCGCCTATGACCCCACGCGCCGCAAGCTCGATCCAGAGAAAACCAAGCAGTTGAGAGACGACGAACGACGCGCTAGGCTAGTTCGCGGAAAATCGTTCGACGAATTTCACCAGGAGTGGAGCAAAAAGAGTCCGCCGCAAGAAATTCTGCAATGGTACGGCACATGGCCGGACGCTAAGCCGACTGGCCCAATCTTCCGGCCGTGAATGATGAATCCCAGTCTCACTCCCAGGCAAATTGTCAAAGACCTGCTGCAGGGAATTAAGCTAGCCCGTCCGCTATTTCTGCCGATCGCATTTTCTCTAGGCGCAAAAATAGAAAACGTCCCGCTGCGCGACTTCCTCGCCAACCCTACAAAAATCACAAACGCACTCAGACAGATCCGCGCCCGCGTCCGCTCCGACGGCGTAGCCTGCTATTTCGGTTCCAACCTCGAAGCCGAAGCCCTCGGCGCCACTCTGCAGTGGCACCCAGACGACAAACCAGCAACGCTGCACTGGCCCAATCAGCCACAAAAAGGCGAACTCCCCGAAGGCCTCCGCTCCCCAGAAGAAGCCGCCAAGCATCGCCGCGTCGGCGTCGCAGTAGAAGTCATCCAACGCCTCAAATCACTGCTGCGCGATGAGCCTCTCCTGCTGGCCGGCGTCTCAGGCCCATTCACTCTAGCGGCGCAACTGTTGCAGCTAACCCAAAGCGAAACGACGCGCGGCGACGATCTGCCCGCCGACACCGTCGAACTCACCGCAGCAACAATCACGCAAATCGCCACCAAGTTAGTCGAAGCCGGCGCCCACGCAATCTTCATCCGCGAAGAAATTCTTCCACCACTCACGCCGCAAAGTGCCGAAGCCTGGGCAAGCTCTCTAGCTCCTGCCTTCAATATCATTCGCTTCTACCAAGCCCTCCCAATCCTGCAAATCACCGACACCGATTCCTTCGCCGAAAACAACGCCGTGATCTCCAATCAAAACTGGGACGGCATCCTGTGTCACACACTCCCAACGTCCAAAAATGGCGTTGCATTGCCGTGCGCACCACCCAGCGGCTCAGCGCAAATGGGGATCGCAGTGCCATCCAGCGCATTTCAATCAGACGAATCCGGCACTGAAAGCTTCCGCCAATCGCTTCATAATATAATTGACGGGTTGCACCCAGCGATCATCACCACAGCAACCGACGTCCCAGCAACCACGGACGTCAAGCAGCTCTCGAGGCTCTGGGAGGAAATCCATCGCTGAAGATCAGAAGGTTACACCACCTTTCGACCAGTGCGGTGACCGCGTCCGCTCCGTCCGCCTGCGCACTTCCGGCGCCACCCTAGAACGCCTGGCCGACGGCGCGCTGCTAGTTCGCCCAGAAGAAGCGCTCGGTCCATATCCAAAAGTTCTTACCGACCGCCTGACCCGCTGGGTAAGAATCTCGCCGCAAAAAATCTGCGTAGCCCAGCGCCAAAAAAGCGGCGATTGGCGCACACTTACGTACGCTCAAGTCGAGAACGCAGTCCGCCGCATCGGCCAGGCACTCCTGGATCGCAGCCTGTCAACAGAACATCCGCTAGCAATCCTCTCAGAAAACGATGTCGAACATTTCCTGCTGATGTTAGCCGGCCAGCACGTAGGCATCCCCACGGCGCATCTCTCGCCCGTCTATTCTTTGGTCTCTTGCGATTTCGGCAAGCTGCGCCACACGCTGAACCTGCTCACGCCGGGCCTGGTCTTCGTCTCCGATGGAGAACGTTACAAGCGCGCCGTTGAAACTGTTGTGAACCCAGACACCGAGCTAGTCGTCACAACAAATCCCGCCACCAATAGAAAATCCACACTATTTTCCGAACTAGCCGCGACGAGGTCCACGCCCGCGGTGGAAGCCGCGCATGAACAAATCCAGCCCGACCACGTCGCCAAAATTCTTTTCACCTCCGGCAGCACTGGCATGCCCAAAGGCGTCATCAATACGCACCGCATGATCTGTTGCAATCAACAAATGATCGCGCAGGTTTTCTGTTTCTTGCAGGACGAGCCTCCCATCCTCGTTGACTGGCTCCCCTGGAATCACACTTTCGGCGGAAATCACAACATCGGCATCGCTCTGTACAACGGCGGCAGCTTTTACATTGATGACGGTAAGCCCGGCCCTGCCTTCATCGCCGAAACGATCCGCAATCTGCGCGAAATTTCTCCCACGGTTTACTTCAACGTTCCCAAGGGTTACGAAGATCTGCTCCCAGCTCTCCGCGCCGAGCCGAAGCTCCGTGAGAATTTCTTCCGCCATCTTCGTTTGCTGTTTTATGCCGGCGCGGGTCTCTCGCAACCTGTTTGGGACGCTTATCGCTCTCTCGCACTCGAAACTTGCGGCGAGCGCATCATCATGGTCACCGGCCTCGGCTCCACCGAAACCGCGCCAATGGCGATTCAAACCACCTGGGAAACGGATCGAGCCGGCGTAATCGGCATCCCCATCCCCGGCGTCGAGGCCAAACTCGTGCCCCATGGGAGTAAACTGGAAGCGCGCGTTCGCGGCCCGAACATCACGCCGGGCTATTGGCGCCAGCCGGACCTGACGCAAAAAGTTTTCGATGAAGATGGCTTCTACAGCTTTGGCGACGCGCTGTGTTTCGTGGATCCGCATGATGTCAACAAAGGTTTTCTGTTCGATGGCCGCTTTTCGGAGGATTTCAAGCTCGCGAGTGGCACGTGGGTCAGCGTCGGCCCGCTGCGTTCGCGCATTCTGGCCGATTTTGCACCGTACGTGCGAGACGCGGTCATCACTGGCCACGACCGTAACGATATCGGCATGATTATTTTCGCTGATGCCGATGCCTGCTGCGCGCTTTGTGGCGCCGACCGCAAAGAAACCGCGGCCGCGCTGGAAGTCTTCCGGCATCCGTCGGTTCGCGCGCATTTTCAGTCGCTGCTCGAGAAATTCGCGACGAGCGCCACAGGCAACTCGAATCGCGTCGTTCGTGCGATCCTGGCTGAAGAGCCGCCATCACTCGACGCTGGCGAAATCACGGACAAAGGCTCGCTCAATCAGCTCGCCGTCCTCCAGCGTCGCGCCGCAATCGTTGAAGAACTTTACGCGCCGGAATTATCCCCGCGCATTTTCAGAATCAAGGAGAACTGAATCATGGCAACAGCGGCAGGCGGTTTTTTCATCAATTACGATGACATCTGGCTCCTCGACGGCGTGCGCACTCCCTTCGCCGATTACAATGGCGTGCTGGGCCTGGTCTCCCCGATTGACCTTGGCATTAAAGCCGCGCGCGCCGTTTTCGAACGCTCCAAAATTTCTCCCGCCGACGTTGACTCCATAATCGCAGGCAGCGTCGCCCAGGCCAGCTTCGATGCATACATGTTGCCGCGGCACATCGGGCTCTACTCCGGCGTTCCAGTGGATCGTCCCGCGCATCTTGTGCAACGCGTCTGCGGCACCGGCATCGAAGCCATCAGCCAGGCCGCCGACGCCATCACGCTGAAAAAAATAAATCTCGCCCTTTGCGTCGGCGCAGAATCCATGAGCCGCAACCCCGTCGCGGCCTTTACCCACCGCAGTGGATTCCGCATGGGACAGATCGAGTTCAAGGATTTTCTGTGGGAAGCTCTTCTCGATCCCGCGCCCGGCCTCACCATGGGCGACACCGCCGAACGCGTCGCGCTCAAATATAAGATCACGCGCGAAGAAGTTGACCGTTTCGCGGAATTAAGCTTCACGCGCGCGCTGGCCGCTCAAAAGGCCTGTTTCCTCTCCGGCGAAATCGTTCCGGTGGTTTCCGAAACCTTCGAGCTGGAAGGCTACAAGCCTCGCGGCATCGAAATTTCAAAGAAGATTGAAAGCCTTGCCGCCGATACGCATGTTCGCCCTTCGCCCTACGAGGTTCTCGCCAAAATCCGCCCTGCCTTCGGAGGCGTGCAAACCGGCGGCAATAGTTCCGCCATAGTGGACGGCGCCGCCGCCGCGCTGGTCGGCTCGGGCGCATACGCAAAATCGCGCGGCGTTCAGCCCCTAGCGCGCATCGTCGCGGTCGCTACTGTCGCCGTGCCGCCGGAAATCATGGCCATCGCGCCCGCCCCCGCCATTCGCAAACTGCTCGACGGCGTGGGACTTTCTCTCGATCAAATTGACCGCTTCGAAATCAATGAAGCCTTCGGCGCGCAAGTCATCGGAGTCGAGCGCGAACTCGGCCTCGACCGCGACAAGCTCAACGTCAACGGCGGCGCGATCGCCATTGGCCATCCACTGGCAGCTACCGGCATCCGTCTGTCCGTAACGGTGTCGCGCGAGCTGCGCCGTGCAAATCTGCGTTACGGCATCGCAAGCGCGTGTATCGGAGGCGGCCAAGGCATAGCTTTATTGGTAGAAAATCCGAGCTGATTGAAAGAACCGCGCAACGGACGACCCGCGAGCAAGGTTTACTCTGCGTCTCTGCGGTGGGTGCGTTTCTGCGTTGTTTTCACGCTCGGGAGATAACGCTTGCCAGCCAGTAAGGAATCCAAGTATAAGGTTGCGTTCGATATGCATCGCGGACGCAACCTCCAGCCAAGTCCCGTTGCGAATTTAACTGCCAATAAACGTTTGCTACCCTAAAAGGATAATATGTCCACGAAGACAGGCGGCTTTCGGTCGCTTCTAATACTGACCATCGCGTTCACCGCAGTCTCAATATCGATGGCGCACCTATCTCACGCGCAAGCGTCTGGCGCCCAGCAATCGGCTGAGCAAAAGGCCGCGCCCATTTCCATCGGAGGCGAACCTGTGGTCACACTCGCCCGCCCGTTGCCGGCTAATCCAACGAAACTGCAATTCGTCGAAGCCACGGTACTGCCGGGCAACGGCATGAATCTTTTGCAGCTGAAGGCCTTCCTTCCAGGGAAGGGAACGGTTGACGTACTCGCCACGATGCCGTTGCCGGATGCCAAAAAATATCTGGAAACCGACAACGATTCCTTCGGCAACAACAGTTTCAAAATCGGCGGCGCCATCCTTTTACCGTATCCGAATCGTATTCGCGGAACTCTCTCCCAGGATGGCGCGACCATCGAGACTCCCATTGACGGCCAGCAAGTCACACTTCCCGCAAACTGGCACGGCAAAAATCCCGGCGCTGAAGTTCATGCCATGCACGGCCTGATTTTCTCTTCCGACTTTAAGGACGTGAAACATCAAAATGGACCCGCGCAGTCCACGGTTTCCGCGCTCCTCCACGCCGGCAATTTTGGCGGCCACTGGCTTTCGCAAACGGATGTGTCAGTTCAGATGGCGCTGAAAGACGACGCGCTTGATATCGTCGTTACCGCCAAGAACGTCGGGAAACAGCCGCTGCCCATGGCCATCGGTGCTCATCCCTACTTCGAATTTCCCAGCGGAGATCGCACCCAAGCCAGAATCCAGGTCCCCGCCGAAGAGCGCGTCCTAGTCGATAATTACGACAATGTTTTTCCGACGGGCAAGGTCGAGCCGGTCAAAGGTACTCCGTACGATTTCAATGCCGCGGGAGGAAAGCCTCTCGGCTCTCTTTTCCTCGACGAGTGTTTCACTAATCTGCGGCGCGACGCCGAAGGAAAAGTCGTAGTAAACGTCACCGACCCCGCCGCCAACTACGGCGTGCGCGTCATGGCGCTTTCCGCGGACATCAAAGCGATTCAAGTGTACGCGCCGCCCGACAAGAACTTCGTCGCGGTCGAGCCGCAATTCAATCTGTCCGATCCATACAACAAGAAAGTCTGGAGCAACAGAGACACCGGCGTAGTCACGGTCCAACCGGGCGCCTCCGTCTCCTGGCACATACGCGTCGAGCTGTTTACCCCGTCGAAATAAAGGCAGCGCGGTGAAGTTGCATTCGTAGCAGCGCACTTGAGTGTGCGCGGTATATGCCCGACCTTCTCCGTGTCCTCAAGCCTTTTCTCTGTGAACTCTGTGGTCAATTTATCCGCCGGCCTTCCCTGAGCCCACACCCGAAACTCTCGGCGTCCAGTCAATCAATTCTCGCGGATAACGTGACGGCATCCCGAACCCAGCCGCATCTTTCGCGGGTGGCGGTGAGGGACCTGCTTTTTCGTATTTGAACTTGCAGCCCCGATCTCAGACCGCCGTAGGTGCGACACATGCTTCCAACGCCGAACCTTGAATCTCAATCGAAACGCCGTGCAACCGACCTGCAACGTCTACTACTGTTGCTGCGCCGGTTGCTGCGGCCTCTCAATCACGTCAGTCAATTCCGGATGCGCGGCCTTCAATTCATTCAATTGCTCGTGCCCCTCATCATCCAATGCCGGACGCACCCGCACATCGACTGACAATCTCTGCCCCGCGTGTCCTTTATATACGCCGCGCACCGGCGCCACATCTCCGTAATCCCTTCCGTACGCCACGCGCACATGACGCAAACCCACCGGCCCTCCCAGCGTCGGATCGAATGCCATCCACCCCGACGCCGGTAAATACACCTCGGCCCAGGCGTGCGTCGCCTGGCCTCCAATCACTTCCTCTTGCTCTTGCCGTTCGCCCGGCAACGCCGTCCTTCCCGGCACCAGATATCCAGAGACATAACGCGCCGGCACTCCCCGCATCCGTACCACACCCAGCAGCAAATGCGCGAAGTCCTGGCAAACCCCCGCGCGCAGCGCCAAGGGATCTTCGATCGATGAATGTACGTGCGTCGCTCCCTTCACGTAGCGGAATCCCTCGTGAATTAAATTCGAAGCCGCATTCACGAATCCCACCACCGTGCCCGTGCTAACTTCCTCAGCCGTCCGTTTGATTTCGCCCAGGCCCTGCAAGTGCGGTACGTACCCGCTCGGCGCCACAAAATCGAAATACTCTTCGCTGATCTCTTCGCGATCCAAATCGAAAGCTGCGAGCGTCGGCTGATCCGGTTTCGCGGGCGGTGCCTCGTGCGTCAGCACCACCGATTCGGTTTCCACTTTCAGCCACCGGTGTTCCGGCAGAATGCTGAATTGATGCACCCAGTTGCCCAAACCGTCGCGGTGTGCGGTCACTCTCGATGTCGGCGTGGTAATCAGACGGAACGAAATGCAGCTCTGCCGCTCGTCCTGAATGGGGCGTAGCCGCACTTCGTTGTAGCTTTCGGACACCGGCCCGTCGTAGTGAAATTCCGTGGTATGGCGCAGATGAAAACGATTCATGCCACCACCGCGTAATAGAAATATGTCCGCGCGATATCCTCGCCCACCGCTCCGCACATCCGCAGAAGCTCGTTCAAATAATTGTGCAAGCCTTCTTTGAAAATTTCGTCGATCTTGTCGTAGCGCAGCCGTTCCAGCACCTTGCCCGTTAGCCTTTCCGCTTCATTGGCATAGGAACCCGCGTTCGTGTGGCTCACCGCGCGCAGTCCTGCCTGCACCTCGCCGATGCTGAATCGAATCGAGCGCGGATGCAGCGGGTGCAGAATCATCATCTCCGCTACCTTCTGCGGCTCGATCGCCGAATGATATTGCCGGTGGTACGCCTCGTAAGCGCCCACCGATTTCAGCACCGCCATCCATTGATGGTTGTCCTGCGAGCCGATCATCGGGGGCGATTCAAAAAGATTGTGGTATTGCACGTCCACCAACCGCGCGGTCATCTCCGCGCGTTCCAGCGACCACCCGATACGCAAAAATTCCCAGCCTTCGTCGTGCGGCAAGGTCGCGTCCGTCACTCCGTGAAACCGGTGCGCGCCAAACTTGATCTTGTCGCAAAATCGGTGCGGACCCGCCGCGATTTCCTCCTCCGCATTGAAACGGCTTGCCGCGAAATAAAGGCCATTGATGTCTTCCCACATCTCCCGCGAAATCCGGTCGCGAATCGTCCGTGCGTTTTCCCGCGCTTTGGCTACGCACTGCACGATCGAACTAGGATTGTCCGGGCGAAACGCCAGAAACTCGAAAACGTTCTCCGCGTTCGCTTCGCTGTAGAGTTGCCGGAAGCGATGCTCCTCGCCCGCCATCACGATCAAAGGGTCCCAGCGCAGACGGTACGGCTGGTGCGACTGCTCCAGAATCATGTGGTAATTCACGTCCAGCAGCCGGGCGGTATCCTCGGCCCTCTCGATATAACGAGCCAGCCAGAAGAGCGATTCCGCGATCCGCGATAGCATTTTATTTTTCTCCGCAGAGAACCCAGGTATCTTTGCTCCCGCCGCCCTGCGACGAGTTCACTACCAGCGACCCGCGCTGCAAAGCCACGCGCGTCAATCCGCCCGGCACGATCATCACTTTTTCGCCGTCATACAAGCAGTACGGCCGCAAATCCACGTGGCGTCCTGCCACTGTCCCATTCGCGGAATCGTAAGAAGGCACGCGCGAAAGCGGAATCACGGGCTGCGCCACATAACTTCGGCAATCCGCTTGAATTCGCTTGCGGAATTCCTGAATGCGTCCGACTTCTGCCGCCGGGCCGATCAACATCCCGTACCCGCCGGATTCGCCGACAGCTTTCACTACCAGTTCCGGCAAATGCTCCAGCACGAAACTCAAATCTTCCGGCCGCGAACAAAGGTATGTATCCACGCCTCGCAAGATCGGTTCTTCGCCGAGATAGTAGCGAATAAACGTCGGCACGTACGCATAGATGGCCTTGTCGTCCGCGACTCCGTTGCCCACAGCGTTCGCCAGCGCCACGTTCCCCGCGCGATACGCGCCTATCAGTCCCGGCACCGCCAACAGCGAATCTGGCCGGAACGTCAACGAGTCCAGAAACTCGTCGTCCACGCGCCTGTAAATCACGTCTACGCGCTTCAATCCGTAAATCGTCTTCATGTAGACGATCCCGCCGTCCACAATCAGATCGCGCCCTTCCACCAGCTCGATTCCCATCTGCTGCGCCAGGAAACTGTGTTCGAAATAGGCGCTGTTGTGAATTCCCGGCGTCAGCAGCACAATTTGCGCGTCATTTTCTCCGCGCGGTGAAAGGCTCCGCAAAATCTTGCATAGTTCCGCCGGGTAGTGGTTCACCGGCAACACTTCGTAATCCTGAAACGCGTCCGGGAGAGTCCGCGTCATCACTAGCCGGTTTTCCAGCACGTACGAGATTCCGCTCGGCGTTCGCACGTTATCTTCGAGAACGCAGAATTCACCCGTCTTCGAATCGCGCACCAAATCAATTCCGCAGATGTGTGTGTATATCCCGCGCGGCACTTCGACGCCGATCATCTCTCGGCAAAAATGCGAAGACGAATACACCAGCGAACGTGGAATCTGCTTGTCCTTGAAAATGCACTGCTTTCCGTAAACGTCGCGCAGAAATAAATTCAGCGCCACCACTCGCTGCGTCAATCCGCGATCAATGCGTTGCCACTCGGAATTCGGCAGAATGCGGGGAATCAAATCGAAGGGAAGTAAGCGTTCGGTTCCTTGGCCGTCGTTATAAACAGTGAACGTGATGCCTTGCAGCAGAAAAGACAGGTCTGCCAGTTTGCGCCGCTCTTCGAATTGCCCTGGCGCCATTAGCGCGAGTTTTTCGAACAGTTTGCTGTAGTGCGGCCGCGCGAACCCGTGGCTGTCGAACATTTCATCGTAGAATCCGCCCGGATCGTATCCTTCGAATAGGCCTCGCCGTAACGTGCGCGCCGTGCTGGCAGACATGGCGGAACTGTATCAGGCGGTATCTGTTAAGCCCCCACAAAAAGATTTTATCGGCCTCATTTACGTTTCTGACCCCACCGAAACGCTTATGCCTTCCATCAAGTTTCTGAATTGTACTGTTCCCCCGAGCCTGGGTTACCTATTAGCATGCGGTTTTCTCCCCCCCAACCGGAAGTGGACCACGATGCCTGCGGTGTGGGCTTCATCGCTCAGTTGGGCAGCCAAGGCTCCCGGGACGTTGTTGACCGCGCGCTGATCGCTCTCGCGCGCCTTTCTCATCGCGGTGGGGTTGACGCCGATGGCCTGAGCGGCGACGGCGCAGGTCTTCTCCTCCCCATTCCCAAGGACTTCATTCGCGAACGCGCCCGCGAACTGAAGATCGAGCTTCCCGAATCTTTCGGCCTGGGCATGGTTTTCATTCCTCCCGGTCAGGAACTCGCCGCGTGCTCAGCTATTGAAACTGCGGCCGCGAAATCAGGACTGCGCTGTCTGGGCTGGCGCGTTGTACCCACCTCTCCCTCGCTTCTCGGCCCGTCCGCTCTGAGCACCATGCCCGTCATCCGCCAATGTTTTTTTTCGTCCGAGGATTCCTCTGTGGATTTCGAACGCCAGCTCTATTTGATGCGCAAGCGCGTCGAAGCTCGCTCGATTGCCGGCCTTTACTTCTGTTCGCTCTCGTCGCGCGTGCTTGTCTATAAAGGTCTGCTTACTCCGTTGCAGCTTCGCGCGTTCTATTCTGATCTTGCCGCTCCGGATTTCACCGCGCCTTTTGCAATTTTTCACCAGCGTTATTCCACCAATACCAGCCCGTCCTGGCAGCTCGCGCAGCCGTTTCGTTACGTTGCACACAACGGCGAAATCAATACGATCAGCGCCAATCGCCGCTGGACGCGCGCGCGCGAAAACCCTCTCCGCCGGGAATTCGGCGCCGGCGATAGTTTTCATGTCCTGGAGGAAGGCGTCAGCGACTCCGCCAGTTTCGACAATGTCGTCGAAGTGCTCTTGCGCCAGAATTACAACCTTGCCGCCGCGATGCTGCGCATGGTTCCTCCTGCATGGGAATCCGATCCGCGCACCTTCGTCAAGCTGCGCACCTATCTCGAAAAAGCTGCGCGTCAGCAGGAACCCTGGGATGGTCCGGCCGCCCTCGTCTTCAGCGATGGCCAAATGGTCGGCGCGAAACTCGACCGCAACGGCCTGCGCCCCATGCGCTACGTTCTCACCAGCGACGGCCTTCTTGTGGTGGGCTCCGAAGTCGGCCTCGCCGATCTGCGCGACAAGCAAATCATCGAACGCAATCGTCTTGGCCCCGGAGAAATCCTGCTCGTTGATGCTCTCGCCGGTGCGATCTTCCGCAACAACAATGAAGTTTCCGAATTGCTGGGTTCCGATCGGCCGAAAGAAGCGGTTCTTAATCCGTACGTCCCGCGTGGCGCTCACGCTCCTTCGCAGGTCCCGGCATCCATCGTGACGCGTCTGCAGGCCGACCTAACCGCGCCTCCAGATTCCGCAATCGAGCCGCAGAAGCTCGCGGCCGCCATGGGTTGGACCGAAGACCAATATCGCCTGCTGTTCCAGCCTCTCGGCCGGGAGGGGAAGGAAGCCATCTGGAGCATGGGTGACGACGCCCCTCCCGCATTTCTCTCGTCCGCCAAGCGTTCTCTGTGGGATTACTGCAAGCAGCGTTTCGCGCAAGTAACCAACCCTCCGATAGACCCGCTGCGCGAAGTCCACGTAATGTCGCTCAACGTATATCTGGCCGCAAACCTGGTAGCCGACTCACCGATTCTCGACGTCGGACAAATGGCTGAACTGGAAGACGAATCGGAAGCAAATTCGCTTTGGAGCGCGGCGGCCAGCCCCCGCCTCGTCCCGCGAAAAATAGGCCCGGCCGTCCAAAGAATTGACTTCACGTTCGACACCGCAAAAGGCGCCACAGCCGCCGAAGCCGCGCTCGATCGTGTTCGCGACGACGTCGCCGATGCAGCCAAAAAGAATCCGTCACTGATCGTGCTGACGGATCGCCGCACGAATGAATCTCGCGCCGCCCTCCCGGCCTTGCTCGCTCTCTCCGCCGCGTGGAAAGAAATGGTCCTTCAGGGCGCACACAATGTTCCGCTGGTAGTCGAATCCGGCCAAATAATCGAAACCCATCACATCGCGCTGCTGATCGCCGCCGGCGCCAGCGCCGTTTACCCCTATCTGGCGATGGAGCTCTCCGAAAATCTACAAGCAGGGGGCGCCGCAAAGTATCGCATCGCAGTCGAAGCCGGCCTGCGCAAGGTGTTAGCCCGCATGGGCATCTCCACGGTCGCGAGCTATCGCAATAGTCATCTCTTCGAAACAGTGGGCCTCGACGAAGAAATCTGCGCGGACTTTTTCGAAGATGCCTCCACCAGCCTGGGCGGCAAAAGCCTGCAAAATATCTTGGACGAAACCATCGCAGCCCACACGCGCGCGTTCGCAGCCGCCACGCCCGCCGCGGCCATGCAAGACGCCGGCCTCTACCGCTTCCGCCATGCTGGAGAACGCCACTCCACATCTCCCGAGCTAGTGCGCCGTATGCATGGCTACATCAAATCTCCGACGGCCGAAAATTACGCGTCTTTCGTCGAACTGTCCGACACGCGCGAGCCCGTCGCCATCCGCGACCATCTCGAATTCGCGCCTGCCGCGCCCATCCCGCTCGACGAAGTCGAGCCCGCATCCGCCATCCTCAGCCGCTTCAGCGCGCAAGCAATGTCTCTGGGCGCGCTCAGCCCCGAAGCGCATCGCACTCTCGCGATCGCCATGAATCGCCTCGGCGCGCGCAGCAACACCGGTGAAGGCGGCGAAGATCCCAGCCTTTATCGTTTCGATCCCGAGGCCGCCAATCGCGTGAAACAAGTCGCTTCCGCGCGCTTCGGTGTCACCGCCGAGTATCTCTGCCGCGCGGACGAACTGGAAATCAAAATGGCACAGGGCTCGAAACCCGGCGAAGGCGGTCAACTCCCCGCGATAAAAGTGAATGCGTACATCGCGCGCCTGCGCCACGCCGTGCCGGGAATGTCCCTGATTTCGCCGCCGCCGCATCACGACATCTACAGCATCGAAGATCTCGCTCAATTAATCTACGATCTGCGCGCCGTCAATCCCGCCGCCCGTATCGGCGTAAAACTCGTCTCCGGCGCGGGCGTCGGCATCATCGCTGCAGGCGTCGCCAAAGCTGGCGCTGACGTCATCACCATCGCCGGCTTCGACGGCGGCACCGGCGCATCGCCGCTCACTTCGATCAAAAATACCGGCCTGCCCTGGGAAATCGGTCTTCGCGACGCGCACTCCGCGCTTCGGCGTGCGGGTTTCCGCGATCGCGTGCGCCTTCGCACGGACGGCGGCTTCAAATTCGGCCGCGACGTCCTCATCGCCGCAATCCTCGGCGCCGATGAATTCGGCTTCGGCACCGCCACGCTGCTTGCCATCGGTTGCGTGATGGCGCGCCAATGCCATCTGAACACTTGCCCCGTCGGCATCGCCACGCAGGACGAAAAACTCCGCGCTCGCTTCGCCGGAAATCCCGAAATGGTGATGTCTTATTTCCGAGGAGTCGCCGCCGAAGTCCGCGAACGCATGGCCGCGCTCGGTGTTCGCTCGCTCGACGAAATAATCGGCGCCGTAGAAAAATTGCGCCCACGCAATGAATGGGCCGCCGGAGCACTCGCGCCTCTGCTGAGACCGCTCAAGCCCGCGTCGCCGCAAAATCATCCCAATCGCCCCGCAATCAGCGCGCCCATCGAAATCGAGCTACCCGAAAGCGCCATGGACATTCGCCGCAAACTCGTCGGCGGCGTCGATCGCAATAAGCCTGCCCCGCTTCAGCAATTTTTGCCCATCTGCAACGCCGACCGCAGCGTCGGCGCGCATCTCAGCGGCTACATTCTCCGCCGCACGAATTTCGACGGCCTCGCCGGCAGAAATGTCCAATGCGAATTTCGCGGCTCCGCTGGACAGAGTTTCGGCGCATTCCTGGTCCCGGGCCTGCGCTTCAAACTTTTCGGCGACGCCAACGACTACGTCGGCAAAAGCCTTAGCGGCGGCACTATCGCGATCAGCGCCGGAGCCGCGGCCGCACAGCGCGGCGACGTTCTCGCCGGAAACACCGTTCTCTACGGTGCCACCAGCGGAAAACTTTTCATCGCCGGCCGCGTCGGCGAACGCTTCGCCGTCCGCAATAGCGGCGCGCTCGCAGTGGTCGAAGGCGTCGGCCACCACGGCTGCGAATACATGACCGCCGGCGTCGTCATCATCCTCGGCCCAGCTGGAATGAATCTCGGTTCCGGAATGACCGGCGGCCTCACCTACATCTCCCGCGACGCGCTTCACGACGAAAATTACAATCGCGAATTCGTGCGCCCGGCAGAAATCGGCACATCAGAAGAAGTCAGCCCCACCTTGGAAACGATGCGAGGACGAGACGATGCGCATGACGGTCAACGCGTGCGCAGTCTGGAAGAAGAATGGCTGCGCCACATCCTGCGCGAACATTTTCACCTGACCAACAGCCCACGCGCTCGCCGCTTGCTGGAATCTGCGCTCCCGCTGCCCCTGGTCCGCCTCCAACCAGTCCATCTCCCTTGCACGATCGCAGAAACGTGGGCGCCTTTCCTGCAGCGCCGTGAACCCCAACCCGCCGCCGCACAGCAAGATTCGGCAACCGCCTCGCTGCCGCTGGAAGCCATAGGCCAAACCGGCGAATCGGCCTGTTAGCGGATTGGTCCTCATGCTTTCCGACTTTAGTGGCATAGCCACTCTTGGCTGTACTCTTTCTTTCTATCAATGCGGCAATAATGCTGACTCAACATCGATCGGCTTTTTCTTGATCGGTTTTGGCGATGACCCGTCGAGGAAGAGCCGCATGCCGGTGAAATCAAACGTCACCGCATACGGCCGGAAGAATTGATGCGAGATCAATCCAGAGATGCGGAATCCATAAGCATATTCAAGAACCGGCGGGAACGCGCCGGCGAGCGCGCTCACATTTTGCCGGTGCGCTTCGCCCAAGTACAAATCAGTCACGAGAAATGACCCCATGTTCATTTCCCGCGCAGACGCGGGGACCATGGAATTCCGGGGGGCCGACCAGAGTGCGGTTTGCTCGATCGTGGATTCCGGGCAAGTGAATCCACTCGCAAGGCCCGTAGCCACAAATAGCAGGGCCGGCGGTGCATCATTTACGCGGCCTTGTGCCACGATCACGTGGTCGCTCGCCATCCAGAATGGCATCACGATTTGCTTTTCCGATTCCGCGCGCGCCTCAAAGGTGTGCAGAGCTTCCACTGACCGCCGCCGCAGGATCAACTCGCCGTTCGGATAGTCCAGCGTCGCCAGAAAGTGATACAGCAGCACCGTCCCCAGCACGCCGTCCAGCTTTCGTCCGTCGAAAACAGGAAGCGGCCGGATTCCGGTCGGAACATCCTTCACCTCGAATCCTCCCAGCGTAAGCGAAGCGATTCGGCTGTACCGCATCGCCGTCTGGTTCCCGTCGAGAAGAGTCGCAGAAGTTCCTCCGACGGAACTGAGATGAAGCCGCTTTGCGAAATCCGCGTCGAGCTGGACTTCTGCGCCGCCCGTGTCGATTAGGAAGTTCGCCGGCTCGCTGCTGTTCACTCGAACGCGCACAATCGGTAGCGGATCGGTTGCCACGAACTTCAGGCGCGTTTCATCACCCGGTCCGCTGATTGTGTATGGCGCTGCGTTTCCGAAAAGTTCCAGCGGCTCGGCTCGGTAGCCGCTTCCGCCCGCGCGAAACCTTCTTGCAGCCTCGGGAAATTCGTCGCGCCGGTAAGACACCTCGCCCAGCAGATTGTTGGCAACGGCTTCAAATGGTCCCGGTCGTACCGCCCTCCGGAGATATTTCTCCGCATCGTCCAGGCGATTCGAAAACAGTGCAATCATGCCGAGGCGTGTACTGATCCTGAGCTCTTTGGGGTTCTTCTGGAGCGCGTCCAGGTAGGCGGATTCCGCTTCCGGAAAGAGTCCATTTTCGAATAGTGCTTCCGCTCGCTCGACTGCGGTGCCCGCAAGCAAGGAGGCGGCGGTGAGGAGGAGCAGCCCGATAAACGCGATCGGCCCGCGAGGACACATAATTCAGTTACGACGGCACAGTCTCTAAACGGTTAGCCGTTCACGTTCGTTTTATGGCCGCGACATGCAATTAACATTGTCTGCCCGCGTTCGTGTACGAAAATTCGTAGGGGTGAACGTTGCTATGTAGCTTCGTAGGCAGACCGTGCGGACATTCGGACGGGAACACATGGTACGGCGTCAGCGCTGCTTTTCCTGCTCCTGCAGCGCTTGCTCGAAGTCCTTTTCCATCTCCGCCACGTGTCGCCCAAGCTCGGCCGGATCTACAAAAGGATTGGGTGCCCCTGGCTTCTGCCGCGCTGCCTTGCCCGCTAGATCGAAATAAAAACCATGCGACGCGAGCATCACATCTGCGTGCATC